>Ga0157369_10011419_pt1 | contig 10087 bp, 7 predicted proteins | sample C25metaG_FD_113461 | JGI IMG/M metagenome (GOLD analysis project Ga0157369, IMG submission 113461) | Corn rhizosphere microbial communities from Kellogg Biological Station, Michigan, USA - C2-5 metaG | ecosystem: Host-associated > Plants > Roots > Rhizosphere > Soil | place: USA: Michigan...
GCCAGAGCGGCGCTTTGTGTCTCTTCCGGTCCTCTCAAGTGCTGAGCGATTTCGTTGGCGGTGGCGATTACCTGCCGGGCAAGTGAGTCGACGTTCCGATCGTGAACTTGCATAGTTGTTCCGACGATGCTAATGGCGGCAATGGCATGCTCTTTCTCATCCAATATGGGGGCGCCCAGGCAGCGCACATTGATCTCTTCTTCTTCGTCATCAAGCGCATAACCGCGCTGGCGGATAATGGCCAGTTCCCGTTTGAGGCGCGGTGCGGAACAGATCGTATTGTCGTTGTGACGGAGGAGCCCCTGCTCTCGAATGAGCGCGTCTAGTTGTTCTTCCGGGAGATAGGCGGCCAGGGCCTTGCCGACGGCGGTGCAGTGAAGGCTTAAATGCTTGCCGGTCCAGGTTGCAATCCGCGTAACTTCGGGTGGGGATACTTTCTCAATCAGGATGCAGGCCCCCTGCTCCATGACGGCGAGGTGCACAGTCATACGCAGGGACTTCGCGAGATTCTGCAAATGAGGTTTGGCCTGTTCGCGTAATCCGATACCGTTGAGCGCCATGTTGGCGAGAGCGCAAACGCGCAGGCTGACGCGGAATTTCCCGGTGTCCGCATCTTTGTAGACGTAACCGGAATCCTGCAGCGTATGGAGCAGGCAATGGACAGAGCTCTTGGGAAGGCCTAAATAGCGCGTGAGCTGTGAAAGGGTCAAACCACCACGCGATTTCGGCAAGATCTCCAGTATGCGAAGACCCCGTTCCAGAGCAGGTACGCTATTTTTCTTCGTGCTCTCCATATTGATGTTTAACCATATTCCCTTGGCCGGCAGTTCTGACGATTGCCGCAGTGTTCAGCCGGCTGGACGCTCCGCCGGTGGCGCGATATCATCCGCCCGCCGGTCCAGCTTAGAATCGACTTGAAGTGAGGGCAGCCGATTGGGCGATTCTGGTCGCATATTGCGTCGCGATTCTGGCGATCGGCTTGTATTTTCGGGCTCGCGCGAGCCGCGGCGTCGAAGAATTCTTTATTGCAGACCGCAAACTGCCATGGTGGGTCATCGGTTTTGCGGATGTTGCCGGCTACACCGGCGGCGGGCAGGGATTCATCATGGTGTTCTTCCTGTCCGGATTTGCCGGCTTGTGGCTCATGGCCTGGGTCAGTTGGGTGATCTGGATGCCGCTGGTGGCGATCCTCTGGGCGCGCTGGTGGCGACGCCTGGGTGTTGTCACCACCGGTGAATTCATCGAGCGCCGTTATGGCGGGCGCCGCGCCTTCATCTATCGAAACATCTACGCGTTGTACGCATGTTTGATTTGGGGTATCACGTCGCTCGGCTATGGTGCGGCGTGGATGGCGGCAACGATCGCACCGCTTTTGGGATGGTCGCCAGCGCGTGTTTTGGTGGTCTTCGGAATTCTGACGATCGCCTATAGCCTGTTGTCTGGACTGTTCGCCGTGGCGTACAACGACGTATTTCAGTTCGTGCTCCTGATGGGCGGCAATATGGTTTTGGCAATTCTGCTGCTGAATCATGCCGGGGGGATCATGGAAGTATGGCGGCGTATCGATGTCATGCGCGGCCATGATTTCTTGCAGCCGCTTCCTTGGGGCGGACCGCTGACTCCCATTTCGCTGATCGCGCTTTGCATTCAAGGCCTGTTCTTCGCGGGCTCGCCATTTGCGGGTGAAGGCTGGACCGCACAACGCTACATGGCTGCCAAAAGCGAAGTCCACGCGATTCTCGGGCAGATGCTGAATGGCGTGTTAGCGCTGATTGTCCGGTTGATCCCATTCATTCTGATCGGGCTGGCGGCGGCCGCGGTGTTTCCGGTTTCGAAAGTGGCATTGCCAGCCGCGATGTGGTCCGACCTTGTTCGGGAACATGCGCCCGCCGGGCTTTTCGGGCTACTGCTGGTCAGTTGTCTTGCCGGCTATATGGCGGCAATCTCTTCTATCGGGAATTGGGCAGCCAGCTATTTGATGAACGATATTTACCGCCGGTCGCTGCGGCCCGAGGCAGGTAGTCGCGAGCTTGTGTTCATGAGCCGGCTCTTCACCGGCGGCCTTTTAGCTTTGGCCTTCGGATGCGGCGCGCTGATCGACGCCAAACAATTGGAGAAATGGGTGCTGTTCATCAACTCCTCGCTGGTCGTGTTTTCGCTGCCGCTGGCCTGGCTGAAATGGTTCTGGTGGCGGTTGAATGTGGTGGGGGACATGGTCGGCATCCTGGGCGGCTTTCCCGCCGGATATGTGGTCTGGTTCGGATCGGACGCGGTACTGCCGGCATTCCTGCGGACGCGTCTGCACTTAAACGGACTGATTCCGGCCTTCAGCAATCTGGAGCGATTTCCGTTCTGGATGGGATTCGCGGTTCTGTTTATTCTGGGCTGGATCGTGATTCTAGCGGCCACTCTGCTGACGCGACCCGAATCGGATGATGTGCTGCGTAGATTTTATTTATTGGCCAAACCAATAGGATGGTGGGGACCGGTAAGGCGCGCCTTGGGTGAGACAGATCGGGCGGCCGTACGGCAGGAAACGCGACGAGATGCGTGGGCGTGCGCGTGGGGTGTGGTGTTCTATTTTGTTTTGAGCGTTGCACTATTCGGAATCATCGGCGGACATCTGGGTATCGGCTGCCTCGCGCTGGCGATTTCTGTTGTCTCAGGGTGGCTCTTCGCCAAGGCGGCCTTGTGTTGAAAGGGAAAACAGCGGTGGTTACCGGCGGCGCTGCCGGAATCGGCCAAGAGATTGTGCGGCGTCTGGCCGCGGAAGGCGCGCGTGTCATCAGCATGGATTGGGCGGATGGTCCGTATGAAGATAGCGGCATCTGCGAGATGATGCGCGGCGATGTTTCTTCCGCCGCCGATGTAGAGCGCGTATTCGATGCAGCCGGGCCGGTAGACATCCTTGTCAACAATGCCGCCTTCTCGAAAGGAGACGGATTTCTGCTCGACCTCTCCGAAGAAATCTGGGACAGAACTCTTGCGGTCTGCTTAAAAAGCGTTTTCCTTTGCTCCCAGGCGGCACTTCGAAGCATGGTTGAAAAGCGCGCCGGGGCCATCGTGAATATAAGTTCCGTCAATGCGCTGACGGGTATTCATCTGGCCGCGTACACGGCGGCCAAGGGTGGAATTATCTCGCTGACTCGTGTGCTGGCCGCTCAATACGGCCGCTGCGGAGTGCGAATCAATACGATTTGCCCGGGCACTATTTTGAGTGAGAGTTCGCGCCTGCATTACGATGCTCATCCGGAGGTTACGGCGGACCTCAGGGCGCTCTATCCGGCGGGAACGTTCGGAAGCACGGCCGATATTGCTTCAGCGGTGTTGTTTCTCGTATCCGATCAGGCGTCTTTCATTAATGGGGTAACGCTCGCGATCGATGGCGGGTTGTCTGCCGTACATCCGCTGCCCTCTCTCTTCCAACAATGAATCTTATTGCTTACGTATCCGACGAAAATTATTTGGCTCTTGCCGGCGTTCACGCGGAATTCAGAAATCGAAAAGATGGGTCAGTCACGGTTCTCAGGTCGTCTGCGTGCGGCGCTTTCTATGCCGACCTTCCTGATGGTGAATATCGCGTCACTCTAGCGAAAGACGGCTACGGTGCAAAGTGGGTGGATTGTGCATTGGAAGGCGGCAAGCCACACCAGTTTCGTTTATTGACTGATTCTGTGCTGGGTTATATGTGGCCGAAATGGACGCGCTCGGGCGAGCGCTCGGAAATCCGCGCCCACAGCCCGGAGCAGTTCCAGCTCACGCTCTGGCGGTACGGTCTTAAGAAAGAGTTTGCCGGCATGCTCAGCTGGTTTGATGAACATGGCCCGAGAGCTACGGTCCAGATCACACCCGATGGCGACTATTCGCAAACGGGCGTGGATTGGAACCGTCATGGGTATCCGTCAGCCCACGTCCAGCAATTCGTTACGGCTCCTTCGCGCTCCGGGCTCTATTATCTTTGGGCGCGGACGCCATCCGGCCGGACGTTTTCGTTTCCGTGGGTAGTGGCTCCGTCGCAGGCGCGCGCCAAAGTAGCGGTACTTGCGTCGAGCAATACCTGGAATGCGTATAACAATTTCGGAGGCCGATCGAACTACATCAATCCGGACGGTCTTCCGGATGCGCCGACAGTGAATGCACGCCAGGATCTGAGCCGTTACAGGACGGCAAAGAGCGTCTGGTCAACTCCCGATCAGAATTTCAAGCCGCTCTCGTTCGACCGGCCGGAGCCGGGCAATCATGTCTTCGATAATCCGCCGTGGGACGGCTCCACCGTTACGGACCCGATTCAGGGGCGCATGCAATGCGGGCTGGCGCCGGGCGAATGGCGTCTTCTTGGCTGGCTCGAGCGCGAAGGATTCGAACACGATTACTACGCCGAGGCGCAGTTGCACGATGAAAGCCTGCCGCTCGATTCCTATCGAGTTTTGATCCTCTCCGTTCATCCTGAATATTGGACGCGGGAAATGGTTCGCCGAGTGAAACAGTGGGTGGCGAAGGGAGGGCGGCTGATGTATCTCGGCGGCAACGGCCTGAACTGCGAAGTGACGATCGAGGCAAATGCCGTCATGCGCTGCCTTTCCTATGACGACACGGACGATCCAAAATTCGGCCATGAATCGCGCATGCATCGTAGTTACGAATCGGAAGCAGGGCTTCTCGGTGTGGCGTTCACCGACGCGGGCGTGATGACTGCGGCGCCGTATCGTGTGATCGACGATTCCCATTGGGTGTTCGAAGGCGCTGGGCTCCGCAAAGGCGATCTCTTTGGAGAGAAGAGCTTGCATGAGCGCGTTCCTGGTGGGGCTTCGGGTCACGAGACGGACAAGATTACGGCAAGCTCTCCCGCGAACATGGAACTGCTGGCGAAGGGAACGAATCCGAACAATGGCGGCGCCGAACTGGTGCACTTCACGTCCGGGTCTGGAGCGGTATTTTCTGCTGGATCGATTACCTGGGTTTCGGCGTTATTCCCGGACGAGCGTGTCTCGCGAATTACACGCAACGTGCTAGAGCGATTTCTTCAGACATCAACGCGATAGCGGCGAATGCTCGCTTCGTCCAATTCAACGCCGAGCCCGGGCTTTTGGGGTGCGCGAGCTTCCGCACCTGAGACCGGCAGAGGCTCGGTCAGCAAGTTCGTGTCATAGAACAAGTGACTCAGAATGTCGCAGGGAATTGCTTCGGCATCGATCGCCGGCGTTGCAATTGCGAGGTGAATCATGGCCGCTTGTGCGACTCCTAGCTCCATGTTGCTGCCAATGGTGCAGATGAGACCAGCGGATTCCGCCACGGCCGCGATCTTGCGTGCCGCGGTCAAACCGGATTTCCCAATATAGAGCGAAAACATATCGGCGGCAGACGACCTGGCAAGCGCCATGGCGTCTTGCAAGGAGTAGAGGCTTTCGTCGGCCATCACCGGCAACTCGGTTTGGCGGCGCACGTCGGCCATCCAATCGATATCCAGGGGCGCTACCGGCTGTTCGGCGAAATAAATTCGATAGGGAAGCATTTGCCGTAGAGATTGCACCGCTTCGCGCGGAGACCATCCGCCATTGGCATCGACTCCGAGACGGATGTCATCGCCGATTGCCTCGCGGATGGCGCGCACGCGTGCGACGTCTTCCGAGCCCATGGCAACCTTGACCTTCATCGTCTTAAAGCCGCGTTCGATCGCCCAGCGCGCCAGCTCGGCCGCCTTCGCCGGACTCGCGCCGGAGATCGAGAATTTCAGAGGAACTACCTCACGCACCGCGCCGCCGAGCAATCGATACAAAGGTAGGTTGGCCGCTTTGCCCAAGAGGTCCCAGAGGGCCAGCTCCACGCCGGCTTTAGTAAAGGGATTTGCGGCCAGCGCACGAGCCATCTTTCGAGCAGCGGCTTCGATGTCGAGAGCCTCTTGGCCGATCAACGCGGGAGCCAGATATTCGCGGATGACGCGCTGCGCGGTCGCATGATCTTCGCCGCTCCAGCGCGCTGTCGAGGAGACCTCGCCCAGTCCCACCAGGCCTTCATCTGTGTGGATCTTTACCAGGAGAAAAGGAGAGTGGGTGTGGGACCCGAGACTGCTAGTGATGGCCACTTCCGAACGGATCGGGACGCTTACCGGGATCGTTTCGATCTGGCGGATTTTCACAGCACGCCATACTTGTTGTAGACGTCGCGTAAATAGGAGCCGTTCAGGAGCTCGGCTCGCGATTTGTTTTCGCGGGTTACTTTGTCGGCCGCCAGTCTCAGTGCCTCAACTACCTGATCGCGCGGAACGACTACGACGCCATCGTAATCGGCAAAAACAAAATCACCAGGTTGCACCAATACCTCACCGCATTCCACTGGAACATTGTATGCAGTCACCATACCGCGGCCCATGGAATCGACCGGTTTGATCCCGGCGGCCAGCACGGGGAAGCCCAGCTCCTCGATTTTTTTGACATCGCGAACCAATCCATCGATGACGGCGCCACGTGCGGCGCGCGCCTTCGCCGCGGTCGACAGCAGCTCGCCCCAAGGTGCAGTGCGGACTGAATGCTGCGTGGAAACGACCACAACTTCGCCGGGCAGGATGCTATCGAGCGCTTCGATTTCCAGATTGTACGGCGCATCGGGAATATGGTAGACGTCCGAGCAAGCAATCGTGCGCGCCCATCCGGCAAATTTGCAGGATGGAAACAGGGGGCGCAGATACTCTCGCATCGCCTGCTCCCGCAGGCCGAGGTGATCGAGGGAATCGGAGACAACCGCCGTGTAGAGATGCTCTTCAGCAAAAAGGGAAAGCTCGAGGTCTCCCGCTTCCAGTCCGGCAAACCGGTCAGCTAACGTAGCTTGTTCTGAACGCGCCATCGCGTATTCAGGCTATAGCCCGCTCCTTGGCCCGGTCAACACAGCGAGCCGAATTTCGTTCGGCATGTTGAACGCCGCTACCATGCAGTCCAGCCGCCATCTACGCACAGATTATGACAATTCACCATGCGCGCCTCGTCGCTTGCCAGAAAAGCTACCGCGGCGGCGACATCCTCCACGGTGGCTAATTCGCCTGCCGGAATCTTATTCAGTACGAATTGCAGGAATTCGGGCCGGCGAAGGCGTTCGCGCGTGAGCTCCGTTTCCACGAATGTGGGAGCGACGGAATTCACGGTGATGCCATGTTTCGCCCATTCGACGCCCAAAGTGCGAACCAGCTGCACGACGGCGCCTTTGCTGGAGCAATAGGCGGGTTGGCCGGGAACGCCCACCAATCCGGATTGACTTGAAATCCAAATCACACGGCCCCAACGTTGTTCTATCATTTCCGGCGCGATTTGTTGGGCCAAAAAGAAACCGCCTCGGGCGTTCGTGGCAAAGTGATCGTCCCACTCCGACTCGGTGAGTTGCAGTCCCGGCGCGGGGCGGTTGATTCCGGCATTATTCACGAGAATGCCGATGACGCCCAGCTCGTTGCGAACGGCCGCTTTTTGCGCGGCCCACTGCGCGGTATCGCGCACGTCGAACTCGAACGGGAGAACGCGATGCCCGAAGGCGCGCGCCTGCTGTTCGGTTTCTGTCAGCGAGACGCCCGGTTTATCGGAGATCGCGATATCCGCTCCCTGACGGGCAAGCATGACAGCGATGCCCGCCCCGAGACCTTTGGCCGCGCCGGTGATGAGCGCGACTTTGCCATCGAGCCGGAACACTTCAGTTTTTGGAGGCGCCATAGCGGTTCATCCTTACTTGAGCCGTGATTGCGTGAGCTTGCATGCCTTCCAACAGACACTGCCGGTCTGTAACGGCGGCGGTCTCCACACTGGCGGCCGGCGTCATGTATTGGTAGGTACACGTTTTCAGAAACTTGCCCACCCAGAGGCCACCGGTGTAACGAGCGGAGCGGCTAGTGGGAAGAATATGATTCGTCCCGATGGTCTTGTCGCCGTAGGCCACAGTAGTCTCTTCTCCGATGAACAGCGAGCCGTAATTGCGTAAATTTTGGACGAAGTAATCGCGATTGGCGACGTGCAGTTCGAGATGTTCGGGAGCATAGTCGTCGCTCAGGAGCACCGCTTCGGCCGGGTTCTCGGCTAGATAGACAATTCCGTGATCGCGCCACGAGAGGCTTGCTATGTCTTTTGTAGGCAGCGTTTGCAATTGCCGGTCTACTTCCGCTATTGTCCGCCGGCCGAAGTCTTCGCTGAGGCAAATGAGGCAGCCGCCGCTGTTCGGATCGTGTTCGGCCTGGCCCAGGAGATCGCATGCCACCAGCGACGGGTCGGCGCGGTCGTCGGCGATGATCAGGATTTCCGTGGGACCGGCAAGCAAATCGATTCCGCAGCGGCCGAATAATTGCCGCTTGGCCTCGGCCACAAAGCGGTTTCCGGCGCCGCAGACCATATCAACGGCAGGCGAGCCCTCGAGACCGAAGGCCATTAGCGCGAGCGCGGGAACTCCACCCAGAACGTAGATCGCATCGGCGCCGGCTTTCTTAATGGCATTGATGGTCGCTGGATATGGTCCTTTGCCTTTGACAGGCGGTGTACATGCCACTATGTGCTTCACGCCGGCCACGCGCGCCGGAATGATGCTCATTTGCGCAGAGCCGAGCATAGGATACCGGCCACCGGGGATGTAGGAGCCTAGAGCGCCTACAGGGATATGGCGATGGCCGAGAATGACGCCGGGACGCGTCTCCAATTCCAGGTCTTTCAGCGTCGCGCGCTGTGCCTGCGCAAAGGCGCGGACATTGGCCTGGCAGTAATCGGTATCGCGAATCGCCTGCGGAGACACTTGCGCGATCGCGTTCTCGATTTCCGTCTTCGTCATCTGGAACTGTTTTGGAGTCCAATCATCGAATTTGCTGCTGTATTTGCGTACGGCGTCGATGCCGTTCTTTTCCAGATCGAGCAGCATCTCCGAAACGATTTTCGCCGTCTCGAAGTCGTGCTCAAACAATCGATGTTTACCAGCCTTCAGAATCTTCATGAGAATAAAGGATCAGCATTCCCAATATCACGCAGAGAGGTCAAGCCTTCGTCCGTATGGCGTCCAGCCGGGTGAACACGGCGGTCGTTTGCGCCTCGCGAGGCGAGTCATTCTTTTGATAGAACACGAAATGATGCGACGGTGGTGGTTGACATTCACTATCAGTCTGCTCTCTTTATGTGCACGACCGGGGGACGGGTGAGTTCCCTCTCATGGCTTGGGATTTTGTGGGACGACCCCAAAATCTTACAACTTATTCATGACGCAGGAGTCAATTCGGTTGCGTTTTGTGCGCCCAAAAACATTCGATGCATGCCAGCGCGCTGGACTGAAGGGCGTTTGTCTTCGACGGGCGCCTGGGGGGGGGGCGACTTGGCGGTTTCGCAAGCTGACGGCGGATGACATTCGTTTGCAGGTATAGGGCTCGCTCGTCTACGGCGTAAAAGGAATCGCTTATTACAAATCATCTTGAGGGAGGCCCCCATTTTGCATGCCGACGATCTTGGGAACTTTCGGGACGGTCCACTCGATCAGTTTTCGGAAAGACTCCCACCCGGGATTGGCCGCGCAGCATGGGCAGGCAGGTGTGAAGATAGCCGACGCTTTGTGATGTTGGTGAATAAGCGTCTTAAGCGCTCGGTTCACTGCACTCCGGTCTTTCGGCCGAGCGTGAAAACCGCGAAGTATGTCTCACCGATTGCCGGAGAGCTCAAGCCCTTTGTAGCGCGTTTTTACTGGCTGGCCCCGGGCCAAGGCGTCTTTTGCAACTGGAATAGACGCTTCGTTCAGCATACGGAACACATCGTTCGACGGCACATTGACCGTGCCCGGGAGCCAGTCAACAATACCGTGAAAGAGGCTCCTTCGATGCGATCCAAACTGCTCGCTTTACTCGCCACCGCCATTCTCTGCCCGCTCGCTTTGCTTGCGCAAGTTGGTACAGAAGGCTCCTTCTTCGGTACGGTTGCCGACGCTACTGGCGCAACAGTGCCGAATGCTGAGGTGACCGTCACGAATCTAGGGACTCAGTTCACTCGAACCGTGACAACAGGCCAGGACGGAAATTTCGATGTTCTGTCGCTGCCGATTGGCCAGTACTCGATTTCAGTGAGCGCTAAGGGATTTAAGAAATGGGAAA
>Ga0157369_10011420_pt1 | contig 10087 bp, 9 predicted proteins | sample C25metaG_FD_113461 | JGI IMG/M metagenome (GOLD analysis project Ga0157369, IMG submission 113461) | Corn rhizosphere microbial communities from Kellogg Biological Station, Michigan, USA - C2-5 metaG | ecosystem: Host-associated > Plants > Roots > Rhizosphere > Soil | place: USA: Michigan...
CACATGCTGCGGAACACCGCTTACATCGGCGGCCGCGGTCGTTCCGCCAGCGGTGCGCGCCATCACATCCACTGCACCTGCTGCATCCTCAGCGCCTGTGGCCCCACCGGAAACTGCGGCGCGCAGACGATCGCGCAAGTGCTCTGCAGCGACCTTCTGACGCTGCCAGTGCATGCCTGTGGTCTTGCCGTCATACACCTGCATGCGATACATCCCTACGTTGCGCTTGCCGTTGCGCGGGTCCTTCGTCACGACGCACGGCAGCGTGATGAACGGACCACCATCTCCGGGCCATGTCGTCAGCACAGGAAACTTCAACACGTCGACATCTTCGCCGCGCAGCACTACCTCCTTGCACGGCGCGCGCTTTGCATCGACGATCTTCGGAAAGTACGAGCCCACCTCGGCAAGCATCGGCAGCATCTTCAGCTTGTCCATCAGGCTCGTCGGCGGCACGGGATGCAGTAGCGCCTCGATGCGCTTCGCCACATCGTCCAGCGAGTCAACTCCCAGCGCCATGCGCATTCTGCGCTCGCTGCCGAACTGGTTCATCAGCACGCGCGCCCCCTTGTAGCCCGCGACATTCTCAAACAAAAGCGCCGGCCCATTGCTCTTCACCGCGCGGTCGGCCAGCTCCGCCATCTCCAGCTCCGGCGACAGCTCGGCCCTCACGCGTTTCAGCTCGCCCGCGCGCTCCAGCGTCTCCACCCAGTCCCGCAATCCGTCGTACGCCAAAAATCACTCTCCGGCTACAGCTTCAAAAAGATTCGCTTCCGCCACAGGAACCACACCGGTACGAAGCACACAGCCACAAAGCATACGGCAAACGCGAGCGAAGTCCATGCATTTGATCCGCCGCGGCCGAACGCGTCCCAATAGGCGAAGTACCACCACGTGCGCCGCACGCCATCCGCGCCCGTGCCATGCAGATTGAGCATTGTCTTCACAAGCACAATCGAAATCGTGTACGCCGCAATCGCATTTGAGCCGAAGACCAGCCACGGCCACGTCACCACGCGCAGCCACTTCGGCCACGGCTGTGGCCTGTCATCCACTATCGAAGAACACACGGCCAGCAACACCGCCGCGATCCCGGCCGCCAGCAGCACATAGCTCGAGGTCCACAGATTTTTGTTGATTGGGAACCACAGCGACCACACCTCGCCGGCAACGATTCCCGCCACTCCCCAGGCCGCCAACCGCACGCGCACGCTCTTCCAGCTCGCCTGGCCTGCGCTCGCAGCCTGCATCGCAAGCCCCGCAAGCGAACCCAGCAGCGTCGTCGCCACTGCAGGCAGCGTGCTCAGCAGGCCCTCAGGATCGCGCGTGTGGTTGTACAGCGAGCCGGTGTGCAGCCAGCGCTGCGTCCACGCAATCGCTCCACGATCCAGCCATGCCGCCAGGTTCAGGTTCTTATCCATAAACGGCACATCGCGCCCCGGCATTCCGATCCCAGGCACCGGAACCCACCGCATCAGCACCCAATACCCCACCAGCAGTGTGGCGATGATCAGCATCAGCCAGCGTACGCGCCGCGTCGCCAGCACAATCAGCGCGGCAATCAGGTAGCAAATCGCAATTCGCGTCAGCACTCCATAGAGCCGCAGATGCGTCCAGTGCATGGCCGGAAAGAACGCAATGATCAGATAGAGGAGAAAGATCTTTCCCGCGCGCGCGAAGATGCGCCCCGTTAGCGTCGCCTTGCAATTGCCGCGCGCCGCCCGCGCACTCATCGAAAACACGATCGATGCGCCGACGATGAACAGGAACGTCGGGAAGACAAGGTCCGTCACGGTCCAGCCGTTCCACTCCGCGTGGTCCAGTTGGCGAAAGACGTGCGACCAGTCACCCGGATCATTGACCAGGATCATCAGCGCGATCGTCAGCCCGCGCAGCACATCCACCGACAGCACGCGCTGCGGCTTCACGACTACCCGCTCCGCCGTCACGTGCTCCGGAAAAACACTCGTTGCCATTACAGCCATCATCCATGATTGACCGCAACCCGCGCCACCCCTCTCGCGGAACATCTTCATCCTCAACGGTGTCTATTGCGGCAGAGGCGTTCCTCGCCGGACGCACATCGAGCTTCACCGAACTCGAGGTGCCACCATGTTCGAGGACTCACTCGTCGAATCCGCCGCCCTGCTTCGCACGCACAACCGTTGGCCCGCCGTCGTGTCCATTACGGCTCAACTCTGCACTGCAGCGCTCATTCTCACCATTCCACTTCTTCATCCTGAAACCCTGCCGATGCCGCACATTCTCCCGGCAACCCTCGCGCCTCCGCGTCCACCGGCCCCGCCGCCACCGCTGATCCGGGTCGAACCACGCGCCGCAACAACGGCAGCGTCGGCGCCCACGGCTCCCATAGCAGTCCAGACGACACCCATCTTCCGCGACATCCTCCATCCAACCGGCCCAGCCGTCGATGCTCCATCACTTCTTGTCATCGACATCGGCAACGCGCGCTCCTCCCTGCCACCCGGGATCAACAGCTCAGCCCCCGCCAGCCCACACGTGACGGTTGGCCCCTCGAACACCGGAGCCTCCTCGAAACCATTGGCTATCTCCCGGGGCGTCTCTGAAGGCCACCTCATCGCGCCCATCCGGCCTGAGTACCCTCAAATCGCTCGAATCACGCGCACCGAAGGCGCCGTCGTCATCGAGGCGATCATTTCGCAGACCGGCACCATCGAAAGCACCCGCGTTGTCAGCGGCCCGCCGATGTTCCAACGCGCCGCGCTGGACGCCGTACGCCAGGCACGCTATCGTCCTTTCCTGCTCAATGGTCAGCCCACCGAGGTGCAGACTACCATCACCATCAACTTCCGCATGGGCGGCTAAACGAGGGTCGCCACCGGGTTCACGATCACCGACTCCAGCGGATACCCTGCGTCCTTCCAGCCCTGCAGCCCACCGCGCAGCGGCCGAACGCGCAGTACGCCGAGGCGGCGCAGTTCCATGGCCACCTTCGCGCTTGTTTCTTCGCTCGGGCAGGTGCAGTACAGCACGACCTCCCGGTCGGACGGAATCTCATCACGATGTAACTTCAGCTCATCCGGTCCAATACGAAGCGCCCCCGGCAGCACCTCCGGGTCTGTCAGGACATCCAGCGGATGCCGAAGGTCGACGATGAACGGTGCCTCCAGGCCCCCATCCCGGGCATCGTCCATCATGGACAGCAGTTGCTCCGGTTCCAGCCGCAGCCCTCGCAGTTCTGTCAGGAACCTGCGCCGCTGCACATAGCGGTAGATGATCATGCCAAGAATCATCACCAGCACAAGCGCCACCGCAAAGTGCGCTATCGTCGCGAACAGCTGGCTGGACCGCCCGATAATATCGCCGAAGAACCGCCCTGCAAACAGCCATGCCGCCGCCCACACCAGCGTGCCGGCCATGTCGTACAGGGCGAACTCCCGGAAGCCCATCCCCGCCTGGCCGGCGATGGGAGCCGCGATCGTGCTCACTCCCGGCACGAACTTTGCAAACAGCAGGGTCACTCCACCGCGTCGCGCGATCGATCCCTGCGCGCGGTTCACGCACGTCGAAGCATCCAGTGACATCCTGCACAGCAAATCAAGAACGCGGCTTCCAAACCGCCGCCCCAGCCACCACCAGGTCGTATCGGCGATAAGGCACGCTAACAAAATGACGGGAATCACCAGCGCGAGATGAATCTTGTGCGCCGCGCTCATCGTTCCTGCAGCCAGCATCAACGGAACGCTCGGTACGGGAAGGCCGGCCTGCTCCACAAGCACCCAGCCGAACAACACCGAGTACGCGTGCCGCAGAAACAGCATCTTGACCAGACCCATACCGGTCCCCCAAAACTATCCGATGTCCTCTAGATGTCTATGTTGACTGCTTCGTTGCAGAAAAGATAGCTGCAAAAACAACACGGCCCGGCAGAACATGTGCCGGGCCGTGGACCGCTTGCGGTGATCTTACTCGGCGTCCGTTAGCGGCATCCTTACCAGGTGCTGCCCGATGAACCACGACTGCAGCTCGTTCGGCCGCAGCACGTCGCTCACCACGAGATCGTTGGTCCCATCATCACCGGCCTTGTCCGCGGCCTCGGCGATCTCATGGCAGTCCTGCATGATCGACTTGTGCGCCTCCAGCAAGCGCGCAATCTGTACCGGAACCTCTTCGCGTCCGCGCGGAGGCCGGCTGATCTTCGTTACTTCGGCTACATCGCCGCCCATCGCAATCGACACTCCACCCAGCAGTTGGATGCGCTCCCCGATCGCGTCCACAATCTCCACCTGTTCATCGAAGTGCTTATCAAACAAAAGATGGAGTTGATAGAAGGTCGGCCCTGAAACCTGCCAGTGGTGCTTCTTGTACATGTCGCGCAGGGCGATCGAATCCGCCAGTAACTGGTTCAGCTTCTCGCACATCCGCGCGCGAACCTTCTCGTCCAGGGGGTGCGGCAAATCCTTCAGTACATCGCCGAACTTCTGAATTTCCTTTGCTTTCTGGTGCCACCGTTCTGTTACGAAGTCGTTGTGGTTTTCGCCCTTCTTGACTGCTACAGCCATGCATTCACCTCAATAGTTCTGATGCAATCACACCTTCATACGTCTCTGAATAAAAAGACCGGGCACATGGCCCGGTCTTTTTTGACGATTATCGGTCGTCAGTTCTTTACTCTAACCTTCGGTACAACTGACATGCCAATGCGCAGCTCGTGATTTGGATCTTCCTGCTGCAAATTATCGAAGTTAATCCGAACCGGGATTCGCTGCACGACCTTCACGTAGTTTCCGGTCGCGTTCTCCGGCGGAAACAGGCTCAGCGAGGAGCCTGTGGCTCCGCCAATCTGAGTCACCGTTCCGCTGAACTTCTTTCCACCCAGTGCGTCCACGGAGATGTCCACCTTCTGATCCTTGTGCATCTCCTTCAATTGCGTCTCTTTGAAGTTCGCCGTCACCCACAGGTCGGTCAGCGGCACAATCGTCAGCAGCGACTGCCCGACGCTGAGGTTCGCGCCCACGACCACCGTCTTGCGGCTCACGATACCCGTAATGGGCGCCGTGATCTTCGTGTAGCCCAGGTTCAACTTCGCCTGATCCAGCCGCGCCTGGGCCTGCTGAACCGCAGCCAGCGCCGCAGCCTCGCGAGCCCTCTGCACCGCCACCTGCTTCGGTGCATTCTGCCGGCTCTGCGCCTGCTGGCTCAGGGCCGTCGATAGCCGCGCACGCGCGACTTGTACCTGCTGTTGCGCCGCGTTCGCATTCCTCTGCGCCTCGTTGAAGGCCGCCTGGTCCGCGGTCGCCGTTGCCACCGCCTGATCAAACTGTTGCTTGGAGATGACGTCGTTCTTCACCAGCGGCGTGTAGCGGTCCACGTCGATCTGTGCCTTCTGCGCATTCGCTTTTGTCTGCTGGATCCGCTCATTGGCAGCCTGCACCTGCGCCTCCGCCTGCGACACTGCCGCCTCATTGCTCTGCACGTCCGAGCCCGAGGTCAGAACTTCCGTGTGCGTCGTCACGCTCGTAATCGGCACATTCACACGCGCCTGCTCGTACTCCGCCTGCGCGTTCGCCAGGTTCGCTTGGGCCTGCTCCACCGCAACCTCAAAGTCTTTCGGGTCGACCTCGGCGATTGGATCGCCTTTATTTACCCTCTGTTGCTCTTCGACATCTACGTTGACGACCTGCCCTGCCACGCGCGAGCTCACCTGGTACAGGTTGCCGTCCACCTGCGCATCGTCCGTGTCCTCCGTGTAGGTCGAGCGCCAGTAGAAGAAGATCGCAACAATAGCGATGATCGCCACCACCGCAATCACAATCACACGGCGCCGCCCCTTCTTCTCCGGGACTTCCTCTTCTCTTTTCTGCTCCGGCTCATTCTGATCGGCCACGTCTACTTCCCTCCGAGATAATCCTTGTAATTCGTCGATGCCACACCCAGCGCCCGCGCCAGCGACAGCTTCGCCACGTTGTGCTGATACAGCGCGCTGATGTACTGATCGTTTGCCTGTTCCAACTGCGACAGCGACTGCGACACCGGCAGGTTGTCACTCACGCCCGCCTTGAACCTCTGTTGCGCCTCGTTCAATGCCTCGGTCGCCAACTCCACGTTGCTCTTCGTCGCATCCACCAGCTTTGCCGCGCTCTGGATATCCAGGATCGCGTCGCGCACATCCTGGTTCACCTGTTGCACCTGGTCCGAGAGCTTCGCCTTCGCCTGGTCATGCTGCGCTTCGGCCACCTGCTCATCGCCGTGCACCTTCGCAATCTGCAGCAGCGGCGCGCTCACCTGCCCCACCGCCGAGTACGTTCCATGCGAGTGCCCCGGCGTCGTTCCCAGGTCGCCGAAGTCGCCGGAAAAGCTCGCCGCCGGCAGTTGTTGATCGAACGCGGCCTTCTGCTTCGCCTTGGCTGCCTCAAGCTGCTCGCTCGCGGCCGCCAGGTCCTTGCGCTGCTTCAGCGCCTGCTGAAACGCCTGCTCCGGATCCGGTGTATCCAGCGCCGCAAACGGCTCCTTATCACTCAGATCAAACTTCTGATCCAGCGGCAATCCAATCGTCCGAGCCAGCGACAGCTTGTCCTTCGCAAACTGGTTCTGTGTCGCAATCAGTTGCTGCTGCTCGTTCTGGTAGTCCACCTGCGACCGCAACACATCCAGCCGCGGACTCGTGCCCGCCTCGTGCGCCTGCGTCGCCTGGTCGAACGACACCTTGGTCGTCGCCATCTCCGCAGTCACCGCCGTAATCCGCGCCTCATCCGCCAGGCACAGCAGATACGCATTGCCCACCGTCATCACTACCAGCTCACGCGCGTCCTGCGCCGTCATCTTCGCGGACTCGAAGTTGTGCTTCGATGCCATGTAGTTTTCGAGCGCCTGCAGATTCACCAGGTTCTGCGTCAGGTAAGCGCGGAAATCCACCACCTGGAACGGCCCGACGATCGGGTTTACTCCCGGGAACTTCAATCCATACGCCGCCAGGTTCACCTGCTCGACCTCAATCGAGGCCGCGCCCGTAACCGTCGGCAGCAAATGCTGCAACTCCTGCAGCCGCTGCCCGTTCGCATTCTTCTCATTGGAGCTCTGCAGAATCAGCCCGAGGTTGTTCCTCAACCCGCGCTGGATCGCATCGTCGAGGCTCAGCGGCAGCACCTCCGCGGTCGCCTTCCCGCTCACCAGGCTGCCGTGAAAACTCTGGTCCACCCCACTCTGCGGGGCCACCGGCGGCGACGGCTGCTGCAACTGCTGTTGCACCTGCTGCACCTGTTGCAAGTCCGTCTGCGGCGGATTCGTCTGGTTCAGCGGAATCCCGGTCGGGCTCGGCTGGTTCTGCGCGCCCGCCATCCCGGCAGCCGAAACTACGAGCCCCGCCAGCAACGCGGTCGCGCTCCGCGACGCGCGTTTCCTCTTTTCAAACATATCTCTCATGCTAACCCGTGGCAGTGCTCCACCCGCGCGGTTCAACCTGCTTAGAAGCGTTCTCCTTCATACAGATGCAGCACCCGCTGATGGGTATTCAAAAGTTTGTCCTGCGAATTTTCGATTTGAAGCGATGCGGCCTTGCTTCCAACGGGCCGAGAGGACCCCGCTTTGAAAGCGGCACGGCTGGTAGCCTGGGCTGGTAGCCTTGGGCTTTAGCCCAAGGTCTCCGCGCCGGAAATAGCCAAAAAGAGCCGGGCTTTAGCCCCTGAGGGAATCTAATCCCAAACGAATCATTCCTGCGATTTAGATGTTCGCCACATAAAAATGCGCAGCCTCTACACTGAGTTCTTTGCACCACTTTGCGAATTTAGGAGCCCTCCCCATGTTCCTCGGCATCGACGTCGGCACCGGCGGCACCCGCGCCGTCCTCATTGACCGCGCAGGCAAAGTCCTCGCCTCACACTCCGCCGATCACGCCCCCATCGCCTCCGCCCACATCGGCTGGGCCGAGCAGGACCCCGAAGACTGGTGGCGCGCCGCACAGGAAGCCATCCTCGGCGCCCTCAAAGCCGCCGCCACCGCAGGTCACGGAAACAAAGTTGAAGCCGTCGGCCTCACAGGCCAGATGCACGGCTGCGTCATGCTCGACGTCAACGGAAACGTCCTTCGTCCCGCGCTCATCTGGTGCGACCAGCGCACCCAGCCCGAGGCCGATTGGCTCAACAACACCATCGGCTACGAAAAAATCATCCAGCTCGTCGCCAACCCTGCGCTCCCCAACTTCACCCTCACCAAGCTTCTCTGGGTCCGCAAGCACCAGCCCGAAATCTTCGCCAAGATCGCCCACGTCCTCTGCCCCAAGGACTACGTCCGCTTCCGCATGACCGCCGTCTACGCCATCGACATGCAGGAAGCCTCCGGCACACTCCTCCTCGACGTCGCGCATCGCCGCTGGTCGCAGGAGGTCGCCGACGCCGCGGGCATTCCCATGTCCTGGCTCCCGCAACTCTTCGAAGGCCCCGAGATTTGCGCGCGCATCTCGTCCGAAGGCGCAGCCGCCACCGGCCTCCAACCCGGCACACCCGTCGCTGCAGGTGCAGGAGACCAGGGCGCAGGCGCGGTCGGCATGGGCATCCTCGCACCCGGCTCCGTCTCCGCGACCATCGGCACCTCCGGCGTCGTCTTCGCCGCCACAGCCGCACCCACCTTCGACCCCAAGGGCCGCCTCCACACCTTTTGCCACGCCGCGCCCGGCATCTGGCACGTCATGGGAGTCACCAACGGCGCGGGCCTCTCCTTCCGCTACTTCCGCGACACCTTCATGCCCACCGCCTCCTACGACGAGCTCACAAAACTCGCCGCCGACGTCCCACCCGGCTCCGACGGACTCCTCTGGGCTCCCTACCTCTTCGGCGAGCGCACCCCGCACCTCGACCCCAACGCCCGCGCCGCCTTCGCCGGCATCACCGCCTCCACCACCCGCGCACACTACATCCGCGCCGTCCTCGAAGGCGTCGCCTTCTCGCTCGAGGACACCTTCACGCTCTTCCGCGAGCTTGGCATCCCCGTCGAACGCATCCGTCTCGGCGGCGGCGGCGCACGCGGTCGACTCTGGCAGCAGATCCAGGCCGACGTCTACAATCACCCCGTGGAAATTCTCGAAGCCGAAGAAGGCGGAGCTTTCGGCGCCGCGTTGCTCGCCGGAACAGGCGTTGGCGCATGGCCCACAGTCGCTGCCGCCTGCGAAGCCACCATCCGCCCCGCCGCCACCATCACGCCCAAACACGCCGACGTCATGGCCGCTGCCTACGCCCGCTTCCGCAAGCTCTACCCCGCACTCAAGTCCATCGAAAGCTAAGCAACCTTACGCCGTGTCTTCTTGGTGGAAGTGCTGCTGTGTTCTTGAACGAACTGCGCACGTAACGTCTCGTCAATACGAACTTGCCAGCCGTTGCCCGTTGCGCGCACCGCCTCAAGGACATCTGGCGACAAGCGGATTGAAACAAGCTTTTTCGTGGGAGCCTTCTGCGGACCGCGGCCCTTGCGCTTCAATGCGGCCTGCACATTTTCAGGCAGTTCATCGATCCGCTTTGCGCGGCGAAACATATCTCGCGTCCACTCAGGACTGTCGGCGTCTGGAACGGGTTCCCGGAATTTAGGTTTCTTCGGCATAGAGTCTTTCCTCACGTTTAGTAGCCTTGCGAAGACTGATGGCGCGCAGGGTGGTGTCGGCTGGTGTGGTGCCGCGAACCGTGAACGTAAGGTAATGCAGCTTCGCGCCAATCCAGCCGATGGCGTTGTAGCGAACCTCACCGTAGGGCAATAAGTCGTTCGGCAAAAAGAGCGCCGAGTCGATATCGAACTGCGCTGCTGCCTGAAGCGAAATGCCATGTTTCCGTCTGTTAGCAGCATCCTTGGCCCGATCGAACGCGACATCCATCTATCTATTTGTAGCTACAATCAGGGCGGCGTGTCCAGTGTGAACTAAAGTCCAGCCGAACTCGCCTTTGCATCCAATCCCGCCCTCGCGAATCCATATCAAGCACCAACGAGGGCCCAAATGTCCGAAAGCTTCTACGAGATCGCCTTCACTCCCGGCGTCAAAGACCGACAATCCGAGCATGGCAGCCGCCGCCAGTACGAGCGCATGGAAACCGCACTCGCCGGCCAAAACAAACTCGGCCCAGAC
>Ga0157369_10011425_pt1 | contig 10084 bp, 4 predicted proteins | sample C25metaG_FD_113461 | JGI IMG/M metagenome (GOLD analysis project Ga0157369, IMG submission 113461) | Corn rhizosphere microbial communities from Kellogg Biological Station, Michigan, USA - C2-5 metaG | ecosystem: Host-associated > Plants > Roots > Rhizosphere > Soil | place: USA: Michigan...
GACGACGGCCGAGTGTGGGGGTAGCTCCGCCGAACCGCGGATGAGGACGAGACCCGGCTCGGTGGCGAGCAGCACCTCGCGGGGCGCCCGGTCCAGCCCGATGCGGCGGCTGCGGTCGGCCAGGTTGGCCAGCACCGCGCAGCCACCCCGCTCCATCACGATGAACCGGTCGCCGTGCCGCACCCGTACCCGGTCCAGCCGCGGGTCGGACAGGTCGGGCACCGCCTTGCGCAGCGCGATGAGCCGGCGGTAGAAGTCCAGCGTCTCGCGGTGCCCCGGCCGGTCGGGCTCGGACCAGTCCAGTTTGGACCGGGTGAAGGTCGCCGGGTCCTGCGGATCGGGAATGTCCACATCGGACCATCCGTGGCCGGCGAACTCCCGGCGCCGTCCGCCCGCGACCGCCTCGGCCAGTTCGGGCTCGGGGTGGCTGGTGAAGAACTGCCAGGGGGTCGAGGCGGCCCACTCCTCCCCCATGAACAGCATCGGGGTGAACGGTCCGGTGAACAGCAGGGTCGCGCCGACCTTCAGCAGCGCGTCGGGCAGCAGGGCGGAGAGCCGGTCGCCGGTGGCGCGGTTGCCGATCTGGTCGTGGTTCTGCAGGTACGCGACGAAGCGGTGGCCCGGGGTGTGCGCCCGGTCGACCGGCCGGCCGTGCGTGCGACCGCGGAACGCCGACCAGGTACCGGCGTGGAAGAACGCCTCCTGCATCACGTCGGACAGGCATTCGAGGGTACCGAAGTCGGCGTAGTAGCCCTGCCGCTCCCCGGTGAGCAGCGCGTGCAGCGCGTGGTGCACGTCGTCGTCCCACTGCGCGGTCAGCCCGTACCCGTGCGCCTCCCGAGGGGTGATCAGCCGCGGGTCGTTGAGGTCCGACTCGGCGATCAGCGACAGCGGGCGGCCCAGGTAGGTCGACAGCGCGTCGACCTCCGCCGATACCTCCTCCAGCAGATGCGTCGCGCGCTCGTCGGCCAGGGCGTGTACGGCGTCCAGCCGCAGCGCGTCGACGTGGTAGTCGCGCAGCCACATCAACACACTGTCCACAATGTACTGTCGTACCTCGTCCGAGTCGGGCCCGTCGAGGTTCACCGCCCGGCCCCAGGTGTTCTCGTGCCCCGCGAGGTACGGGCCGAAGCGCGGCGCGTAGGCCCCGGACGGCCCGAAGTGGTTGTAGACCACGTCGAGTACGACGCCGAGGCCCCGCCGGTGGCACGCGTCGACCAGCCGCTTGAGCCCGTCCGGTCCGCCGTACGGCTCGTGCGGCGCGAACCAGCACACCCCGTCGTAGCCCCAGTTGTGCTCGCCGTTGAACGCGTTGACCGGCAACAGCTCGACCATGTCCACGCCGAGGTCGACGAGGTGGTCCAGGCGGCCGATCGCCGCGTCGAAGGTGCCCTCCGGGGTGAAGGTGCCGACATGCAGTTCGTAGAGGACGCTGCCGGGCAGTTGCCGACCGGTCCAGTCCCCGTCGGTCCAGGCGAAGGCGGTGTGGTCGTAGACCTGGCTGGGTCCGTGCACGCCGTGCGGCTGCCGGTACGAGCGCGGGTCGGGCAGCGGTGTGTCGTCCTTGTCCAGCAGGTACGCGTAGTCCGTGCCCGGCCCGGCGTCGCTCACCTCGGCCCGCCACCAGCCGCCCTCGTCCGGCTCCATGCCGAGCTGCCGGCGGCCGACCCGCAGGTCGACCTGGCGCGCCCCGGGCGCCCAGACGGCGAACACGTTCATGACTCCACCAGCAGTGCGACTGGGTAACCGGACAGCAGCTCGTCGAGGGAAAGCCGCGGCCCCACGAAGGTCCTCCCGGTCAGTATGTCCCGCCATCCGCCGTCGCGCAGGACGAGATGAGTATCGCCCCACCCGCCCCGTCGCCGGAGCGCGACCGGCAGCCGGGTGCCGACCGTCACGGCGCCGCCGCGGTCGAACGCCACCACGTGACCGGCCGCCGGGCCGTGCGCCTCCACCGGCCGGTACCCGCCGAAGAGGTCGGGACGGTCCCGCCGCAGCCGCAGCGCCCGGCTGACCACCAACAGCTTCGCGGCACCCGACGGGTCGACCGGCGGCAGCCAACCGGCGTCGAGCCGGTGCAGCAGTGCGCGCCGGGCGGCGAAGTCGACCGCGCGGCGGTTGTCCGGATCGACCAGCGAGTTGTCCCACAGCTCGGTGCCCTGGTAGGTGTCCGGGACTCCGGGCGCGGTGAGCTGCACCAGCTTCTGGCCCAGCGCGTTGGACCAGCCGTCCGCCGCGATCCGGTCGACGAACGCGGTCAGCTCGGCCGCGCGGGCCGGGTCGTCGTAGGCGGCGTCGACCGCGGCACGCAGCGCGGTCTCGAAGGCGGCGTCCGGCGCGTCCCAGCGGGTGTGGGTGGCCGCCTCCCGGGCCGCCTTGGTCGCGTAGTCGCGCAGCCGCTGCCGCTCGATCGGCCAGGCACCGACCACGGTCTGCCACAACAGCTCGGCGAGCTCCGGGTCGGCCAGCGGGGTGGCCGTCGACCACCGTTCGGACAACGCGTGCCACTCGTCGGGCAGCTCGGCGAGGACGGCGAGCCTGGCGCGGACGTCCTCGGACCGCTTGGTGTCGTGTGTGGACAGTGCGGTCATCCCGGCCGGCCGCTCCCGTTGCCGGCGGGCCATCGCGTCGTGGAACCGCTCCGGGGTCACGCCGAAGCGGTCCGGCGCGCCGCCCACCTCGTTCAGGGCGACGAACCGGTTCCACCGGTACCCGGCGGTGTCCTCGACGCCCTTGGCCATCACGGCGCCGGTGTACTGCTGGAACCGGGCGGCCAGCTCGTCGGCCGGGTCGCGCAGCCGGGGCGCGAGGGCGTCGAGGGCCTCCCGGTGCGCGGGCGCGGCGGCGGTCGAACGCTTGCCTGGCGCCGCTCCGACAAGCTTCGCGGCGGCGCCGAGCGCCTTGTCCAGGTGCTCGACGCCGGCCGGCAGGTACGAGCGGTAGACCGGGAACCGGGCGGCAAGCTCGGCCAGCGCTGGCCCGGCACCCGGTACGTCCGGCGCCAGCCGGGCCAGCCGGGCGTTCTCGGCCGCGAGCAGTTCCCGGGCGGCGGCGAGCTTGCCGGCGTAGGCGACCTCGGCCCACGGCACCCGGGCTGGGAAGGCGGCCTCCGCCGCCGGATCGACGAACACGCCGCAGATCTCGCGCAGCGCGTCGTACCCCGAGGTGCCGGCGACCGGCCAGTCCCCGGGCAGCTCCTCGTCGCCTTCGAGGATCTTCTCGACCACGAGCCAGGCGTCGGGCGCGCGCTCGGCCAGCCGCCGCAGGTACCCGACGGGGTCGCGCAGCCCGTCCGGGTGGTCGACCCGGATGCCGTCCACGGCACCGGCGCGGTACCAGCGAAGGATCTCGGCGTGCGTGGCGTCGAAGACCTCCGGGTCCTCCACCCGCAGCCCGGCCAGCTCCGACACGGCGAAGAACCGGCGGTAGGTCAGCTCGCCCCCGCCCCGCCGCCAGTTCACCAGGCGGTAGTGCTGGCGCGCGTGCACCTCGCCCGGGCCGCCCTGGCCGGTACCGGGCGCGATCGGGTACCGGTGGTCGCCGTACACCAACTCGTCCCCGTCGACAGCCAGCGTTTCCAGCGCCGCGTCGTCGGCCAGGACGGGCAGCAGCAGCGGTCGGCTCCAGTCGATGTCGAACCACGCCGCGTACGGTGAGGCGGGCCCGTCGCGCAGCACGCTCCACCAGGCCGGGTTGGCCGCCGGTACCGCGACGCCGGCGTGGTTGGGCACGATGTCCAGCACCAGACCCATCCCGGCTGCCCGCAGCCGGCGCACCAGCGCGGCGAGCGCCTCGGAACCGCCCAGCTCCGGGTTGATCGTCGTGGGGTCGGCCACGTCGTAGCCGTGCGCGGAGCCGGGCACCGCGGCCAGCAGCGGGCTGCTGTAGAGGTGGGTCACGCCGAGCGCGGCGAGGTAGTCCACCACGCCCTCGGTCGCTTTCAGGTCGAAACCCGGGGGAACGCAGGCGGAGCCGGGTTTTGGCGGAGCCGAGCACCCCGCACGCGGCCCCGGGCGGACCTGGATCCGGTACGTGCTGACCGGGACCACCTAACCCAGCCTGCCTAGTACGAGTAGGGAGCGGTCCGGCACGGGTACCGTCGCACCGGCCGCGACCACGACACCCTCACCGGCCGGTGGCAGCCCGGCGGCCGTCGACGTGTCGAGCACCACGCCCCACTTCTCGCCGTAGTCGCCGGGCGGCAGGACGAACTCCAGCATGATCTCCGAGGCGTTGAACAGCAGCAGGAACGAGTCGTCGGTGTGCCGCTCGCCGATCGGGCTGCGCTCGCGGATTCCCTCGCCGTTCAGGAACAGCGCCACGGACCGTCCGAAGTGGACCGACCAGTCGTCCTCGCTCATCGACCGGCCGTCGAAGGTGAACCACGCCAGATCCGGCAACGGGAAACCCTCGGCCCGCTGGACCGGCCGGCCGGTGAAGAACCGGCGGCGCCGGAACACCCGGTGCGCGGTACGCAGCGCGATGACCCGCTCGGTGAACAGTCGCAGCTGCTCGTCCGCGCCCTCCCAGTCCACATAGGACACATCGTTGTCCTGGCAGTAGGCGTTGTTGTTGCCGCCCTGGCTGCGGCCCAGCTCGTCGCCGTGGCCGAGCATCGGCACGCCCTGCGACAGCAGCAGGGTGGCCAGGAAGTTGCGGCGCTGCCGGGCGCGCAGCTCCAGTACGGCCGGATCGTCGGTGGCGCCCTCGACGCCGCAGTTCCAGGAGCGGTTGTGCCCCTCGCCGTCCCGGTTGTCCTCGCCGTTGGCCTCGTTGTGCTTGTCGTTGTAGGACACCAGGTCGGCGAGCGTGAAGCCGTCGTGACAGGTGACGAAGTTGATGCTCGCCACCGGGTGACGGCCGTCGCTCTGGTACAGGTCGGCCGAGCCGCACAGCCGGCTGGCGAACTCGGACAGGGTCGCCGGCTCGCCACGCCAGAAGTCCCGTACGGTGTCCCGGAACTTCCCGTTCCACTCTGTCCACAGTGGAGGGAAGTTGCCCACCTGGTACCCGCCGGGGCCGATGTCCCACGGCTCGGCGATCAGCTTCACCTGGCTGATCACCGGGTCCTGCTGCACCACCTCGAAGAAGGTGGCCAGCCGGTCGACATCGAAGAAGTCCCGGGCCAGCGTCGCGGCCAGGTCGAAGCGGAACCCGTCGACGTGCATCTCCTGCACCCAGTACCGCAGCGAGTCCATGATGAGCTGCAGCGTCTGGGGGCTGCGGGCGTTGAGGCTGTTCCCGCATCCCGTGGTGTCGTGGTAGCGGGCGGGGTCGTCCGGATCCAGCCGGTAGTACTGCCGGTTGTCGATGCCCCGGAAGCTCAGCGTCGGGCCCAGGTGGCTGCCCTCCGCCGTGTGGTTGTAGACGACGTCGAGCAGCACCTCGATGCCGGCCGCGTGCAGCGCCTTGACCATCGCCCGGAACTCCTGCACCTGCTGCCCGGCGCTGCCCGTCGACGCGTACCCGTGGTGGGGCGCGAAGTACCCGAGGGTGTTGTACCCCCAGTAGTTGGACAGCCCGCGCCGCACCAGGTGCTCGTCGTGCACGAACTCGTGCACCGGCATCAGCTCGATCGCGGTCACGCCGAGCCTGAGCAGATGCTCCACGATCACCGGGTGCCCGATCGCGGCGTAGCTGCCGCGCAACTCCTCCGGTACCCCCGGGTGGCGCATGGTCAGGCCCTTGACGTGTGCCTCGTAGACCACCGAGTGGTGGTACGGCACCCGGGGCGGCCGGTCGTCGGACCAGTCGAAGTAGGGGTTGACCACGACCGCCTTCGGCATGAACGGCGCCGAGTCGCTGGTCGACATCCGGTCGGGATCGTCCCACTCGTACCCGTACACCGCGCGGTCCCACCGCACGTCCGCGTCGACCGCCCGCGCGTACGGGTCGAGCAACAGCTTGTTCGGGTTGCAGCGCAGCCCCTGCGACGGGTCGTAGGGGCCGTGCACCCGCAGGCCGTACCGCTGCCCCGGCTGCACGCCGGGCAGGAAGCCGTGCCACACGAAGGCGTCCACCTCGTACAGCTCGTGCCGGCTCTCGTTGCCGTCCGGGTCGAAGAGGCACAGCTCGACGCCGTCGGCCGCCTCTGAGTAGATCGCGAAGTTCGTGCCTGTGCCGTCGTAGATCGCCCCGAGTGGGTACCGGTGACCGGGCCACACCTGCATCGCCGCTCCCATCACCCGCTTGCCTGGCGCAAGTAGATGCCCAGCGGACGACGTCTCTAATCCGGGTCAGGCCGGCGCGGACTCCAACGCGGCCGCCGGAGCGCCGCCGCGGGTCGCCGCGAGGATCGCGGTACCGGCGAGGCTCAGGCCCAGCGAGGCAACGTAGGCCAACCGGTACCCGTGCGCCTCGACCACGCCGAAGATGAGCCCGGCGAGCATGCCGCTGACCCGACCGGCGTTGGTGAACAGGGTGGTTGCCCGACCCAGCGCGGAGGGCAGCAACTGCTGGAAGTACGAGATGCCCAGGCCGCCGACGGCGCAGACGTAGCAGGCGTGCAGCACCTGGGCCACGGCCACCTGCCAGACCGCCTCGGAGAGGCTGACCACCAGGGTGTACGCGATGCCGAAGCCGCAGCCGAGCAACAGCAGCCGGCGCAGGGGCCAACGGTTGGCCAACGAGCCGAAGACCATCATCAGCGGGATCTCCAGCGCGGCGCACAGCCCCAGTACCAGTCCGGCGCCGCCCACGCTGCTGTGCAGGTCCACGCTGACGAACAACGGCATGGTCGTGACGGTCAGCGAGGTGACGCACTGCAGCACCACGAACGCCGCGGCGCTGCCGAACAGCATCCCTTTGCTCGCGTCCGCGCCGCCGGGCGTGGCCGTCCCGGCGGTCGCGGTGGTGCCCGTCGCGGTGGTGCCCGTCGCGGTGGTGTCCGTCGCGGTGGGCGCCGCGCTCGGGGCGGTCGTGGCGCCGGGCCGCCTGAGGGTGGTGACCAGGCCCAGGATCACCAGGTGCGCGGCGGCCGTGGCGATGAACAGCCCGGTGTAGTCGATCAGCCCGAGCAGGACGGCCGCCAGCGGCGCGCCGGCGGCCCAGGCCAGCGACAGCATCATCCGCAGCCAGTTCATGCCCATCATCGCCCGGGTCGGGTGGTCCTGGTCGAGGATCTCCCGGCCGAAGGCGAAGACCTGTGGCATCAGTGACCCCGACGCCGCGACGAGGGTCAGCGCGACCACCAACAGGACCCAGTAGTCACGGACGACGGCGTAGGTGACGAACGCCGCGATGCCGGCGAACGCACCGCCGACGAGGATCCGGTGCCGCGCGCCGGGACGGTCGGAGACCCGCCCGATGGCGTTGCCCACGAGTACCGCCGACAGCGCGGAGAGGAACAGGAACAGCGAGGTCTGTGCGGGGCTGGCCCGGATCACGTCGTGGAGGAACAGGGCCATGAACGGGAAGACGAACGCTTGCGTGAGGCCGACGATCGTACTGGCGATCCCGAGGGGTACGAGGGAGCGGATCCACCCTCCCGCCGACGCATCAGCCCGCGGCGGTGCAGGAGTGGTCACGATCCCAGGACGTTACCCCGGCTAACGATCGCCCTGATCGGTCGACCCGGGCCCGGGTGGCCCCGATCACATCGGAAGTTTCACGAACCAACTCGTGGTGTGTCGGCCCCGATACGCCAACTTATAGACGTCTTCGAATGGCTCCCGTACCATCGCACGCCGGAAGCCGCGAAAAGCACAACTGCGAATCATCGGTCATACGAGGAGGGGCAGGATGCTCAAGTCGCATAAGAGGATCGTCTGCTCGATCACGGCGACGCTCATGGTCCCTTCCATGGCGCTCGCCCTGAACGGGTCCAGGGCGCTGGCGGCCACTTCCGGCAGCCATCCCCTGAAGGATCTCCCGGTATTCAGCAGTACGAAAAACGACGAGTGGGCCGGCTCGGGCTCCCCGCTCAACATCGAGACCGTGCCCTACAACGGCAATCCCTCGCTCCCGGTCGACACGACGCAGACCCACGACGGCCTGCCCTCGCTGCGAATCAACGTCGCCTCGAGCGGCTCGGGCTTCGGTTGGTGGTCGGTGACCCAGGCCAACAACAACTGGGAGACCTACTCGTTGGCTGCGTACTACGCCGACGGCGCGCTGGAGTTCAACGTCAAGGGTGCCGCCGGTGGCGAGGCGTTCACGATCGGCATGGGAGACCGCAACCTCAGGCGCAACCCCACCCAGTTCAATACACCGTCGATTCAGAGCAGCCGGTACGTCACGGTCACCACGGACTGGCAGCATGTGCGGATACCGCTGACGGACCTCATTCCGAGCGACAGCGTCTTCGACCTGAACCAGGCGTACCTGTTGTACTTCGGCAGCGCCAACAACAATGCCCAGGAGCTCTGGCTGAACGACATCAAGTTCAGCTCGCCGGACCAGGAGCACAGCGCACCCTTCATCAAGGTCAACCAGCTCGGCTACAGCATCCTGGCGAACAAGTACGCTCTCGTCAGCGGGTACGCCGATGAACTGGGCGCCGTCGACGGAACACCCTTCCAGGTGAAGCGCGCCTCCGACAACGGCGTCGTGTTCAACGGCAAGCTGAAGCTGGTCGACGACTTCGACACGCAGTCGGGTGAGCGCATCTTCGAAGCGAACTTCTCCCCGCTGCTCAAGCCCGGCACCTACTACATCTCGGTGGCCGCACCCGGCGTGGCCGACTCGCTGTCGTTCCAGATCGCGAACAACGTGTACCAGCCGTTGGTCGTCGACGCCGCCCGCTACTTCTACTACCAGCGCCAGGGCATCGCCCTCGACGCCACGCACGCCGGCGTGTACACGCGCGGGGTGGGACACCCGCAGGACGCGAACGCTCCCTTCGCATCCGGAGCGAACCCGCCCAGGGACGTGTCGCAGGGCTGGTACGACGCGGGCGACTACGGGAAGTACGTCAACGCCGGCGCGGTCGCCGTCTCCGACCTTGCGTGGGCCTACCAGCTCGTACCGAACGAGTTCAAAGACAACCAACTCAACATCCCCGAGAGCGGCAACGGCGTCCCCGACGTCCTGGATGAATCCAAGTGGGAACTCGACTTCATCCTGAAGATGCAGGACCAGACGAGCGGCGGCTTCTACCACATGGTGCAGCCGTCGAGCATGGCCGCGCCGGACGCCGACACCACGCAGCGCGTCATCGAGGATGCCAATGGTTCGCTCACCAACGTGCGGCCGACCGACGACGCGGCCAGCGCCGCCGCGGCACTGGCGGAGGCGTCGATCTCCTTCAGGAAGTTCGATCCGACCTACGCCAGCACCCTGTTGACGGCGGCCCGCCGCGGTTGGGACTACCTCGTCGCCAACCCCAACGGTGTCGGCGGGGTTCCCGGTCCCTACGGCGTCGGCGACGACCACGCGGACCGGCTGTGGGCCGCCGCGGCCCTCTACCGGGCCACCGGCGACGCACAGTTCAACCAGTACTTCCTCGCCAACTACCAGAACTTCGCGAGCGCCTGGGACGGGTCGAGGGACAACCCCGGTGGCGTCGGCAACATGGCGCAGACCGCCTTCCTGGACTACCTGCGGGCGGCCCGCCCCGATGCCACGGCGAAGGCCTGGTTCGCGACCAAGTTCCAGGCGTGGCGCGAGCCGGTACTGGCGCGTTCGGAGCAGGACCCGTGGCGCAACACCCTCCAGGACATCGACTACTACTGGGGCAGCAACGGCGTAGCGCTCAACACGATGCATGTGCTCGCGGTGGGCACCGTTGTGCTTGGTGGTCTCGACCTGAGCAGCGACGTGCGTGTCGCCCGCGCCGTGGAGTCGGCCATGAACTACATCCTGGGGATCAATCCGCTCCATTTGAGCTATGTCACCGGAGAAGGCGCGGACAGCATCACGACGATCTACTCGACGGCCTGGAGCAACCAGGGGCACCCGGGCGTACCGAAGGGCTACATGCCGGACGGCCCGAACGTCTACAACAACCCGTTGCTGTCCTGCAACGCCCCGGCCAAGTGCTACCTGGACAACGATTCCAACTGGACCACGAACGAGAACGCCATCTACTGGAACGCGGATCTGGTCCTGGACGCCAGTCTCCTGGCTCAGATTCCGTAACGCGGTA
>Ga0157369_10011426_pt1 | contig 10084 bp, 7 predicted proteins | sample C25metaG_FD_113461 | JGI IMG/M metagenome (GOLD analysis project Ga0157369, IMG submission 113461) | Corn rhizosphere microbial communities from Kellogg Biological Station, Michigan, USA - C2-5 metaG | ecosystem: Host-associated > Plants > Roots > Rhizosphere > Soil | place: USA: Michigan...
CGCTTCCTGCCGTGGATCGCGCGGCGCCAGGGCGTGCTGCACGGGCGCCGGCTCGGTTTCGGCGGCACCGAAGCACGCGGACTGATCGCCGACTGGGCACGCGTAGGGCTGAGCAATCACTACGCCGCCGCAGGCATGGACGAGGACCTGGATGCGCAGATGGCGCGCGTGCATGGCAGTGCGCAGGCGGTGCTGATGGAAGACGATTGGCTGGCGCCAAGCGGATCAATGCAGGCGCTGCTGGCGAAACTGCCGAATGTCGCCTCGGAATTACGCGTGCTTTCTGCGCAGGAGCTGGGTGCGCAGGCCGATCACTTCGCGTGGATGAAACACCCGGAGGCTGTCGCAGAGGCGTTTTTCATTCAGTTGGGTGAAAATTTTCACAAAAGCGTTGACGACTCGCGCCGACATCCGCATAATTCCGCTCCTGTCGCAGGGCGCCCGTAGCTCAGTTGGATAGAGTACCTGGCTACGAACCAGGCGGTCGGGAGTTCGAATCTCTCCGGGCGCACCACTCGACAGACCTTCAGCATCCGCCGCTGGAAGTGCAGTAAAATTTGATTGTGTACCGCGCGCCCGTAGCTCAGTTGGATAGAGTACCTGGCTACGAACCAGGCGGTCGGGAGTTCGAATCTCTCCGGGCGCACCATTACACCGAAACAGCAGGCCTCGGCCTGCTGTTTTTTTATGTGTGTTTTTTGGCAGGGCTGCGCCCTGCACCTGCAGAAGCCACTGCGCAAGCGACAGCAACAGCTGGCATTCCGTGGGATGGCGGGGCGGTATGGATAGGCAGGACACGCCGTAAACCCATCCATGGGGGCTCGATGGCGCCATCCATGGCGCCAACGGTCCCGCCTACCCATACCGCCCGCCACTGACAGATCATCGCGATCTGCGGTAGATCCACGCCGTGCGTGGATGACTCCATTGAATTCGAATATTTCGACAGTTGAACGAAGGACATCCATGCTTGGCGTGGATCTACGTGTCGACCAAGGTCGACACCCACCAAGAGCAGGCCAAGAGCAGGCCAAGCCATTCCGGCAGATCGCGAAAATCTGTCGAAGGCGGGGTGGGTCCGGTTGCGGGAGTGTCCGCGGCATGGATGCCGCGGCCAAGCCCCCATGGACGGGTTTACGGCGTCTCCCGCAACCGGACCCACCCCGCCTCCCCACAGGAAACCAGCTTCTGCTGTTGCTGTTGCTGTTGCTGTTGAGGTTGCCGGCCAGCGGCCGGCACTACTGCAGGTGCAGGGCGCAGCCCTGCCGAACCCTACCCCTCTGCCATCGCCTGCCACCATTGCGCCAGCAGCTCCGGCCGCCGCAGGCGCTCGCGCCACCAGCGCAGGGCCGCGCCATCTTCGCCGGTGCGCCAGGCCAACCAGAAGGTCTCTTCCGGCTTGTGCTCCTCGACCTCGCGGATCACCAGCTGGCCGCGCGCCACCGCCGCGCGCGCGCAGGGCTCGGGCAGGAAGCCGAATCCCAGCCCCTGGCACTGCAGCTTCAACTTGCTGGCCATGTCCGGCACGGTCAACGTCTCCTGACCCATCAACAGGCCCACCGTTCGTGGCAGCAGCCGCCGCGCCGAGTCGGACACGGCGATCGCGCAATACGGCGCCAACTGCTCGCGGCCCAGCACACCCGGTACGGACGCCAGCGGATGCCCGGGCGCCACCGCAAACACAAAATCAACGCTGCCCAGCGGCTCGACCACGTAGCCCCCGCCACTGGGACCCTCACCGGGAGCGGCGACCAACAGGTCGGCGCGCCGGTCCAGCAGCGCTTCCCAGGTACCGGACAGTGCTTCGCCAAACAGGCGCAGCCGGGTGGGCGCCGCCACCTCGCGGAACGCGGCGATATCCGGCCCCAGCAGCCAGGTCGGAAATACCGAATCCACCGCCAGGGTCAATTCCGCCTCCCAGCCCGAGGCCACCCGCCGCACCCGCAGCTCGAGCTCCCGGGCCGCACGCAGCAGGTGCCTGCCCTCCTCCAGCAGCGCGCGCCCGGCCTCTGTCGGCTCCGCCCGCGGGCCGATCCGGTCGAACAGCTGCACCCCCAGATCCTCTTCCAGCTTGGCCACGGTGTAGGAAATGGTCGAAGGCACCTTGTGCAGGGCCTTGCCGGCGCCGGCAAAGGAGCCTCGGCGGTCGATCGCGTCCAGGATCTGCAAGGCATCGAGGCTGAGCTTGAGCATTCGAAATTTTCGATGATGGCTGTCAAAACTATCCGTTTTTCAAACCCAAGGTGCAAGCGGATACTTCTCTTCAACGGGGAAACACAGCGGCTACCCGCCCACCCCGCCCCATCGAAACCATCGAACAAGGAGATTCCATCATGCTGCAGATCCGCAAGAGCGCTACCCGTGGCCTGGCCGAGCATGGCTGGCTGTCCTCGCGCCATACCTTCTCGTTCGCCAGCTACTACGACCCCCGCTATGTGAGCTTCGGCCCGCTGCGGGTCATCAACGAAGACAAGGTGACCGGCGGCCAGGGTTTCGGCACCCACAGCCACAGCAACATGGAGATCGTCTCCTACGTGCTGGGCGGCGCGCTGGAACACAAGGACTCGATGGGCACCGGTTCGGTGCTGCGCTACGGCGACGTGCAGCGCATGAGCGCAGGCAGCGGCGTCAGCCACAGCGAGTTCAATCATTCGGCCAGCGATCCGGTGCATTTCCTGCAGATCTGGATCTTCCCGGAGGCCGAGAACATCGCGCCGTCGTATGAGGAGACCCACTTCACGCCGGAGAGCAAGCGTGGCCAGCTGCGCCTGATCGCCTCGCCGGATGGCGCCGATGGTTCGCTGCACATCCATCAGGATGCGCGCATCTTCGCCACCATCCTCGATGGCGAGCAGAAGCTGCACCACGCCCTGGCTGCCGGCCGCGGCGCGTATGTGCAGGTGGCGCGTGGCCAGCTGCAGGTCAATGGCATCACCCTGGAAGCGGGTGACGCACTGCAGGTCAGCGACGAGGCACAGCTGACCCTGGAAAACGGCAACGACGCCGAAGTGCTGGTGTTCGACCTGAAGCTGTAACCAGCATGCCCGCGATGCCATCCGGCATCGCGGGCATGTCCTGTTGCAACGCGATCAGAACCTGTACGTCACTGCCAGCCGCACGTTGCGCGGCTCGCCCCAGGTGTAGGTGCTGTACCAGCTGAAGATCGTGTAATAGCGCTTGTCCAGCAGGTTGTTGACGTTGACCGTGGCCGACAGGCGATCGTTGAACTGGTACCGGGCCATGGCATCCAGCAGCCAGTACGGCTGGGTGCGATGAACCACCGACGTGCCACTGGCCGGGTTGGTGATGTCGCCGAACGTGGAGTCCTGCCAGCGCGCACCGCCACCGACAGTCAGGCCCTGCCAGTCGCCGCGCAGGCGGTAGCTGGTGTGCAGGCTGAACTGGTTTTCCGGCTCCAGCGTGGTCACCTTGCTGCCGGCCTGGCGGGCGATCTTGTGCGCAAAGCCACCCTGCACCTGCCAGCCCTCGGCCAACTGCCCGGACATCTCCAGTTCGTAGCCCTTGGTGCGTACGCCCATCAGTGCGCGATAGGCGTCTTCGCCGTTGGGCGTTTTGCCGCCTGTAGGCTGGGCGAAATTGTCCTGGTCGAGCTGGAACAGTGCCGCGCTGGCATTGAAGCGGCCGTCGAGGAACTCCGCCTTCAGGCCCATTTCATAGCTGCGGCCTTCCAGCGGATCCAGTGCCTTGCCCTGTTCGTCGCGTTCGCTGTGCGGCTTGAAGATGGTGCTGTAGCTGGCGTACACCGAATAGTGCTGGCCAAGGTCGTAGACCACGCCGGCATAAGGCACGAACACGCCGGTCTCGCGCGTCTGCGGCGAACGGTAGCTGGCCAGGCGGCTGCCGACGATCACCTTCAACGGGTCGGCCACGTCGAAGCGACCGACCACGTACAGGCCGTTCTCGCGGGTCACCTCATTGTTGCCATAACCGCGCTGCCATTCCGGCTCCGGGATGTCGCCCTTCCAGCTGTTGTAGTCGGCAACGGCGGTCGGGTACCCGGGCTGCGGCGAATAGCCGGTGTTGGTCCAGCGCTTGCGCGAGGCACTGCCGCCGACCACCAGTTCATGCTGGCGACCGAACAGGCCGAAATTGCCGCTCAGATAGAAGTCGGCCGCGTTGCTGACCGTCTTGCCGACGTACTTGCCCAGCCACAACGAGACGCCTTCGCCAGTGACCGGATCGGGATTGCCGCCGGCCGCACCGGCCAGTGCCGCATCGTAGCCGTTGACCTGATGGTTGAGCTGCAGCTTGGCTACCCAGTCGTTGTCGAACGTATGTTCCAGCGTGGCAAAGCCGGTGCGCACGTATTGGCGCCAACCGCTCCAGTGGGTGCCGTTGTTGAACGAGCGCGGCATGTCGTTGAAACTGCCCTGGCTGTCCAGCAGCGGAATACCGCCCCAGGTCGAGCCCTTGGGATCGCTCTCCAGCACGTCGCCACCGACTGTCAGCAGCGTGCGTTCGCCCAGATCGGCTTCCAGCACGGCATAGCCGACCTTGCTGGTGCGCTGGTAGAAATCCAGATTGGAATGCTTGTCCTGCCAGGCACCTACCGCGCGCCCGCGCACGCGGCCATCGGCGGTCAACGGTCCGCCGACATCGACTTCGGCACGGTAGTCGTCCCAGCGGCCGACCCCCAGCGTCGCACTGCCAGCAAATTCCTTGCCCGGCTTCTTGCGCACGAGGTTGATGGTCGCGCCGGGGTCGCCCATGCCGGTCAGCAGGCCGGTGGCGCCCTTGAGCACTTCGATGCGGTCGTAGATCGCGGTATCGCTGAGCGTATTGCCGGCCGAGTACGCCGAGTCGCGTGACATCGGAATGCCGTCGTACTGGAAATTCTGCACGGCAAAACCACGTGCGTAGTACTCGGTGCGCTCACTGTCGTAGGTGACGATGCTGATGCCCGGGGTCACCCGCATCACGTCATCGATACCATCCAGACCGAAGTCGTCCATCTGCGCACGGGTGATCACGCTGATGGTCTGCGGGGTCTGCCGCGGAGTCAGCACCAAGCGGGTGGCGGTGGCGATGGTACCCGGCGTGTACGCGCCGCTGCCCTCGGTGATGGTGCCCAGCTGGTTGGCGGTGACCTGCACGGTCTGCAGGGTCTGCGAGGCTGTCCTGCCCTCTTCTTCAACCGGCGCCGATTGCGCCGAGGCGGCGCCGGCAGTGACCACTGTGGTCAGCAGAAGACCATTGGCAAGGGCCCTCGCCAATGGGCGGCGACGCAGGGACAACACGGAAAAACGAACAGGCACAGACGACACGACGGGACCTCCACGAAGGGGTGGGATCCTCTGGCGGCGGCTCGAGGGGAAGGGGGAAATGCGGCCAAGGGCGGCCGGCGCAGGAGTTTACTCTCCTGCGCCCCCGCTGTCGTGGGGTGGCGCCAGTGCCTGACCTGGGACTGCTGCCTGGCGATAGTCAGCCGTCGACGGCAGCCACGGCCTCCAGGATCAGCGCTGCCACTTCGGAGGGATGCGAGGCCAGCGAGGCATGGCTTGCCTCCAGCTGCAGCAGGCGCTTGGGCTGCATGCGTTCGGCCATGGCCTTCTGGTTCTGTGGCGCGATCATCCGGTCCTGGCTGGAAAGCTGGTACCAGCTCGGCTTGTGCTTCCACGCCGGATCGCTGATCGCATCGCCGAAGGTACTGGCCAGCGGCGCCTTCTGGGTCACCGCCATCACCCAGCCTTCGTCGGCACTGAGGTCCTGGCAGAAGCTCTCATGGAACTTGTCGGCACGCAGCCACAGATAGCCATCGCTGTCCGGGGCGAGGTTCGGTGCTGCTTCGGGCAGGTGCTGCTGGGTGATGCCACCGGGGCTCTCACCACTGTCCGGCGCGAATGCGGCGATGTAGACCAGCGCCTGCACATTCGGCTGGTTGCCGGCTTCGGTGATCACCGCGCCTCCGTAGGAGTGCCCGACCAGTACGACCGGGCCATCGATCTGGCGGATCATCCTGCGCGTCCGCTCGGCGTCGTTGACCAGCGAGGTCAGCGGCAGTTCGACCGCCTTCACCTGGTCGTGGCCCTTGCGGTGCAGCTCCAGGATGACCTTGCCCCAGTGTGCGGCCCCGCCCCAGAACCCATGGACGAGGAGGATGGTCGGTGTGGTGCTCATGCGCTGATCTCCGGCGGCGGCCGGGCGGAATGCCGACCGTCGGGCTACTCTCCACTGATGGCGTTAATCAACGGTGACGCATCCGGACCACTGCATTCGTATGCGTCGCCCGATGTCATCCATGGCACTTGCCGATGGCTTCTGAAAACGTTTTCATGAAGGCGATCCTCTGGAGCCTCCCTCGCGCATGACGCCCTCTTCTCCCCGCGCCCAGCAGCACGCGACCCGCGCTGCGTTCTTCATTCCCGGCTTTGCCACCGCTGCCTGGGCACCGATGGTGCCCTTCGCCAAGGCCAAGGCCGGGTTGTCCGACGCCAGCCTGGGCGGGCTGCTGCTGTGCCTTGGCCTCGGCTCGCTGCTGGCGATGCCACTGGCCGGTGCGTTGACCGCGCGCCTGGGCTCGCGCCGGTTGATGATCGCGACCACGGCCTTGATCCTGCTCGCCCTGCCACTGCTGACGCTCGCCCCCACGCCGCTGGCCCTGGGAGCAACGCTGTTCGTGTTCGGCGCGGGTGTGGGGGCGATGGACTGCACGATGAACATGCAGGCGGTGGCCGTCGAGCGCGATGCAGGGCGGCCGATGATGTCCGGCTTCCACGCGTTCTACAGCATCGGCGGCTTCATCGGCGCCGGCTGCATGACCGGCCTGCTGGTTCTCGGCACGCCCCTGTGGCTGGCGTCATTGGTTGCCGTGGCGGCGATGCTGCTGGTGGCCCTGTTGTCGGCACCGCACTGGCGCCCGCAGCGCATTCTGCATGACGGCCCGATGCTGGCCCTGCCGCACGGCGTGGTGCTGTTCATCAGCGTGCTCGCCTTCGTGGTGTTCCTGGCCGAGGGTTCGATGCTGGACTGGAGCGCGGTGTTCCTGGCCGAAATACGCCACGTGCCGCGCGACCAGGCCGGCGCCGGTTTTGCCGTGTTCACGCTGGCGATGACGGCGATGCGCCTGTTCGGCGATGGCATCGTCGAGCGCCTCGGCCGAACCCGTACCATCATCATTGGCGGCATCACCGCTGCGGCCGGTTTCGCGCTGGCCACGCTGGTGCCCTCCTTCGCCATGGCGCTGGTCGGCTACGTGCTGGTGGGCCTGGGCTGCGCCAACATCGTGCCCGCACTGTTCTCGATGGCGGGCCAGCAGCGCGCGATGCCGGAGAGCATTGCGATCACCGCAGTCACCACGCTGGGCTATGCCGGCATTCTTGCAGGCCCCGCAGCGATCGGCGCGCTCGCCCATGCCACCAGCCTGGGCTTTGCCTTCCTGTGCGTGGCAGCGATGCTGCTGGGTGTAGCGGCATCTGCACGTTCGCTGGCCCGCCGCCTGCCCTGAAGCTCAGCTGCGTGCTGGGGTTTTTGCGGGTGTGTCGACGCCATGCACCAGCCATTCGGCCTGGGCCGGCAACTGCGGTGCCGGACACGCGGCTTTCGGATGGTGCTCGTCGCGCGCCATCCAGTCATCGACCACCCCGGCCAGCAGGTCCAGCCGCAGCGGCAGGGTGATGTGATCTTCGCCGCGCATCTCGATGTAGTGCGCACGCGGATTGGCCTGCGCCAACGCGCGGCCTTGGCTGACCGGAATGTGCTGGTCGCCCTGGCCGTGCAGCAGCAGCACGCAGGCGCGGGTATCGGCCAGCGCGCGGGCAACATCCACCTTGTCCAGATCCACGTCGATGCGGCGGCTGGCGGCGGCCACCACCTGGTTGATGTCCTGGCTGCCGTAGCGCCAGCGTGCATACGAAGCGATGGCCTGTGCCTTCAACCCTTCCGGCTGCAGGGCCATCAGATGCGGAATCATGGTGCGGATCGCAACCCCGGCATTGGCGAACGATTCCATCGCCACCACGCCGGCGACCTGGTCGCCCAGCTTGTCGGCGGTGAACAATGCGGTGGCAGCGCCGTAGGAAACACCGAACAGGTACAGCGGGCCGGTCACTTCGCCCCGCGCGCGCAGTTCGGCGATGACATCCACAACATCGTCCGACTCATAGGTGCCGTAGCCGGAGGGACCGGCGCCGGACTGGCCATGGTTGCGCAGGTCCAGGGTGATCACGCGGTAGCCCGACTCGGCCAGCTGCAGCGACCATGGCAGCATCGAATCACCGTTCATCATCCAGCCGTGCAGCAGCACCACGGTGCCGCGCGGTGCCTGAGCGCGGAACGGCTGCGGTACGGACAGGCTCAACCCGGTATCCAGCGGCAGGCCGTTCTGGTGCTGCTGCGGCAGGTAGTGATAGCGCGCACCGTAGTCGCCCGCATCGAAAGCACGCCAGAAGATCGGCACGCCATCACGGCCCGCGGCGAAGCCATGCCGGTTCGGCAGCGCGGCCACAGCTGCGGCGATACGCGGTTGATCAAGCAGGGTCGAGACGCCACCGGGCGCGATCAGGCGGTCGCTGAGCGAGGTGGACGAGGCCGTCATCGAGGAAGAGCATGCAGCCAGCCACAGGCCGGCGCACGCCAGCAAAAGCAGCAGCAGGCGCTTCATGGGCAGTCAGGGGAAAAGTGCGACAGCGTGGCAGGTTAGCGGCCTCGCCCGGCGCCATCTATCGCAGCTGGATGACGGGTTGATGACAGCGCAGGATCGATTCAGCTTGTCACAATGTCGCGACCGGCCAAAGCATTGATCCGGATCAATGAACGCCATCGCACGAATGGCCACAGTGCCGGCATGCGCACCCCGTTCAAGCTCGCCATTGCCCTGGCCGCCACCTTGGCCGCCGCTTACGGCATCGCCCGCAGTACACCGTACTGGTTCGCCCCACCGCAACACGCCGAGGTCGACATCCACGACCCGGCCCTGATCGAACAGGGCCGGTACCTGTCGCGTGCTGCCGACTGCGCCGCCTGCCATACCGCACCGGGCGGCAGGCCGTTCGCCGGCGGCCTTGGCATGCAGACCCCGATGGGCACGCTGTACTCGACCAACATCACACCGGACATGGAGACCGGCATCGGCGCATACGACTACGCCGATTTCGAGCGCGCGGTGCGGCGTGGTATCCGCCATGACGGCCAGCCGCTGTATCCGGCCATGCCCTACGCCTCGTACGTGATCGCCAGCGATGCCGAGATCAAGGCGCTGTATGCCTACTTCATGGGTGCGGTGCAGCCGGTCCGGCAGGACAACGCCGACAGCACGATTCCGTGGCCGGCAAACATGCGCTGGCCGCTTGCCTGGTGGCAGCTGTTGTTCGCACGCCCGCGCAGCTTCAGCCCTGATCCCACCCTGGATGCCGGCCAGCAGCGTGGCGCCGAACTGGTTGAAGGCCTGGCCCATTGCGGCGCGTGCCATACCCCGCGCGGGCTGGCCTTCCAGGAAAACGCGATGGCCGACGACGGCAGCCGCCAGTTCCTGTCCGGCTCGGTGCTGGAAGGCTGGTACGCGAAGAACCTGCGCAACGAGCAGACCGGCCTGGCCAGCTGGAGCGAAGCCGAAATCGTCGAGTTCCTGCGCACCGGCCGCACCGATCGCTCCGCGGCTTTCGGCGGCATGGCCGATGTGGTCGAGCACAGCACGCAGTACCTGTCCGACGCAGATCTGCTGGCGATGGCGCGGTACCTGAATCAGCTGCCGGCCCGCGAAGGGCGCAGCGCGCAGTGGACGCCGGGCACCGACACCACGACCGCCGCACTGCGCGGCGGCGACTACCGGGTGGCCGGTTCGCTGGCCTACGCCGAACACTGCCAGGCCTGCCATCGCGCAGATGGCCGCGGCATGCCACGGGTCTACCCAGCCCTGGCGGGCAACTCCATCGTCTTCGCCGATGATCCCAGCTCGCTGGTGCAGGTAACCCTGACCGGCGGGCGCACGCCACATACCGCGCATGACCGCATGGCATTCACCATGCCGGGCTTCGAGCAGCTGCCCAATGCGCAGCTCGCCGACATCCTCACCTTCATCCGCAACAGCTGGGGCAACCAGGCCAGCGCGGTCACTGAACTGGACGTA
>Ga0157369_10011428_pt1 | contig 10083 bp, 9 predicted proteins | sample C25metaG_FD_113461 | JGI IMG/M metagenome (GOLD analysis project Ga0157369, IMG submission 113461) | Corn rhizosphere microbial communities from Kellogg Biological Station, Michigan, USA - C2-5 metaG | ecosystem: Host-associated > Plants > Roots > Rhizosphere > Soil | place: USA: Michigan...
CCCGTGGGACGAGCCTGCAGCACCTGCTGCCACGGCGACTGCGGCTTCCCCGACCGAGGCAGAGCCCGAAGCGGATCCCTGGGACGAACCCGCCGCACCCACGCCGGTCACACCAGCAGCTAAGGCTGTTGCCGCGACTGAGGCCGAGCCCGAAGCCGACCCGTGGGACGAGCCCGCCGCACCCACGCCGGTCACACCAGCGGCCGAGGCTGTTGCCGCGACTGAGGCCGAGCCCGAGGCCGAAGCCGACCCGTGGGACGAGCCTGCTGTATCGACGCCGGTCGCACCAGCAGCCGCGGCCGCCGAGTCCGAGCCCGACCCGTGGGACGAACCCGCCGCACCCCCCGCTGCGGCCGCAGTCGCAGAGCCGGCGGCGGCACCAACAGCCTCCGAGCCGGACCCCTGGGACGAGCCGGACCCGTGGGACCAGCCCGCCGCGGACGAGGACACGACGGCCGGCCGCTCCGAGGGAGAGCCGTCGCAGGAGAAGGCGAAGGCTGACGCCGCCGCTTCCACCGACGACGTCGACCCGTGGGACGAGCCCGCAGCCCCGGCGCCGGTTGCGACACCCGAGACCGAGCGTCCGTCCAGCGACCAGCCGGTCGACGAGGCGACGCCCGCCGACGACGAGGTGGCGTCGGCGGCCGAGGAGGCACCGGCATCCGACGCCGTCGACCCGCAGCCGACTCCGCCCGAGCCGGCCAGGACCGAGCAACCCGATGAGCCGAAGGCGACCCCGACGGGGTTCACCGGCGATGCGGCGCTGCTCGACGAGCCGGACCCCTGGGACTGAGCTGAGGCTGTGCCAGGACGCGCCTGCGGGGCGACGACACGTTGGGGCCTGAGCGCCCACCCCGCGTGCTCAGGGTGGCCGCAGCGAGGCGGCTTCTTGTCGTCGGCCCGACCGACTCGTCACAACGACCCCCGGGCAGACGACGAAGCGCCCGGCCCCACGTGGGGACCGGGCGCTGTCGTGTGCCGGGCTGGGGTCAGCCCAGGCCGTTGGTGCTCAGGAACTCCGCGGCCACGGCCTTGGGGTCCTTCTTGTCGATGTCGGTCTCCTTGAGCATGCCGGCGATCGCCTCGGTGGTGAGCTTCGCGGAGACGGCGTTGAGGGCGGCCTTGACCTCGTCGGCGCGGTCGACCCGCACGAGCGGGACGATGTTCTGCGAGCCGAACAGCTTCTCGGTGTCCTCGAGCTGCACGAAGCCGTTGGCCGCGATGGCCGGGTCGGTCGAGAAGATGTTGGCGGCGTCGGCCTGCCCGTTCTTCAGCGCCTGGACGATGCCCTGGCCGGTGAGCGGCCGGAACGACCCGAACTTGACGCCGTAGGTCTTCTCGAGACCGGGGATGCCCTGCGGGCGACCCTTGAACTCCGGCGGCGCGGTGAGGGTGAGGTCGCCGGCGACGGCCTTGAGGTCGGCGATCGACTTCAGCTTGTACTTGTCGGCGGTCTCCTTGGTGACGACGATCGAGTCGTTGTCCTCGGCGGTCGACTTGTCGAGCACGGTCAGGGTCTTGGGCAGCACCTGCTGCACGTGCTGGTAGACCTCGTCGGGGTCGGTGCCGGTGTAGGCCTTGTCGTAGTTGAACGCCAGCGCACCGGTGTACTCGGGGAACACCTGCACCGAGTTGTCCTCGAGCGCGCGCAGGTAGATCTCGCGCGAGCCGATGTTCGGCTTGGTGGTGGCGTCGATGCCCTTGGCCTTCAGCGCGCCGGCGTAGATCTCGGCGAGCAGCGTGGACTCGGAGAAGTTCGCACCACCGACGACGATCGGGCCGCCGGAGGCACCGGCCGAGGCCGAACCGGTCGGGCTCGACGACGCGAGCGGGTCGTCCGAGCTGCCGCACGCGGTCAGGCCCAGGAGCGAGGCGGCGATCAGTGCCACCGCAGAGGTCATGCGCTTCATGGGGGTGGTCCCTTCGTGGTGCTGTGGTCGGTCTGGCGATCTGGCGCTTGGGTAAGTCAGGCAGAACGGGCGGAACGGGTCAAGCAGGTGCGACGGGCGTGGGGGCGTCCGTCGAGGACCTGTCGGCCTCAACCGAGACGCTGCGTGAATCCTTCCCGCGACCACCGACACGGCGCCCGCTGAGGCCCGGCGACACCACGCCACGCTGCACCAGGGCGAACACCCCGTCGAGCACCACCGCCAGCACGGCCACCAGGATGGCCCCACCGGCGGTCTGCGGGTAGTCGCCCAGCGCGATGCCGTCGATGAGGAAGCGGCCCAGCCCACCCAGGCCGACGAAGGCCGCCACCGTCGCCGTCGCGACCACCTGGAGCACGGCCGACCGCAGTCCGGACATGAACAGCGGCAACCCGTTGGGCACCTCGACCTGGCGCAGCACCTGGCCCGACGTCATCCCCACTCCCAGCGCCGCGTCGCGCGCCGCCGGCGGGACCGCCTCGATGCCGGCGTAGGTACCGGCGAGCAGCGGTGGGATGGCGAGCAGGCCGAGCACCAGGATGCTCGGGAGGGTGAACGCGAGGTCGCTCTGGATGTAGGCCCCGAGCCACAGCGTCGCGGCCAGGAGCAGACCGAGGGTGGGCACGGCCCGGACCGAGTTGGCCAGCGAGACGAGCCAGCGGGCCCGTCCGGTGTGGCCGACCCACAGCCCCAGCGGGATCGCGATGACGGCCGCGAGGAGCACTGCCATCGCGGTGTACTCGAGGTGCTGGAGGGTGCGGTGGGGGATGCCGTCCTCGCCCTGCCAGTTGACCGGGTCGGTGAACCACGCCCAGATGGAGTTGATCATGCCCGCGCCGCCTGAACCCGCAGCCAGGGCGTGACCGCCCGGGTACCCAGCACGATGACGGCGTCGAAGGCGAGGGCGAGGAGGACGCAGGCGATGATGCCGCTGAGCAGCTCGCCCCAGATGACCCGGTTGTACCCGTCGACGAGGAGGTCACCGAGCTGGCTGACGCCGATGAGCGTGGCAACGCTGACGATGCTCACGTTGCTCACCGCGGCCACCCGCAGCCCGGCGGCGACGACCGGAGCGGCGAGCGGCAGCTCGACCCCGAACAGCCGTCGGGCGCCCCTGTAGCCCATCGCGGTCGCCGCCTGCGCGATGTCGTCGGGCACCGCGTTGAGCCCGTCGGCGACGGTGCGTGCGAGCAGTGCCACCGTGTAGATCGTCATGGCGACGATGACGTTGACCGGGTCGAGGATCTTGGTGCCCAGCAGCACCGGCATCATGACGAACATCGCCAGCGACGGGATCGTGTAGAGCAGCCCGGTCGTCGTGATGATGGCCGGGTAGGTGCGCGACCAGCGGCTCGCCATCCAGCCGAGCGGGATGGACACGACGAACCCGAGGACGAGCGGGATCCCCGCGAGGTAGAGGCTGCGCCAGGTGAGCGTCAGCACCGTGTTCCAGTTGTCGGCCAGCCAGGTCACGGGGTGTCCTCGTCGCCACGCAGCGCGGCCGCGCCGCCGTGCACCGGGTCGGACTCGTCGCGCTGGGGCCGCTCGGTGGTCTCGATGGCGTTGAGCACCTCGTGGGCCAGCACTGTGCCGGACAGCACCCCGCCGCCGTCGACGACCACGCCCCGGCGGCTGGGCGCCGACAGGGCCGCGTCGAGCGCCGCACGCAGAGAACCGTGTTCGCGGGCGACCGTGCCGCCGCGGTGCAGGTCGGCCTCGGCCACCGGGCGGTCGCCGATGCGCCGGGGCTCGACCCAGCCGAGCGGGTGCCGGTCGTCGTCGACGACGAGCAGCCACCCGGCATCCGTGGGCTCCGGGCGTTCGCCGAGCACGACGGTGGGCTCCGAGTGCAGCGACAGGCGGGGCGCCTCCTGGAAGCCGAGCGCCCGGTAGCCGCGGTCGCGCCCGACGAAGTCGGCGACGAAGTCGTCGGCGGGGTGGGCCAGCAGGTAGGCCGGCTCGGCGACCTGGGCGAGGCGACCCCCGACGCGCAGCACGGCGACCTGGTCGCCGAGCTTGATCGCCTCGTCGATGTCGTGGGTGACGAAGATGATGGTCTTGCCGAGCTCGCCCTGCAGGCGCAGGAACTCGTCCTGCAGCTGCTCGCGCACCACCGGGTCGACGGCCGAGAACGGTTCGTCCATGAGCATCACCGGCGGGTCGGCCGCCAGCGCCCGGGCCACCCCCACCCGCTGCTGCTGCCCACCGGACAGCTGGGCGGGGTAGCGCTCACCCAGCTCGGGGGCCAGCCCGACCCGCTCGAGCAGCTCACGAGAGGTGTCGCGGGTCTTCTTCTTGTCCCAGCCGAGCAGCCGCGGCACCGTGCCGATGTTGTCGAGCACGGTGCGGTGCGGGAACAGCCCGGCGTGCTGGATGACGTAGCCCATGCCGCGGCGCAGGTCGGCCTGGTTCATCCGGCCGGTGTCCTGGCCGTCGAGGGTGATCGTGCCGCGGGTGGGCTCGATCATCCGGTTGACCATCCGCAGGCTGGTCGTCTTGCCGCAGCCCGAGGGCCCGACGAGCACGGTGATCTTGCCGGTGGGCGCGGTGAGCGTGAGCTCGTCGACCGCGACGGTCCCGCCCGGGAACTGCTTGGTCACGGCATCGAACCGGATCATGCGCTGGCCCCTCACGAGGTCGGTGACGTGACCTCACAACCTAGCCGCTCAGGGCACACGAGGCGCGCCCGTGCGCCGCCCACCTGCGTCGTTGTCGAAGTTGCCGGGCCGCTCTGCGAAGGGCCGTCGGCACGGCGTGGTACGGATACGGGGTGTACTCGCGCGCGGTGAACGCCTTCTCAGCCACCCGTCCCGGGTCGTGGCTGGTCGGCCACGTCGCGGCGAAGGTCGACCCCACGCTGTTCCGCTGGTCCGGGGGCCGGGTGACCGTCACCGGCGTGCCGACCCTGCCGATGCTCGTGCTGACCACCACCGGCCGGCGCAGCGGCCTGCCCCGGTCGGTGCAGCTCGCGCACCTCGCCGAGCCGGCGGGCAGCTGGCTGGTGGTCGCGAGCGCGATGGGCCAGCACCGGCATCCCGACTGGCTGCTCAACCTGCGCGCCGACCCGCGCGCCCGCGTGCTGCTGCCCGGGCGAGAGCTCGAGGTGGATGCCGTGGAGCTCACCTCCGCCGAACGCGACCGGCACTGGCCCGACCTGGTGCGCACCATCCCCCAGATGCGCACCTACGTGCGGCGCACGACGCGCGACCTCCCGGTGGTCCGGCTGGCGGCACGGTGAGCGCGCCAGCCCTCGACCGCACCTCCACCCGTGGGCGGCTCATGCTCGCCGGCGTCACCCTCGGCTCCGGGGTCGCGATCCTCGACGGGTCGGTGGTCAACGTCGCGCTGCGCACGATCGGCCGCGACCTCGACGCGTCACTGGCCCAGCTGCAGTGGGTGGTCAACGGCTACCTGCTGGCCCTGGCCTCGCTGGTGCTCGTCGGCGGCGCGCTCGGCGACCGGTTCGGGCGGCGCCGGGTCTACCTCATCGGGGTCATCTGGTTCATGGTGGCGTCCGCCCTGTGCGCGGCCGCCCAGACGCCGACCCAGCTCATCGCGCTGCGCGTGTTCCAGGGCGTCGGGGCGGCGCTGCTCACACCGGGTGCGCTGGCGCTCATCGAGGCCTCGTTCCGACCCGAGGACCGGGCGCCGGCGATCGGCACCTGGGCCGGCCTCGCGGGCGTCGCCGCGGCGATCGGGCCGGTGCTCGGCGGCTGGCTGGTCGACAACGCCTCGTGGCGGTGGATCTTCGCCATCAACGTGCCGCTGTGCGTCGCCGTCGTCGTGCTCACCCGCTACGCCGCCCCCGAGAGCCGCGACACCACCGTCACCGGCCGGTTCGACGTGCTCGGCGCCACGCTCACCGTGGTGGCGCTCGGCGCCGCCACCTACGCCCTCACCGCCACGGCGGAGACCAGCAGCGGGGTGGTCCTTGGCGCATGGGCCCTGTCGGTGGGCGCGGGGGTGGCCTTCGTCGTCGTGGAGAAGCGCACGGCATCGCCTCTGGTTCCGTTGGGGCTGTTCAGCTCTCGCATCTTCTCGGCGGCCAACGCCATGACCCTGCTCGTCTACGGCGCGCTGGGCGGCGTCTCGCTGTTCACCGTGCTCCAGCTGCAGGCGGTCGGGTGGACCGCGCTGCAGGCCGGGCTCTCGGGGATGCCGGTCACCATCGCCCTGCTGCTGCTCTCGTCGCGGGCGGCGTCGCTCTCGGCCCGGATCGGGCCGCGCATCCCGATGACGGTGGGCCCACTGGTGTGCGCCACCGGGGTGCTGCTCCTGCTCGGCATCAGTGAGGGTGCGACGTGGTGGTCGGTGCTGCCCGGGATGACGATCTTCGCGCTGGGCCTGGCCCTGCTCGTCTCACCCCTGACGGCGGCAGTGCTCGCCGCGGCGCCAGACCGGTTCGCCGGGGTCGCGAGCGGGGTCAACAACGCCGTCGCCCGGGCAGGGTCGCTGCTCGCCGTGGCGGCGCTGCCGGCCCTGGTCGGGCTGGTCGGCGACGAGTACCTCGACGTCGACGCCATGACCGACGGCTACCGCTCGGCGATGCTGTGGTGCGCCGGCCTGCTCGCCGCCGGTGGACTCGTCAGCTGGTTCGGTCTGGGCCGAGCAGAACGTCCGTGACGAAGTCGGCCACGGTGTCGTGCCACAGGGAGGCGTCCTTGAGCATGGAGTGCGTGCCGCCCTCGACCTTGACGTAGCGCAGGTCGACCCCGCTTGCGGCGAAGCGGCGGGCGAGCACGTCGGTGCGGCGCGGGTCGGTGACGTGGTCGCTCGACCCGTGCATGAGCAGCACCGCGACCCCCGGTCGCGGCTGGCGCACGTCGCTCTCGACCCACGGGGCGAGGGCGGCGACGCCGACGACGTCCGGCTCGGTGCTGAGGTGCAGTGCCACCCGGCCGCCCATCGAGTGGCCGACGACCACCACCGGCACCGCCGGCAGCGCGCGCCGGATGCGGTCGAGGGCCCACCGGGCGTCCTGCACGGGGTCCTGACGGGTGCCGTTCCAGCCGCGCACCCGGTACTTCAGGCGCAGCACGACCAGGTCGTCTCCGGCCCGTCGGGTGATCGTCGAAGCGAAGGGCAACATCCGCAGCACCGCGAGCCGCCACCAGGCGACCGGCATCCGGCCGGCCTCGGCCCCACCGTGCAGGATCAGCACGACCCCGACCGGGTCGGCGGGAACGTGCCCGCGCAGCTCGGCCCCCGCACCGCCCTCGGGCGCCAACAGGGCCGACCCGAGGTCGCCGGTGCCGCTCGTCCGGCCGGGTGGGTGGTGTGCGGGCAGGTCACCGCCGTGGTCCGCCGCGTTGGCCGCGCTCGTGTGCCGCTCCGTCATGGGTGCCCCTCCCAGGTGTTCGCAGGTTCCGGTTCATCGGGGGGTTCGGAGCGGTCGCCTTCCCGGATTGCCACCGGGCGGCGGCGTTCCGGGCGGTTGCCTCACGACGGGTCAGACGTCCGCTCGGTGGAAGTTCTGGAAGCTGCGGCTGGCCGTGGGCCCGCGCTGGCCCTGGTAGTGGGAGCCGTAGCGCTCGGAGCCGTAGGGGTTCTCGGCCGAGGAGGACAGCCGGAAGAACGCGAGCTGGCCGATCTTCATGCCGGGCCAGAGCATGATCGGCAGGGTCGCGACGTTGGACAGCTCGAGGGTGACGTGGCCGTTGAAGCCCGGGTCGACGAAGCCGGCCGTCGCGTGGGTGAGCAGCCCGAGCCGCCCGAGGCTGGACTTGCCCTCGACGCGGGCCGCCAGGTCGTCGGGCAGGGCCACCGTCTCGAGGGTGCTGCCGAGCACGAACTCGCCCGGGTGCAGCACGAACCCCTCGGCGGGGTCGACCTCGACGAGGCGGGTGAGGTCGGCCTGGTCCTGCGACGGGTCGATGACCGGGTACTTGTGGTTGTCGAACAGCCGGAAGAACTTGTCGAGCCGCACGTCGATGCTGCTGGGCTGCACCATCTCGGGGTCCCAGGGATCCATCCGGACCCGTCCGGACTCGATCTCGGCCCTGATGTCGCGGTCGGAGAGCAGCACGGCGTCAGGGTACCCGTGGGGCCCGTCGGGGTGGGGGAGGTGGCTGCCGGAGGGGGCTCGCGGTTGGGTTAGACTTCCGGGCGCCGGGGCGGTCGCTGTGTGGCCTGCGACCCGGCACGCCGGTGTAGCTCAATGGTAGAGCGCCAGCTTCCCAAGCTGGACACGCGGGTTCGATTCCCGTCACCGGCTCTGCACGACGAAGGACCGGACAACGCTTCATCGTCCGGTCCTTCGTCGTGCACTGGTGAGATGGCCGGGAATCGGGACGAAACCCGGCGAGCGCAGCGAGCCGCTCGTGAGGGATCCCGTCACCGGCTCTGGAACACCCGAACCTGAGAGCCGTCGCGGGCGGAATGCCTCGTTCGCTGCGCACCACCTGTCACAGGGGATTACCCTCATCCCAGGCCGAGCAGGGGCTCCGGCCGTGTCAGAAGACCGCCACGAGGGGCCCCCATGCGCATGCCACAGACCACCCGTTCCGCCCGTTCGGCCCTCGGCGCCGTCGCCGCCGGTGCCCTGCTGCTGGCGGCGTCGCCCACGGCCTCGGCCGGGATCGCGGCCCAGCCGCCCCGGACCCTCACGGCCGACACGACCTCGAACCTCGCCGCCGCGACCACCTACACGCCGTCCCCCGGTGACGTCCGGATGAAGTCCGCGCTCACCTCGCGCGCGACGACAGCCCGGTTCGGCACGGCGTTCAGCGGCGCCGTGATCGACGCCGCGTCGAACGCCACGGTGTGGGGCATGAGCAGCGGCACCTACCGGATGCCGGCCTCCACGAACAAGCTGGTGACCGCCTCCAACGCCCTCACCGTCTTCGGCCCCGACAAGCGCTGGACGACCAGCGTGCGCGCCGGTTCGTCCGCCAACCGCGTCATCCTGGTCGGCTCCGGCGACCCGAGCCTGAAGAGCGCGAACCTCGACGCGATGGCGAGGACGACCGCCGCCGCCCTCCTGGCGAAGAAGATCACCGCGGCCCGGGTCTACGTCGACGACGACGTCTTCCCTACCCCCTCGCTGGCCTACGGGTGGAAGTCGAGCTACGTGCCCGACTCCATCGCGCCGGTGCGTGGCGTGGTGCGCGACCAGCGGAACAACTCCGACACCAGCGCCGAGGCCGCCCGCTACTTCCGCGACCGGCTCAAGGCCTACGGCGTGACCGCGGCCGGCTACTACGGCCGCGCCAACGCCGTCGCCGGCTCCGCGATGATCGCGAGCACCACCGGCTCGACCCTGTCGTCGATCGTCGCCTCGATGCTCCTCTACAGCGACAACGAGATGGCCGAGTCGCTGCACAAGCTGGTCGGCCGGGAGCTGGGCTACGGCGCGTCCTGGAGCGGCGCCCGCACCGCGCAGGCCCAGGAGCTCGCGGTGCAGAACCTGAAGAGCGGCACGCTCTACGACGGGTCGGGCCTCTCCCGGGCCGACCGCCTCACCGCCCAGCAGCTCGCCCGGATCGTCGACCGCGGCATCGACGCCCGCACCCAGGCCACTCTCTGGCCGCTCAAGTCGGGGCTGCCGACCGCGGGGTCGACCGGCACCCTGGCCAGCCGGTTCAGCACCACCAGCTCGAAGTGCGCCGTCGGCAAGGTGTTCGCGAAGACCGGCACGCTCAGCGACGTCGTGGCCCTCGCGGGCTGGACGACGGGCGTCGACGGGCGGATCAAGACGTTCGCGTTCCTGGTCAACGGCAAGACCTCGTCGACCACTCTGAAGCAGAACGTCGACATGCTGGCCGCGACGGTTACCGGGTGCTACTGAGCGAAAGGCCACTCGCACCCTAGGCTCGGGGTGTGACCGAGACTGCCGGGACGCCGGACGCCGTGCTCGACGGCGAGGGCCTGCCTCCCGACCGGCCCCGCACCGTGGGGCGCCGCATCGTGTCGGGGTTCCTCAGCTACGGCGTGGTCGCCCTCGCCGTGTTCTACCTGCTCTCGAGCCTGCAGGATGGCGACTGGACCTCGGCCGTCGCGCTCATCACCGGGCCGATGCTGCTGGTGTCGGTGGTGCTCGGCGTCGTCAACCTCGCCACGAACTGGCCCCCGATCGTGGTCGCCCTGCCCGGCCTGAAGGTGCGCGAGGCGGCGGTCTCCAACACGGCCGGGGCTGCCCTGTCGAACACGGTGCCCG
>Ga0157369_10011431_pt1 | contig 10082 bp, 10 predicted proteins | sample C25metaG_FD_113461 | JGI IMG/M metagenome (GOLD analysis project Ga0157369, IMG submission 113461) | Corn rhizosphere microbial communities from Kellogg Biological Station, Michigan, USA - C2-5 metaG | ecosystem: Host-associated > Plants > Roots > Rhizosphere > Soil | place: USA: Michigan...
ACCGATCCCGAGAGGCAGAAGCGGATGGCGCAGCCGGTACCGAACGACAGCGACTTCCGGGTCGGCCGCGAGAACGACCCGACCAAGGTCAAGAAATGGGAATCCGCCAGCGGCGGCATGGTCTCGACCATGGCCGATTATGCGCGCTTCGTGCAGATGCTGCTCAACGGCGGCACGCTCGACGGCAAGACCTACCTCAAGCCCGCGACCTTCAAGGAGATGGCGACCGATCATATCGGCCCCGGCGCGGGCGTCGGACGCGACTTTTTCTATTTTCCGGGTGACGGCTTCGGCTTCGGCCTCGGGCTTGCGGTGCGCACCGACGCCGGCAACGCCAAGCCGCCGCCGCCGGGCGATCTCGGCGAGTTGAAGTGGGACGGCGCCAGCGGCTGCTATTTCGTGGTCGACCGCAAGCAGGACATGTTCTTCGTGCTGCTGGAACAGACCCCGAGCGAGCGCCAACGCATCCAGCGGACGCTGAAGCAGTTGATCTATGAGGCGATGGAGAATTGACGGCGCCGCGCGCCGCTTCCTTGTTGCGGCGGCGCTCGCGCTTCTGTTCGGCGCGGCAGATGGCATCCGCGCGGAACCTCCCTCGGCCGCCCCGCGCAGCTTTTCGGCCGCGGGGCTCGGGCGGGTCAGCGACTACATCAGGAACGAGGTCGCGACCGGCAAGGTTCCCGGTGCGATCCTGCTGATCCAGCAGCACCGCAAACCGGTCTACTTCGAAAACTTCGGCGTCCGCGACGTTGCGACGGAATTTTCGATGAGCGCCGACACCATCTTTCGCCTCTACTCGATGTCGAAGCCGATCACGTCCGTCGCCGCCATGATGCTGGTGGAGGAGGGCAAGCTCGCGCTCTCCGATCCCGTGTCGAAATACATCCCGGCCTTCGCCGGCATGAAGGTCGGCGTCGAAAAGCGCGGCGAAGACGGCAAGGCAGGACTCGCACTTGTACCGCTCGATCGCCCGATCACCATCGAAGACCTGCTGCGGCACACATCGGGCCTGACTTACGGTTTCTTTGGCGACAGCGCGGTGCCGAAACTTTACGCGGACGCCGATCTCTTCAATGGCGACCGGACCAACGCCGAATTCGCCGAGCGGATCGCAAAACTGCCGCTGGCCGAACAGCCCGGCACGCTCTGGGATTACGGCCACTCCACCGACGTGCTCGGCCGTGTCATCGAGGTGGTCTCGGGACAAACGCTGTATCGGTTCGAGAAGGAGCGGCTGCTCGATCCGCTCGGGATGAGCGAAACAGCTTTCTACGTCGCAGACTCCGCAAAGCGGCCGCGCATGGCTGAACCGATGCCCGATGATCGCGCGATCAGTTCGAGCGTCACGATCGGCGATCCGATGCAGGTGCGGAAATCGGAATCCGGCGGCGCCGGAATGGTCGGGACCGTCGGCGATTATGCGCGCTTTGCGCAGATGCTGCTGAACGGCGGCACGCTCGACGGCCGCCGCTATCTCAAGCCGGAGACGATCGCGCTGATGACGAGGGATCATATCGGCCCGGAAACCAGGATCGCCCGCAACCAGGCCTATTTTCCCGGCGCGACCTCGGGTTTCGGCCTCGGTTTTGCCGTGCGGACCTCGGTGCCGCCGAATACCTCGTGGCCGCTCGGTGAATACCGCTGGGACGGCGTCGCCGGCACCTTCTTCTTCGTCGATCCCCCAGACGACATGTTTGCGATCTTCATGGTGCAGACGCCGTCGGAACGAGGTCGCATTCAACTCGCGCTGAAGACGCTGATCTACCAGGCGCTGGGGCGATAGCGACTACGCGGCCCTTACGATCTCGCGCACGTGGCCGACCATCTCCTCGATCATCGGCGCCGTCACGTCGAGATGGGTGCAGGCGCGGATGCGGCCGTCCATCATGGCGAGCAGCACGCCGCGCTTGTTCAGCGCCGCCACCATCCTGTCGCCGGGGACGCCGGCTCCGTCGGGCCTGAAGAACACGAGGTTGGTCTCGGGTTCCTGCACCTCGATGCCTGGAATCTGCGACAGGCCCCGCGCCAGCGCGCGGGCGTTGGCGTGATCGTCGGCAAGCCGCTCGACATGATGCTCGAGGGCATGGACGCAAGCTGCCGCGCAGATGCCGGCCTGGCGCATCGACCCGCCGAGACGTTGCTTCCAGCGCCAGATCTCGTCGATGAAGGCGCGACTTCCTGCAATCGCGGCGCCGATCGGCGCACCGAGGCCCTTGGAGAAATCGATCCAGGCGGAATCCCAGCCCGCGGCCATGTCGCGCGCCGGGATGCCAGTCGCAACAGTAGCGTTGAGCAGGCGCGCGCCGTCCATATGGGTCGCCATGCCGGCGGACTTCGCGATCGAGACGACCTCGTCGAGCGCCTTCTTCTTCCAGATCGTGCCGCCGCCGATATTGGCGGTCTGCTCGACACTGACCAGCACCTGCGGCGGCTGGTAGCGGCTGCGCGGGTGCAGCGCGTTGCGCAGCGTGTCCGGCGTGAACTGCCCGTCATCGCCCTCGAGCGGCGTGATCTGGAAGCCGCCGAGGGCGGCATGGGCGCCGCCCTCACGCGCGATGATGTGGGCGGTCTTGTGGGCGAGGATCTCGTCGCCCGGCCGGCAATGCACCAGTGTCGCCGCCACGTTGCACATGGTGCCCGAGGGCATGAACACGGCCGCTTCCTTGCCGAGCAGGTCGGCGACGCGCTCGCACAACAGGTTCACGGTCGGATCGTCGCCGATCTGCTCGTCGCCGACTTCCGCGCGCGCCATCGCCTCCCGCATCGCCGGCGTCGGACGGGTTTGCGTGTCCGACAGCAGATTGATGCGCACCGGCGGTGCCTTGGGATTGCGCGGGGGAGGGGTGTAGTGCATAGCGGGCCTCTTGTCGCTCCTCGTCCTTGCCGGGCTTGACCCGGCAATCCATCATCTATGCAAAGACTCTTTTGCCGATGGATGCGCGGGTCGAGCCCGCGCATGACGATCTCTGGACAATTGGTATACCGAAACAAAAAGGCCCCGGCAAAACCGGGGCCTTCGAAAATCGCAGAAAAGAAAGTCCGATCAGCGCGAATAGAATTCGACGATCAGATGCGGCTCCATCTGCACCGCGAACGGCACGTCCGTCAGGGCGGGGATGCGCGCGAATTTCGCGGTCATCTTGGAGTGGTCGACCTCGATATAGTCAGGCACGTCGCGCTCGGGAAGCTGGGCCGCTTCCAGCACATGCGTCAGCTGCTTGGAGGCTTCCTTGACCTCGATGGTGTCGCCGACCTTGAGCTGGTAGCTGCCGATATTGACCTTGCGGCCGTTCACCTTGACGTGGCCGTGATTGATGAACTGGCGCGCGGCGAACATGGTGGCGACGAACTTGGCGCGGAACACCACGGTGTCGAGGCGGCGCTCCAGAATGCCGATCAGGTTCTCGCCGGTGTCGCCCTTCATCCGGCCGGCCTCGACATAGATGCCGTGGAACTGGCGCTCGCTGATGTTGGCGTAATAGCCCTTCAGCTTTTGCTTGGCGCGGAGCTGCACGCCGAAGTCCGAGAGCTTGCCCTTGCGGCGCTGGCCGTGCTGGCCGGGGCCATATTCGCGTCGGTTGACGGGGCTCTTCGGGCGGCCCCAGATATTCTGGCCCATGCGGCGATCGATCTTGTACTTCGCCTCACTGCGCTTGGTCATCGCGTCCTCTTTCAGGTCTAGAGTTTGAGGAAACGCGCCCTCCTGTGCATCCGGCATGGCCGGCGCTGACAGGTCCAGCCCCCAAAGCTTGAAGGGATGAACCACGGGTCGCGAAACGCTTCGCGGGCCGAAGACGGCCCGCGAGCAGGGCGGTTCTTAAGGGAAAAAGCGCCGTTTTGTCAATGACAAAGGCGTTATTTTTCAGGTGCCGGCGAGGCCAGGGGCCTGGTCTTGTCCACGACATAAACACCAAGCACTTTCAAGGGCTTGTCGCCGGAAACTTTGGCGTCGTGGATGGCACCGGCCGGAATTTGATAGGAGTCGCCGGCCTTCAAATGCAGCGGCGGTTGACCATCGATCAGGAGATCGCCTTCGCCCTCCAGCACATAGCCGCTCTCGATGCCCGGATGGTTGTGACGACCCGCGGCGCCACCGGCGGGAATCTCCGCAATACCGGTGACGGTGTTGTAGCCATCCGGGAATTCCACCTTTTGCAGCGGCGTGCGCTTGATGCCGCCCTGTTGGGCGAGGGCCGCACCTGCGCAGGCAAAGGCAGCCACGGATAGTCCAAGCAGAATTTTCTTGATCATGATGTCTTCCTCCCAAGGAAAGGAAGATTAGCAGGGGAGAAGATCGGGTAAAGCGTTTAGCGCTTGATCCCCTCAAACGCCGCGGCAATGCCGCGCTGGAACAGCGACCAGTCGAAGCCGAGCGCAAGCGCCAGATAGCCGCGGTCGATCATTTGATTGGCCTGTTCGGCCGTGCGCGCCACGCCGCCCAGCGGCACGCCGCTTTTCAGGATGCCTTCCTCGGCGCGTTTCATCAGGGCCTGTACCTCGGGATCGTCGATCTGACCGCGCTTGTTGATGGAGGTCGCGAGATCGCCGGGGCCGATCACGGCGACATCGATGCCCGGCGTCGCCATGATCTCATCAATGCGCTCCACGGCGTCCGCATGCTCGATCGTGATCATGCAGATCATGTCGTCGTCGGCGGTGGCCATATAGTCGGGCATCGAGACGCCCCAGCGGAAGGGGGCATGGAAGGGGCCCCAGAAGCGGTCGCCCTTCGGCGGATAGCGCAGGCTGCGCACGGCCTTTTCCGCATCCGCGCCGCTGCAGATCATCGGAAAATTGATGCCGAGCGCGCCGATATCCATCGGCGCTTTCGCAAGCCAGGGCTCGTTGGCGGCGATCCGGGCGAACGGCACGCAGGGCGTGCCAGACGTGGCCGTGATCATCGCATGCGCGGAGGTGAGATCGATCGGGCCGTGCTCGAGATCGACGATGATCCAGTCGATCCCGGAACGGGCCATGATCTGCACGGTCGGGATGCTCGGAATGGTCGCGATCGCGCCGAAGGTCGGGCGCTTTTCGCGCCATTCCTTGCGCAGGCGGTTGAGCGGGGTAGGCGTGGCTGATGTCATTCCGGGCTCCGTCGAATGAGGGGGCCGGAAACTAACAGCGCGGCGTGACGCGGGAAAGGATCAGGCCTTGCCTCATGCCGGCACACGTCCGCCGAAGAACGGCATCAGCGCCCGGCTCAGCGTATGCGGCTTGTTGGAGGTAAAGACCATCATGGCGCCTGCGGAATCGGCTTCGCCGCCGGACGGGCCGAGCAGGTCCGAAACCCGCCGCGCGATCGCCGGCGCCGGATCGATCCAGTCGACCGGCCACGGCGCAAGGCGGACAAAGCGATCGAGCAGCAATGGATAATGCGTGCAGGCGAGCACGACCGTGTCGGTGCGCGATGCCTCGTCCTCGCCGCCACCGACAAAGCAGGGCGCGAGCTCGGCAAAAATATCGTGATCGCCGACTTCGTTGCCGCTCAATGCGCTTTCGGCGAGCGAGGCCAGCTCCGGTGAACCCACCAGCGTCACCTCGCAACCCTGCGCGAAATCGCGGATCAGCCCCCGCGTATATTCACGCTGGACCGTGCCCCTGGTGCCGAGCACCGAGACCCGCCGCGTCTTCGACTGCGCGCAGGCCGGCTTTATGGCCGGAACCGTGCCGACAAAGGGAATCCTATAGGCCTCTCGCAGATAGGACATCACGAGCGTGGAGGCGGTGTTGCAGGCGATCACGACCAGATCGGGGGCGTGGCGGTCGATCAGGTCGCCGATCAGCGGCACCACGCGCGCGATGATTTCATCCTCGCCGTGATGGCCATAGGGAAAGAAGGCGTCGTCGGCGACATAGACGTAATGGGCGTCAGGGCGTGCAGTGACGATCTCGCGCAGCACGGTGAGGCCGCCGAGGCCTGAATCGAATACGAGGATGGAAGGGGGGATGGTCACGCGGCGATCCTAGCCGACCGGAAGTTATCATTCAGTTGTTTTTGTCGCATGCGAAGCTGTCCGGGTTCGCGATGGCGGAAGGGAGATTTGGAACGATTCAAATCGCCACGAACTGACCAGGCAGCTATCAGAATATGTTGAAAATCGAGGGATTTATCCGGACATGTTGAGAAATACGTCCACGAATTGGGGCAGCCTCTCCAGGTGGTTTCACTGGATCCTGGGCATCACGATCATCGGCATGATCGCCTATGGCTGGTGGATGAACCATTTTCCGGCGCGGGCGGACCGTTTCTTCTATCGCTCCATCCATGCCGATATCGGCTATGTCGTGCTGCTTCTTACCGTGATCCGGCTGATCTGGCGCGGCATCAACCCGACACCGGCGCTGCCCGACGACACGCCGCGGTGGCAGCGGATCGCCTTGCGCGCCAGCCACTGGGCGCTCTATCTCGTCACCATCCTGGTGGCGATGCTGGGCTGGGCGCATTCCGGCGCACGTCCGCCAAATCAGAACTATGCGAGCTTCTTCGGCCTCTTCAACGTGCCTCAGTTCACCTCGCCCGACAAGGTCGCGGCCGGCGCCTACGAGGATCGGCATATCCTCTTTGCCTACGTGCTGCTGGGGCTGATCGTGCTGCATGTCGCAGCCGCCGCGTGGCATCACTTCATCCGCCGGGATCGCGTGGCGATGCGGATGATGAGCGGCGCACCGGCCGAGTAAGCTTAGAATCCCTCCAATAATTCCGCGTCTTTTTGCCTCTTTCCGCTGATGCGCGCGGAAGCGTATGGCTTCGCCCGGCATCACCGATCGAGAGAACAAATCCATGTCCTTCACGCGTATCGTTTCGAACATTTCCCTTGTCGCGTTTATCGCAGTTGCAGGCGCCGCGCATGCGCAAAGCAGCGTCGAGATTGCGCTGAGCTACAAGGACAAGAAATTCGATCCGCCGGAGATCAGCGCGCCGGCGAACACGCCGATCGTGATCAAGTTCCGCAATCTCGACAAGGACGCGATGGAACTGGAAAGCGACTCGCTGAAAATCGAGAAGGTGGTGGCTGCCGGCAAGGACGCCACCATCAAGGTCAAGGCCCAGAAGCCCGGCCGCTACGACTTCTTCGACGAATACAACGAGAAGACCGCGCGCGGTGCGCTGGTGGTGAAGTAGCCGGCGGCGCTACCCCGCCGGCATCGTCTTCTCGATCAGGCGCACCCAGTAGGATGCGCCATGCCCGAGAATGTTATCGTTGAAGCGATAGGCCGGGTGATGGCAATCATTGCCGTCGCCCATGCCCAGGAAGACGAACGCGCCGGGGCGCGCCTCCAGCATGAAGGCAAAGTCCTCGCCGCCCATCAGCGGTACGACGTGGTCGTTCACGCGTTCGGGCCCGACGATGTCCCGGGCCACTTCGGCCGCGATCGCAGCCTCCCGTGCGTGGTTCATCGTCACGGGATACATGCGCGTATATTTCGTTTCGGCTGATCCCCCGTAGGCGCGGGCGATGCTGTCGGCGATCTCGCCGATCCGGCGCTCGACGAGATCGCGCACGCCGGGGTCGAGCGTGCGCACCGTGCCTTTCAATTCCGCGGTCTCGGGAATGATATTGAACGCCGTGCCCGCGTTGAACATGGTGATCGAGATCACCGCCGATTTCAGCGGATCGACATTGCGCGCGACGATTGACTGCAGGGCATTGACGATTTGCGATCCAATGAGAACGCTGTCGACCGCCTTGTGCGGTCCGGCTCCGCCATGGCCACCCTTGCCGGTGACCTTGATCTCCACAATGTCCGCCGACGCGAGCAACGCTCCGGGCGTGGTGGCGAAATGGCCCTCGGGGATGCCGGGCATGTTGTGCAGGCCATAGACCTCCTGGATCCCCCAGCGGGTCATGAGCCCATCGTCGACCATCGCCTTGCCGCCGGCGCCGCCTTCCTCGGCCGGCTGGAAGATCACCACCGCCGTTCCGTCGAAATTGCGCGTTTCAGCAAGGTATTTCGCCGCGCCGAGCAGCATGGCGGTGTGGCCGTCATGGCCGCACGCATGCATCAGGCCGGGTGTCTTGGACGCGTACGGCACGCCCGATGTCTCCTCGATCGGCAGCGCGTCCATGTCTGCCCGCAGACCGATGGTTTTGCCCGAGGCACTCTTGCGGCCGCGGATGACGCCGACGACGCCGGTACGCCCAATGCCCGTCACCACCTCATCGCATCCAAATTCGCGCAGCCTGTCAGCGACGATACCCGCCGTGCGATGCACTTCGTACAGCAACTCGGGATGCTCATGGAAATCGTGCCGCCAGGCGGCCATGTCGTCTGCGAGGGCGGCGATGCGGTTGACGATGGGCATGTGTCGATTTGTTTCCTGGGAGTTGGGTAACCTGAGGCGGTTCCGCCAGGCTTGATGCCCTGCGTCGGGAACAGCGTAGCCCGTTTTGGTTGTTATGTCTCGCCGAACACGCGCTTGAAGATCGTGTCGACGTGCTTGAGGTGGTAGCCGAGGTCGAACTGCTCGTCGATTTCGGCGTCCGACAGGTATTTCTTCACGTCGGGGTCTTTCTTCAAAAGCGCATTGAAGTCGCCTTCGCCGCGCCAGACCGGCATCGCGCTGCGCTGCACTAGCTTATAAGCGTCCTCGCGGCTCGCGCCCTTCTGCGTCAGCGCGATCAGGAGCCGTTGCGAGTGGATGAGACCGCCGAGCCGGTCGAGGTTCTTCTGCATGTTGGCGGGATAGACCAGGAGCTTGTCGACGAGGCCCGCGAGACGGTTGAGCGCGAAGTCCAGCGTGACGGTAGCGTCGGGGCCGAACATGCGTTCGGCCGAGGAGTGCGAGATGTCGCGCTCATGCCACAGCGCGACGTTCTCCAGCGCCGGCGTGACATAGGCACGCACCATGCGCGACAACCCGGTGAGGTTCTCCGACAGCACCGGGTTGCGCTTGTGCGGCATGGCGGAAGAACCCTTCTGGCCCTCCGAGAAGAATTCTTCCGCCTCCAGCACTTCTGTCCGTTGCAGGTGCCGGATTTCCGTCGCCAGCCGCTCCACCGAAGAAGCGATCACGCCGAGCGTGGCAAAATACATCGCATGCCGGTCGCGCGGGATCACCTGCGTGGAGACGGGTTCAGGCGTCAGCCCCATCGCCTTCGCCACATGTTCTTCCACCCTGGGGTCGATCTGCGCGAAGGTGCCGACCGCGCCCGAGATGGCGCAGGTCGCGACTTCCTTGCGCGCGAGTTTCAGCCGGTCGCGAGCGCGGGTGAACTCGGCATAGGCATAGGCAAGCTTCAGCCCGAAAGTGACAGGCTCGGCATGGATGCCGTGGGAGCGGCCGACGGTCGGCGTCATCTTGTGCTCGAAGGCGCGCTTTTTCAGTGCGGCCAATACGCGGTCGACGTCGTCGATCAGGATGTCGGCCGCGCGGGTGAGCTGGACGTTGAGGCAGGTGTCGAGTACGTCCGAAGAGGTCATGCCCTGGTGCACGAAGCGCGCCTCGGGGCCGACGATTTCCGCAAGATGGGTGAGGAAGGCGATGACATCGTGCTTGGTTTCGCGCTCGATCTCGTCGATGCGGGCGACGTCGAAGCTGGCGTTCTTGCCCTTGGCCCAGATGGTCCTGGCGGCTTCCTTCGGGATCACGCCGAGTTCCGCCAGCGCGTCCGCCGCATGCGCCTCGATCTCAAACCAGATCCTGAAGCGCGTCTGCGCGTCCCAGATCGCGGCCATTTCCGGGCGGGTATAGCGGGGGATCATCGAAAGCTCCGAACCAGGTGGGCAGGGGTCACGGTGCGACTCCGAGCCAGAATGTTTTTACGCCGCGCTTTAGCAGATCGGAATGCGGGAGGCCACCCGAAAGGAACCGGACAACCGTAGGCCGCGCAGTGGGCGGCAATTCGTCGGTACAATTTACCGGCCCATCGGGCATATCCTTTGGACGGAAGCCAGCCCCTCTGCTTAACTGACTTGTTCGCGGGCTACGATCGAAGACGCTGTCCTTTCGGGAGCTGAGGCAATATGAGCACCATGAGCCACGCTGAAGTCGCGCTGCCGAGCGGCGATACTCCCGAGCGTGGGCCCTTGCTGCTCTGGATGATCTTCACCGGGCTCTCGATCTTCGCCGCTGTGCT
>Ga0157369_10011433_pt1 | contig 10081 bp, 5 predicted proteins | sample C25metaG_FD_113461 | JGI IMG/M metagenome (GOLD analysis project Ga0157369, IMG submission 113461) | Corn rhizosphere microbial communities from Kellogg Biological Station, Michigan, USA - C2-5 metaG | ecosystem: Host-associated > Plants > Roots > Rhizosphere > Soil | place: USA: Michigan...
AAGTGATCGGCCGTGCTGCTGACAGCGTCGATCGGTATGCGTGCCGGCGTACTCCAAGTTGTGCCATTCACCGAGGTGCTCATCACCAGATCGTTCGACGCGCAACCCGCACGAAAGCGGCAGTCCTGCCAGATCACGTAAATATTCCCCGCCCCGTCTTGCTGTGCTGAGGGCAATGCATCACTTCGCAAGCCGCCTGCAACAGCGTGATCAGTGACCGCGGCAACATGCACCACGTTTCCCCATGTTGTCCCGCCGTCAGTTGAGGAAAAAGACTCGATCAACGGAGCATTTGCGAGGAAAGGCACAATCACCATACCACCCGGCTGTACCAGAGGCTGTCCCCCGAGCCCGTGCGCCGCCGATACCGCGAAGCCCGCTGACCAGCTCAGTCCGCCATCTGACGACGTGCTCATGAACATGAGATTCGAGTTGCCGTTATCGTCCCACTCCATGTAACAGTTGCCATAGTGCGGACTAGTTGGCGTATTGTCGCAAGTGATCCAATCTTTATCGAGGTCAGCGCCTTGGGCGACGATCACCGGATTACCCCAACTGGCGCCGCCATCGCTCGAACGGCTTACCGCGACTTGAATGTTGGTTGGTGCGATGGGTAGCGAAGAGATCATCCAAACTCCGTGCTTAGCGTCGTAAATCACTGACGTGTCGCTGACCGCGGAGTTCGTGCCAGAGCCCTGAAAGGTAGTCAATCCGGGCAACAGGCCATTCTGCCAGGTGGCGCCGCTGTCATTCGAAATAGCGTATCCGATGCCCGCGCCTCCGCCGCCGGAAATACGCGCGACCTGAAAGCTAGTGATGATGGTGGAGGCGAATGAAAAGCTGTCGGGCTCAACTTCAGTCGCGTGCTGGCTGCTGAGATTAGTGAAGGGATCAGAACTCAACTGCACGAGCGGCACAGTCGCCGGCGGGTCGGAAGCGAACGGATCACCAGAAGAGGAATTAGAATTCGAGCTCGAACCGCAGCCGCTAATGACAAGGACGATTGCACCGAGTCCCAGGGCGAAAGCGGGCCGGCAAAATGTCATGCATTACCGCCCTGCGTCACACATCGAGGACAAAGCATTGGTCAAGATTCATAGAACCTCGCCTCCAAGTCAATGGTTTTCGATGTAAGAGAAATTCAAAGTGGCCGGGAAGTTTGCTGGAGACTCACTGCAAATGAAATCTTTCCCTCATCAATCTTTGCAGTCGGGGCTTATAGAGGATGTCGTAGGTGAACTCTTTATCCGGGAACATGGCGAGCGCGGCGCGTTTAGCGCCTGCAGCCAACTCCGAGGCTTCTTCTACGGTGAGGTTCGGGTCCTGGCTGATGACCGACATCACCATGCTGATCATGATCTGCAGGCGGCGAATCTTCTGCGCTTCCTGTTGCACTTCGTTGGCATGCGCTTCTTCCAAACAACCCCTCTTTCCATTGTCCCGCGCGGGATACGGCCTGCCCGCTTACTAATTAGATGTGGCGCCCGAAAGCAACGTTGCGCTATTGTGCTCAGGAATGATGGCAGGAATCAACGCACTTCGGTCACTACTTAGGTTCGGCGCCGCTTACGCACGAAAAAGCTGATCGCCCTGAATCCCGCGTCTATAATGCTTTAGGAGGAAAACACATGGCGGCTGATCCGAATCCTTTGCCTGATCCCAATGAAAAGCTGGTGCGCGTGTTTGACGCGGAACAGGAATCTGAAGCCATGGTGGTGAGTGGGCTTCTCGAATCTCAAGGCATCGATTGTGAAGTTACGGCCCTCGACGCTCCCCAGGATGTGCTCCCGATCGGCGGCACCGTGATCCTGGTGCGACAGGAGGATGCTCCGAAGGCGCTTCAGCTCATTGAAGAATATCGCCGCACTCCGGCAGAACAACTCGAGGAAGACGCCGACGCCTCCTCTGCGGTAACTGACGGGGAAGTTAGCGAATAGTCGCGAGCTGTGGGCTCACGGTCGATCCATCAAGAAAAAAACTGGTGCCGCCGTCCGTATCCGTGCGATAGGTGGTCACGTGGGCGTTTTGCAACCGCCGGAGTACCTCGGGGCGAGGATGATGGTAAACGTTTCGGGATCCTACTGAGATCACAGCGAACCGTGGCCGCACGGCCGCAAGTAACGCTTCGGAGCTTGAGCTTGCGCTCCCATGGTGCGCCACTTTCAACACATCAGCCGACGAATCTTCGGTGACGATAAAGTTTTCGATGGGTTTTTCTGCGTCAGCCTCGAGCAGGGCCGATGTCTTTCCGTAAGCCACTTTCATCACTAGAGACTCGTCGTTCCGATGGGAGTCGCTGCCGGAGTTACCCTTTGCAGATTGGGAGGCCGGCGCGAGCACCCGAAAAGTTGATCCGCCATAGGGGAAAATATCGCCAGCTTTGCGGTAAATGATCGCGACGCCGTACGAATGCGCCTCATCCAATAGCTTCTCGATTTCTGTGTCGGGAATGTCCTCGGGTAGCCATAACTCGCGCGGTCGGAAATTTTCTATAACGGCAAACATTCCGCCCATGTGATCCGCGTGCGCGTGGGTGAGGACCACGGCGTCAATCCGCGAAATTCCGCGCGACCACAAATATGGCGAGACCACGTCTTCGCCGATGTCGAGTTGCGAGTGGGTCCAGAAGGGAAGGCCTCCGGCATCAACCAGCAACTTACGGCCTTGGGGCGTGACCAGCAAAATCGAATCGCCCTGGCCGACATCGATTGCAGTCATCTCCAAGACGTTGCCGTGAATGTCCTGGCGGGGCGGGATTAGCCAAACCCACGAAGCGCTGGTAGCCAGAAGCGCCATTCCAGATAGGGCAAGTGCGTTTTTCCGGCGCACGAAAATTGCGCAAACAAAAATGGCCAAGCCGGAAAATAGAATTGCGCCAGCACTTGGAGTGGGAACGCGAATGTCCGCAAGCCGCATTCCCCCCAGCCACTTTACTGTTCCGGCGATGCCTTGCAATGCGAATCCGGCAACTACCGCTGGAACTTTCGCGACTGTCAGCGAAACGTAACTCACGCAGATTGCGCAGACTGCCGCTGGCATCAACAACTGCAGAAATGGGATGACGAACAAATTAGCCGGCATCGCCATTGAAGTTGCACGATGAAAGTAACATGCCATCGGTAACGCCAGCCCGAGTTGCAAAATCGCGGACATCACTGTTAGCTCGAGAAAGCCGAAGGTGAATCGAAATGCGCTGAGAACGGCGATCCGAGGAAACCGACCCGACACGATCATCCCAATGCGCTTTAATAACAATCTGACATCGAGCCGAAACTGCGCCACTTCGGGCCGCAGAGCGCGATCCCAGGCCACGGCATTCAGGTTTCGTAATCCGTGGGAGTAAGGCTGAATCGTGCGCTCCAGCACTGGAACTCCAATGCCTGCGACCAGCGCAACGCACAGGAATGTCATCTGGAAGCTTGCGCCCAGCAGCACACGCGGATCGGCAATTAACAGAATGAGCGCGGCCGCACCCAATGCGTTCAACATGGCGCGATCGCGATAGAGCAAACGCGCACACAAATATGCTGCGAACATCAATGCCGCCCGCCACACCGGGGCGCCTTCCTTCGTAAGGACTGCATAAGCCAGGATTAAGGCGATTGCGCAGACGCTGGCAGCGACCTGTCCCAGTCCAATTCGCCGCAGGCTCCACAACGCGAACATCGCCAGAATGCTCACGTTCATCCCGGATACAACCAGGACGTGGTAGGTTCCCGAGCGCTGAAAGTCCACGCGGGCAGGACGTTCAATGAACGTTTCTTCGCCCAGGACAATGGCGTCCATCAGGCCGGCCAGCCGCTGGGGCCATAGAACATGAATTTGTCTGATGACGCTGCGATGCAGGCGTGCCCGCCACAGCTCCACACGGTAGCCTGCGAATCCGGGAAGGAGTTCGATCATAGGATATTTGACCGACGCGCCGGCTGCGATGCCGTGATCGCGAAGGTATCCGGCGTAGTCGAAGGCGCCTGGGTTACGGTAATTGCGCGGTGCCACGAGGGTGGTCCGAAATCGAATGCGTTGGCCGTATGAAAACAGAGGCATATAATGGCGCGAAACTCCGCGATCATTCTGGTAAATGCTGAGCCTGATTCCTTCTGCAATGCTCTTAATATGAGAGTCGGAATCGATGGTCTCAGTTTCAAGGTCAATGCGCTGCCGGGAAGAAGTATCGCCTTCGGTTTGAATTTCGCCTTCGGCAACGACGTGAGCCGTGACCTGCACCTCGCCGTCGCCGAACCAAAGTGGTTGCTGCGAAGCCGAGCTTTTACGCATTTGAATGGATAGTGCACCCACGGCAATCAGCGCCGCACAAGCCAGAATGTTCGGCGACAGAATTCTTTTTCTGACCGTGCAAATTGCCGACGCGACAAAAAAAATTCCCGCAATCACCCACCAACTCGCCGGTCGCCATGCGTAATTGCCGAGCACAATCCCAAGGGAGAAAAACAGCGCGGCCCAGAAGAGTGGCTGCCGTGCGGAGAGTTGATTCCTACTTCGCGAGCTCAAGGCTGCAGGCCGGACTAGACGTACCGGGGCATGAATGCTTGCAGATCCAAGCGGGGCTGCGATGTTTGCGGATGTCAATTCTAAACGGCAGTTTTACGGGCCAATTTGAAGACGCTTTCGATATGGAAAGTCTCAGGGAACAGATCGATCAGGTGCGCTTCTTCAATCCGGTATCCCAGATCGTTCATCAACCTCAGATCCCGTGCCAGCGTAGAGGGATCGCAGGAAACGTACGTGATCTTCGGCGCCTCGAGCTTTGCCAGACTCCGAACCACTGCTTCTCCCAATCCAGCTCGCGGCGGGTCAACTACGATCAGATCCGGGCGCAGGCCGGAAGCTTGTCCCAAGTATTGTTCGGTGGTCGCCAAAACTGCCTTTACCTCCGGTGGCGCATTGTGACGCAGGTCGGCGAGTGAAGTCTGTGACGATTCCACAGCGATTCCCTGTGCAAAACTCCTCGCTAGGACGGTCGAGAAAAGCCCGACTCCGGCATAAAGGTCGAGCGCTAGTTTGCCCGATATCCCGTCCGTCACCAGCGCAATCAGTTTGTCAATTAAGAACCGGTTCACCTGGAAGAAAGCTCCGGCGCTTACCCGGTAACTTGCCGACTTTGTTTCGTAAACCAGCGCGGATTCCCCAAAGCCAGCCAATGGTTTCGGCTCAATCACTTGGTTTGCTGGGGGCTGTTCAAAGACGGTTACGCCGATCGCGTTCGGCAAAACTTTCCCCACTATGCCGGCAATTGCCTGAGCTGCTGTTTTCGGGGTACGTGGCCCGCAGTAGGCTTCGACCAGCAGGTGTTCGTCCGCGTGATCGATAAATAACTCGATTTCTCTGATTTCTGCGGGAATGCTCCTACTCCGACCCGCAGCCCATATCTCTTCTATCGCACGGTTAATCAGCAGCGAGCTGATAGGGCATTGCTCAATCGGCAAAAACTCATGCGATCGAAACTTGTAATAGCCCAGCGCGAACTCAGGCGTGTCCTGCAGCTTGAGCCGCGTCCGATTGCGATAGTTCCATTCTGGCGAGCGATGGACCTGCAGCTCGCCGGGCAATTCGATCTTCGCTGTACGCTTGAGTGTCTCGAGAAGAATTGCCGATTTGATTTTGAGCTGGCGCGCATAGTTGGCATGTTGATAGTGACAGCCTCCGCATCGCAGGAAATATGGGCAGCTCGGCTCAATCCGGTCAGGTGAGGGAGCGATTACTCGATCCAGTCGGGCCCGTGCGAACCCCGCCTTCTGCTCGACAACCTGACCTTCGATCTGCTCGCCATCGATCGTGAACGGCACGAACACAGTTTTGCCGGCTCCATGTTCGGCGGCAGGGAGGCGTGAAAGTCCATCTCCGCCATACACAAGTTTTTCAATCTTCAGTTGCACCGTTCTAATTTTCTAGCTGAGTATGCGAGAAGCAATGTTTCTCATGTGATGACTTCTCGCTCGTGCCGACTTCAGCTATAAGAGATAAACACTTTATGCTTTGGTATTTCTCTTTCTTTCTGATCTCGGGCTTCTGCGGAATATTGTATGAGCTGGTTTGGCTGCGTCTCGCAATGGCGCAGTTCGGAGTGACTACTCCCATCGTCTCGATAGTTCTCTCAGCATTCATGGGTGGGTTGGGAATCGGCTCTCTTGCCGCGGGCAAATTCATCCGGCGATACGGGCAGAAAATTTCATTTCCGCCATTGTGGTTATATGCGGGATCGGAACTGCTGATTGGAATTTCTGCTCTGGCTGTTCCCTCTGAGTTGATTATCGCTCACCGCATCCTCTCTCATCTCGCGAGTTCCACCGAGTTCTCCTCCATTACGTATTCGTTGATTTCCGGAATATGCATCGCGCTCACCTTGGTGCCGTGGTGCGCCTTAATGGGAGCGACCATTCCTCTGGCAATGTTTGCGGTCCGCAGCGATCCTCGATTGGCGTCGCGCCGTTCATTCAGCTTTCTATACGTATCCAATTTGCTAGGGGCAATACTAGGCGCAGTCCTTCCGCTGGCCATCATCGAGTTCAGAGGATTCCATTTCACTTTGCTAGTAGGCATGCTGCTTAACTTTCTCATTGCCTTTTCCGCTTTCGCAATAGCGCAGGCGCGAAAAATAGGCTCGGAGATTGCGCCAGAACTGAATGCGCCGGTTAGCAACGGCAGCAATCAGGGAATTCTTGCCGTGCTTTTTATGACCGGCCTTACCAGCATGGGAATGGAGGTCATCTGGATTCGGTTATACACGCCATTTATCGGCGTGATGGTCTATTCATTCGCACTAATCCTGGCCACGTATCTGAGCGCCACTTTTTGGGGCTCCTTCTCGTACCGCAGTTTTGCCCAGACTCCGGAATCGAAGACCTGGATTCCTCTGGCGGCGCTGTCCCTATTGGCCGTTTTGCCCGTGCTCGCCTGCCAGCCGGGCAACATGAATTTTTTGGTGCGAGTGCTCCTGGGTATAGCGCCGTTTTCCGCGGCGGTTGGCTATCTTACGCCGCAGTTAGTCGACCTGTGGTCCCAAGGAGATGCTGACCGGGCAGCCCATGCCTATGCGGTGAATGTTTTGGGATGCATTTTGGGTCCACTACTCGCAGGATTCATCTTCCTTCCCTTAACTAGCGAGCGCTGGGGCCTGTTTTTGTTTGCTGCTCCGTGGATATTGTTCGGTTTGTCGAAGTTCGTCCGCCACTATTCCAATGCCGCTGTCTGGACAAAACGAATCGCGGCGATCTGTTTCCTGGCGCTCACTCTGTTTATGACGCTGAAGCCCAAAGCTTACGAAAGCATATATCCACAACACGTCCTCCTCCGAGATAACACAGCTACCGTGATTGCTACCGGCAAGGGTGTGAGTAGCCGTTTGCTGGTCAATGGGGTCGGAATTACAACCTTGACTCCTACGACGAAAGTGATGGCTCATTTGCCTATGGCTTTTTTGGATCACTCGCCTGACAGCGTTCTGGTGATTTGTTTCGGCATGGGGACTACCTTCCGGTCTGCCCTCTCATGGGGAGTCCACGTTACTGCGGTCGACCTGGTTCCGAGTGTTCCGAAACTATTCTGGTATTACCATCCGGACGCGCCGGAATTGCTGCGCTCTCCGCTCTCACGCGTCATCATTGACGATGGCAGAAGATATCTTGATCGCACCTCGGATAAGTTTGATGTGATCACCATCGATCCGCCGCCACCGCTTTCCGCTGCCGCATCCAGCCTCCTGTATTCCAAAGAGTTTTACGCGGTTGCTAAGAAACACCTCAAGCCACACGGGATCCTTGAACAATGGCTACCGTCCTACTCTGGCGACCCGCTCCTTCGCTCGTCAATAGCTCAAGCAATTAAGCTCTCGTTCACTTACGTCAGAGCCTTTCGTTCTATCGAAGGGTGGGGTGTTCATTTGCTGGTGAGTGACTGGCCGATTCCCGAGCGCACCGCACAAGATATGGCGGGAAAACTCGGCGCGAATGCAGCAACGGATTTCGTAGAGTGGGGCCCTGAAGCAACGTCCGCTGACCAATTCAGTCTTTTGCTTAATAACGAATTCAGTGTGGACAACATCATTGCTGCCTCCCCAACCGCGCCTCCGCTGCGCGATGATCGTCCGACCAACGAATACTTCGCGGTTCGGTATCTGAGATATCTCTATTCGCACTAGTAGAATCGCAAGTGGCAGGCCCACCACGCCGTTTTATATTTCGACTTGCTTTTACCCACGCCTGGGATAACAATTCACCCAGCAGTTTCAGTTGCCCGCGCCCTGTTCCAGTACCCCTTCTGCCGAGGCGGCATAAATGCCTGCGAAGCCAGCTTTCGTCGAGATACTTGGTCATTACCGCCTTTTGGAGCGGGTCGGCCAGGGTGGCATGGGGATCGTGTACCGTGCCCGCGACGAGCACTTACAACGTGAAGTTGCCCTTAAGCTGCTACCTGAAAGTGTCACGAATGACGCATCCGCGCGCCGGCGTTTTCGGCAAGAAGCTCTGACTCTTGCCCGCTTGAACCATTCGAACATAGAGACCCTCTACAGCTTTGAAAGTGACGGCGATAAAGATTTTCTGGTAATGGAGTACATTCGCGGGGTCACCCTGGCGAGCAAACTGACTGCTGGACCATTAGGTGAACCGGAGCTTGTCGAGTATGCGGCGCAGCTCGCGTCAGCGTTAGAGGCAGCCCACAAAGAAGGAGTGATTCATCGGGACCTGAAGCCTTCTAACATCCTGATAACTCCTGGCGGGCAATTGAAGATGCTCGATTTCGGCCTGGCCCGCCTGCTGACCACCCACTGGCAGAGTACGACTGCCAGTGACCTGCCGGGAATCTCCGGAACGCTGCCATACGTTGCTCCTGAAGATTTATCAGGATCACACGCTGTAGATGCGCGCTCGGACCTGTATTCCTGTGGCGTGGTGATGTACGAAATGGCGACCGCCCTCCGTCCCTATACCGGGGATTCAGTCGCGTCACTACTGCGCGCCATCCTGGAAAGCGAGCCTGTCCCGCTGCAATCTGTGAATTCCGCAATCTCGCCTGAACTGGAAGCGATCATTCGCAAAGCAATGGACAAAAACCCGGGCTTGCGTTATCAAAGCGCACGCGAGTTGAAGGTGGATTTGCAGCGCCGGGCATTCGCCAGAAAAATCGAACGCCCCATTGAGCCAGCACGCGCATTTCTCAAATCGCGTTGGCTCATGGTCCCGTTGCTGCTTCTGGCGCTGCTCGCAGGAGCAATATTGCGGTGGAAAATCCGGGCGCCGTATCCCGTCGTGACTGCTCCGCGGGTTGTGGCAGTGCTCCCTTTCGAAGCCGTCGGCGGGGCTAGCGACAACCAGATTCTCTGCCGAGGACTCACCGACCTGCTTACCACGCGTTTGACTCAGATCAGCAAGCAGTACGGTGTCGAAGTAGTTCCCGCGAGCGAGGTGCGGACCCAGGGGGTGAATTCCATTACTACGGCGCGCCAAAAATTAGGCGTAACCCTGGTAGTAGAAGGCAGCTGGGACTTCGTCGGGAAACAGGTTATGTACAGCCTGGTTGACGCGCAGAGCCGCCGCAACGTGAATGCCGAGTTCGTTAAAGCCAACATCGATGACCTTCTGTCGGTCGAATACAAGGTGGCGGACAATCTGCTGAGCATGGTGGCTGGCGAGCTTCGGCCAAAAAACCAAAACTCCAAAGTCGCGGATTCCAGCTCTCGACCTGATGCGTATCAGTATTACGTGCGCGCAATGGGTTATTTGCAGGACTACGAAAACATCGGCAGCTTGCAGTCCGCTATCACTCTGTTCCATTCCGCGTTGGATCGCGATCCTTCTTTTGCAGCAGCGCTGGCCGGCGCCGGGGAAGCTTATTGGAGCTTGTTTCAGGAAACCAAAGATGAGAGCTTCATCACAAAAGCAGTCGAAGCATGCCATCTGGCGCGCCAACTGAATGACAATCTGGCGTCGGTCCACAACACGCTTGGACTGATCGCACAGGGACAAAGCAAATATGAGGAGGCGGCGACAGAATTTCAACGAGCGATCACACTCGATGACACCAGCGTCGCAGCCTACCGCGGATTGGCCTATTCCTACGAAGC
>Ga0157369_10011435_pt1 | contig 10080 bp, 8 predicted proteins | sample C25metaG_FD_113461 | JGI IMG/M metagenome (GOLD analysis project Ga0157369, IMG submission 113461) | Corn rhizosphere microbial communities from Kellogg Biological Station, Michigan, USA - C2-5 metaG | ecosystem: Host-associated > Plants > Roots > Rhizosphere > Soil | place: USA: Michigan...
CCATATTTTTTTGTTAATGGGGAAAACCATATCCCAGGCATAACCGGCAAAAAGAAATATGGCACCCGCAACAAATAAGCCGTTAACCATCTCCGGCGTTTTCCTTTTTTTAATAATGTAATCTCCAACGAGGTATCCAAATATCACCTGCGCAATGGAGCCAAACAAACTCATGAACCCTTCGGGATCAAATGCAATAGGATGTCCGTTGAAAGATTCGCCGTGATACATGTGCGCTTCTCCTAAAATGGCTTTATCTACATTCGTACCAAACCAGCCGCTTAAACTAAAAGGATCGGCTGGATTACCAGCTACACATAAAAACCAATAACCCAACAGTATTACGCAGCCAATAACGAAGGCGCCGCGAACTTTAAAAAAATAAATAATTATTGAAGCAAAAAAATAAGCCAATGCTATCCGCTGCAATACACCCAGGATTCTTACACCGGCAGGATGGCCTTCATCATCAATATAACTCCATGGCTTAAACGCTAAGTGATCACCATTCCATTTTATGAATGGCATCCAGTTAAGAAAGAGTCCTATTAAAAATATTAGAAAAGTCCTTTTTATAATTTTCTTCCAAAAAACCGAAGGACCTGCAACTTCAAGCCTCGGCATCACAAATGCCAAAGCGTTCCCAACCGCAAAAAGAAAAAAAGGAAAAACAATATCTGTAGGTGTAACACCATGCCACGGCGAATGATCTAACGGTGCATAAATATGTTCCCAACTGCCCGGATTATTTACCATGATCATCAGGCATACGGTAGCTCCGCGAAAAACATCAAGCGAGTAGAATCTTTCTTTCATTAAATCGGATATTTTAGGAAACGAATGTACATAAATGTACACCGAATTCGACGTGCGCTAATGCATAAAATATTGGCACTCATTATTGATAAACCAAACTGATTATATTTACCTTTGTATAGACAAAATCTATATTGTGAACATACAGCATTTGAAATATATACTTGAAGTTGACACGCAACGGCATTTTGCCAAAGCAGCAGAAAAGTGCTTCGTAACGCAGCCTACGCTTAGCATGATGATACAAAAACTCGAAGAAGAATTAGGTGTAAAAATATTTGACAGGAGCAAACAACCTGTGGTACCTACCGAAGCCGGTGAAATGATTATTAAACAGGCAAAAATAATTTTGCAGGAAGCCGATAAAATGAAGCTAATTGTTGATGAACTTAAAGGAGAAATAAAGGGAACTTTGAGACTTGGTATTATCCCAACTGTTGCACCTTATCTCTTACCACTTTTTTTAAATTCATTTTTAAAAAAATACCCTCTCTTAAAATTTAAGATTGTAGAATTTACTACCGAACAGATTATTGAAAAGTTGAAAAATCACCAGTTAGATGCCGGTATTTTGGCTACACCACTTAATAATGATGCACTAAAAGAACAGCCTCTTTATTACGAACAATTTGTTGTGTATGCATCCAGCAATGAAACGTTAATGAAGAAAAAATACTTAATTCCAAACGACATTGATATTAATCATTTGTGGCTACTGGAAGAAGGCCATTGCCTTAGAACACAAATTTTAAATTTATGTGAGTTAAGAAAAAAAGGACTAAAAACAAGTAATCTTGAATATGAAGCGGGGAGTATTGAAACATTAAAAAAAATGGTGGATGTGAATAATGGAATTACCATACTGCCAGAACTTGCCCTGAATGAACTGAGCGCAAAAGATAAAAAATCCGTTAGGCATTTTAAGCCTCCGGTACCTGTTCGCGAAATAAGCATTGTTACCTACAGGCATTTTGTAAAACAAAGAGTGATTGATGTATTGAAGGAAGTGATTTGCAATTCTGTTCCGAAAGAAATGCTATCGGTCAAAAGAAAACAAGTTGCCAAAATTGAAGTTTGAACAGCTTTGCCTTTCTATGTAGGGCTTTCATAAGGGTGGTAGTAAATGGCTTAATCATTTTGCCTTTTTATGGCGTGAGAAGATGTAGCTAAACTAATATTCTCGAATCATAAAATTTTACCGCTTGTAAAAAAAATTGGGGATTGTTATTGACAGATTCTGTTAGACTCGTGTGGCAAGTAGATCAATTGTATGAAGACACTAATTGGTTGATCTCCTGCAAATACTCCCGCTTCTTGTTTTCGCGGTTTTTCTTTCCAAATTCCGTAAAGTAATGATGTTTTTCAAGGAATTTTTTTTGAATTTTATTCCATTCTTTTTCATCATGAAGATTATTGTAAATCTTCATTTCTTCGAAAAGTGTATTGCTTATTTTATGAAAATCGTTGCGACCAAGATAGTCAAGATCGGCGTCGCAAATGATCTTTTCCAAAAGGTTATGTGGCGTTTGCGGAATTTTGGTTGCGGTAATCATTCCGCACACTGTTTCTATTTCTTTACTGCTATAGCCGTAAGCAGGTAGATTTTTCCTTGCCATTTCACACCCCTTATCTTCATGGTCTTGATATTTTGCAGTAAACCCTGCATCATGATATAATATAGCAATCCTCAAAAGTTTTATCTCCTCTTCGGAAAGATTTTCTGATGCGGCAATTTTCAATCCGGCATCCAGTACATCAAGTGTATGATGTAAGCCGTGATACGTAAGATTATCGGGCAGTTGGTCTTTAAGGTACTGCAGGATAAATTTTTCCTCGGGAGTTTTTGTTTGCAAAGCCTTCTGATTTTAAGATAGCCTTCTCTACGACAAAACGATTTCCACAATATAATTATTACAAAATTTTAATCCTAACTTTTATTTACCACTCACTGTATTTATGTCATTCCAATTATCGGACCGAAAAAGATTTACGGGTAACCCTTCTTTGTTGAATAATGAAGGGACTGAAAAGTTAGTAAAATCAAAACGGACAGCCACAGGATCTGCGATATTTTTATTGTATGCAATAATAGTGCTGCCCCTAATTTTTGCTATTGCAGGTAAAAAGACTTTATCTGCTCCCGAAATATAGAAACCCTTAACTGTATCTCCTTTATTTATTAAGCCATTATCTGCGTTTATAAAATCAATCGTTATTTTTCCTTTATCTACCTGCATATTCTTAAACATTGGATATTTATAAATGATATCCTTCTTGCCATAGCTCTCTGCCAGGGCAAGGTTGGCCAGTCTATAACCAACATCTTTTTTATCTATCGGATGAATATTGTTTATATCGGCGATGTGATCATCGATAATCACCATACCTGTGTTAGTTACTGCTAATGTTTTTGTTTGAGCTTCCTTCAATAAGGCCCCCGAAATATTATTACCGTAACCCGCAAAAGAAGCGATTTGTACAAAATAAAAAGGGAAATCTTTTTGCCAGGCCTTTCGCCAGGCAGTTATCATCGTTGAAAATAAGTTTTCGTAGGTTGATGCATGCTCAACGTTTGCTTCGCCCTGGTACCAAATTACGCCGGCTATGCTATAGTTTGAAATAGGATAAATCATTGCATTGTAACAAGCGGCAACTCTTATAGGCCCCCATGGAATTGTTTTCAATTCGTCAGCAACTTTCTTAATAACAGCATTACTATCTATTGCAGCTTTTGGCGTCCATACTTCGGCGGGAGTTCCTCCCCAATCTGATTCAATCAGGCCAACGGGAACATCAAGTGTTCCTTCTAATTTTTGGCCAAAAAAATAACCTGCCAGGCTAAATTTCTTCATGTCATCAGGATTGCAAACGACCCAATGTCCTTTAGTATCATCCTGCGGGTACAGGGCCGTTAACCTTGGTATATGAAATAAACGAATGCTTTTGTTGGAGGAATGTTCAACATCAGAAGTATATTGTTTTATTCCCCAGTTGTAATTCATTTCCATATTGCTTTGTCCGCTGCATACCCACACCTCTCCAATTAATACATCTTCTATAACTACTTTGTTATTTCCATTCAAAGTAATTTCGTATGGCCCGCCTGCTACCGGCGTTTTAATTGAAACCAGCCACTTGCCATCGGCATTCCCAATCGTTTTGTAAGTGGCAGTATCCCACCCGGAACTAACTGTAATTTTTTCATTGGGATCGCACCAACCCCATAATTTAACTTCGCTTCGTTGCTGCAATACCATGTGGTCGCCAATTACGGCAGGTAAGCGCACTTCTCCTTTTACATTCAACAATCTAAAGAAGCAACAAGCAACTATAAAAAAAACAATCGCAATTTTTTTCATATTAAATCATTCGTAAAAAAATTTAGGGTTAAACTTTCTCGCTTAGCTCAAGCCATCTCATTTCCTTTTTATCCAGCAGTACAATTATTTCACTAACTCTTTCGGCCGCCGCTTGCAATTTCTCAAAATCTAAAGTACCATTATTCATTTTTACTTCCAGTAGTTTTTTTTCTTTTTCTAAAGCGGGAATTTCTTTTTCTAATTGTTCAAATTCATTTTTTTCTTTAAAGGTAAATTTTGGATTAGTTCCGTTAGTGCTTTTAGATTTTATTTTCTCATTGTTGTTTGTAACAGCTACCGAAGGCTTTGGCCGGTTTTCTTCTAAGAGTTTCCATGTTCTATATTGTGAGTAATTGCCAGGAAAATCTTTAATTTCTCCATTACCCTCAAAGGCGAAAATGTGATCTACTAACCTGTCCATAAAATACCTGTCGTGACTTACAATTATTATACAGCCTGGAAAATCCTGCAAGAACTCTTCGAGTGTGCGAAGGGTTTGCAGATCTAAATCGTTTGTAGGTTCATCCAGCACCAAAAAGTTTGGGTTGCGAAAAAGAATGCTTAAAAGATGCAATCTTCTTTTTTCACCACCGCTTAGTTTACTTAACGGCGTAAATTGTTGCTGTGCAGTAAAACCAAATTTTTCCATGAATTGCGTTGCACTTATTTTACTTCCGTCTGCTAATGGGAAAAATTCTGCAAAATCCTTTACATATTCGATTGCTCTTTTGTCTTCTTTGTATTGCAAACCTTCCTGCGCAAAATTGCCAAATACAACCGTATCGCCATGATTAATTTTACCACTATCAGGTGGTATAATGTTGAGCGCCACTTTTAAAAAAGTTGACTTGCCCGTTCCATTCTTGCCAACAATGCCTATGCGTTCTCCTTTTTTAAATGTATAGTCAAATCCTTTCATAATAACTTTATCACCATAAGATTTGTACACTTTTTTCATCTCCAGAACCTTACCTCCAAGCCGCGTCATTTTCACCTGCAACGAAACTTCAGCAACCTCTTTTCGCTGGCTGACTCTTTCTTCAACCTCTACAAAAGCATCCTGCCTGCTTTTAGATTTTGTAGTGCGTGCTTTGGGTTGTTTACGCATCCATTCCAGCTCTTTTCTAAATATATTTTTGTCCTTTAAAAGTTCACTTTGCTGTACTTCGAGCCTTAACGATTTCTGTTCTAAAAAATAATCATAATCTCCCTGGTATACATACAATTTTTCATCGTCAAGCTCTACAATTTCATTGCAAACAGTATCTAAAAAATAACGATCATGGGTAACCAGCAGTAGCGTACTTTTATTAGTTGCCAAAAAATTTTCAAGCCATTCTATCATCTCCACGTCCAGGTGATTGGTAGGTTCGTCCAGTATAAGTAAACATTTGCCTTCGTGAAGTTGAGCTTCGATTAAAGCCTGGGCCAGCGCTACCCGTTTTCTCTGCCCACCGCTTAAATTTTTCACCTGTTCATTCAGGTGATGAAGATTTAATTTCCCAAGAATTTGCTTTAAGTCACTTTCAAAGCTCCAGGCATTCGCTTCCGTGAGTTCTGTAACGAGCTCGCTTATACGATGTTCATCATGGCTTTCGTTATCCAGCAACATTTCATATTCCTTTACAATGCGCACTACCGGGTTATCAATGTTTAAGATATTATCCCAAATAGACAGATCATTCTCAAAAGCAGTCTCCTGCTGCAGCATAATAACCTTTACATCTTTATGCACCCAAACTGTTCCGCTGTCGGCAGTATCCTGGCCGGCAATTATTTTCAAAAGTGTAGACTTACCGCTACCGTTGCGGGCCACAAAAGCAATTTTATCCCCTTCTTCCACATGAAAACTAATATTGCTAAAGAGCTTTCTAATGCCAAATGATTTACTTAAATTTTCTATCGAAGCATAATGCATGGCGCGAAGGTAGTTGACCGTTTGAGGTAATTAAAATCTAAATTAGAAATAATATTGCGTCCTGTTGGCGGAGTTACTTTTTAAAGGCTGATTCACGTAAATTCATGGTTGGAAATAAATATCGGTCTCACTTTTAGTCCTACGAAAATGATAAATCAGAACATTATTTCGCCTTTGATACGATTTAAGGACATTTTTTTATACCGGCGGGACCCTTCATACTCTATTCATACTCTATCCATGCCTTTGGTATGCTTTATCTATACACCATCTATATACCCGCATCGGGTTGTCTTGCCCCTGTCTTATACTGAAAAAACTTTACATGTTTTAGGGTTATTACTGGATGAGCTTTACAGTGTTTTGCAATAATACTGAATAAGCTTTACAGTAGGTTTTCTAATGGCCGTAAAAAAGAGGCGCGTCTTTGCTTTGTAAATGAAGCCCGCCGCGCCTCTTTTAAACTGTTCTTTCCTTGTTTTGGTGATACTTCCTTTTGTTTTTCCATTTTTTTATTAATGGTTGTGTTGATAAATGCGCCTGCTGAGGCGTAAGGTTACTTACACTCATATGAGGCCTCAGGCAGTTGTAAGCATCTATTGCACTGCAAACGGCCGTTACCGTTGATGCATAATTTTTAAACACCTGCTTAAGCCCCACCTGATGCTTTAAAATGCCATTGATCCTTTCGGCAATAGCATTATCATAAGGACTTCCCGACTGCGTCATGCTAATGCGGATATGATTATTTTGAAGAATGGTTACATAAGGTCCGCAGCAATACTGGATTCCTCTGTCTGAATGATGTATCAGCTTCCTGTTTTCTTTGTTATCCTGTAGGCTTCCTATCGCTTTATTCAGTGCTATAATACACCCTTGTGCTTTTAAATGCTGGCTTACATGGTAACCTATTATTTTTCTTGAATACGCATCTGTGATAAGGGACAGGTAAGCAAATCCATTTTCTGTACGCAGGTAAGTTATATCGCTTACCCAAAGCTGCTCTATTCCTGTAACCACAATATGTGCCGCAAGATCGGGCCATTTGTAATATGGATGGTTGGAGTTTGTAGTAATAGTATAGCGCTTCTTTCGTTTAAGGAGCAGATCATGCTTTCTTAAAAACTCATAAAACCTATCCCTCCCTATGGCTATATCATGTAATTTCAGATCTGCTTTAACCATATTATACAACTGAATGCCTCCTATGCCTTCTATATATGATCTTATTGTTTTGACTTTATCAATAACAAATGCTTCCTGTAATTGCTCATCGCTGCTGCGCCAGCTTTGATCATAGAATGCCTGCCTCGTTTTACCAAACAGTCCGCAGAGCTTCTCTAACCCAACGGTTGGGTAGTGCTTCTTCATTTCTTGAACCGTTTGGTACCAAACTTTTTTACCAGGTCTATTCCCAGCTCCTTTCCGGCAATTTCAATAAGCATCTCAAGGGATGAGACCTTTAAGTTGGTTTCCCTTAACTCCTTATTACTGTCTTTAGTTTCAGCCTCTGACTTCCCTGCCTGCTGTTCAATGCCATCCGGATATCTTTTTCGATACCATCGGACAAAATGAATAATTGAACGGGTTGGTAAATTGTATTTAAGGCCTAGTTTGCCGTACCCTAAATTGCCAGTGAGATATTCCCTGGCTATTGCGATCTTCAGACCGTTTTCATAAATAGGGGTTCTCCCTTCTTTTTTTGTTGAACTCATATTAATATCAATTTTACATACTTAGTGTCTAAATATGTAAAGTGATTTTAGTAAGAAGACAAATACAGGTTGTCTCTCCGCAAACTAACTATTATGGCGATTTCGAATACCTGGCAATACGAACCTTATAAACCACAAGCTCATTTGTCCGTTGTTACTGTGGTATAAAAAAAGCCAATTGTTTATTAACTTTGCGGCCATTCAAAAATGCAAATGAATTACTTTGTACATCCCACAGCAGTTATAGATGATGGTTGTGAAATTGGTTCCGGAGTTAAAATATGGCATTTCTCCCACATAATGCCTGGCTGCAGAATTGGTGATAATTGTAATATCGGGCAGAATGTAGTAGTATCACCAAAAGTAATTCTTGGTAAAAATGTCAGGGTTCAAAATAATGTTTCCATTTATGAAGGAGTTATCTGCGAGGATGATGTGTTTCTCGGACCATCAATGGTTTTTACTAATGTAATAAATCCAAGAAGTGCTGTTAGCAGGAAAGATGAATTCAAAAAAACCATTGTAAAAAAAGGAGCATCTATCGGAGCTAACGCAACTATAGTTTGCGGGCACAATATCGGAGAATTTGCTTTTATTGGTGCCGGTGCAGTTGTTACCAAAGAGGTGGCCGCTTATTCACTGGTTGTTGGAAATCCTGCCAGGCACGTGGGTTGGATGAGTGAGTACGGTATTAAATTAAATTTTGATAAAAATAACAGGGCTATTTGTCCCGAAAGCCAACAGGAATATTTATTGGAAAGTAACCAGTTAAAAAGAATAAAATAAAACATGAAAAATTTTGCATTGATAGGCGCGGGAGGTTACATAGCTCCGAGACACATGAAAGCGATAAAAGATACAGGCAATAATTTAATAGCCGCATTAGATAAAAATGATTCTGTCGGCATTTTGGATAGCTATTTTCCCGAAGCGGATTTCTTTACCGAATTTGAGCGCTTCGACAGGCATCTCGAAAAATTAAAACGCCAGGGGAAAAAAATTGACTTTGTTTCCGTGTGTAGCCCGAACTATTTACATGACGCACATATACGTTTTGGTTTGCGGATAGGCGCCGACGTTATTTGTGAAAAACCAATTGTATTAAATCCATGGAATATTGAGGCACTGCAGGAAATTGAAAAAGAAACCGGGAACCAGGTTTTTAGCATTTTACAATTAAGACTTCATCCCGCAATTATTGCTTTAAAAGAAAAAATTGATTCAGGCGCGGCTGGTAAAAAATATACTGTCGATCTGCAATACATCACTTCCCGCGGCCATTGGTATCACACCAGTTGGAAAGGTGATATGTCAAAAAGCGGGGGGATTGCTACCAATATTGGCGTTCATTTTTTTGATATGCTAATGTGGATTTTCGGACCTGTAAAAGAAAATACGGTTAACATGCACTCACAGGTTACCGCATCGGGTAAACTTGAGTTGGAAAAAGCAACCGTTAACTGGATGCTGAGCATAGACGTCAATACACTACCTGAAGCTGTGAAGGCCGCTGGCAAACGCACCTACAGAATGTTAACAATTGATGGAGATGCATTTGAATTTAGCGAAGGATTTACTGAGTTACATACAACGTCCTACGCGAACATTATTGCCGGCAATGGTTTTCCATTGACTGAAAATCTCAGGGCAATTGAATTGGTTCATGAAATCAGGAACTTCGGCATCAATAAATAATAATGGCAATTAAATCACACGAAAGCATATTGATTACGGGCGGTGCAGGTTTTATTGGTTCGCACCTTACCAGGTTATTTGTAAATAAATATCCTGATTGTAAAATAGTAAACCTCGACAAACTCACTTATGCAGGTAATCTCGAAAATTTGAAGGATATAGAAGATAAGCCCAATTACACTTTCATAAGAGGTGACATAGAAGATATGGAATTGGTGAAAAGTCTTTTTGAGAAATATCAGTTTACCGGCGTTTTGCATTGCGCTGCTGAAAGTCATGTTGACCGTTCGATAACTGATCCGCTGGCGTTTGTAAAAACAAATGTATTGGGCACGGTCTCTTTACTACAGGTAGCAAAAGATGCATGGAAAATTAATTATGATGGTAAATTATTTTACCATATTTCTACTGACGAAGTATACGGAAGTCTTGGCGATGAGGGCTTTTTTACTGAAGAGACTCCTTATGATCCCCGTAGCCCTTATTCTGCGTCAAAAGCATCATCAGATCATTTCGTGAGCGCATATTATCATACCTATAATTTACCCGTAATTATATCCAATTGTTCCAATAATTA
>Ga0157369_10011436_pt1 | contig 10080 bp, 9 predicted proteins | sample C25metaG_FD_113461 | JGI IMG/M metagenome (GOLD analysis project Ga0157369, IMG submission 113461) | Corn rhizosphere microbial communities from Kellogg Biological Station, Michigan, USA - C2-5 metaG | ecosystem: Host-associated > Plants > Roots > Rhizosphere > Soil | place: USA: Michigan...
CGGGCGAAGTTCAGGAAATTCGGCTGAGTGCGGCCCGACCAGTTTGTCGGATTATTCAAGCGCACCCTGTAATCCTCCGAGCTCAGGACCTCGAGCGTCTTGGTCTCATAAAGAGTGAACCAGCGCTGGTGAGCCAGATTCCAGTCGACGTACCGGCGGCCGACGAGGAATCCCGGCACACCCAGCCGCTCCGGCATGTGCTGCCGCGTGTGCCAGGTGCTGTATTCGGCCTCCCCGGAGCTGGCGATGTCGTGCCAAATCGCCATGAATGCCCTGCCTTTCAGAGCCATCTGGTTCCTCCGTCTTTTTTATGTTGAGCGATTGTTGCACCGAACGCCCGGTGGCGAAAGCGCGTGCGAACGAATGTCAGATAGCCAAAGGCGCAGCGAGCCGCGATCTCGCGGCGCGAATGCGTCCGAGTTTTGCCGGATCGAAAGGCCTTCCTGGAAAAGGAGGGCGCAGGGAATGCCGGATGCTTGGCGCACCCGCAGCCGCGCGTGCATTGATAGAAAGCACACGCGTTAGTCACTACAGGTACGTCGAAACGATCCGACATTCCCTGCGCAATGGTTTACGGCTTATACGTGCCCTCCCCGGTGTACCGGGCTTTTTAGCCACCGTCGCTTTGGGATCATCACCCAAAGCTTGACGCCAGCGTCGGGGCGTCAGGACCACACGATTTCGCCGTCCGCACCGGCCGCGCTCGTCTCGCACGGCCTTTACGTCCATCGCATCCCGCACCCAACGTTCGTGACGATTGACCGAAGCGCCCCTCCTGAGAGAGCGGGATGCGCAGAGATAAGCACAATTTTCGGAAAAACGGAAGATAAATTTTCTGATTTTGAAGCAAACAGTGCGATCAGATTGAATTGGTTCGCAAAAGCATGTTTTGCGCGCGATAGAGCCGTGGCTGGCAGTGGGCAGCCCCGGGTCGATCATGGACCGAGCGGGGCCACCTTGGAGGTTGGACCTTCAAACCTTGAGGAAGGTCGCAATAACATAGAGCACGGTGGTCAAAACGACGGTGATACCGATGACCGTCAAGGCGGCCTCTCTCGTTGACACGTCGCGCATTTCAATTCCTCCTTTCGTTGGACACGCCCAGTACCCTTAAGGACCGCTTGTTGTGGCCCGGCGTTTGAAACTCGATGACCTGGCCAACGGAAAGGCCGATCAACGCAGCTCCGACCGGCGTAAGAACCGAGATGCGCTTCAGTGTTATGTCCGCTTCATGCGGATACACCAGCACGACATCGCGGACTTCACCGGTCTTGTCATCGCAGTACCGGACCTGCGACCCCATGCGGACCACACCGCGCACATCGGAATTCCTGGACACCACGCTTGCACGCTCTATCTCCCGTGCAAGGAAATGGGACACACGCGGGAAGAGCACCGCGCTCGAACTGGCCAGAGCATTTAGACGCCCGGCCTCATCCTCGATCACCGTGATGGGCGGCAACGCGATTTCAGGGGTGCTCTTGCGATTGGTCTTGCTCATTACCTTCTCTCCTTTACCTCAAGCGGCTGATGGTCCGGGATCATCGTCATCAATGAGCTTCTTGCCCCGGAACACCTGATTGCTGAGCAGAGCCCCGACAACATCATTCGGGTCACCTCGACTGACGCTTTCGATTCTGACGACGTTGGTTTGCCCAGCGGTGAAGAAGGGGATCTCGCTGCCGATCTTCAACCCCACCAACGCTGCGCCCAATGGTGATGTCACCGGGACCTGGGTTCGCTCGGAGCCATAGTCTTCAGGGTACACCAGTTGCTTCGTCTCGCGAGGAAAGCCCCAGTTGAACCAGAACGTCACCCAGGAACCCATGGTAACGATGCTGTCCAGTCTCGCGGCACGATCAGGGACGACTTCCGCACGGTTGATCTCGTTCAACAGAAAACGTGAGTTCACGTCGCCTTGATCTGCGCCCACCCGCGCGAGCTGTTCCAGGCGCTGATAGTCAGACGCCGGAAGAGTGATGTCCGGAATAGAGGATTTGTTCATGACATGCCTCCTTGTTTGGGCTCTCCTCGTGGGAGAGCCACACACCAAAGCTGCTTGATGAAGGAAGAGGAATCCGGACGGCACGACAAACCGTCCGGCTAAGCTCCTGCTTGGAGCCGCCCGCCGTGCAAGCAATGGCGCGCGATGCGCGGGTCGATGTCGAGGACGTGGATCATGTCGTTGTCTATATAGGATCTTCCATCGTGCCCTGCATCGCGACCAAAGCGCACACGTCCGATGGTTCCGCGGGCTCCGATGGACGGCCCCGCAGGGAGAGCGTTGTATCAGTGTGCGTTTGCAGAGGGCCGCGGACGCCTCTGAGCGCAACTCACGAGGATTGGCCAGTGTCCGTTTGGGGTCGAAATGAAGGACTCCGCGTGAGCAAAGCCAGCCCGCTACGCCCCCACCAAGCGGACTTCAATGAGGTGACACCACTTCGCTGATCGACTCAAAGGAAGCGGCGAGACTTATTCGAGCCCGCCTCGGCCGGTCACCCGGACCGGTCCAATCGCAAAATTCGCAAGAGCCAAATGTGCGTCAGAGCTTTCTTCGGGACATGTTCCGATGAGGCAGCAGTTCGGCTTTGGCGTTGAAATAAGGATTGGCCGCACAATAGGCGTCACGTCCGGAAGCGCTCGCCAGGCACTGCTGATAGCTCGTAAAGCTGCAATCGCCCAAGCCACCGCCAAAGTCGCAACCCCTGATGCAATATGGCAAATCCTGCGCGGCGGCTGGCATCGTGCCTGACGCCGAAGCGGCATAGCATACGATCATCACGCAAAACGCTTTTCGCATGGTATCCTCCGTTTTGACATCGAGCGGCATAGCCAACGCAACCAGACAGCTCTCAACGGTCCCGGTCAATTCACGTTCGCGCGTCAGAACCGGCCGGTCCTTGCGAAGCAAAACGCCGCGAACGATGCTCGCAGGCTTGGTCGATCAAAGGGAGGCATCATGTCCGTCAACACCCAGGAGGCAACCAGCCGCCTCATGCGCTTTCTCGCGATCGAGGGCGTGACCGGAAGGGAAGCGGCGATCGGGCGCGAGCTCACGAGCGCGCTGATCGAAGTCGGCGTGCCGGCCGACGCGATCCGCCTCGACGATTCGAATACCCGCATTCCCCTGCCGACGGAGACCGGCAATCTCATTGTCGATCTGCCCGGCCGCGGCGTGATGCACAACCAGCCGCGGATATTGTTCATGACTCACATGGACACCGTGCCGCTATGCGCCGGCGCGAAACCGAAGCTAACGGGGCGCAAGATTGTCAATGAAGCGAAGACCGCCCTTGGCGGCGACAACCGCGCCGGGTGCGGAGTTCTCGTCACGCTGGCGGCCGAGCTTGCGAAGCAGAAACTCGATCACCCGCCGATCACGCTTCTCTTCTGTGTGCGGGAGGAAAGCGGGCTATGGGGCGCGCGCCATGTCAGGACCAGTGACCTCGGCTCGCCGGTGATGGCCTTCAACTACGATGGCGGCTCCGCCTCCAATGTGACCATCGGTGCTGTCGGCGCGGATCGCTGGCAGGTCGAGATTTTCGGGCGCGCCTCGCATGCCGGAGCCGCACCGGAGCGCGGCATCAGCTCGACCATGATCCTCGCGCTTGCACTCGCCGACGCCAGGGCCGGCGGTTGGTTCGGCAAGGTCGTGAAAGGCAAACGGCTTGGCACCAGCAATGTAGGCCCGGTGACCGGCGGTGAAGGCCGGCCGGCCGGAGATGCCACCAATGTCGTCACGGACTATGTGCACGTGCGTGGTGAAAGCCGCAGCCATGACAGCAAGTTCTTCAAGGAGATCACCAAAGCTTACAAGCTCGCGTTTGAGAAAGCGGCAAAGCGCGTCAAGAACAGCGAAGGCAAATCGGGCCGGGTGAAGTTCAAGGCCGAAACCGACTACCATCCGTTCCGCATGAAGGAGAGCTTGCCTGTCGTCAAACGCGCAGTCGAGGCGGTGTCCGACATTGGCGGAATCCCGACCATACGTGCCGCAAATGGTGGGTTGGACGCGAACTGGATGGTTCGCCACGGCGTTCCGACTGTCACCTTCGGCGCCGGTCAGAATGAGGCACATACGATCGACGAGTGGATCAATCTCGACGAGTACGACCGTGCATGTGCCCTCGCCGTACGGCTGGCGACGAAGCGATAATCAGTACCGTCGAATTACTTCCTGTTCGGCGCCTGAACCAGTCAGGTTGACCGCCTCGCAAACGTCACATTCCTCGCAAGACTGTGCCCGCTTCGCAAAGGAATCCGTTCGCCATGAGATACCGCTTCGCTGCCGCGGCTCTGGCGCTGCTCGCAATCGTTATCGTTGCCGGGCAAGCCAAGGCTGAGCAGCCGGCGGATTATTGCCGGCGCGTCGGCAACGATGACGCGCCCCGCGACCTGCCCCCGGAAATGCCTGATAAGGTGGCGGCGTTGTTCGAGCTTGCGAGTCCGGAGGCGGCGGCCGGCGCGGCCGTCTATCGCTGCGCCGGCGGCAAGGCGCTGGCCTGCTATGTCGGCGCCAACCTTCCCTGCGCCAAGATCGAGACGTCGCGCAAGAACGCGGCCGGGAGAATCCAGGCGACACGGTTCCCGCAGCCGTCTCCGGGCACGACACGCTGTTCGAGTGGAGCTGCGTGGGGAAGAACGCAAAGGCAGGCAAGCCCGTTTGGCGTCTCGACGCCCGCGGCTTCGCCGCCGAATTGTGGAAGCCGCTGCCGTGAAAAGCGCTTTCAAAAAATTGCCCCCGCGGGCCTTCGTGCTGGCTTTCGCGGCCCTGGCTGCGTTCTGCTTCGTCGCCGCCGGCGGCTATGCATTCGAGCGCATCCACGTTTTGCGCAGCTTCGAACGCGCCGAGGGCGAGGTGACGGCCGAGCTGCGGCGTTGGAGCCTGGTCGGCACCGATGTCCGCCGACCGCCCTATCGGGCGAACGCCGAGGTCATCGAATACACGCCCCAGATACGCTTCGAAACGGCGCAGGGCACCGTCGTCACGGTCACCGGAAAGGTCCGGTCCAGCCAGATCCGCTACAAGGTGGGCGAGAAGCTACCCGTGTTTTACGACCCGCGCGATCCGCAGCAGGCCGTGCTCGGAAGCTTTCTCGAATTCTGGGCGCCTATGCTCGTGTGGGCCGGCTTCGGCCTGGTCTGGGCGCTCGCCGCCTATGGCGCCGAAAGGCTCATACGGGCCGGACGCGACGACGGGCGCGGTCGCGCGAAGCACGCAACTGCAGGCGCCTAGAGCAGACACGATTCCGCATACGTTCTTGGGCCGGACGCTGATCGGGCCCCGTCGATGTCATGGGATGTCGACTGACGGAGCAGCGTGAAGCTGTGTCGTCGACATCACGCACAACTATGACGTGCATCGATAGGGAAAGAAATCCTCACGCCCATGTTCGTGCCACGTTTTGAGCGGATGCTTGAAGGCGGGTGCAGGAAGCGAAGCAATAACAAACACGCCGGAGGAAACCGTCATGACAACGAAGTTGGCAAGTGCCGTCTGTGCTCTCTCGCTCCTATTCTGTGGCTCGGCCGCGACCATTCAGAGCGCATCGGCGCAAGCCCCGACCGTCCCCGCGCCGCCGCTCGCCGGCCCGCCATCGCCGGAGCAAGTGCAGCCGTGGGGTTTGCCGCCACCGCCGCCGGGCATCGGGCCGGTCGCCCTGTTCGCGGATATCCATGATCAACCACAGGGCAAGTTTCTCGAGGGTGGCGCCTTCGACAAGGCAGGCAACTTCTGGTTTGTCGCGATTGGCAGCGGCTGGGTGTCCTACCTCACTCCTGACGCCAAGCTGGTCCCCGTGTTCAACTGCAACCCGAAAGGAGACCTCGGTCCCGCATGCGAGCCGCAGGGCACGCGTTGGCATGACGGCAAGCTTTACGTCACGACGCGCCACCTCGGCGTCCTGGTCTATGATCCGCAGACGAAAAAGCTAAGCTCGCTCGTTTCGACGTTTCACAACGAACTCTTCAAGGGCCCGAATGATCTCGACTTCGACGCCGAGGGTAACCTGTATTTCACCGATCCATGGGGAACAGGTCCCGGACCCGATGCGGCGGATAAGACCGGTGCGGTCTATCAATATTCCAAGGACGGGATTCTCCGGCGCATCATCACCACCGGAAGCTTTCCCAACGGCATAGCGGTTTCGCCGGACGACGGCACGCTGGCGGTTGCCGATTATGCGAGCAACCGGATGCTGTACTATTCGTTCCTCCAAGGGCCGAATGCTGCCTGCGCCGACTGCGCCAAGGATCCGTCGCACACGACATTCTTCTTCGCCACAGCCGGGAGCTACAATCCCGGCAACGGCGGACCTGACGGCATCCACTATGACGTGCATGGGAATCTTTGGGCGGCGTGCGGCATCGGCGGTGTCATCGAGTACGATCCGCGTGGCTTCATCATCGGTTATGTGCCGTTGCCAAATGGTGATTCCTCGGCCACGAACTTTGCCTTCGGCGGTGAGAACAACCAGTATATCTACATGGAAGGTGCGGTCAGCGGAACGATCTACAAATTCAAGGCGCCCTACCCCGGACTGATTGGGCCGGACGGCGTGCGGCTGGCGGCGCAACCCTGACTTCGCCATGAGGCCTGCGGTGGTGCGCGCTAGATCGGCGCGCACACACCACATGCCGCACGGTTGGCGCAAGGGGTGAAATCAGCAGCGTCAAGGCCCGGATGATTTTGATCGCGCGCCTTACAACTGTAATCCTGCGAGCCAGGCAGTGCACACGAGAGGGCTTATGCGCGACCGAGCAGTGCCGCATCCGCTGTTGTCCGCGGCGTTAACTCAACCTCGAAAAATCTGCAGGACGTTAGAACCAGCGCGCATGATGCGCTTTCTGCCGTTGGGGTTGTACCGTTCATTCTCGGAGGACCATCATGCGGCTTTCCGTCATTCCGTTGGCTTTCGCTATCACGATCGCGACCCTCGCCGGCAGCAGCAACCCTGCGACCGCACAAGGCAGGTATTGCCTCCAAGGAAAACACTGGGGCCATCCCGGCAACTGCACCTTTGCAACCCTGGCCCAATGCAGGGCGACGGCAGCCGGCACCGGCGCGACATGCGGCATCAACCCGCGACACTCATTTGCACGCGAGCGTGGAGGACCCCCTCACCGCGGTCGCGATCAATACTGACTGCTCCGTTTGCCTAGATCGCCATCCTTGAGAGGGGAGTACATCGCGCCCCTCCCTCGGGTGCATCCGTTACTCTCGGAAAGGCCTCCGGTCGCCGCCGGCGCGATCTTGTTGCGCTTGGCCTAGCCTATCGCGCCGCTCGCGGGCAAACAGTGGAAGCTGCTGCTATGTCACCTTCAGAGCCCGCGCGTAGGTCCGGCCCGAAGAGGTGATGTGCTTCGTGAGCAGCTTCTCGAAGGTTGCGAGCTCTCCGCTCGCAAACAATCGCAGCAGCGTGCGATGTTCGTCGAACGACGCCGGAGTGACAACGTCGATCGGCGCGCTCAGATTGGTGCGCAGCGCCGCGACGCGTCCCGAGACGAGCTGATAGGATTCGACGAGATAGCGATTGCCGCAGTGGGCGAACAACGCCTCGTGCATCGCGGTATCCCCGCGCCCATAGGCGACGTTGTCCCTCGCGGCGACCGCCTGCTCCATCGCAGCGATGGCCGCTTCCATCGCGGCGACCGCGCCGGTGCGATCATGCGCAAAGGCAAGCTCGGCGGCCTTGGGCTCAATCACGATCCGGAACATGCAGAGCGCCGTGATGTCCTCCGCGCTCGGGGTGAACACGAAGCTGCCGACCTGCGGCCGGATCACGACCAGTCCCTGCGCCTGCAACTGGCCCATCGCCTCGCGCACCGGGGTTCGGCTGACGCCGAAGGACTGCGCGACCATCTCCTCCGAGATCGCCGCGCCCAGCGCGAACTCGCCGTCGATGATGCCCTGGCGCAGCCGCGACATCACGCGCTGCGCCAGCGACTTCGGTGGATCGAGCTTCAGCGGCTTCATCGGCGCTCAGATGACTTTGCCGGGATTGAGCAGATGATCGGGATCGAGCGCAGCCTTCAGCGTGCGCATCAGGGCAATCTCGGCGTCGCTGCGGGCATGACCGAGCCACGCCTTCTTCAGCGTGCCGATGCCGTGCTCGGCAGAGATGCTGCCGCCCATCTCGCGCACGAGGCCATAGATGATCGCGTCCATTTCGCTCTTTGGCTGGCGCTCGATGGGTAGCCCCGTCACCCAGGAAACCAGGTGCAGATTGCCATCGCCGATATGACCGTAATAGACGCTCTCGCAGCCGCCGATGCCGTCAGCGAGCGCCGCCTTGCAACGGTTTGCAAATTCGTCCATGCGCGACACCGAAAGACCGATGTCGTAGGATATGTGCGGCCCCAGCACCTGGCCGAACTCGGCGCAAATGTCGCGCACCGCCCAGAACTTCTGCGTCTGAGCCAGCGATTGCGCGACAACGGCGTCCGCCAGCAACCCGCGCTGCATCAGCTCTTCGAGCCACGCCTCAAAGCGCGGCGCATCGACGCTCTCGTCGGTGCCTTGTGCTTCCACCAGCACGTAGAGACCCTGACCTGCCGCGACCGGCGGCTTGACACCGGCGCGCACTGTGATCACCTCCCAATAGTCCGGCCACATCACCTCGAACGCTGAGAGCAGCGGGCCAAGCCCGGAGCGCGCAGCGTCGAGCAGCGCGACCACCGCGGCATAATCCTTCAGCGCGCACAGTGCGGCCATGGTCGAGCGCGGCTTCGGATACAGCCGCAGCACCACGCGCGTGATGATGCCGAGCGTGCCCTCCGAGCCGATGAACAGATGCTTCAGGTCGTAGCCGGCGTTGTTCTTCATCAGCTTGTTGAGATTAGTGATGACCGTGCCGTCCGGCAGCACGACCTCGAGCCCGAGCACCAGCTCGCGCGTCATGCCGTAGCGGATCACGCGATTGCCGCCGGCATTGGTCGAGAGGTTGCCGCCGATCGCACAAGAGCCCCGTGATCCGAGATCGAGCGGGAAGAAGAAGCCGGCCTCGTCGGCCGCCTTCTGGATCGTCTCCAGCGGCGTGCCGGCCTCCACCGTCATCGTCGCAGAGGCGCGATCGATCTCCTCGATGCCGACCATGCGCTCGAGCGAAATCGCGACCCAGCCCGGCTCGGGCGCCGCGCCGCGGCAGAGACCGGTGAGGCCACCTTGCGGGACGAAGGGCAAGCGCGCCTTGCGGCAGAGGGCGATGGCTGCGGCAACGCCGGCCGCATCAACCGGGCGGACTACCGCCAGAGGTGTCTGCGGCAGGCTCGCGCTCCAGTCGTTGCAATTGCGTGCGGGCACTTCGGCCCCGATCAGCACGGCCTGGGGGCCGAGTCTTTCCCGCAGGTCGAGCAGCGCGTCCTCAGGGCGTTCGAGCAGCGTCTTCATATCGATGCAGAGCCTTTATTATGGCGCGGCGCGAAGCCCGGAGGCTTGGCCCAGGCATTTTTGGGGCCGCGACCCGCCTGATGTAGGATTGTTGTCATCTTGTATGTAAGGTACAAGAAAGCTGAGGGAACGCCAAGCACGCTTCGCGCTTCTTCCGAAAAATAAGGCCGATCAACGTCTTAGGCCGGCGAAAAGAGGATATGTCATGACCGACGCTATCAGCGGATTCTGGGTCGCCACACCGACGCCGCTGACGGCAGAGGGGACCGTGGACCCCGCCAGGCTCGCGGACCACGCCCGTCGACTGTTCAAGAAGGGCGTCAATGGCGTCGTGCCGTTCGGCACCACCGGCGAGGGCACCTCGTTCAACGTTGCCGAGCGGGTCGCGACTGTGGAGGCGCTGCTCAAGGCTGGCGTTGCCGCCGACCGCATCGGCATCGGCGGCGGCTTTCCCGCCATCACGGACAGCATTGCCTTGACGCGTTCGGTGCTGAGCCTCGGGCTTCGCCACGTTCTGCTGTTGCCGCCCTACTTCGATCGCAGCATCACGCCCGACGGAATCGAGGACGCGTTTGCTGCGATTTTCGATGGCGCGGCAGATGATCGCCTGCGCGCCTATCTCTACCACATCCCGCAGGTCTCCGGCGTCGCCGTGCCGACGCAAGTCGCAGCGAGCTTGCGCAAACGCTATGGCA
>Ga0157369_10011438_pt1 | contig 10079 bp, 11 predicted proteins | sample C25metaG_FD_113461 | JGI IMG/M metagenome (GOLD analysis project Ga0157369, IMG submission 113461) | Corn rhizosphere microbial communities from Kellogg Biological Station, Michigan, USA - C2-5 metaG | ecosystem: Host-associated > Plants > Roots > Rhizosphere > Soil | place: USA: Michigan...
CAATTCGTTTTGGATCTCGCAGTGTGAAGACACCGTGCTTCAGATCGAGCGCGTCGCTTTCCCGGGTCACGCGTTGCGACCAGCGCTTCGATGAAGCCTTGTTAGAGGATGATTTTCTCCGCGTCGAGCTCGCCTTCCGGGCCGTCGTCTTGCCGGCATTTTTGCTGGCGGTCTTGCGGATGGCAGTTTTGCGCGCACGCGCTGTTTTCCTGGGTGCAGCCATATTTGACTCCATACTGTTTCGGCCGAAAAACGGTGAGGGACCCGATCGGTTCCCTTGTCGCAGTGCGGGGAACTCACATGTCCCAAAGGCGTTGATCAATGTGGCTGGCACGAAGGTTGCCGATTCCATGGTTGAGAGCCCTAGAACGCGACGTTCCCAGGCATTTTCCCACCGGTTTAATCCGACAGGTTTGCAGCTCTTGCAGAGCAAGTCGGTATTGAATCGCGACGCTCCCGTTTCCGTGAAGGTAGCAAACGGCAAGCAGAGGAGCCATGCGGCATGGCCAGCCTGAGCGAAGCGACAATTCCTCCGACGGCTGCAGCAACGACGCCTGCGCCACGGAGCGATGATCGCGTCATCGAAACCAGTATTCCCTCGCGTCTCGATAGTCTGCGCTGGAGCAGTTTTCACACCCGCGTCGTGCTTGCGCTAGGAATCACCTGGATTCTGGACGGACTGGAAGTCACGCTGGCCGGCGCTCTCTCGGGTGCGCTGAAGGAAAGTCCGGTGCTGCATTTCAGTAATTTCGAAGTCGGATTTTCCAACAGTGCTTATCTCGCGGGCGCGGTGCTCGGCGCGCTGGGCTTCGGCTGGCTCACCGATCGGATCGGGCGTAGAAAGTTGTTCTTCATCACGCTGGCGGTCTATCTTGCCGCTACCGCCGCGACGGCGCTGTCCTGGAGCGTCGCGAGCTACGCGCTGTTTCGATTTCTCACCGGTGCCGGCATCGGCGGCGAATACACCGCGATCAATTCGACAATCCAGGAGCTGGTGCCGGCGCGTTATCGCGGATGGACCGATCTCGTGATCAACGGCAGTTTCTGGATCGGCGCGGCGATGGGGGCGGTCAGCGCGATCGTTCTGCTCGATCCGGCCCTGATCGGTCCCGATCTCGGCTGGCGGCTAGCGTATCTCACCGGCGCTTGCCTCGGCCTCGTCGTGTTCGTGATGCGGATGTGGATTCCCGAAAGTCCGCGCTGGCTGATGATTCACGGCCGTCCCGATCAGGCGCATGCGATCGTTGCCGATATCGAGCGATCGGTGATCGGAAATGTGCAGGACCCGGGTCAACATGCGTGGCCGAAAATCAAACTGAAGATGCGCGACCACACCCCGCTGCGCGAAGTGGCACGCACGCTGTTCTTCACCTATCGCCAGCGCTCGCTGGTTGGATTGGCGTTGATGATAGCGCAGGCGTTTTTCTACAACGCGATCTTCTTCACCTTTGCCCTTGTCCTGACCGACTTCTACGGAATCGCGGCGAGCCAGATCGGATGGTACATCCTTCCCTTCGCGGCCGGCAATTTCCTTGGGCCGCTGTTGCTGGGCCGGCTGTTCGATACGCTCGGACGCCGCGCGATGATTACGTTCACCTATGGGATGTCGGGCGTTCTGCTCGCGATTTCGGGCTATCTGTTTTCGATCGGGGTATTGAGCGCGCAGGCCCAGACTATTGCATGGATGGTAATCTTTTTTTTCGCTTCCCCCGCAGCGAGCGCGGCATATCTCACGGTCAGCGAAACCTTTCCGCTGGAGGTCCGTGCGCTGGCGATAGCGCTGTTTTATGCGGTCGGAACCGGAATTGGCGGCGTCTTTGGCCCCGCTCTGTTCGGGGCGTTGATCGATACCGGATCGCGCGGCAGCGTTTTCGCGGGCTATCTTCTGGGGTCGGGATTGATGATCGCCGCGGCCGTTATCGCGTGGCGCTACGCCATCGCGGCCGAGCGCCGGGCGCTGGAATCAGTTGCACGGCCGCTGGCCTTTGTGGAGTAGGATGAACTGAATCAGGAAATGAAATGAACCAGAACCTGGCCGACATACCATTGCAAGACGACATTCCATCGCCGGAGAAGGCATCGCGGACCGCGGGTCCGGCGGCGCGCGAACCAGCGCTGCGGTTGGATCAATCCGCCATCTTGCTCGATATCGACGGCACGTTGCTCGATCTCGCGCCGACACCGCGCGAGGTGTGGGTGCCGCCGGATCTCTCGACAACCCTCAACCGGCTGCTGGCGCGGACCTCCGGCGCGCTCGCGCTGGTCAGCGGACGCTCGCTGAACGATATCGACCTGATTTTTGCCCCCGAGCAGTTTCCGGCCGTTGGCGGCCACGGTGCAGAAATGCGGATCTCGGCGGACAGCGAAGCCGTTGCCACCCATGCCCCGCCGATGGACAAGGAATTGAAGCGGCGGCTCGCCGCCATTGCCAAACTCAGTCCGGGCATCCTGCTGGAGGACAAGGGTTATTCGCTGGCGCTGCACTACCGGCTGGCGCCGCATGCGGAGAAGGCGATTTACGCGGCGGTGTCCCTGATCAGGGCCGATCTGCCGAACGCGCCGATCGAGGTGCTGCCGGGAAAATGCGTCTGTGAAATCAAGCATTCCGGCTTCAACAAGGCAACGGGCGTCCTTGAGCTGATGACCCACGAGCCTTTCAGGGGCCGCCGTCCGATTTTTATCGGTGACGATGTAACCGATGAGGCGGTATTCGGAATCATGCCTGATTTGGGCGGCCTTGCGTTTTCGGTGGGCCGGCGCGCCAAGGGCGTGGCCGACCATTTCGACGAACCGCGCGACGTGAGGAACTGGCTCGCGCATCTGCTTGATGACGAAGCTGCGGCAGGACGGTGATCGAAGTTGGATCATCGTCGCGCAAACGGTCAATCGCAGGCGATTTCAGTCGCATCCGGCGGCTATTTGCAAAATTTCTGCAGTGGAGCAGCCGGTTCCAGCTCAAAGCCGCCTGAATTTGGTTTCATTTCGTTGAAAGGGTGACCGGGAACCATATTGATGAACATCCGTTAAATGCGCGAGCGTTAAAACAGGAAGGAGACCCTGTGAACCTCGTCGTCGTTTCAAATCGCGTAGCGCGCGGCACGGTCAACGAACCCATGACGGGCGGGCTTGCGGCCGCTTTGCTGCCGGTGGTGGAGCGATCCGGCGCGATTTGGGTGGGTTCGAGTGGCCGGGTCCGCGACGGCGCTCAAAAGGAACCGTTCGCCGAAATCGAGGCGCTCGGCGCAGGCGCCCTGGCGATGCTGGATTTGCCGGCGGCGCATTACGGCGGATATTACGAAGGTTTTGCCAACTCGGCCCTGTGGCCGGCGCTGCATTCCCGCGCCGATCTGATCCGCGCCTCCCAGGCGGACTATCTGTCCTATCGCGAAGTGAACGCCTTCATGGCCCGCGCGCTGCTGCGATTTGAAAAGCCGCAGACGGCGTTCTGGATTCAGGATTATCATTTCCTGGCGCTGGGCGCGGAATTGCGCAATCTCGGCGTCACCCGGCCGGTCGGGTTCTTCCTGCATACGCCTTGGCCCGCGCGCGGCATCATCGAGGGCGTGCCGCATCATCGCGAATTGATCGAGGCGATGCTGGCCTACGATCTGATCGGATTCCAGACCCAGGACGATTGCGAAAATTTCCTCGGCTATCTCTCGTTGGATCTCGGTCTCGAGGTCGAAAACGGCGTCGTGACGTCGCGCTATGGCAAAACGCGCATGGCGGTATTTCCGATCGGCATCGACGTCGAAAAATTCGCCCTGCACGCCGCCAAGGCCATCTCCCATCCCGACGTCTCGCGGTTGCGGCGAAGCCTGAACGGCGAGAAGCTGGCGATCGGCGTCGATCGGCTGGACTATTCCAAGGGGCTGATCAACCGCATAAACGCCTTCGACCTGATGTGGACCCGGCAGCCGGTGCTGGCGCGCACGGTGTCGCTGCTGCAGATCGCGACCCCGTCGCGGGGCGGGATCGAGGCCTATGGCAATTTGCAAAACGAGCTCGCAAAGCTCGTGAGCGACGTCAATGGCCGCCACGGCGAAGTCGACTGGACCCCGATCCGCTATCTCAACAAGGGCTTTAGCCAGACCGTGCTGGCGGGCCTCTATCGCACCGCCCAGGTTGGCGTCGTGACGCCGCTGCATGACGGCATGAATCTGGTCGCCAAGGAATATGTCGCGGCACAGAACCCCGCCGATCCCGGCGTGCTGGTACTGTCGAAATTTGCCGGCGCGGCGAACCAACTGGATACGGCGCTGCTGGTGAATCCCCACGATATCGACGGCATGGCGCGCATCATCGCGACCGCGCTCTCGATGCCGTTGACCGAGCGGCGCCTGCGCTGGGAAGCGATGATGGCGAAACTTCGCGCCGGCACCATCCAGCAGTGGTTTGCCGATTTCGTCGAGGCGTTGCAGGAAATCCAAATCGACAGGGGGACGGGTGAGCCGATCGCCGAACCGCCGACACCATGGCCGCTTCGCTCGGTCAATACCGGAACGCGGTATCACTAGAACAAACCAGCGGCACTAATAGCAGTACGACACGCCATCGAGAACGGCGCAACGCGTCTTGTTCGGCGTGTTCGGATCGTCCAGCGGCACAACGCCGTTGCCCTGGCCGATGAACACGCCCGGTCCCACTCTCACCGACGATTTAATGCCGATGGTCACGCTCGAATGCGGCGACAGGCTCGATCGCGTGCCGTCGGGCCAGATGACAAGATTCGCCCGACAGCAGACCTCGCCTTCCGTCATCGCAAGTCACGGCATCGCCCTCGCGGGTGCCGGTTTGCGGCGGCGCGGGCGCGGCGCCGCGATGGCGGCCATCAGAATCGAGAACAGCAGCGCCCGGTCGATGGTCATGTCGCCCTCCGCTGGTTGAATCGCCGCTATAGTCGATCGCGCCCTAATCCTCACGAGTTCCATCTCTATTACGATATCTAACGCAGGTTCCGGCGTTCGCCGTCAGGCTGTCACCGGATTGCCGAGGGCCGGGATATGCCTCACGGCCTGCAACAGGACGGCCGGGGCATTCAGTCGCATACACGCCCCGAATTCCGTAAGCGACAATGAGCTTCGCGTGGCCCCGTGGGCGTCCGCATTGTTGACCAAACTGACAAGCGATCCCTGGAGGAAGCGCAGGCATGGTCCAATCCAACGGAAAGGAAGCCGCATGAGCCGCAGCGCGAAAGGCATTCAGCATAATTCGTTCATGATGCTTGGCCAATTCGGGTCGGTCTAACGCTTCAGAGGATCAGGTGCCGGCCTTTGCGAATTTGCCGATCTCGCGCAAGCTTCTGGCGGCATTTGCCGCCGTGGTCGTGGTCATATGTGTCAGCAGCGCTGTCGTATACGACAGACTTCGCGTGATCGAATGGGCCCAAAACATGCGTGTCCAAACCACCGACGTGTTAGAGACGCTCGAGTCGGCAATGGACGCGATGGTGGATCAGGAAACCGGCGTGCGCGGCTATTTGCTCAACGGCGACGAGAAATTTTTGGAGCCCTATCATAAGGGTGGCAATGCCTACACCGCGGCGATCCAGAAATTAAAAGACCTCACCTCGCACGACCCTGCCCAGCAGAGCCGCCTTGATGAACTAAGCGAGTTTGCGAAGAAGTGGCGTTCGGCGATTGCCGAGCGGGAGATCGCGCTGATGGCGAAGCCCGAGACACATGGGGATGCGCGCGCCTTGGAGGGCTCGACGGCCGGCAAAACCGCAATGGACCTCATCCGCGTCAAAGTGGACGAAATTGACGGGGTTGAGCGCGATCTGTTGGCAAAGCGTGACGCCCTGCAGAACCAGGCATTCGCGACTGCATACACGGTGACGATCCTCGGCGGCGCAGCCTCGCTGATCATTGCGATACTGATGGGCGTTCTACTCACGCGCGGCATCGCCCTGCCGATCACTCGTATGACTAGCGTCATGACAGCGCTCGCCAAAGGCGACAGCGCCGTCGCAGTACCCGCGGTTGGTCGCAACGACGAGATCGGCGAGATGGCGGCGGCCGTCCAGGTTTTTAAGGACAACATGATCGAACGTCAGAGGGCCCAGGCAGAACTCGCGCGCGTTGGCCGGCTGACGACGATGGGCGAACTCGTTGCCTCCATTGCCCATGAGATCAACCAGCCCTTGGCCGGCATTGTGATCCACGGCGACGCCTGCCGGCGCTGGCTCAACCGGGACGAGCCCAATCTCGATGAAGTGCGGGATGCAGTGTCGCACATCAGCCAGGACGGCAGGCGCGCGGCAGAAATTATCGAAAACCTCCGCGCACTGACAAAAAAATCCGCCCCCCAATTCCGAAGGCTCGACATCAATGGCGCCATTCAGGAAATTCTGGCGCTCACCCGCAGCGAGTTGACGCAGCACAATCTTTTACTTCACACTGATCTGTCCACCGGCGATCGGACGGTCTTCGGGGATCGGGTGCAGCTGCAGCAGGTTGTGCTCAATCTGATCATGAACGGCATTGAAGCCATGAGCGCGGTCACGGATCGCCCCAAGGTATTGACGATATCTTCGGAACTCGTCGAAACGGGCGACGTGCTTGTTGCCGTCAAGGATACGGGCACGGGAATAGACCCGGCGATCGCCGATCGTATCTTCGAGTCCTTCTTCACGACGAAATCCAACGGTATGGGCATGGGGCTCTCGATCTGCCGATCGATCATCGAGGCCCATGGCGGGCGTTTCTGGGCGTCGCCGCACACACCGCACGGCGCCGTCTTTCAGTTCACGCTGCCAGCCGACGGAACGGAACCGCCAGCCTCAGAGCAGGCGGCATCCTCTTCGTAGGGTTGGCGCATGATCCCAAAAGTGGGAACCCACTTTATTCGGAAAGGGATCTGCACCAACAAGAGGCTCAAGCTCGGTAGGTGCGTAGCACCCCGCCGGCATTGCGGGAGGCTGCTGGTCGTTCTCGGCGAGCGTGGACGATCGACCGGCAGATCGAGAGGCCCATGCCCTTTCTGTTCAACTCGCCACTGCATCAGGAGGATAATACGCCGTGACCGCGCGCCCACCATCTGCTGGCGATCGCGCGCGCGCCGAGGAACCGATCGTTTTCGTCATCGACGACGACGCATCAATGCGCGAAGCGCTCCAGAGTCTGTTCCGATCGGTGGGCTTGCGGGTCGAGGTGTTCGGCTCGGCCTCCGAATTTCTGCAGAGCAAGCTCCCGGATGTTGCCGGTTGCCTGATCCTCGACGTCAGGTTGCCCCGGCTGAGCGGCCTCGAGTTTCAGGCTGAGTTGGTGAAGGCTGGCATTCACATTCCGATCATCTTCATGACGGGCCATGGCGACGTCCCAATGTCGGTCAAGGCGATGAAAGCCGGAGCCGTCGACTTCCTGACCAAGCCATTCCGAGATCAAGACATGCTTGATGCCGTGGAGATGGCAATCGAGCGCGACCGAAAGAGACGCGTTGGCGCAAAGGCACTCTCGGGTTTGGAGGCTCGTTTCGCGGTCCTGACCTCTCGGGAGCGGGAAGTGCTGGCTTTGGTCACTGCCGGACTCATGAACAAACAAATAGCAGCCGAGATTGGAATTGCTGAGATTACCGTGAAGATATACCGCGGGAATGTTATGAAGAAAATGGGCGCGAAATCGTTAGCCGATTTGGTGAGGATGGCCGAGACGCTCGGAATTGGTCGGGGCAAGTCCTAGAGCGGGTTCGCTTTGGATAGAGTGGCGACCGCGCCTATCCTTTTTGTTGTGACGCGTTTTTCTTTCCGCGAAGCGGCGGGCTCTCGCGCATACAAACCTAAGTATGATTTCCGATCCTGATTTAAGACGCACTGTTCAGTCAGGCGGCTGTCTCTCTGTTCGCGCCGTCAGGAAAGACCGTTTTGTCCGAACTTCCAGTGATCTCGATCATCGACGATGATGAATCCGTTCGCGCCGCGACCTGCAATCTCGTGAGGTCGCTCGGGTACATCGCCCATCCATTTGCGTCGGCCGAAGAGTTCTTGCGGTCGCCCCAGCTGAATGGCACGTCGTGCGTGATTGCAGATGTTCAAATGCGAACAATGAGCGGTGTCGAACTGCAAGCCCACTTGCGCGCCCAGGGACATTGCGTGCCGTTCATTTTGATCACGGCTTTTCCCGTTGAGATCATTCGCGCGCGAGCGCTGAAGGCGGGAGCAACTTGTTTCCTGACCAAGCCATTCGACGGCGAAATTTTGACCAAATGCCTCGACACCGCTCTTGGCGGCAAAGTGGCGGAATGAGCAAATGAGACGATTGGGCTTGCGCGCTAGTAAGTTCCAGAAGCGCACAAGGGTCCTGGGAGCGGATTATACGTAAGGATGAGCGCGGCCAAACACTTGGACGAATTGATAACGGAATGCGAGGGGTTGAGACTGGAAACAGTCATCTTCGAGAGCGTGAAGGCGAGATGAAGCAGCGGTTAATCCTCAGAAGGAGGTCGCCATGCATAGCGTCCCTCGTTGTTTGGTGTGCGACAACGAAGATCCTAAAGTTATCTCTCTGCGAAACCCCGCACGTGAACATTACTGCGGACGCGTCTGCCTTTACCAAGGTCAGGAGAACTTCATTCGCGGAATACGCCGGATGAATGCGGAGGCCGCGTCATGAAAAATCGTTGCAGCAATCCAGGCTGCGGCCGTCCCTTCGGGTTAATCCGAAGGAGCTGGCGTTTCGAACAATTTTGCTCGGTCGAGTGCCGCGAGAGCTGCATACGCCAGTTGGAACGCAACAAAGCTTACTGGAAATGGCTCTACAAATACCCTGACCCATCGGCGGCCGCGGACCAACAAATAATTCGGTGTTGCTCCTCCCCGACAGGGGACAGCTAACCTTCCTTTTTAGGAAGGAGTTTTTTGAAAGCGTCAATTGTTTGAAAGTGTCAAAAACAAGAAATGCAATAAGCTACGAAAGAAGGCATCCGCTGTGCCTCTGTGAACGGACAGGGCCGGGTCGAAAAGTGCCATAAGCGGGCATGGCGCGCCCAGCGGGTCTTGTTCAGCGCGTTCGGATCATCCAGCGGCACAACGCCCTTGCCCTGGCCGGCGAAGACGCCCGGTCCCGCTCTCACCGACGGTTTATTGCCGATGATGATGCTCGGATGCGGCGGCAGGCTCGATCGCGTGCCGTCGGGCCAGATGATCGCGTCGTCCGACGGCAACCCGCGCCTGCCATCATCGCAACTCACGGCATCACCTTCGCGGGTGCAGGCTTGCGCCAGCGCCGGGCCGGCGGTGCCGGCCACGATCGCGGACATTAGGATCGAGAACACCAGCCCCCCGATCGATGGTGATGTCGCCCGCCGCTTGTTGAATCGCCGCTATAGTCGATCGTCATCTTTTATCGGTTTCCGGTTCAAGCCACCAGGAAGCGGAAAGCCGGCACGGGCGGATATCCTGGAATTATCAAGGTTATTCAATCGGTTGCGGAAATTTTGGCGATCGCGGCCGGGCTCCCTTGCAAAAGTCGTCATGGCCCTTCAAGAGAGTGGCATCCGGAGAGATGGCCGAGTGGCTTAAGGCGCACGCTTGGAAAGCGTGTGTGCGGGAAACTGTACCGTGGGTTCGAATCCCACTCTCTCCGCCAGCAAGTCATTGATATTACAGAGATAATTTAGGCGTAGGTAAATTGCGCGACATTTCCGAAGGTTAGCGGCTGCATTCGCGCGAGTTCTAGACTGAGAGCGCGAATTACTGCCATTTTTTTCAACTAACTTGGCCAATTCTCAGAACGGCACTTCGCTAGTGCGGTTCTCGGCTCGCTTGAGCGTCAGCTGAGAGAGTGATCTCACCTAAGAACTCTAAACGGTGAAGAAACCTGCGGCAGTTCTTCCGGCGTATTCCGCCAGCAGTCATAATCGTGCCGCGCCAATCACAGGAGTGAAGTCGTAACTCCCGCTGTAGCACCGGGCGCAACATCAAATTACGTCACAGGAGCGACCGTTGGGAGCCTCTCGGCAGGACGAATATCGAATTCTACGGGACGCGGACCTGCGAGACTACCTTGCGCAGCTGCCCGCCGTCGCTTCGCAACTCGGAGGGTCGCCAACGGATTGGTCGATCAACGAGGTCGGCGACGGCA
>Ga0157369_10011439_pt1 | contig 10079 bp, 10 predicted proteins | sample C25metaG_FD_113461 | JGI IMG/M metagenome (GOLD analysis project Ga0157369, IMG submission 113461) | Corn rhizosphere microbial communities from Kellogg Biological Station, Michigan, USA - C2-5 metaG | ecosystem: Host-associated > Plants > Roots > Rhizosphere > Soil | place: USA: Michigan...
AGGCCGGCGTGCTCAAGGGCGAGGTCAAGGACGTCCTTCTGCTCGACGTGACGCCGCTGTCGCTCGGAATCGAGACCAAGGGCGGGATCTTCACCAAGCTGATCGAGCGCAACACGACGATCCCGACCAAGCGCAGCGAGATCTTCACGACGGCTGACGACAGCCAGCCCTCGGTGCAGATCCAGGTCTTCCAAGGCGAGCGTGAGATCGCCGCTTACAACAAGAAGCTCGGCATGTTCGAGCTCACCGGGCTGCCGCCCGCACCGCGTGGCGTGCCGCAGATCGAGGTCACGTTCGACATCGACGCCAACGGCATCGTGCATGTGTCGGCGAAGGACCTCGGCACCGGCAAGGAGCAGTCGATGACGATCACCGGCGGTTCGGCGCTGCCGAAGGACGACATCGACCGCATGATGCGTGAGGCGGAGCAGTTCGCCGAAGAGGACAAGAAGCGACGCGAAGCAGCTGAGACGCGCAACCAGGCCGAGACTCTCGTCTACACGACCGAGAAGTTCTTGACCGACAACGGTGACAAGGTGCCGGACGACGTCAAGACCGAGGTGCAAAGTGCACTTGCGGATCTGAAGAAGTCGCTTGAAGCTGACGACCTCGACGCGATCAAGCGGTCCACGGAGACGCTTGCCACCGTGAGCCAGAAGATGGGCCAGGCGATGTACTCCGCAAACGCTGCGCCTGGCGAGGCGACCGGTGCGGCGTCCGGTGAGAGCGAGGCAGGCGCGGGCGACGACGAGGTCGTCGACGCCGAGATCGTTGACGAGGGCGGTGCGACCGAATGACCGATGCCCCTAACGAAGGGGAGGGTCCGGTCGTGCGGGACAAGCGGCGGATCGACCCCGCCACCGGCGAGGTGCGGGCAGAGGCGGCGCAGGCCGCCTCTGCACCGTCGCCTGACTCGGCAATCGACGACGAGCTCGCCGACCCGACGTCGGTCGACGCCATGTCGAGCGATCTGCAGCAACAGCTCGACGAGCGCACCGCAGACTTGCAACGGTTGCAGGCCGAGTTCGCCAACTACCGGCGCCGGGTCGAGCGGGATCGGCAAGCGGTCGCCGAGCAGGCGCTCGGATCGGTGCTGCTGGGACTGCTGCCCGTGCTGGACGACATCGACCGGGCCCGCTCTCACGGTGAGGTCGACGGAGGCTTCAAGCTGGTTGCGGATGGGCTGGAGACGACGCTGACCAAGCTCGGCCTGGAACGCTTCGCGACGGTGGGCGAGCCGTTCGACCCGACCGTGCACGAGGCGCTTACGCACGCGTTGTCGGCGGAGGTCAGTGAGCCGGTGTGCGCGGAGATCTACCAACCCGGCTACCGCATCGGCGAGCGCATCCTGCGCCCCGCGCGTGTCGCCGTACAGGAACCTGCTGAGTGAGAGGAGGGACGTCGATGAGCACGCGTGACTATGTCGAGAAGGACTACTACGCCGCCCTCGGCGTCCCGAAGACAGCGACGCAGGCGGAGATCAAGAAGGCCTATCGCAAGCTTGCCCGCCAGCATCACCCCGACGCCAACAAGGGCGATGCGGCATCCGAGGAGAGGTTCAAGGAGATCTCCGAGGCCTACGACGTTCTTTCCGACGAGACGAAGCGCAAGGAATATGACGAGGCGCGCACGCTCTTCGGCGCCGGAGGTTTCCGGGTGCCTCGCGGCGCCGGCAACGGCCAGGGCGTGCCCTTCGACCTCTCTGACATCTTCGGCAATGCCAGCGGCAGCGGCGGTCTCGGTGACATCTTCGGCACCATCTTCGGCGGCCGCGGCCGCACGCAGGCCGCCCGACGGGGTGCCGACCTCGAAGCAGAGGTGACGCTGTCGTTCAGCGATGCCGCTGACGGCGCAACGATCCCGTTGCAGCTCACCAGCCCGACCACGTGCCCCACCTGCCGCGGCAGCGGGGCCAAGCCGGGCACCGCGACTCGGGTCTGTCCGGTCTGCAGTGGCACCGGCATGCAGAGCCGCAATGCCGGCGGGTTCGCGTTCGCCGATCCGTGCCGCGAGTGCCGCGGGCGCGGACTTCTCGTCGACGACCCATGTCCGACGTGTGCCGGCGTCGGCGAGACGATCGCGACGCGCACGTTGCGGGCCCGGATCCCCGCCGGCGTGAAGGACGGCCAGAAGATCCGACTCGGTGGCAAGGGTGCGCCGGGCGAGCGCGGCGGTCAGGCCGGTGACCTTCTTGTGACCGTGCATGTGTTGCCGCACAAGGTTTTCGGCCGCAAGGCCGACAACCTGACACTGGCGCTCCCGGTGACCTTCCCCGAAGCGGCGATGGGCGCAACCGTGCGGGTGCCGACGCTCGACGGGCCTGCCGTAACGGTGAAGATCCCGGCGGGCACGACCAACGGGCGCACGTTGCGCGTGCGTGGCAAAGGGTTCAGAAAGCGCGACGGCACCCGTGGTGACTTGCTCGTCACCATCGAGGTCTCAGTGCCGCAGTCGCTGTCTGACGAGGCGCGCGAGGCACTCTCGTCCTACGCCGCAACGCAGCAGGACGACCCACGTGCAGAGCTCAACCGACTCGTGGATGTGTGACGCGATGGCCGACTTCAGCTTCGAGCTCCCACCAGGCGTCAACGACGACACTCCCGTGTTCGTCATCTCGGTCGCGGCGACCCTTGCCGGGATGCATCCGCAGACGCTGCGGCAATACGACCGGATCGGTCTTGTGTCCCCGGGGCGCACCAGCGGTCGCGGCCGGCGCTACTCCGCGCGTGACATCGCGTTGCTACGGGAGGTGCAGCGGCTATCGCAGGACGAAGGCGTCAACCTGTCCGGGATCAAGCGCGTCCTCGAACTCGAAAATCACGTCGATGCCTTGCGGGCGCGGATCGCCGAGCTCACCGCCGAGCTGGAAGCGGCGCGGTCGGAGATCTCGCGCCGTGAGGCACACATCCATGCTTCCTACCGGCGCGACCTCGTGCCGGTAGATCGAGGTTCGGTCGTCGTCTGGCGACCGGAGCCGACCGACACCTTCTGACGAAGAACACGACGAATGGCTGAATACAAACTCACCACGAAGAGCCAAGAAGCGCTGTCAGCTGCCGTGCAGGCCGCTGCGGCGGCAGGACATCCGCATGTCGAGCCGATCCATGTGCTGCTCGCTCTCCTCGGACAAACCGACGGCATCGCGCGGCCGCTGATCCAGGCCGCCGGGGGCGATCCTTCACGGGTCGCGCAACAGGCCAAGGCGATGCTCGACCGGCTGCCGTCCGCGACTGGCGCGACCGTTGCCGCACCAGGCATGTCTCGGCAAGCGATCTCGGTCGTCAACGCCGCGTCGGCAGTCGCGAAGTCACTCAACGATGACTTCGTGTCGACCGAGCACATGGTCGTCGGGTTGGCGGAGGAGGGTGGCGCCGGCGTCGCTGACGTGCTCCCGAAGCCGGATGCGCTCCTGTCCGCCTTCGAGCAGATCCGCGGCGGTCGACGAGTCACGACCGAGGATCCGGAGGCCACCTACCAGGCGTTGGAGAAGTACGGCGTCGATCTCACCGGACGAGCCCGAGATGGTGCGCTGGACCCGGTGATCGGTCGCGACACCGAGATCCGCCGGGTAGTGCAGGTGCTGTCGCGTCGCACCAAGAACAACCCCGTGCTGATCGGTGAGCCGGGCGTCGGCAAGACTGCCGTCGTCGAAGGACTTGCCCAGCGGGTCGTTGCCGGTGACGTGCCGGAATCGTTGCGCGGCAGGCGGTTGGTGGCTCTCGACCTCGGGGCGATGCTGGCCGGTGCGAAGTATCGCGGCGAATTCGAAGAACGCCTCAAGGCGGTGCTCGACGAGATCCGGGAGTCCGGCGGCGAGGTCATCACGTTCATCGACGAGCTGCACACCGTCGTCGGCGCCGGCGCGACAGGCGAAGGCGCGATGGATGCCGGCAACATGCTCAAGCCGATGCTGGCTCGAGGCGAGTTGCGCATGGTCGGGGCGACGACGCTCGACGAGTTTCGCGAGCACATCGAGAAGGACCCGGCGCTCGAACGTCGGTTCCAACCGGTCTTCGTCGGAGAGCCTTCCGTCGAAGACACCATTGCGATCCTCCGTGGCCTCAAGGGACGCTACGAGGCACACCACAAAGTCGAGATCAGTGACGCGGCACTGGTGGCCGCGGCGACGCTGTCCAACCGCTACATCACCGCACGCTTCTTGCCGGACAAGGCCATCGACCTCATCGACGAGGCCGCATCTCGCCTCCGGATGGAGATCGACTCGCGCCCGGTCGAGATCGACGAGCTGCAGCGCGCCGTCGACCGGTTGACGATGGAAGAGCTGGCCCTTGTCAAGGAGAACGACGAGGCGAGCAAGGAGCGTCTGTCCAAGCTGCGGGAAGAGCTGGCCGACAAGAGTGAACAGCTGTCTGCACTCAATGCACGTTGGGAGCGCGAGAAGGGAGGACTCAACCGCGTCGGTGAGCTGAAGCAGCGGATCGACGACTTGCGCACGCAGATGGAGCGCGCGCAGCGCGAGGGCGATCTGGAGGCGGCGTCGCGCCTGCAATACGCCGACATTCCGACAGCCGAACGCGAGCTGGCCGCCGCGGCTTCGCAGGCTGCGGACGAACCATCGACTCCGATGGTGAAGGAAGAAGTGGGTCCGGACGACGTCGCCGAGGTGGTCGCGTCCTGGACCGGCATACCGGCCGGACGCCTCCTGGAGGGCGAGACGGCCAAGTTGCTGCGCATGGAGTCCGAGCTCGAGCGACGCGTCGTTGGCCAAGATGTGGCCGTCCGTGCGGTCTCGGATGCAGTCCGTCGCGCGCGTTCGGGCATCGCCGACCCCGACCGACCGACCGGCTCGTTCCTGTTCCTCGGACCGACCGGCGTCGGGAAGACCGAGCTGGCCAAGGCGCTGGCGTCCTACCTCTTCGACGACGAGCGCGCGATGGTGCGCATCGACATGAGTGAGTACGCCGAGAAGCACAGCGTCGCGCGGCTCGTCGGCGCACCGCCGGGCTACGTCGGCTACGACGAAGGCGGGCAGCTGACCGAGGCGGTGCGTCGCCGCCCCTACACCGTCGTGCTGCTCGACGAGGTCGAGAAGGCGCACCCTGACGTATTCGATGTGCTCTTGCAGGTGCTCGACGACGGACGGCTCACCGACGGACAAGGACGCACGGTCGACTTCCGCAACTCGATCCTGATCCTCACGTCCAACATCGGATCCATCTTCATCAACGACCCCGCACTGCCGGACGAGCAGAAGCGCGAGGCGGCGCTGCGGGCGGCCCGGGAGCACTTCAAGCCGGAGTTCATCAACCGGCTCGACGACATCGTCGTCTTCGACTCGCTCGGCACCGAGCAGCTGACCGCGATCGTCGACATTCAGGTGCACCGCCTGGCCCAGCGCCTCGGTGACCGCAGGCTGACGCTCGACGTGACTGCGGCGGCGCGGGAGTGGCTGGCCATCAACGGGTTCGACCCCGTCTACGGAGCACGGCCACTTCGTCGGTTGGTGCAGACCGCGATCGGCGACAAGCTTGCCCGGGCACTCCTGGCCGGCGACATCCGCGACGGTGACACGATCGTGGTGGACGTCACCGACGACCGGAGCGAGTTGACTGTCTCGGGCCAGTCAGCAGTCCGGGCCTGACCACCCACTTCGGTATCGCCTCGACCACAACACGCGGCAAATCGGGCGCGAAAATGGTCGAGGCGATACCGAAGTGCGATCGGTAGGGTCGATGGTGTGAGCGATCGCGACGAGTTGATGCAGCGGATCAAGGACGACGCGGTCGTCCACGGCAAGGTCACCCTGTCGTCCGGTCAGGAGGCCGACTACTACGTCGACCTCCGTCGGGTGACGCTCGCCGGCAACGCGGCCCCGCTCGTCGGTTCGGTCATGTTGGATCTCACCGCCGACTGGGACTACGACGCCGTCGGCGGCCTCACCCTCGGCGCGGATCCGGTCGCGACCGCCATGCTGCATGCCGCCTCGGCTCGGGGCCGCAAGCTCGACGCTTTCGTGGTCCGCAAGGAGGGCAAGGCACATGGCCTTCAGCGGCGTATCGAAGGACCCGACGTCGCCGGCCGGCGGGTGCTCGCGGTCGAGGACACGTCAACGACAGGTGGCTCGGTCCTGACCGCTGTAGAGGCGCTGCGTGAAGCCGGCGCTGATGTCGTCGGCGTCGCGGTCATCGTGGAACGTGGTGCTGCCGGCGCAGTCGCAAGCGCTGGGCTGGACTACCGGGCGGCGTTCTCGCTGTCCGACCTCGGACTCGGCTGACCGCCGCAGAGCGGGCACGTCTGCTCGCTGCCTAGGGGCAACAGCGCACCGCATGTCGGCGTCGAGCACCGTTGGAAGTCATTGACCCCGTCGACCACGACTTCCTCCGGCAACCGAGGTGCCGGAATGCCCAACTCGACCCGAGCAGGCTTGCGGCGCTCGGCCAGCCACTGGCCCGCGTGATGTCGATCGAAAGGTACGACGACCGCCTCGCCTGCGGTTTCCACAACGCGCAGCAGGCGGTGCCGGCGACCACCGCGCACCACAAGGCACGGCGAGTGCACCTGACCGTCCCACCAGTCGCTGCTGAACTCGAGCACCTCGACGCCGACCAGATGTTTGATCGCGTTCTCCAGCCGCGACCGGGTGAGCATGTCGCGCATGTCAGCTGGGAGGGATGCGTTCTCCCGCTTCAGCGGTGCCGCCATGCGCCTGATGATGCGCGCGAATCTGACAGCGGTGATGACGCCACGCCCATAGGGTTTCGGCGTGGATCACTCAGCCGTCACGACGGCGCGTGAGATCGGAGACTCGCTGCTGCGGCCGCAAGCCGAGCGCGTCGATGTCGAGGGCGTCCCGCGGTCGCATATCGACGCCTTGGGTGATGCTGGTTTGTTGGGAATAGTGGCACCAGCTGACGCCGGCGGCGCCGACGCCTCACTGGCCGTGATGCGCGCCGTCACCGAGGAGCTTGCCGCGGCTGACACGTCGACCTGGTTCGTGTGGACGCAACACCACACGCCGGTCCGCACACTGGCCCGCAGCTCGAACGAGCAGCTGCGGGAGCGCTGGCTGCCCGAGCTCGGCCAGCGCGCCCTTGCCGGTGTCGCCTTCACCCACCTTCGCCGACCGGGTCCGCCGCCGGTCACTGCCACGCGCACCAACTCGGGCTGGCTGATCAGCGGGGACATCGCCTGGTTGACATCGTGGGAGCTGGCCGACGTTTTCCTGATCGGGGCGCAGGCGGGCGACGACGTCGTCTGGGTATTGGTGCCGCTGCGCGGCAGGCGCGAGGTCACCGCGAGACCGCTTGCCCTAGCAGCGATGCAAGGCACCAGCACGATGCAGGTTCATCTTGACGCGCTGGCTGTCAGTGAAGACGAGGTCGTGTTGGTAGAGGACCTGACGGCGTGGCGCGAGACGGATGCCCTTCGGTCGGCGGACGTGAGCTTCTCGGTCTTCGGTGTGACGAGAGATGCCCTGAGACGGCTGCGCGAACGAAACGAAAGCGCGCCGGCGGCGGCAGCAGACGCCATGGAGCAGCGACTGGACACGGTGCGCACCGCCGCGTCGGCCTTGCCGGACGCTCCGTCCGACGAGGACATCGACGAACGGCTTCGACTCCGCGCCGAGGCGCACGTGCTCGCGTTGGAGTCGACGGCGGCTCTGGTCGCGGCAGGTGCCGGCCGCTCAATGCTCCTGGATCAGGCTGCGCAGCGGCTCGCGCGCAGCGCGCTGTTCCTGCTCGTGCAAGGACAAACAGCACAGGTCCGGGAGGCGACGCTGCGCCTCATCGCGACGCGGACCGGGTCTTGACTCCACGCCTCGTCAACTCGAAGAGAATTGGTACGACGGAAAGCAGTATGACCAGCACGACAAGCACTTCGATGTGCTTGCGCACGAAACTGACGTGTCCCAAGCCATGGCCCAGCAGGATCAGGCCGATGGTCCAGACCAGACCGCCTACGACGTTCCACGCCGTGAACGCTCCGAATGGCATGCGGACCGTGCCGGCCATCGGGTTGAGGAACGTGCGGACGATCGGGATGAACCTCGCGAGCACCACAGCGCGTCGTGGGCCAAACGCTTCGAACACGCCGCTCGTCTTGTCGACGTACTCCTCCCGAAACAGCCGCGATTCCGGTCGGCGGAACAGCCGGGGGCCGGCGCGGCGGCCGATCTCATAACCGACCTGAGCGCCGATGATCGCGCCGATTGGTGCCAGCACCAGCACAAGCGGTAGCGAGAGACTCAGCCCCAACGAGTTGTCGGCCACCGTCGCGTAGCCGGCGAGGAACAGCAGCGAGTCACCAGGCAGGAAGAAGCCGAGCAACAGGCCTGTCTCGGCGAAGAGGATGAGCGGGAGCGCGGCTTCCGACAGCGCCTTGAGCAGGTGCGTCGCCGAGATCGAGCCGAGGACAGACGCGTCTACCTGCACGATCGGGGAGGCTAACCGGCGGGCATACTCGGGTAAGAGGTAGCACCGTCCAAGGAGTCGCCAAGATGCCCATCGCCAGCCCCGAGATCTACAACGAGATGCTCGACCGGGCGAAGGCCGGAGGCTTCGCCTATCCCGCGATCAACGTGACGTCGTCGCAGACGCTCAATGCCGCGCTGAGGGGCTTCGCCGAGGCGGAGAGTGACGGGATCATTCAGGTCTCGTGGGGTGGCGCCGAGTTTGCCTCGAGCCAGTTCGTCAAGGACATGGTCACCGGCGCCGAGGCGCTCGCGGAGTTCGCGCACGTGGTCGCGGCGAAGTTCCCCGTCAACGTTGCGCTGCACACCGATCACTGCCCTCCGGACAAGCTCGACGGCTACATGCGACCCCTGATCGCCGTCTCACAAGAGCGGGTAGCCGCCGGCAAAGCACCGCTGTTCCAGTCACATATGTGGGACGGTTCAGCCGTCGAGCTCGAGGAGAACTTGCGGATTGCCCGTGAGCTGCTCGATGCCTGTGCCAAAGCCCACATCGTGATGGAGCTCGAGATCGGAGTCGTCGGCGGCGAGGAAGACGGTGTCAGCAACGACATCAACGAGAAGCTCTACACACACCCCGCGGACGCGATGCGCACCGCCGAGGTGCTCGGCCTGGGTGAGAACGGGCGCTACCTCCTGGCGGCCACCTTCGGCAACGTGCACGGCTCCTACAAGCCCGGAGCGGTGAAGCTCCGCCCGTCGATTCTCAAGGACATCCAGACCGAGGTCGGGGCCAAGTACGCCAAGGACAAGCCGTTCGATCTGGTGTTCCACGGCGGCTCCGGCTCGATGCTCGAGGAGATCCGCGAGACGCTCGGCTACGGCGTCGTCAAGATGAACGTCGACACCGACACGCAGTATGCGTTCACCCGTCCCATCGTCGACCACATGTTCAAAAACTACGACGGTGTGCTCAAGATCGACGGCGAGGTCGGCAACAAGAAGGCCTACGACCCTCGCTCCTACGGCAAGCTGTCGGAGGCCAACATGGCCGCGCGCGTTGTTGAGGCCTGCAGCGATCTGCAGAGCACCGGGACGATGCTGAAGTGACGGGCCCGAACCACAACCTGCTCGGCGGCCCGCCGCCGACGATGCTGCCGGACGAGTCCGAGCCGCGGTCGGCGCTCGAAGCCGGAGAGGAGCCGGCCGCGGTCGCGGCGAAGTTTCCCACGCACTCCGCAGCCTGGGCAGCGCTCGCGGACGGTGCGTTCGCCCGGGGTGCCGTGGTCGAGTCCTACGCCTACGCCCGGGTCGGCTACCACCGCGGCCTGGACGCCCTTCGCCGCAACGGCTGGAAGGGGCATGGCCCGGTGCCCTGGTCGCACGCGCCCAACCGTGGCTTCCTGCGCTCGCTGCACGCGCTGGGTCGAGCGGCGGCTGCGATCGGCGAGGCTGACGAGGCCGAGCGCTGCCAGACCTTCCTTGCCGACAGCGACCCCGAGGCCGCAGCCGCCCTCGCCTGACCACCAACCGAGGTGGAGAAGTCGGGGCAGGATCGGTAAACTCTCTTCGCAAGAGGCTCCTGCGCTGATTGCGACAGGGGCCCTTTGCTTTTCGGACCACAGTCGTTGTGAAGGGCTTGTGCAATGCCGGCGATCGCAGTGCTGGGCGCGCAATGGGGCGACGAGGGCAAAGGCAAGGCAACCGA
>Ga0157369_10011440_pt1 | contig 10078 bp, 5 predicted proteins | sample C25metaG_FD_113461 | JGI IMG/M metagenome (GOLD analysis project Ga0157369, IMG submission 113461) | Corn rhizosphere microbial communities from Kellogg Biological Station, Michigan, USA - C2-5 metaG | ecosystem: Host-associated > Plants > Roots > Rhizosphere > Soil | place: USA: Michigan...
CGATGGCGCGACCACGGTCGCGCCGACCGGACCGGTGGTCGTCTCCAGCATCGCCGTCGCGAGCGGAAAGACGTACGTCGCGATGAAGGGCATGATGGCTGTCGGCGCGAAGGTCTACACCGACCGCACGTATAAGACGATGTCGCCGCTACCGTCGATCGTGTTGGGCGCTACGTACATCCAGACCGCGAACAACGACAAGGTGTCGAAGCCGGGCAGCACGTCGTTCTTGAGCTTCAACGTCGACCGCGCAGTGACGGTCTATGTCGCGCACGACAATCGTATCGCTCCGCCAAAATGGTTGACCTCGACGTTCACGCGGACGTCGGCCACGATCACCAACACGGACTTCTACGGGCAGCAGCATCTCACGGTCTTCAAGCGCGACTTCCCGCAGGGCAAGGTGACGTTGGGCAGCAACGTAGACAAAACCGGCAATTGCAACATGTACATGGTGATGATCGTCGGCTCCGGCTCGACGCTGACGGTCGACAGCACCAACATCACCGGCCCAACGGTGAAGATCACCGCGCCGACGGCAGGCGCGTCGGTGGCCGGTGCCGTCACGATCGCTGCGAGCGCGACCAGCACCATTCGCATCACCGGTGTGCAGTTCCAAGTAGATGGAAAGTCGATCGCCGCAAAGGATACGTCGTCGCCGTACAGCACGTCGTGGGCGTCGACGACGATGGCCAACGGCACGCACACCCTGACGGCCATCGCCACGGACGCACAAGGACACTCCAACAAGTCGTCTGAACAAGTGAACGTGGCGAACAACACCGGCTCGACTGGTGGCAGCACGCCGCCGCCCACCGGCACGCATGCGGGCTGGTACGTGACCCCGACGGGCAGCAGCGGTGCAAGCGGCAGCGCCACGTCGCCGTGGGATCTGACAACGGCGCTAGCGGGTGCGGGTGGCCGCATTCACCCGGGCGACACCGTCTGGCTTCGCGCCGGCACGTACGGCAGTGGCGAAGGCCGCTCGGACTATCATGCGACGCTTAACGGTACGTCGACGTCGCCCATCGTGGTCCGAGCCTACCCGGGCGAGCGCGCCACCATCAACGGTGACATCGCGGTCGACGGCAGCTTCACCTGGTACTGGGGATTCGAGCTCGCCAACACGAACACGAGCACGCAGGATATTCAAGGCATCAACTCGCACTGCCCCGGATGCCGGTTCATCAACCTCATCGTGCACGACCACTCGGGCGACGGTTTTGGTCTCTGGTCCGAAGGGCCTAACCAGGTGGCGTACGGGAACGTCATCTACAACAATGGCTTCCACGGATCGACGAGCACCAGCTTCGGCCACGGCATCTACGCGCAAAACCAGTCCGGCACCAAGCTACTGAAGAACAACATTCTCTTCGATCAGTTTGGCTACGGCATTCACGTCTATGGATCGGGAAACGCGTACCTCAACAACTTCACCGTTGACGGCAATGTCTCGTTCAACTCGGGTGTGGGCGATGGCATGAACTACACCTTCGGCGGTGGCTCGACGCTGAACAACCTGGTGGTCAACGGCAACATGGCGTACTACAGCCCGAGCAAGATCGGGAACAGCATGCGCGTGGGTTACAACTTCGGCACGACGAACAAGAACGGTGTCGTGACGAACAACTACGTGGTTGGCACGATGTTCCTCAGCCAATGGCTCTCGGGCCTAACGTTCACCGGCAACACCGTGATCAATCCTGGCGGCGCCGACTTGCTCATCGACCAGGATGTGCCCACGAGCAGCACCTTCAGCAACAACACCTACAGCAGCGCCATGTCGTCGCCGATCCAGGTCCTGAGCTCGGCCCTCAGCTTCTCGACGTGGGAGTCCAAATACGGCTTCGACGTCAATTCGACGATGATGGCGTCGCTGCCCGCCAACCACGTCGTGGTGGAGCCGAACGCGTACGAGCCCGGCCGCGCGAACGTCATCGTGTTCAACTGGCGCGGCGCCGGCTCGGTGACGGTCGACCTGTCGGGCGCACTCAAGACCGGCGACAACTTCGTCGTCGTCAACGCACAGAACTTCTTCGGCGCGCCGGTGGTGTCGGGCACGTACAGCGGACCGGTCACGATTCCCATTAGCTCGGTTTCGCCGCCGACCGGGATTACCGGACACGCGATGCCGTCGACAGGGACGCAGTTCGAGACGTTCGTCGTCCTCAAGAAATAGCGTCGGCAACGCAATGATGCCGAAAGGGGCGGGCGACCACGTCGCCCGCCCCTTTCGCATCGCGTCGTACGCCTAACGACCTAGACCGGCATCGGTGCGCGCCGCTTGCCGGCCCGCGCACGGCCGACCGCCTCGTGGATGGTGGCGAGCCGGCTGGCGAGGTTCTCGAACGCGTACTGCGTTTCGACACGGCGGCGTCCCGCTTCGCCCAGCCGCCGGCGGTCTCCGGCCGAGCGCGAAAGAGCGAGGAGGTGTCCCGTTAGGTCGACGGCATCGCCGAGAGCCGTCACGTAGCCGGTGACTCCGTGTTCGACGATGGCGCGTGCGTCGCCGGTTGCCGTGCACAGCACGGGAATGGATGCGGCCATCGCCTCGAGCACGACATTCGGAAACCCTTCGTGGTCGGACGTGAGCATGAAGACGTCCGCGGTGCGCAGCAGCGCCGGGATGTCGTTGCGCCGGCCGACGAACGACACCGCATCGCTTCCCAAACCGAGCGAGACGGCCAGGGTCTCGAGTGCCGCGCGCTCGGGGCCATCTCCGGCGAGCACAGCGCGCACGGAGGCGCCCCGCGCGCGTGCGGCCGCGATCACACGGAGAAAGACATCGAACCGCTTCTGCGGCACGAACGTCCCGACGCCGACGACGACCAATGGCTCGTTCACCTGGTGCGTCATCGTGCCGGCGCTCGCATCGAACGCCCGCAGGTCGATCACGTTAGGCAACACGTGAATCGCGTCGCACGGCCGGCCGAGCGCTTCGGCGTTGTCGCGCGCCGCGGACGAGTTGACGATGAGCGCCGACGGTGCACGCAAGAGCCAGCGTCCCCAGCGGCCGTTGTATTGGACCTCGTGCACCACGTCATTGCGCGCCGCGCCGATGCCGATCGCCCCAACCAGCGGCGCCGCCATGGCAACGTACAGGTTGGTATAGAAATGCGCCGATTGGACGATGTCGGGACGGAAGCGTCGCAGCGCCGCCGCGAGCGCGAGCGTGCGCAGCGGCGGTGCGGCAAACCGTCCGATCCACCGGGGCTCGAGCCCGATGTCTGCCAGCGCGCGCTCGTAGTACTCGCCTCGCGTCAGGCAATAGACGCGCACATCGGCGCCGGACTCGCGAAGCGCACGCGCCATGTACACGAGTTGTTTTTCGGCGCCGCCCTGTCCGAGAGTTCCGGCGACCAGCGCGATGCGCGGCGGCGCTCCGTTAGGCAGGTGCCGTGTGATCACACCTTGGCAGCTCGGGCCACCGCCCGGCGCGGCATCCGGCGGGTGTCCGGGATCCGCTTGCGGATGAACATTGCCCCTTCCAGGCTGTCCCGCTCGAGGAACACCGTCACGCCGGCGGCGAGGTACCACAGGCCTTTGGACTGAAATTCTGTCGACAGCAGGGCGGCGGCCAATGCCACCGAGGTGAGGAGACCTAGTCGTCGCAGCACTCGCTTTCGCGTTCTGAGCGCGCCGTAGGCGAACGATCCGACCCACGCCGCGAGCAGCAGAATGCCGAGCACGCCATTTTCAGCGAGCACCTTCACCCAGCCGGAGTGCGCGGCGCGAAGCTCACCCCGCGCGTAGTCGCCCATGTTGTCGTGCCGATCGAGATTCTTCCACGCGACCTTGAAGCTGCCTGTGCCGACGCCCATCGGATGCTCCTCGAAAATATAGAAGCCACCGATGGCCAGATCCGAGCGGCCGCTGGTGCGACTGGAGAGCGAATAGTTGCCGCTGAGTGGTTGGTCGGTCGTAAACAGCTTGAAGATTCGGAACATGGCGCGTTCCTGCATCTGACTGAAGTGCGCCGCGGCAACAACGATGATGAGCGCGCCGCTCACGATCGCCACCGTGCGTTGGCGCAACCCGCGCATGGTGAGCAGGAGCACGATGACGCAGCACGCTCCAATGAGCAGCGTACCGCGGCTGCCGCTCAGGAAAATCCACATCAGATTCACGACAGCCAACGACAGCAGCGTCGCTTGGCCGCGTTTCATCGACACCGCATACGGGAAGCCCAGGCAAATCGCGAACAGCGCCGTGCACGGAAACATCGCCCAGGCGTTCTCGTTGATCTGCGGCAAATGGAGCCGCTGGAAGAACCACGACAAGCCGCCTAACGCACCGGTCAGCCCTGCGATCGTGCTGATCCAGAACCACATGCGCTTGTCCGTGCCGGCACGCACGAAGTAGATCAACAACCCGAACGTGATGAAGATGCCGAGGATGTGCTGCACTCCGTCAACGAGATTGTTGGTGATCGACAAGTCGACGACCAGCAGTCCGACCAACGCCGTGAGCAAGATGCTGTGGCGATCCCGCAGACGGACGAGGAACGGCAGGTACAACAGCATCATGAGGATCAGCCAGTAGTTCAGCGTGTTCCATCGCATGACGCCGCCCGAGAGCAGGTACACCCGCGCGGGCCCGTCGATCACGCACAAGATCGTGATGCCGGCCATTCCGAGGCGCGGGTTGACCAGTCCAACGACCAGCGTGAGGAGACCCACGGCCTCGATGATCGTGAGTGCCACTTGAAAGCCCACGACGAACGACGCCGCCCAAACGAGGACGACGAACAGCGAGAAGAGGGGTCCCCACCACTTGCCGGTCTGGGGTACTGTCGGACGGCCTAACGGGCGCCGGGGCGGACGCTGGTCCTTTGGCGGAGGAACCGGCGGTGGCGGCGAATCCGCGATGGGGAGGGTTGGCGGTGTATTCATGCGCGGAGTCGCCCGTCCGTCATCGTCCATCCCCAGTGCGCAGCACACATCGTTCCGATGCGCTCCGCCCACGCCTCGAGTGTTCGGCCTTCGACATACGTGCGGCACCGACGGCGCAATCCAGTCCAATCCTGCTGGTCGACGAGCACGTGACGGATCGCATCGGCAAGTACCTGGCTATCGCCCGGAGCGACGAGCCACCCGCGCTCGCTACGCGTCCCGATCACCGCGGACGCGGCACCGACATTGGACGCGAGTACCGGCAGGCCGTGCGCCATCGCGTCCAACCATGCTTTGCTGAACCCTTCTGTCAGGGACGGCTGGACACATACATCCGCCACATCGAGCGCGCTCGACAGTCGTTCGCGGTCCACCTGGCCGGCGAAGGTTACGCGATCGCGACAACCGACTGATGCGGCGCGGGCTTCGAGAGTCGCTCGGTCGTCCCCGTCGCCCAGGATGGTGAGTTGCGGCTGAGGAAGGTCTTGGTCGCAGGCCAGGAGCCCCAGCGCATCGATGAGTACGGCTACGCCTTTTTCGGGTGACAAGCGCCCGGCGTAGACGAGTCGCGGCGGGTTCGACAGTCCGCGGTCCAAGCGTGGTGCAATCCGGTCGAGCTCGCGGCGGGCGAGGGCGGTCGAAAACACCCACTCCATGCCGGCGGCGGGCGCGGCGTCGCCATCGCCCGTCGCGAGCATCACGTTGCGGCCCCCAGCGAAGCGACGCATGCACGCTTTGGTCACGCGATTCATGAGCGTGGATTGCGTGTTGGCCACCCATGATCCGCCGTAGCGCGCCAACACGCGCTTCCGCATGGCGAACGCGATCCACATGCCTAACAATGGGACGTCCCCCGGCAACGGAACGTGCACGACATCGGCGTTCCGCGCGCTCGCAGCGATCTTCCAGACGAGGTACGGCAGACGCGCCGCGACGGACAGCTTTCTCCGCAGGTCCGCGCCTCGTGGGGATCGCAGCGGAACGATGCGCGCGTGCGCCGGGAGCGGAATGCCTCCGTCGCGCGGCGGCACGCGCACGATGACGAGCGTCATGTCATCGAACAGCGATGCGATCGCGGCCATCTGAAACGGGAAACCACCGAACGACATCCAGCGCCCCGACTCGTCCTGCCAGCACGGCTTGAACGAGACGGCGCACACGCGCAGTCGGCGACCGGCTCTCGCGGGCGCGGTCACCGACGACGGCGGAGCGTCACCAGCGACCAGTGGAGTCGTCGCGATAGCCATTCGGGAATCCCGGGCCGCTCGAAGCGGCGTAGACAAAACTCTTGGTACCGGTACAGCCAGGACGGCGGCAGCGGCGGGACGATGCCCCAGTTCCAGATCTTGATGAATGCGTGCGGCCACGCAAACATCTGCGTCCCGACGCGCTCCAGGCCCGCCGCGTCGAGCGCCGTCGTCAAGTCATGCGAATTGATGAACCGATCCTTCGCCGGCATAGGCCGGCGCGCCACCCACCGGAGCACGTGCCACATGACGGATTCGATGCGCAGCGCAAGACATTCCGGGTTAGGCGTGGTGAGATAGAGACGGCCTGACGGCCGCAGCACACGCCGGATCTCGCGCAACAAGGACTCTTTGTCGATCACGTGCTCGATCACCTCGACCAGAATCGCGAGATCGAACGAAGCATCGGGGAACGGCAGCGTCCGCCCATCGTAGGCGTCGAACGTGCACCAATCGAACCCGAGCGACCGAGCCTGGCCGATCGCCTCGCGCGACACGTCCACGCCGGCAACACGAACATCTCCCGTGCGATCCGGGTGGCGCGTGTTGAACAACACCTCGATCGAGCCGCGGTTGCAGCCAATGTCGATCACATCGTGTACCGCCGGTTCGGCCACGAGATCCGCGGCGCGTTCGTATTTGCGCCAGGTGCCGAGGCCGCTGACGGTGTCGCGCGCCGGAAAGAGGCGCCGGCCGTGCAACGCCTCTTGATCGAAGTGCGCCTGAACGGTCTCGGACGTCACAACGACCATTGCGGGGCCTCCTGCCCTACGAGATCGCGAGGGAGCACCGTGCGAATACGGCCTTGCTCGCGCCAGCGGTGAATGAGCGAAAGCACCTGCTCGAGCAGGCGCAGTGACTGCGGGTTGCTGTCATCGCTGGCCGAATGCGGATGGCCGTGCAGCGTCCAGAGTCCGCCGCGATCGAGATGGCGCTCGAGAAGCGCCCGCACTTCGGACGTGAACCCGACAGGCAGGTTGAGCCGCAGGCACGCGATGCCGCCGATGTCCTCGAGAAAACCGGGACGGCGCGGCAATCGTCCACGCACCGCCTCGACGACTCGCTCGGATAACGGCCGATAGGCGAGGCGACAGAACTTGTACCCGGCATCGTGGAGCGATGCGCACAGCCGGCCGACATCCGTCCGTTCGTGTCGCACGGTCCGGCGCTCCGACAGACTAACGGAGAGCCGTTGCGGGTAGTCGAACGGTTGGTTGAAGGGCGGAACGAAGCTCACGACCTCGGCGCCGATGCACTGTTCGAGCGCGTCCTTGCTGTGTCGCACCGTCTCGTCGAGCGCGGCGGAATTCAAACCGGGGAGCCACTCGTGGCGGAACGAGTGGCTGGCGACCTCGTTGCCGGCATCGTGAATGCGCCGGATCTGATCCGGGTCGTGATACGGACGGCTGCCTGAGAGCGCCGCGGCGCCGACGACGGCAAAACACGCCGGCACATCGTATCGGGCGTGCAGCTCGAGCAGGGCGTCCGTGTTGGGAAACTCGAGGGCGCCCCACGTGGGCGTGCCGGCGGGATTGCGGGAGCGATCGGCGCCCCACTGGGTGTCGTAGTCCCAGAAGATCACGACGTTAGGCACGGTCGTCTCGTGCGCCGGCTCCGCGTCGTTGCCGGCGACGCCGCGTGAGGCGCTGCTGCGTGAGGCGCTGCCGCCCGGCGTCGTGGCGGCATCGACCCGGATGCGGTCCCAGCGAACCACGATCGTGCTGTCGGCAGGCACGTCGCCCCATACGCACAGCCAATCGCTCCACCGGCGCGAGCCGGTCGCGGGGCCGCCGTTCCAGGTCACCCCTTCCGGCCTAACGGAAGGCGGCAGCATCACCGTCGCCCCGCGGGTCACCTCGCCTGTCGGGTTCGACAACTCGATGGCGCACTCCGAACGCGGTGTGACGGCCAGGCATTGCATCGCGCGGAACCATTTCGCCAGCTCGCCCACCGGCGGGTTCCACAACCGTCCCGAGGCGACCTCTCCCGTCAGGCTGTCGAGCGCTCCCAGCCACGCCGGCGCCGGGCGGGGTTCGGCCTGGTTAGGCGAAAACATGCCCGCGACGTACGGCAGTGTGTTGAGCAGGTACGTGTGCCCGATGTGGAGTCCGCGTTCGTGCACGAGGCGCTCGAACGCCGCCGGTGTGTACGCATCGCGCAGATGCAGCACCTCCTGCGTCGCGAAGAGAAGCTGGTCTCCGGGACAAACCTGGTGCATCGGCACCGCACGCTCCGGATACACGGTCGCGCTCCAGTCGAGGCCCTCGTCGCGGGTGAACGACCGCTCCGGGGCTGATCCTCCTCGACGTCCCTGTCCCGACGCCTCGAACAACCCGAGGGCCGCGGCCCCCGCTGCAGAGAACGCGGCGGCGGGCCGGCTGGCGAACGATCCGGTGCGCTGGAGATACGCGCGGCGCCCCACGCTCAAAGCCCTGCCGACCCGATGCTGCAAGGTCCCAGTGGCGCGAGAGAGAAATGCCGAGCGCAGATAGTGCGCGGCGATGAGAAAATCCTTGTTCGCGGCATGGCGCATCGAACCGCGCACGGAAGTGCCCAAGTCGCGGGCGTTGGGCGCGAGCAGATTGAGCGAGCCCGCCGCGTTGACCGGCGCATCGTGATACGACCAGAGCGTCGTGATGCCATGGTCGCGTAGGCGGGTCAGGAGGTCGTAGTCCGGATTGTCCGCGCCGCCCATCGAATAGCAGTACGCGAGCGACAATCCGTGATCGATCCACGTGCCGGGCCGGTAGCGTTGGGCGAGCGCGGCCAGCGCACGCCGGAACCGATCGGGTCCGACATTGCCGGATTCGTTGACGCCGTGCGGGGCAATTTCGCTCCCTTCGCGGTGGAGCTCGTCCAGCAGGGTCCGGTACGCGGCCTGCTCCAGCGTGGGCGCCGGCCGGCGCGGCACCGAATCGCTCTCCATCGCGAACACGCTCTTCGTTAGGCGAAGGCCGCGGCCCAACCAGCCGCGGGATCCGTTGCCGCCGTGCGCGAACATGCGGAACCGCCCTTCGTCGTCGAAGTCCGGATGGTCGGTGATCGTGAACGCCGCTTCGGCGCCGAACGGCAGGCGCCCGAGCAGCGCTGGTGTCGGCGCGGGATGGGCGATCCGCCGCACCAGGAGCTCGACCTGCGACGACCATCCCGCCGGGCGCGGCGGTGCCGCCGTCGACTCGGCGCGACCGGCGGCGAACGACCAGCGCGGGTGGAGCGTGGCCGCGTCGAGCTGCACGTCGATCGTGAGCACGCCGCGACTCCACGACAGCACGGCGGGAACGCATCCACGCGCCGAGCGCAGCTCGAGCATCACACCGGATGGATCGCGCCAGCGCAGCACGAACGGCGTGGATTCGGTCGTGACCGCGCGCAGCTGCACCTCGCGCCACCGGCAGAACCGATCCAGGTGGTGCGGCCGTCCGGCGCAATGCGCGCTGAAGCGGATGGCGCACCGGCGAATCGACGCGGCGTGTTCGGCGGTCGCTGTGAGCGTGACCGGTCGCGATGCCGAGTGCTCCTCCCGGCTCAGGGTGCCTAACACGAGGCCGAAGCGGAGCACGTCGTCGACGCTGGACCACCGTGCGGCGCCGCTGGGCGTCCACGTGCTCGGCGAGCCGTGGGCGACCGATCCGACGTATTCGACCGTCGGGATGCCCAACGTCAACGGCGCGCATGGGCTGTTCGGTTCGAACGCCTGGACGATCGTCGACGCGGTCACGACGCGGCTCCCGAGTGCAGCCGCGCACCGGACGCGGCGGTGCGGCCGCCCGCGCCTAACGGAGAGGCGGCGCGCCGGCCGGCCTCGGCGAACGCGATCTCGTATTCGCGACGCACCGGCGGTTGGTCGTATCGCGGCGGGTCGGACAGGCAGCTGACCAAGCCGCCCAGGACGCCGCCCGCGTGTTGCAGCGGCTCGATGGACGTCGGGTGCGCCACACA
>Ga0157369_10011441_pt1 | contig 10077 bp, 14 predicted proteins | sample C25metaG_FD_113461 | JGI IMG/M metagenome (GOLD analysis project Ga0157369, IMG submission 113461) | Corn rhizosphere microbial communities from Kellogg Biological Station, Michigan, USA - C2-5 metaG | ecosystem: Host-associated > Plants > Roots > Rhizosphere > Soil | place: USA: Michigan...
ATGCTTGCTTTGCGCTCGTCCGAGGTTTTGAATAGTGAGGTGTCGTCTTCTGAGGCGTCATGAGATATACCGAGAAGACGACAGGTGACCATGTCTAATTGACACCGAGGGATGTCCTTTCTGTTCTCGAGTACCGCCCTCAGCCACGTTTCTGACGCAAGAGCGGCCCATTTCGATGGAGGCTGACTGAGGACGCAGGACCTAAGCTCTGAGCAGGCTGATGACCAGTAAAGGAATGTTTCTAAGTCCCCCGAAGCATACAGCGCCGTGGCAACGCCTAGTATGAACGGCTTGGTGAAGAGCTCGTCTTTCATTGTGTGTGCGTGAGTGTCTGTCAAAAATATAGATTACACGGTGTGAAGCAGCGGGGGAAGAATTTCAGTCCTCGGGGCCGGTGATGTGTGGTCTTTATTTGGTCCACATTTGGTCACGTTACAGTGTGGCTTCGCTTAGTCATCAGCCTCAGTGGCTGCCCAATCAATTCTTCGTTTCGCTCGCTGTGGCGTCCTCTTCCTGCTGGTTGGGGTTTGAGGGTGTGAGCACCACGCGCATTTTCGAAGGGTCCCACACGTATCCGGCGGGCATAGGGACGTCGTTCAACTTCATGCCCTCTCGTCCGGGGAAGAGTTGTTTCATGCCCTCATTGTACGCTATCGCCGCCAGATTTTTGTTTTCATACAGCCCTAGGTGTGCTCGTTTACCTCCATGAAAAATGCCCGCTATCCACAGACCTTTCCGAGGTTGTTTGGTAACGCCCCTGTAACCTGATGCCCCTCGCGCTTTCTTCAGCTGGGGTGTCTCGTTCGGAACCAGGGTGCACCGAACATCGTCCCAGGTAAAACCATCAGGGGTCGCAACATTGTTCAAGACGGCCGTTTTTGGGAACATCTTAAGGAGGAAGCAATTGACCGCATACGCCGCAACTTCCGGAGTTTCGAAGGTTCCAACACAGCGGTAGGGCTTGCCATTGAACAAGACCCCGCTGGTCTTTGCCAGTTTGATATTCGCACGAAAGCGGCCTTTCACTTGATCGACAAACTTGAAACCGTTTTGATTGCGCGTGTAGTCAGGGTGGACGACCGGCGCGGTTTGCTGAAGGACGAAGTTATTCGCATCCCAGAGGTACTCAGCGGGTTCCGGTACATCATTTACCAGTGCGTCGGTGCCGTGGATCTGCAGGACCCCTTTATTGTATGCGTGGGCGGCAATCTCCTTTGTGGGATACGTCCCAACATAGCGCACCTTTCCAAAGTCGAGGAGTCTACCCTGATAACTGTCTCCCCGCTTCGTGACACCGATGTGCCCGCTCTGAGCGACCGGTCTGGTGGAGTTTTGACTGTTCGTCGCCCATCGAACAATACGCAAATTGATCTTGCGATTGTCGAGCCCGTTCCTGTTGATATGGTCGATGACATATCCTTCTGGCACGTTGATCTGATGATGTTGCATCAGCAGCTGGTGCATTGTGGTTTCCTTCTTTGTGCCTTGGCATACTGTTTGCGGGTACCGACCATCCCACCTCATGCGCCACGTATGATTGTTGAGCATATTGTACTCCTCATCATCCACTCTGGCAAGCTGGTCACCGACGTAAATGCAAGCAACGCCCTCCAAGTCACGCGAAATCTCCGCAGTAACATTTTTGGACTTCCGTGGTCTCTGTACCGTCACTGTTCCCGCAAATGCCCTCGTTGGGAGTACAAAGTCCACCGGTTCATTAACTTCATTTTTTGGACGATCGAGATTCTTCTCGTCCACGAGAAGGTTGTAAAACCAGGCGGCGTGCAGGGCATCTGCAAATCTCGCGTAGACAATTTCTTTGATGATGGTGACATAATGTCCCTGCACCTTGGAAACGCCGTAGTAAGGAATATTGCCTCTCACGGGCACGTTTCCTGAGTTGGTAGAGTATGTTGCAAATCGTAAGTTCCACCACCCATTATCCAATGGGTCTCTGTTTATGTGATCGATGACGTCGTACTCATGATGGACAGGGCCCATCAGAAAATGCGACAAAGTTATATTATGCCTTCTGCCGCGCACAGTTGCAGATGTCCTAACACGTGGGTAACCATTGTGCTTGTGAAAGTACACCTTCCACCTGTACATGAGGACTTTGTGCAAAACATTCCTTGGGACCAGAATGGTGATGTTCGGGCGATTGGAAGCCCTAATCTCGCAAGTTGAATTGCAGAACTGCCCGTCAGCCCGTTCCCTTGCGGAGACCACTTCATAGAGGATGTTATGAACTTCACTCATTTCGTGTCAGCAGGCAACATATAAATTTTTTTGCGCCAAACGCACCTACATGTACGATTACAACGGGAATTTAGAGCTGTCCTGGAGGAGACACGATGGTTTTTGATGCCTCGATGTTCAGGATGCGGCATATACGTCGGTAGAAATCCAACTTGTCTGCTGCCCACGTTCCTTTATCCAATCCGCTCTGATTGTTCACCACACAATTGACGGAGGTGATTCCGTACTTGGTGGGCTGGAGCATACATCCGTGACACGATATTTTTCTCCCACTCCGGGGCGTCATCCAAAACCACAGGCAAGAAAGATGCCCGAGAATTCTGGCGTCCGGAGTAGTCTCTTCAACATCTTTTGGCAAGGGATTGCTACCATCCAGACGAGGACCCGGAAAGCCAAAAATTTTCGGGAAACCATTCCATTTGACTCTATCAACGGTAACAAGGAGATTGGGATATCGGACGAGGCGGTAATCGCCGAAAAGATCAGTGGAACAATCGCTCGCGTTGAAATGGTAACTCAACTGGAGAATCGATCGCCCTTGGAAGCTGCAAAACGCCTCACTGCACGAATCCCTCGGATCCTTCGATCCCTGCCTGATTTTCGAGAAAGGCACGAGGACGTCCTTCTTGCTGCGTGACTGATCGCCGTATAGCGTTCCGTCCTGCGAGACGACGGTCAATCCCGGCAGCGGCGACACTGCGCCGGAAATGCTGTACCCCGGCAAGTTCGCTCGCGACAGGTCTGTGATGACACACGAAATTGCTTCATTGTCGCGCAGCCCAAGCACCTTCTTCGGTATGGGTCGCGGGTTGGAAAGCGTGAATGACAGTTGCCCGGTGAACGGCGGTGGCGTTCCCTTCTCGTGGACGGCAACGACAGGCGCGACTCCTTCGATCAGCGATATCCCTCCACCCGCCGACCCTTCCCATGCCGCACCGGTCGGTTCAACCTTTGGCCATGACCATGGATACGGCGCAGCGAGACTCTTGTCCCCGACCTCCTGCTGCATGTTTGCGAAGTACGCAGCCACTTCGTGTTTGTTGACGAACGCGTCCGCCGACGACGTCCCGAAACCATGGAAGTCGGCCCTCGGATGTGCGTTCATCCAGTCGACAGCTTGCATGAACGCCTCGTACGTGTACATCGGCTTCTTGTCCGAGGGACACCAGACCGCGGAAAGGTCAGCGTACGGGAAGATAAAATCCCACATGTCCTGCGTGAACCAACTCCGTAGAGATCCTGGTGGCGCGGAAGGCGTTACCATCGGTACTGGTTGCACGACAGGCTTTACCTGGACGGGTTTGAGAGGCGTCGGTCTCTTCGACATTGCGATACAAACAGCGACCAAAAAAGTTAGCGACCGACGAAGACCTCATGCGTCCGATGCCTGGTGGCGGGCACGCTGGACGGACTTCATCATGCCCGCGGATTGGGTCGGGCTGGGTACCCAAAGACCGCAGAGTGTGCTCATGATGGGCAGCAGGACGTTGTTCCATTCGGGTTTGTAGAAGAGGAGAGCGCCGCAGTTGACCATGACGAGGAATGTGATAAGGAACGCGAGAACCACTCGCGGGTGCACATTGATGACCTCCCGATCAAAGCACTGGCAGACGTTTTCCTCCTGCTCCGTTGATGTCTGCAGGAGGAATGGGGTTGACGCGTTCTGGGCATCATCCGATCGCGAACCGACACTGGAAGAGTTCATTTTGAATAACAGGAGGACCAGGCGCGCAGCTTTATTATCTGCGGGACTGCTCATTTCAGGGTGACATTTTGGACGACTACTACTTGACGATTCACTACTTGACGACTTGACGAATTTTACGCGTGTTTACATCACCTTGCGCTTACCTGTGAGCACTCATCACCTCACCACAGCAACGCGGCGACACCCGCGACCGCCGCCATGGGAAGGCCCACGGCGACCTTGAAACCACTGGCTGCCCCGGAGACAGAGGTAGACGTGGCTGTGGAAACTACCGTCGACGCGGTGGTTGTTGCGGCCGCCGTGGAGCTGTCTGTGTCGACCGCCGTGGAGACGGAGTCCGTCCAGGAGTTCCAGCTCGATGTAATGGTGTCGGTGGCGCCCGCGGTGTCCGTCGCGGTAATCATGGTCGCGTCGGTTGTGGTAGCCAGCGTTGTCGTAGGTGCCGGCTGAGCGACTGTGATAGTCACGCTCTCCGATTCTGTTACAGTCACAGTGTCAGTTTCTGTGCCAACCACGGTTGTGACGCGGGTTGTTGAGACAACGGTTGGTATGATCACCACGTTCGTTGCAGTCGCTGTGGTAGATGCCGTCTCCGTCACGGTCGTCAGCGCAGTCGCGGACTCGGTAATCGTAGTGGTAATAGTCTCCGCCGTGCCAGTTACGGTCGTCTCGACGATTGCTGATGTGATGACGCTGCCGGTAGTGGCCGCCGTGTCAGTCGGGACCACCTCGGACGTGATGGTGCCGTGGACGCTGGGTTCATCGGTCACTGTCGCCGTCGTCGTTGCAATTTCAGTGGTCGTTTGAGGTCGGGGCCGAGGGCTGGCGGCCGCGAATGCTCCGAGGCAAATTGTCAGGAAGATGCTGGCTTTCATCGTACTTGCTATGGACGAGATTTTTTATTTTTTGCGGTGCACCAAACGCGCGGGAGAGACAAATGCCGAGTCCGATGATCCCGCGGAATTTTTCTTGACCCGTATCAATACATACGGAATGACCTGTCGTAAAGTAGTGCGCGGCAATATCTTCGACGATTTGCAACCGGACGCACCGGCGCAAGGTGAGGTTATCTACGAGTGCGATGAACCGGGGGTCACTTACAAGAGCGTGCGCCGCGCGTACTTTTCCGCCCCGCCTCCGCCCGACGAACTCGGGAATCTCCGACAAAGCCTCCTCGCGCCCGGCATTCCATTCCACATTGCCCCGCGGAGCGTCAAGACTATTTCGCAACACGAGGCCACGGAAAGCGGCAAGTGGCGGGAAGCGGACGGAGATCCCTCGGGATCATCGATTTCTTTGGCGGCGGAGCTGCCTGATGAGCACCTCGTCCGCCGTTTGGCCGATATCGAGCAGGAGGCGGGCAGCATTCGGGCGTATCTATCGCAACGCGGCGGGTCTTCAGCGTCTCTCCCGATTTCTCGACGTCTGTGGAGCAACTTTTCGAACGGATTTCCTGACGGATTTTGAGAGTCTCTGCCTCGTTGTCAGTGTCGGTCGGATGCTGGACGTACACCCCTGCCATCCCAGCCTGGTGAACTCCTGCATAACGTCGCCCTGCGAACCTTGACCGGGGCACGTCACGTGGTCGAACGAAAGAAGATGACCGACTTCGTGCCCGACGAGCGCTCTCCGATATTGATCCAGGGTCAGTTTTGCGATCGGTGCGCCGTGAGCCCACCTGTCCGCGTTTAGGTAGATTTTGTTTTCCCGCAGGTCTGCGCAGCTCCGGTCACGGATATTGCACTGGCTCATGACGACGGATGGATGGCACAGGCGTATGTGAAAGACCGCTCGGGGATGCATGGAACGTGCCTGACTCGCCGCGATCTTCTTAAAGTGATAACCCATCCTCTTCCAACCCATCGGGTCATTGAGGACGTCCTCCACGACGTCTTCGACCTCAGCTGGCGACACGCCCCTGACATTCCGGTCCACCGTGACGTACCAATGACGCGTGAAGCTGGTGTCCGGTGATGCGAGTAGCATTCTTCTATGCTTTACTTTACAGTGGGTCTTTTTATGTTTCTGCGCGCATCAAGAAAACCACTGGTGAGCGGCGGTGACCTTCTCAGACGACACCAAAACTGGGAGGGAAAATGTCGCCATTGTTTGTGATGTTGACCGGCGTCATTGACGGCAGCGCGTCGTCGGCATCCTGAATGACCGGAACAAGGCATTCTTCGGTATTCGGGGCAGCAATCAGCGGTGTTCGTTGCATGGGCGACGCCGCCAGAAGCAGCATGTTGAGGTCAACGGTGACATCCAGGAAAACGTTATCCTCCTCTTCGCGCTTCACAACCGTGACGGTTCCCTCCGGCCAATCCATCAGGCTGAGAAATTCCGCGAGAAACGCGTCCGAGATACGACGAACGGAATCCAGCGGGAGACCCGTAATGGGCAACCCGAAAGCAGTGTCACCGCGTTCCACATGATAGTTGAATTTCTGGATGCACACTGACATGGCGGTGCTGTACAATGTCTTAAACCGATCTGCTGCGTACAGGAAACTGATTGGCGCTTGATACGGGGAGTCCACTGTCGTGTTCATGCCTCCTGCTGATTGAAGCCTTGGAAAAAATTGCACTCACATTGTAATGGCACGCGACGTGGTCCTTCTCCTGATTTTGCTCGGCCTTGTGGCTTACGTAAGCGTCCGGTACGGGCTCAGCAAGTGCCCGCCGTGCCGCAAATTGAAGTGCAGCACCCCCCTCGACTCCGGCTCGCGAGTCCCGGGTCCAAAGGACATCGTTATCATTCAGACGCCGGGGGCGCCAGGAGGGACGCACTTTCCGTCTCCCGCTCCGGTGGAAGAAGCCGTCGTCGCGGGCCCGCAGCGCACGTACATATCCTCCAACGACACCAGATGGCATGAAATCGGCTTCGTCAAAGGTGATGGGGACCGCAACATCCACCGACTTTTCGGTCATAGGAAGTATGCGCGCGGAGAAAGGTGGGAGTACTTCTTGCGGACAAAGGATGGCATTGATGCGCCGTTCAACACTCCAAAGGACGTCGAGCTGCAAAACGGGGACTCCATTACCGTGCCCGGTTTCGACGGTCAATTCAAGGCGGTCATATTTCCCGTTCGCCAGTTGGTGTACAGTCCGGCTCTGTAGCTGTTATGTGCACTTGACTGACGCACATTTTTCTCCAGCATACTTCAAGAATGGGAGCTGCTGTCACAAAGTACCACACGGACCCCAATGGGTACTACCGTATCGACGAAATATGTCCGGGAATGTCCGTTGACGGGAAGCCCATCAAGTGCATCAGACCATCCGAGTCCACATCGGATGAGGAGAGGAAGCTAGGTGAAAGGAAATACTTCCTCGTGTCGGATCCAGTGGCGAACCCGCAGATGGCGTCCATGTTACCTTATCCCGTCGACGCCCAGGGATTTTTCCTTGACACCATGGATCACGAGACGAAGAAAGACATCTCTTCTGATGCGGGCGCGTTCCAGAAATCCTTATTTTATATCACCACCCAGCGGGACCCTCGTGGGAGCGCAGCCGAGAAAGTCAAGGGCACCCAGGTACCCACGACATGGTGCAGTCACATCAAGCCATGTCCGGTGGGAATACCATGCTGCCCGGAAGTATCCCCGGCTATCCCCGTGGTGCATCCGCCCAACGCCCTTTCAGAGATCGCAGCCAACGCCAAGAAGGCGTGGTACCAATCGAGCTGGCTGCGTACCCTCATTTACATAGTTATGATCGTCGGGGCATTGCTTGTTGGCCGACAGCTTCTGCACAAGCGGGCCGCAGGAAACGGGAACTTTGGGCGGCGGAGGGCGCCGACTCTCGCCAGACCCAGGGACTTCAACGCGGCACCCGCGGCAGCAGCGTACGGTGACTTCTGATGATTTTTTCTCGTGGATGAACAAGGACCGCTGTCATGTACACGCGGATGACCAACAACGTGAATAAAACCGACAATCTCCACGCTCTCGATGCCCTCACCTACCGGAACAATTGGACCGAGCCCGTGGCGGCGGATAAAGCATCTGAGCTGGACGTGACAACTCAGTACCTGTTCTTCAGTTCCGCAGACAGGGACGTCGGCAGCGACCCCAGTCCTTTCCATTTCAAAGCCAAGTTTCCAACGCCGTGCAAGAACGTTGTTTCAGTGCGAATCCTGCAGATGGTGATCCCGGCGGTCGCAGACCTCGCCAGCCAACCGCACATTTTCATCGACTTTCCCGAGATCTCAATCCTGGAACACACGGGGAGCGGCGCGACGTACACGGCGATGGCGACCTTCACTCCGCACTTTGGCTCCCGGGGTTTCGTGAACATAGATCAACGGACCTTGGCGCCGGTAGGGTGCGTGCTGAAACCTTCAAAGCCGCGTCTGGACGTTTTGACGTTTGCGCTTCGCCGCGCGGACGGGACATTGTACGCTCCGACGGACGCGGCATATCAGGGCAGCATCTTGCCCCAACATCAGGTGTCATTCGTCATCGAGATAATGACGCGCGTCCGCAAGAACCCCAACCATGCCGTTCTCATCTAGGTCACAAACTCCTCCGCCACCGAAAACGAAGTAATGTCCGCGATGGTTACCTTGGCTTCGGCGTGAAACGTGAATGGGGTTTCCGTCGGGTTGCGGAGCACCAGTTTTACGCTGGAGCGGGCAGGACCAGTGGCCCCAAGCAACGCCGTGTCCCCTTGTTCGGAGTACAGCAAAGGAGGACCCTCTGTCCCTTGATTGACCCCCACCAGTATTGTCTCGCAGCGGCTGTCGTGACAGGTGAAAATCTTGATCTTCCCAACAAAAGGATCGTCTGACATGATGAGACTCAATGCCACCGCTGAGTCCTCAGCAACGTCACCGTGAGTTGTGGCAACGCTTTTGAGCCCGACGCGTGTCCTACCAAGCAACCGCGAATTACCCGTCACCACGAGACTCACCGATGGGTCCGTTTCCGGGCCTCCGCTGGGTGCCACCGTGACGGCGCTGCCCAGTCTCACCGTGCCGTACCTGGGGGACACACCCTTTGCGCCATGTTGGCTGAACCACAAGCGCGACGCGCGCAGCCGTCCTCCCTCCTGGGTGGGCGACGGACCGACCAACAGCTTATTGATTCGCGCCTCCGAAGTGATATCACTTGTTGCCGCCGACATAGCGTCCGCCACAATTGTCTGTTCACACACCAATCGCGCCGCCGTCACACGATTTGTGCAACTGATATCGGTTGCGGTGACGTTTCTGGTCACGTGCAGCTCTTCCAACGCCCCGAGCGTGCGCACGTGGTCGAGTCGCTCATCCACCGACATGACATTCCCTTGTTTGCGCAAACCTGGGCCGGCTACGCATCTTCCGCCGTCGACATACGAGCGCGGAGTTGCCGAATCGCTCGACGCGGGGTTGGGAACCACCGCGTGCCCGGTGACCTTGATTTTCTCGAAAGTGGCGTCACCGAGGCATGTGAGTCTGTTCACGGTAGGGTGGATCGTATTCTCCATCATGGTCTCCATTCCTTCCGGCCGGGAAAAAAGCACGAAGGCCATTGCGGCAACGCGTGCGGCCGGCCTTTCTTTTTTCTTCGCCTACGTCAACATTGGCCATGTCTCAAGAACACCAGCGACCCTCCGTGCACTCTCAGGTCGCAGACACTATGGCTGCGTTATTGTCGGGAATGATCACATTGCGCCTGGTGGACAGGCTTGAATTCGTGCCCCTGGTGCTGAATGCTGCCGCTGGAACCGCTCTTGCCTCGTCGGTGAAGTATTTCACGGGCAAAGATGATTGGGTTGATGTGTTGGTTCAATGTGGGCTGATATACGCCAACTACGACGGCGGTCCTGCGGCGGCTGCCGCCCTCACGGTGTGGTCGGCCCCGATTGCTTACATCAGCAAAGTCTTCGGCCAAGCCGTTGTTTCTGCTGGAATGAAGGAGGCGCATTGAGGCGAAGCACTCAACGAATCATTTCTCTTCTCTCCCTGGTTTCAAAATGGATAAGGTGGCCGACGAGGCTTGGCGAAGCAGGAGCATAGCCAGAGAGAAGAGGAAGAGGGCCAGGAAGCAGAAGTACTGGCACCACAGCCCTCCACCAAGGAGAATCGGCAACATCAAAGGACCAAAACACATGTGCTCGTTCTGTAAT
>Ga0157369_10011443_pt1 | contig 10076 bp, 9 predicted proteins | sample C25metaG_FD_113461 | JGI IMG/M metagenome (GOLD analysis project Ga0157369, IMG submission 113461) | Corn rhizosphere microbial communities from Kellogg Biological Station, Michigan, USA - C2-5 metaG | ecosystem: Host-associated > Plants > Roots > Rhizosphere > Soil | place: USA: Michigan...
ACCGCGCTGACGAATGCATCGACCTTGCCGTCGGTCTGTTCCCAGATTTCGGGAGCGGTGGTTTTGACATGGATGTCGCGGTTGGCGACATTGTCGAACTGGTTGGCGAAGATCGCGCCGTGCGGATGATCGCGAGCGAGCTTCTCGGCGAGGCGGCCTGCGACCTTCACGTAATTGTTGGGATTTCGGTAGGGCGCCGCGGGCACTTCGACCAGCGTCGCGCCGAGCGAGCGGAGCGTGTCCTTCTTCTCCTGGCTCTGCGTTTCCGGGATGACGATCACGGTGTTCATGCCGAGCGCATTGCCGACGACGGTGAGGCCGATGCCGGTGTTTCCGGCGGTGCCGTCAACGATGAGGCCGCCCGGTCGCAGTTGGCCTTTGTCAATCGCATCGGTGACGATCCCGAGCGCTGCGCGGTCCTTCACCGACAGGCCCGGATTCATGAATTCCGCCTTGCCGAGGATCGTGCACCCGGTCTCTTCCGAGGCCTTGCGCAGCTTGATCAGCGGCGTGTTGCCGATCGCATCGAGCGTGCCCGATTTGATGTCCATGCGCTGCCCCTTACTCCGTCAGTTGTTCCGGCGGTAGCGCAGATAATAAGGTCGCCGGCCCTCCCGCCGCGACTTTGCGCCGTAGCGTGTCTCAATCCAGCCGCCCGATGGCTCGAGGAAGTTCTTCGGACGCTCGGCAAGCCATTCGAACTGGCGCACGTGGCGCTGCATGATCATCAGCGACCAGGTAAGATAGGTAGGATCGTCCGTCGCAAGACGGAACTCGCCGCCGGGCTTCAGCTTGGCGGCGAAGAGGTCGATCGGGCGATCGTTGACCATCCGTCGCTTGGCGTGGCGCGCTTTGGGCCAAGGGTCGGGATGAAGCAGGTAGATGAAGCTGAGCGCTCCATCCGGCACGCGCTGGAGTACTTCCAGAGCGTCGCCGCGCCACAGACGCACGTTTGCCAGATGCTTGTCGCGAATATGGGCGAGCGCGGTCGCGACTCCGTTGAGAAAAGGCTCGGCGCCGATGAAGCCATGATCCGGGAGCATGTCAGCGCGGTCGGCGAGATGCTCGCCGGATCCGAAGCCGATCTCGAAGTGCAGCGGGCGCTCCTCGCCGAACAGAAGGGGAGCGGTGATTTCGCCTTCGGCGGGTACTTCCAGCTTCGGGAGGAGCCGATCGACCAGCTCTTGCTGGCTTTTGCGGAGCTTGTGCCCGCTCGACCGGCCGTAGAGTCGGTCGAGGGTCAAGGGATCGCCGGACTTGAACGCCGTCATGGGTGGCGCGGCCTAAAGGGCTTCACCATCTGGAGCAACGGCGACGAAACGGAACTTCGAGCGCGCTACCGAGTCGTTCAGCCATGAACGTCGGCGATGAACATAGCGTCTCGTTCTGGATGGAGAACGGACCGGCGATCGATGCGCCGCGACTGACCGCGGACGAAGATTGCGACGTCGTCGTGGTCGGATCGGGAATTGCCGGACTTTCGACGGCCTACGAACTCGCGCGCCTCGGTCGATCGGTCATCGTCATCGACCGCGGCGGGATCGGCACCGGAATGACAGCGCGCACGACGGCGCATCTCGCGACCGAGCTCGATGATTTCTATTCAGAGCTGATCCGCGTGCGCGGCGAAGACGAAGCGCGGACCTATCACGAAAGCCAGGTCGCCGCGGTGAACCGGATCGAGGCAATTTGCCGCGAGGAATCGATCGACTGCGATTTCCGGCGGCTGGACGGCTATCTGGTTCCCACGGACGAAGGCCCGATTGCCGACCTCCGCGAGGAATATGACGCCTGTCGCCAAATCGGGGTGGAGGTCGATTGGGCCGACCACGCCCCGATCGAAAATTTCGACACGGGCCGTTGCCTGCGGTTCGCCAACCAGGGCCGCTTCCATCCGACGAAATATCTCGCCGGCCTGGCCCGCGCGATCCGGAGTCACGGAGGGCGACTGTATGCAGACACCGCTTATGTCGACCACGTAGAGGATAAGGGTGCGGTTATCATCGAAACGGAGGGCGGCCGTCGTTTAAGCGCCAAGGCCGCGGTGTTCGCGACCAATTCGCCGGTCAATACGACGGTCGCTATCCATACGAAGCAAATTCCCGACCGAACCTATGTGATCGCGGGGCGAGTGCCCAAGGGGTCGGTCGCCGACATCCTGTTATGGGATACGTACGAAGCTTATCATTACGCCCGAATCCAGGAGCTAGACGACAGCCATGACCTGCTGATCGTCGGCGGCGAAGATCATCGATCGGGCACGGTCGACGACATGGACCAGCGGTTCGCGCGGATCGCCGAATGGACTCGCAAGCGCTTTCCCGCCTTCGGGAAGGCCGAATACAGCTGGTCGGGACAGGTTTTGGAGCCGATGGACTTCATGCCCTATTCGGGGCGCGCGCCTGGCAGCGACAAGGTCTACATTCATACCGGGGATAGCGGCCAGGGGATCACGAACGGCGTCGCCGGGAGCCTGACCATCGCGCCGCTGATCCTGGGGGAGGACAGCCGTTTCGCCGACGTCCTTGACCCAAAGCGCAAGTCGTTCACTTCGACTGTCTCGGTCCAGGAGTTCGCACGAGGGGTGGGAGGCGCAATTGCGGACCTCGCCGAATATGCGACTCCGGGAGAGATCAACTCGGCCGACGAGCTGAAGCCCGGTGAAGGCGGAATATTACGGGAGGGAATCCACAAGATCGCTTTATACCGGAATGAGAACGGCGAGCTTGTCCGCCGCTCGGCGGTATGCACGCACGTCGGCTGCATCGTCCACTGGAACAGCTTCGAACGCTGCTGGGATTGCCCCTGTCACGGATCGCAGTTCGCGCCCGACGGCGCCGTTTTGAATGGGCCGGCGGTCAAGCCATTGGCCAACTCGGAAAGCTGAGCGCCTGCTGGCACCTCCGTTCCCGCAACGATGGCGGAAATCGGGAACTCTTCGACAAGCCCATGCGTCCAATCGCCCGCAAGGGAGGAGAAAAGACATGAACGGCAACCACCCGCGCAGTACCGCCAAGATTGGCGGCCATCCGATTCATCCGATGCTGATCCCGTTTCCGATCGTGTGCTTCATCGGGTGTCTCGTCACCGACATCGTTTTCCTGAACAATCACGATCCGGGCTGGGCGACGGCTTCGCGCTACCTGCTGGCGGTCGGTTTGGTGTTCGCCGCATTGGCAGCAGTCGCCGGTCTCACCGACTTCATGGGCGATGAGCGAATCCGCTCATCGAGCACCGCGCTTCAGCATATGCTCGCAAACGTCACCGCGGTCGTGCTTGAGCTCGTCAACTTCTTCCTTCGGCTGAACAACAACGATTCGATCGCCAAGGTCGGAGTCTACCTGTCGGTAATCGTCGTGCTGATCCTCGTCTTCAGCGGCTGGAAGGGAGGCGAACTCGTCTTCCGTTACGGCGTCGGAGTGAGTGACGATCACACCGGCTGAGCGTCAGGCGGCGATTGCCGCCTTCAGCTCGTCGACCAAATCGACCCGTTCCCACGGAAAGAAATCGCCGTCCGCCTTGCGTCCGAAATGGCCATAGGCGGCGGTCGGCTCGTAGATCGGCTTGTTGAGGCCGAGGTGGGTACGGATCCCGCGCGGAGTCAGCCGCCCGAGCTTGCCGATTCGACCGATCGCAGCCTCGATATTGTCGTCGCCGACCGTCCCGGTTCCGTGGGTGTCGACATAGAGCGACAGAGGCTCGGCTACGCCAATCGCATAGGCAAGCTGGATCGTGCACTTTTTCGCGAGGCCCGCCGCGACAATGTTCTTCGCAAGATAGCGGGCTGCATAAGCGGCTGAGCGATCGACCTTGGTCGGGTCCTTGCCCGAGAAGGCGCCGCCACCGTGCGGAGCCGCGCCACCGTAAGTGTCGACGATGATCTTCCGACCGGTAAGGCCCGCGTCACCGTCAGGACCGCCAATCTCGAAGCTGCCGGTCGGGTTGATGTGGTAGACGGTCTCGTTGCCGAGCAATTCTTGGGGCAGAACCCGAGCGACGACGTCCTTCACATAGGCATGCAGCTGGGCTTGCTTCTCGCCCTTGTCGTAGCCGGGCTTGTGCTGGGTCGAGACGACGATGGCGGTCGCCTTGGCCGGCTTGCCCTCTTCGAAGCGAAGCGTGACCTGGCTCTTGGCATCGGGCTCGAGGAACGGCGCGCGGCCCTCGTGGCGGTCGGTCGCCATCTCCATCAGGATCTTGTGACTGTAGTCGAGCGTGGCGGGCATGAGGTCGGGGGTCTCGTCACAGGCGAAGCCGAACATGATGCCTTGGTCGCCGGCGCCTTCCTCCTTGTTCTCGCTGGCGTCGACGCCCTGCGCGATGTGCGGTGACTGGCCGTGGAGATGGTTCGCGAACTCGAAGCTCGCCCAGTGAAAGCCCGCCTGTTCGTAGCCGATTCGCTTCACCACGCCCCGCACCGCTTCCTCGATCTCGTCGCGAGCGCCCGGGGCCCAGCCACCGGTGTCCGGCCAGCGTTCCTCATCGAACACCGGCTTGCAGCGAATTTCGCCGGCGAGGACGACGCGATTGGTCGTGGTCATGGTCTCGCAGGCGACGCGCGCCTCGGGGTCCTTGCCAAGGAAGAGGTCGACGATGGCGTCGGAAATCTGGTCGGCGACCTTATCCGGATGGCCTTCGGAAACGGATTCGGAGGTGAAGAGATAATTGCTGCGCATGAACGGAGAGAAGCCCTCGAAATCAGGATATAAAGAAGTCTTTATATGTGCGCCTCTAGCGGCGCTTGCGGCCCAGCACAATGCCGCCTGCGATGAGCAGCAGCGAGAGCAGCAACGGGATTATATTGCCGAACCGGGCGAAGGGTGGCGGCGAGTTCGCGTGTGGCGGAAGGACCGCGTCAATTACTCCGGCGGTCCGCCAGGGAAGCTCCTTCACGACATTGCCGCGGCCGTCGATCACCGCGCTGATTCCTGTCGGCGTCGAGCGAAGCACGGGGATTCCTTCCTCGGCCGCCCTTAAGCGGGCCTGTGCAAGGTGCTGTGGCGGACCCCAGGAGCCGAACCAGGCGTCGTTCGATGGATTGAAGATGAATTCCGGGCGGTTGCGCTCGTCGACGACATGGCCCGAGAAGATGATCTCGTAGCAGAGGTCGAAGCCGACCTTGCCCCATTCGCCGCCGAGATCGATCGTTCGCGGGCCGGGGCCGCGCGTGAAGTCCAGATCGCCGGGAGCGAGGCGGGACAGCCCGATCGCCGAAAGGAGCGAGCGCATCGGGAGATATTCGCCATAGGGGACGAGGTGCGCCTTGTCGTAGCGGCCGACCACGCGGCCGCCGGGCGCAAGCACGAACACGCTGTTCGCTGCCCCGTCGACGTGGAATCCGTCATGCGAGGCGACGGCTATTCCGCCGGTGAGGAGCAGATCGCCGGGCCCGAGCAGCGAGGCGGCCCGGTCGCGCTGAAATAGCGCCATTCCCTGATGGCCGTCAGTGCGCGCATCTTCCAACGGATCGGTGACTGCGGCTTCGGGCCACAGAAGCAATCGCGGCTCGCCGGCTGGTGGGCCGGACAGCGTGGCGAGGCGGCGCGCGGCTTCCTCGTCGAAGCCGGGCGTCCATTTGTCTTCCTGGCCGATGTTCGGCTGGACGATTCGGACGTTGCGGATGGTCAGCGGGTCGGGCGGCACCGGCGATGATGGAAGCACCCAAAGGAAGGCGGTGACCGCGAGGATGACGAGCAACGGAAGCCATTTCCGGTAATATTCGAGCCAGATCGCGCCCCCCAGAAGCACCACAAGTCCGGAAAGTCCGTAGGTTCCGATCAGCGGAGTCACCCCGATCAGCGGGGTTGGGGCTAGCGCGGCGGCGGCCGGATTCCATGGGAAGCCCGTGAAGATGAAGCCTCGAAGCCACTCGCTGATCGCCCAGGCGCCTCCGAGCACTGTCACCATGACGACACGGTCGTCGCGTCCGAACCACCAGCCGGCGCCGGCCGCCAAGGCCGGATAGACGGCGAGGTATAGCGAGAGAAGCACGACCGCGATCCAGCCAAGCCACGCCGGCATGTTCGACTGGTAGGTGAAGGAAGTCGCGATCCAGTTGAGGCCGATCACGAACTGGCCAAGGCCAAACAGCCAGCCAAGGAGCAACGCGCGGCGAAGCGACTGTGTCCTGTCGAGCAATTCGCAAAGCCCCGCGATCGCGACAAGCAACAGCGGCCACCAGCCGACCGGCTCGAATGCGAAAGCCGAAATGCCGCCGGCAATCAGCGCATAAAGCGCGAGCTTCGTCGGACCGGCCTGCCGCCGATGGCCCGCCGGGCGGTCCCGGGCCAGGAAGCGATCCAAGAACATTGGCGCGGATTGCTTCGCTTCGCGGCTAATGACAAGTGAAGGCTCATGAGCCTGCCGCCTTTCCATCTCGCCTTTCCGGTCAACGACCTCGCCGCGGCGCGTCGTTTCTACGTGGAATTGCTCGGCTGTCCGGAGGGGCGCAGCTCCGACGAATGGATCGATTTCGATCTCCACGGTCACCAGATCGTCGCCCACCTCGCACCTGAGGCCGTGCGGGTTCGTGCCGGCAATCGCGTCGACGGCGAGGACGTGCCGGTGCCGCATTTCGGAATCGTGCTGCCGATGGAAGAGTGGAAGACGCTGGCATCGCGGCTTGAGGACGCCGGCGTCGAGTTCGTGATTGCGCCGGCGATTCGCTTCGAGGGCGAATCGGGCGAGCAGGCGACGATGTTCTTCCTCGATCCCGCCGGGAACGCGCTGGAGTTCAAGGCGATGGCGAATCCCGCGAACCTCTTCGCGAAGAATTAGTCCGCCTGCGCCTCGCCTTCGGGGGCGTGGAGGCGGACCCGGATAATCCGGCGCGGGTCGGAATCGACCGCTTCGAGCTTCCAGCCGGAAGGATGGGTCAGGCACTCGCCGTTCGCAGGAATGTGGCCAGCGAGAAGGAACATCAGCCCGCCGAGGGTATCGACCTCGTCGTCTTCCGACGAGAGTCGCGGGTCGACCGCCTCGGCCAGCTCCTCGAGCTCGATCCGGGCATCGGCTTCCCAAACTCCGTCGTCGAGAAGGGTCAGCATCCCGGCCTCGGCCTCGTCATGCTCGTCTTCGATGTCGCCGACGATTTCCTCGACCACGTCCTCGATCGTCACCAGGCCCTCTGTCCCGCCGAACTCATCGACCACGATGGCGAGGTGAATGCGGTCCGCGCGCATCCGCGCGAGCAGCTCGATCACGCCCATGGATTCCGGAATGAAGAGCGGTTCGCGCATGAGCGCAGGAAGCGAGCGGTCGCGCGTCTGGTCGACGCTCGCGACGAAGATGTCCTTGATGTGGACCATGCCGACGACCTCGTCGAGGCTTTCGCCGTAGATCGGAAGGCGGCTGTGGCCCGCATCGGCGAACGCCTGGACCAAATCGTCGAAGCTGATGTCGCTGGGCACTGCGACGATGTCCCCGCGAGTTACGCATATATCCCCTGCGGTCTGTTCGCCGAAGTGGAGCAGGTTGCGGAGCATCTGCCGTTCGGCCGGACTGAGGTCGCCGGCGATGGGATGCGAACCCTCGCTTTCCTCCGCTTCGTCGATCGCATCCTCGATTTCCTCGCGGAGCGTCGGTTCGGAATCTTCGCCGAACAGCAAATTGCGCATGCCGCGCCAGAGCGTCGATCCGCTGTCGTCGCCTCGCGTCGCCATCAGGCGGTCACTTCATAAGGGTTGGAAATGCCGAGCCGCTTCAGCGCGCGCACTTCGCGCAACTCCATGTCGTTGGCTTCACCATCCTCGTTGTGGTCGTAGCCGAGCAGGTGAAGGGTTCCGTGGACCATCAGATGGGTGGCGTGGTCCGCGATAGAGACGCCTTTGTCGGCCGCTTCGGCCTCGCAGACACCGCGAGCAAGCACGATATCGCCCAGCAACAATTCTGCGCCAAAAACATTTGCTCGAACTAAATCGCGTTCGTCAGCCATCGGAAAGGAGAGGACATTCGTGGGCTTGTCCTTGCCGCGCCACTTGGCGTTGAGTGCGCGGACTTCCTCGTCGCCTGTCAAAGTGACGGAAATCTCGACGGGCCGTTCCGCGTCAGCGATCTCGGGAAAGGCGCTCTCGGCGATCGCCGCCTCGGCGGCCCTTCGGGCGAGCGGCAGCCAGAAGCTGCTACTGTCCCATTCTCCATCGGCGTCGAGGGCAATTTCGAGGCTCATCCGCCTACATCCCGGCCTGCGTTCGCGCCCTCATAAGCATCGACGATGCGCCCAACCAGCGGGTGACGGACGACGTCGGCGGCGGTGAAGCGAACGACGGCAATGCCCTGGACGCGCTCGAGCCGGCGCACCGCGTCCGCGAGCCCCGACTTGCTCGGGTCGGGCAGATCGACCTGGTGCGGATCGCCGCAGATCACCATCCGGCTGCGCATTCCGAAGCGCGTCAGGAACATCTTCATCTGCAGCGGCGTGGTGTTCTGCGCCTCGTCGAGAATGATGAAGGCGTCGTTGAGAGTGCGGCCGCGCATGAAGGCGAGCGGCGCGATTTCGATCTCGCCCGATGCGATCTTGCGCTCGACCTGCTCGGTCGGGAGCATGTCGTAGAGCGCGTCGTAGAGCGGCCGAAGATAGGGATCGACCTTCTCCTTCATGTCGCCCGGAAGGAAGCCTAGCCGCTCGCCGGCCTCGACCGCGGGGCGGGACAGGATGAGCCGGTCGACGCTCCCGCTGATGAGCTGCGACACCGCCTGCGCGACGGCGAGATATGTCTTGCCTGTGCCGGCGGGGCCCAGCCCGAAGATCATGTCGTCGCGGGCGAGGGCCTCCATGTACGGAGTCTGCATCGCCGAGCGCGGGACGATGGTCTTCTTGCGTGTGCGGATCATGACCCGCGGCGCCGAGGTGACTTCCTCCTGGATGATGCCGTCGAGATGGGGTTGCGCTGCCATCCCGAGGACACCTTCGACCGCTTCGGCATCGACGTCGTGGCCGCTGTCGAGCCGGTTGTAGAGGCCGATAAGCACGTCACGGGCACGCGCCGCGGCGTCGGGGTCCCCTTCGATCTGAACGCGGTTGCCGCGCGCGGCTATGTGCACGCCGAGGCGCTGTTCAATGGTGATCAGGTGTCGGTCGTAATCGCCGAACAAGGGGCCGAGCAGGTACGGCTGCTCGAACTCGATCTCCAGCCGCGCGCGATCCGGAACTGCGGCTAGGTCGCGACGCGACATCAGGCAGCCACCTTCGCGCGAGCCGCGCCGGTCATGCTGTTCGGACCCGCAGCGACGAGGGTAACGTCGAGTAGCTCGCCTGACGGGGCGCTCGTCTCGACATGGACCGACTGAAGCCAGGGCGAGCGGCCGATCATCTGGCCGTCGTGCCGGCCTTTTCGCTCGACGAGGATTTGCGTGTCCACGCCGATCTTTGACCGATTGAAGGCGAGCTGGTTCTCCGTAATCCGGGCCTGCAGCCGTTGGAGCCTGTCGTCCATGATCTCGCGCGGAATCTGGTCCTCCATGGTCGCGGCCGGAGTGCCCGGCCGGGCACTGTACTTGAACGAATAGGCGGCCGCGTAGCGAACCGCATCAACGATCTTCAGCGTCGCTTCGAAATCTTCCTCGGTCTCGCCGGGGAAGCCGACGATGAAGTCGCCGGAAAGAGCGATGTCGGGACGGGCAGCGCGCATCTTCTCGATGATAGCGAGATAGGTTTCGGTCGTGTGACTGCGGTTCATCGCCTTGAGAATCCGGTCGCTCCCCGACTGCGCGGGGAGGTGCAGGTACGGCATCAGCTTATCGACCTCGGCATGAGCGGCGATGAGCTCGTCATTCATGTCCGCAGGATGACTGGTCGTATAGCGGATGCGCTCAAGCCCATCGATATCCGCAAGCGCTCGGATCAGGTCGGCGAAGCCGATGCCGTCGTTCGTCCAGGCATTCACGTTCTGCCCGAGCAGAACGATCTCGCGAGCACCGCTTTCGACCAGGGCGTGGGCCTCGGTCACGATGTCGCCCTGCGGCCGCGAGATCTCGGCGCCGCGAGTGTAAGGCACCACACAATAGGTGCAGAATTTGTCGCAGCCTTCCTGGATCGTGAGGAAGGAGCTGGGATTGGCGCGGCGGCGTTCGGGAAA
>Ga0157369_10011444_pt1 | contig 10076 bp, 9 predicted proteins | sample C25metaG_FD_113461 | JGI IMG/M metagenome (GOLD analysis project Ga0157369, IMG submission 113461) | Corn rhizosphere microbial communities from Kellogg Biological Station, Michigan, USA - C2-5 metaG | ecosystem: Host-associated > Plants > Roots > Rhizosphere > Soil | place: USA: Michigan...
ATGAGAATCATGAGTCTTTTCAATGCGCGCTGACACTTTGACATCAAACCCGTTTCAAAATCGGGGGTCATCTAAGTCCCTGTTTTTGAGTCGGTTTTCGAGATGTGTGCATGCCTTAGCCCTCCGGGAGAGGTGACCCAACTAGCGGTGCCGCGACAACAGGCTTGCGACGCCGCTGCGGCGGCGTACGCCGAGCTTTTCGAAGACGCGCTTGAGATGGGTGCGGACGGTGGAGATTTCGACGCCGATGCGGTAGGCAATCTCCTTGTCGCTGAGATCATCGGCGACCATTCGCGCAATCTCATATTCGCGCACCGATAATTTCAGCGTCGGCGTGGGCGCGTGAACCTCGGATAGCGCTGGCGCTCCCTGCGCGCGCAACAGCGCACCGGTAAAGGCCGGCTCGATCAGTCGCAACAGCTCGAGCGTATGCGCGTCGAAATTTTCGCTGCCCCGCCCGCGCCAGATCCTGACATCGCCGATGTTGCGATCGCCGGCATAGGCATAGGCGTTGACACCCCAATGCAGTCCGTCGCGGGCCAGGAAGTCGTTGAAGAATTCGGTCCGCATCAAGTCGCGTTGCGGCATCACCTGCGTCACCAGCGTCGGCTCGCGGCAGGCCTGTAGCTTGAACGTGATGGGATCATGATACTGGTAATACAGATCGTAGTTCGCGAGATTCTTGGGGTCCATGTTGAGGAACACGGCCTTTTCGAACTTCTTCGACACCCCATGCCAGACATACGAGGCGTAATAATCGGCGTGCAGCAACTCGAGCAGATAATGTCCGATCGCTTCGCGCACGTCGTGCTCGCCAAGGTCCTCGGACAACAGCCCGAAGATGTGCGCCAGCACCCGGCTCTCTGCGGCAGCGAGATACATGGCCGGCTAGTCTAGCGAAGAATGTTTCGCCTGGAAACCGGCCCGCCCGCCCCGGCGCTTAGTCGGCCTTGATGCCGGCGTCCTGGATCACCTTGCGCCAGCGGTCTTCCTCCTCGCGAAAGTAACGGTCGAGCTCGGAGGGCGGGCTCGCGACCAGGATCAGGCCCTCGTTCACGCTGAGCTTCTTGAAGGGCTCCGCTTTGACCGCGTTCGCGGCCGCCTTGTTGATGCGGTCGATGATATCGGGCGGCGTCTTGGCTGGTGCGAACAGGCCGTACCAGGCCTCGGCGTCGTAGCCGGGCACACCGGCTTCGGAGACAGTCGGCAGATTCGGGAAGGCCGGCGAGCGCTCCGCCGAGGTTACGGCGGCGCGCGCAACTGACCGGCCTCGACCAGCGCTGCGGCACTCGCGACCGTCGTGAACATCACCTGGATCTGACCTCCGATCAGGTCGGTGATAGCCGGCGCCGAGCCCTTGTACGGGACGGTGGTCAAATTGACGTTCGCCATGTGCTTGAACAGTTCGCCGGCGAGATGCGCCGAGGTGCCGGTGCCATAGGTGCCGTAGGACAATTTGTCGGGATCGGCCTTGGCGGCGGCGATCAGATCCGCGATCGACTTGATCTGGGATTTCGGATTGACCACGACAATGCTGAAGGAGCGTGCGATGAGCGCCACGGGCGTGAGGTCACGATGCTGGTCGTAAGGCAGCTGGGCGTAGAGGCCCGGATTGACCGCATTGGCGAAGGTGCCCATCAGCAGCGTGTAGCCGTCGGGCTCGGCGGTTGCGACCGCCTGGGTGCCGATGATGGTCCCTGCGCCCGGCTTGTTCTCGATGATGACGGAGACGCCGAGCTCTTTGGACATCTCCTGGGCCAGCGTACGAGCCACCAGGTCGGTGCCGCCGCCTGGCGCAAACGGCACCACGATCTTGATGACACGATCGGGATAGGCCGCGCGCGCCGCACCGCCGACAAAGAACATGCATGCTGCAAGCGCGAACAATATCGGCTTTAGTTTCGGAAACATGTGACCGCCATCAATGGAGAGCCAAAACTTCATGGAGCCAGAACTTCATAGACCTACGGCTTCATAAAGCGTGTTTGTGCCTTTCGCCATGCGCCCGACGATGGACGGTAGCGCGCTTGCGGCAATGGACGATGATGCTGGCGCCAGACTAGCATCCGCGCCCCACCAAGAACCAAGAAGCCTGCGGGAGGATTTCGATGAAGCATGCGCTGCTCGGATTATTGCTGCTTGCCGCGTCGCCGGCGCTGGCTCAGCAGTCGGTGCCCACCATCGCCTTCGATTCCGTGCCCAATCCGGTGCGGCTGCCGCACAATATGTATTTCGGCGAGGTGTCGGGCGTCGCGGTCAACTCCAAGGGACACATCTTCGCGCTGTCACGCGGCAACACGTCCGGTCCGGCCTATGCCGCCGCGGCAACGCAACTGCTGGAGTTCGACGCCAAGGGCAATTTCATCGGCGAGATGGGCAAGAACCTCTACGCCTGGTCGTTCGCCCACACCGTGAAGGTGGACCCGCAGGACAATGTCTGGGTCACCGACAAGGGCTCCGACATGGTGATCAAGTTCGATCCCGAAGGCCGCGTGCTGATGGTGTTCGGCCGCAAGCAGGAGGCTTCCGACGAAGACACCGGGCCGCTGAAGCATCCGAAGCCACCGCTGCCCGCCGAGGACGGCCGCTTCCGTCAGGTCACGGATGTCGCCTGGAACAAGGCCGGCGACACCTTCATCAGTGACGGCTACATCAATTCGCGTGTCGCCAAGGTTGACAAGGACGGCAACTGGATCAAGTCCTGGGGCGACCGCGGCAAGGAGCCCGGCCAGTTCAACACCCCGCATTCGATCGCGACCGACGCGCAGGGCAATGTCTATGTCGCGGACCGCGGCAACCGCCGCATCCAGGTGTTCGACGGCGACGGCAAGTTCCTGCGTCAGTTCACCATCGACGTGCCAGTGCCGCCGGACGCGAAACCTGCGATCGGCAAGAAGCCGGATGAAGCGATGATCGCGGCCGGCACGATGGCGCCGGGCTCGCCCTGGGCGATCTGCATCACGCCGCCGCCGAACCAGGTTCTCTATTCGGCCGACGCCTTTCCCGGCCGCATCTACAAGCTCAGCCTCGACGGCAAGGTGCTGGGCGTGCTCGGCCGGTCCGGCAAGCAGCTCAAACAGTTCGGATGGATTCACGCGATGGCATGCCCCTCGGAGAACACGCTCTATGTCGCGGAGCTGCTGAATTGGCGGGTGCAGAAATTGATCTTGAAGCCGTAGCGCCGCCACGTCGTCATTGCGAGCGACGCGAAGCAATCCAGCATGCATCCACAGGCTGGATTGCTTCGTCGCTTACGCTCCTCGCAATGACGGCACTCTTAGATCATCCGCCGCACAAACGGAATCTTGCGCAACAAAATCACCGTCACCCAGCTCCCCGTCAGCGTTCCCGCGAACACGATTGCGAATTTGGCGAATGGCGACCAGGCCGGATCGTAGACCACATATTGCAGCCAGATGATGAAGATGTAGTGGATCAGGAAGATGCCGTAGGCGGAGGGCTGGATGGCATCGAGCAAGCGCATCGGCGATTTCGCGGCGCGCAGGAAGAAGCCCGGCTCGGCAAAAGCCATCGCGCCGCTGAACAGTGCGAAGGCAAGTCCATACGCCGTGCGCCACCACACCGGCTGCATGTTGGGATCGGGCAACAAATTGTGCTTGGCGTAAACGAGGGCCAGTATCCCACCATAGAAAACGAGCGCGACCGCGAGCCAGACCTTCCAGCGCGCCGCCAGTTCGCCGTTCTCCGCGAAGACGCCTGAGCGAAGATCCGTCGCACCGATGCCGACGCCGACCAGGAAATAGCCGAAATAGAGGAAGATGCGGCTGGTCTGGATCGGCAAGGGATAACCGCCCGGCTCGAACCAGGCGGCATCGCCGACCCAAAGCCGCATCGGCAGATAGACGATAACCGAGAAGGCCAGGAACGCGACGAAGGCAACGCCCGGACGGTAGCGCAATCCGCAAATCGCCCTGCCGAGCCCCTCGATCGCGCCTGGCGCGATCTTCCACAGCAGCGCCACGACCGTATCGAACGCCAAGAGCACCCAGATGAACCATGCCGGTCCCGACGGCCAGGGACCGATGGTGAACACGCGCCACAAGAAATGAAGGAAGTTGAAATCAGTGGTGCCGGGCAGGTGGTAGCGCAGGAAAGTCGGATAATAGGCGACCGGCATCAGCACGAAGATGGAGAGCAGATAAGGCACGCCGAGCCTCCAGGCGCGGTTGCCGAGGTAATTCGCAGGTCCACGCTTGGCGAGACTCTGCTGCACGAACAGGCCCGAGATCAGGAACATGCAGGCCATAAAGAAGCTGTCGTTGAACAGCACGACCAGATCGAAGCCGAGCCAGCGCGCCTTGTCGCCGCTGCCGAAATGCGTGTAGTTGACCACGGAATGATGCAGCAGCACCAAGAGCGTGATGAAGGTCCGCGCGCGGTCGAGCGCAATGATACGCGTCGGCGCGGCGATGGTCTGATCGCTGGTCACGGGCTTTTGCAGCATCGCACCTCTCCGGTCATTTCTCGAGGGCGTCGTAAATGATCTTTTTGATCGTGGTGATGACGTGCATCCGTCCCGACGGCGAGTCCTGCATCACCACGAAGAACATGTCCTCCGCACGGTCGACGACGATATAGCAGCCCGTCGCGCCGTCCCATTTGATCTCGCCGAGCGAGCCGGGCGGCGGCGGGATCGCAAAACCCGGATCGACGCGGACGCCGAAACCATAGCCGAAACCGAAGCCGTCGCCTGGAAAATAATAGGTATCGCGCGCAACCCCTGCGCCCGGCCCGATGTGGTCCGTCGTCATGGCCTCGAACGTGGCCGGACTGAGATAGGTCTTGCCGTCGAGCTTCCCGCCATTGAGCAGCATCTGGCCGTAGCGGGCAAAGTCGGCAATGGTCGAGACCATGCCGCCGCCGCCCGATTCCCAGCGCGTGACATTGAGCGAATTGCGCTCGACATGGCGGTCCTTCGGCAGCGGATAGGCATAGCGTGCCCGCTCAGCCGGATCGGTCAGGAAGAATTTGGTGGTGGTCATGCCGAGCGGATCGAGCAGGTTCGCTTTCTCGAACTGATAAAGCGATTGGCCGGAAGCGACCTCGATCACCCGGCCAAGCACGTCGATGGAATGGCCATAGTCCCAGAGCGTGCGCGGCTGCTCGGCCAGCGGCACCTTGGAAATCCGCTCGGCAAAGCCGGCATTGTCGAAATCGCCGAGATAGATGCCTTCATAAGCCGATTTGACCAGGCCGTCGCCATAGAAGCCGTAGGTGATGCCTGAAGTGTGGAGCAGCAAATCCTCGACCGTGATCGGCCGGCGCAGCGACAAGTGATCCAGCACAGTCTTGCCGCTTTCATCCTTACGCTCGAAACCGACCTTCATTCCGGCAAAAGACGGGATGTATTTGCTGACGGGATCATTGAGCGCGATCTTGCCGCGGTCGATCAGCATCATCGCCGCAATGCTGGTGATGGTCTTGGTGACGGAATGGATCGGGAAGATCGCATCCTCCGTCATCGGCGTGCCCTTGTCCGGGTCGCGCGTGCCGAACCATTTGAGATAAACCGGCTTGCCGTGCTGTTGCACGAGTACGATCGCGCCGGGGATTTTGCCCGCGGCGATCTCGCCTTTGACGAAAGGCTCGATCGGTGCGAGCTTTTCAACGACGATGTTCGCACCCGGCGGTGGGCCGAACGGTGCCGATCCCGCGAGCGCTGAGGTCAGCGGGGCCAATGCAAACAGAGTGATCAGGGAAGTAACAATGCGATTCATTGGGCCGGACCATATTGCATTGCTCTATGCCGATCCAGATGACAGCTGCCACATTATCGTCATTGCGAGCGAAGCGAAGCAATCCAGAGGTGTATCCGTGGAAATGGCCTGAATTGCTTTCGCCTTCGCTCATTGAGCTTCGGCGAACACGTCGTCGCGGAGCCCGTCATTGGGCCGCGCTTCGCGCGGACCCGTTGGCTCCTCGCAACAACGACGATAGTCATGCATACGGGTTGATCTGCTTCTGCTGCTCGGCGGAATGACGCGCCAACAGGTCGATGAAGGTCCTGACCTTCGCCGAGAGATGATGGCGATGCGGATAGATCGCATTCATCGAGAATTCGACCGGCCGGTATTCCGGCAGCAGCCGGACCAATTCGCCCGACTCGAGATGGTCGCGAACCAGAAATCCCGCGGCAAGCCAGACGCCGACGCCGGCCAGCGTGGCCAATCGCAGCGTGTCGCCGCTATTCGAGATCAGATTGCCCGACACGCGCACCGTCGCCGGCGTCCCCTTGCGGTCGACGAAACGCCAGTCGTCCCCATAGGGATAATTCACGTGGCGGATGCAGTTGCGCTCGGCCAGATCAGCGAGCTGTTCGGGCTTGCCGTGCTTTTCGATGTAGTCATGCGAGCAGCACAACACATGCCGCCAGGTCGCAAGGCTGCGCACGATCAGGCTGGAATCCGGTGACGGGATCATGCGGACCGCGAGGTCGAAATTCTCGTCGATCAGGTCGACATTGCGTTCGCCGATGACGAGATCGACCTTCACATCGGGATAGGCTGCGAGGAACTCGGCCACCACCGGCGACAGGAACTGCACCAGATGGGTGTTGGTATAGACGCGCAGCGTGCCGCGCGGGGTCGATTGCAGCGCGCCGGCGATATCGTCGGCCTGTTCGATGTCCGCGAGGATCTGGACGCAGCGGTCGTAATAGCCCTTGCCGATTTCGGTCAGGCTCACCTTGCGCGTGGTGCGGTTGAGCAGTCGTGCGCCCAGGCGATCTTCGAGCGCCTGCACATGGTTGCTGACCATGGTCGTGGACATGTTGAGCTTGCGCCCCGCCGCCGAGAAGCCGCCGGCGTCGACGACCCGGACGAAGGCGGTCAGGCTGGTCAACCGGTCCATCGGACCCTCGATTATCTATTGCGGCTGGATAATGCTTCCAGCTTTTCCCGGATTATCACAAGGCGGATGACATTGCATCTTTGCGGCATCTCAGAAGCCCCTCGCGGGCAGCGACCGAAGCTTTACGAGGATGCCATGTCGAATGCGGCCTATGTCTCTGAAACCGATAAGAAAATCAGCCTGAAGCCGTTGCGCCAGGCGATCAAGCGCGCGGCGCTGGCGTTGGCTCTGGCCCTTGGCATCGCCGCGGCCGGCGATTTCGGCCACTACTACCTGACCACCGGCCGCTACCTCGAAAGCACCGACGACGCCTATGTGAAGGCCGATTCCACGATCATCGCGCCGAAGGTCTCCGGCTACATCGCCCAGGTGCTGGTGTCCGACAACGAGCCGGTCAAGGCCGGTCAACTGCTCGCCCGTATCGACGACCGCGACTTCAAAACCGCGCTGAGCCAGGCCAGGGCCGACGTCGCCGCGTCAGAGGCCGCCGTCCACAACCTCGATGCGCAGATCGAATTGCAGGGACCGCTGATCCAGCAGCAGGCTGCCGATGTCGATGCAGCCGAGGCCAACCTCAAATTCGCGCAGGAAGAGCGCAGCCGCTATGACGACCTGATGAAGTCGGGCTCCGGCACGGTGCAGCGCGCCCAGCAGACCGACGCGGCGCTGCGGGCCCAGACCGCGCAATTGCAGCAGAGCAAGGCGGGCCTGATCGCCGCCAACAAGAAGATCGAGGTGCTCTCGACCCAGCGCGCCCAGGCGGTTGCCGAGCTCGATCACGCCCATGCAGTCGAGGAGCAGGCGGCGCTGAACCTGTCCTACACGCAAATCACGGCTCCTGTTGAAGGTACCGTCGGCGCCCGCTCGCTGCGGGTCGGACAATATGTGCAGGCCGGCACGCAGTTGATGGCGGTGGTGCCGCTCGACGCGGTCTACGTTATCGCAAACTTCAAGGAGACTCAGCTTACGAACGTCCGCGATGGGCAGCCCGTTGAACTCAAAATCGACAGCTTCCATTCGACCACGCTGAAGGGCCATGTTGACAGCCTGTCGCCGGCGAGCGGCCTGGAGTTTGCGCTGCTGCCGCCGGACAACGCCACCGGCAACTTCACCAAGATCGTGCAGCGCGTCCCCGTGAAGATCGTGTTCAACGACCACTCCCTGAAGGGACTGCTTCGTCCCGGCATGTCGGCGGTGCCGACCGTCGACACCAAGGCGACCGTCGTCGCTGAACGCAAGGCGCACGAACAGATCGCTTCCAACGCGGCCAAGGTCCATCCCGCTGGAGGCTAAGTGCTGGAAGCGCTCGTCCAGCAGGAATCTTCAAATCTTGCTGGATAATGCTTCCACAATTCCTTCGATTATCGAGATCAACTGTTCAATGCATGCTCTCCCGGCAAGGCAAGAGGAGACGAACATGACCGCGCTTCAAGCAACCCTCGGCACCACTTCCTCTCCCGCCGTCGCTGGCCCCGCCGCGGCGCCAGCCGCCCGCGCCGTCTCGGTCAAGCCTGTTTCGATAAAGACCTGGGTCGCCGTGATCGGCGCCACGCTCGGCGCCTTCATGGCCGTGCTCAACATCCAGATCGTCAACGCCTCGCTGGCCAACATCCAGGGCGCGATCGGTGCCGGCATCGATGATGGGGGATGGATTTCGACCTCCTATCTGATCGCCGAGATCGTGGTGATCCCGCTCTCCGGCTGGCTCGCCCAGGTGTTCTCGGTCCGCATCTATCTCCTGACCAATGCCTTCCTGTTCCTGGTGTTCTCGGCGGCTTGCGCCTTCGCGCAGGACCTGCCGCAGATGATTGCGCTGCGCGCCGTGCAAGGCTTCACCGGCGGCGTGCTGATCCCGATGGCGTTCACCCTGATCATCACGTTGCTGCCGAAGAACAAACAGCCGATTGGGCTCGCGCTGTTCGCGATCTCCGCGACCTTCGCACCCGCAATCGGTCCGACCATCGGCGGCTATCTCACCGAGAACTGGGGCTGGGAATACATCTTCTATGTCAACGTCGTGCCGGGCGCGATCATGATCGCCATGCTCTATTTCTCGCTGGAGGCGAAGCCCATGAAGCTGTCGCTGCTGCGTGAGGGCGACTGGGCCGGCATCATCACCATGGCGATCGGCCTGTCCGCGCTGCAGACCGTGCTGGAGGAAGGCAACAAGGACGATTGGTTCGGCTCGCCCTTCATCGTCCGCCTCGCTGTGATCGCAACGATTGCGCTAACCCTGTTCATCGCGATCGAGCTGAGCACAAACAAGCCGCTGCTGAACCTGCGCATCCTGTTCCGTCGCAACTTTGGCTTCGGCGTCCTCGCCAACTTCCTGCTCGGCATTGCCCTCTACGGCTCGGTCTACATCCTGCCGGTCTATCTCGCCCGCATCCAGGGCTACAATTCCGAGCAGATCGGCATGGTGCTGGCATGGACCGGCCTGCCGCAACTCGTGTTGATCCCGCTGGTGCCCCGCCTGATGAAGCGGTTCGACCCGCGGATCGTGATCGGAATCGGCTTTGCTCTGTTCGCTGGCTCCAACTTCATGAACATCTTCATGACCAACGACTATGCCGCCGATCAGCTGTTCTGGCCGAACGTCGTCCGTGCCATTGGTCAGGCCCTTTGCTTCGCGCCTCTCTCCGCGGTCGCCACCGCCGGCGTCGAGCACGAGAATGCGGGGTCCGCGTCCGCCCTGTTCAACATGATGCGCAACCTCGGCGGCGCGATCGGGATCGCCGCGCTGCAGACCCTGCTCACCAAGCGCGAGCAATATCACTCCAACGTGTTGATGCAGTCGGTGTCGCTGTTCGAGCAGGCGACCCGCACCCGGCTCGACCAGCTCACGCAATATTTCATGAACCATGGCGTGATCGACCGCGTTGATGCCGCGCGCCGTGCCTATGTCGCGATCGGCCACATCGTGCAAAAGCAGGCCTTTATCCTCGCCTTCAGCGACACCTTCTATCTGATCGGCGTGGCACTGATTGTCGCACTGCTTGCCTCGCTGATGCTGCAAAAGCCCGACCATCTTGACGCCGGCGGCGCCCACTAACCACCTGTCACTCAACCTCAGAGGAGAACGACCAATGAAGCCCCGCATGAACTTCTTTCAGGCCGCGCCCGACACCATCAAGGCGCTCACCGCGCTGGAAAACCAGATCCAGGCGTCCGGCCTCGAGCAGTCTCTGATCGAGCTGGTCAAGACC
>Ga0157369_10011447_pt1 | contig 10074 bp, 13 predicted proteins | sample C25metaG_FD_113461 | JGI IMG/M metagenome (GOLD analysis project Ga0157369, IMG submission 113461) | Corn rhizosphere microbial communities from Kellogg Biological Station, Michigan, USA - C2-5 metaG | ecosystem: Host-associated > Plants > Roots > Rhizosphere > Soil | place: USA: Michigan...
AGGCCCAGACCGCGCGAGGCGTCGAGGGCGTCGTTCGGCGTGTCGGGGTAGGCACCGTCAACGACTCCGAGCACCGCAACTTTGCCTTTCGCAGCAGCGTAAAACCGCTGGATGAGCGGTGCCTCGGCCTTGCACGGCGGGCACGGCCCGGCCCAGATGTTGACGACAAGCGGGCCGCGGAGCTTGGCGAGGTCGACCTTCGGACCGTTGCCCAAGCATGGCAGCGTGAGCTGCGGCAGTCCCTTGTCGACCTTGCCGTCACCCGTGGTGGTCGGGCAGTCGGGCAGGTTCGCCTTGGCGATCAGGGTCGGGCTCGCTGTCGCGACCGTCTGATGCTTCTCGGTCGCCCGATTCACGCCGAACGCGACGCCGATCAGCACGACAACCACCGCGATCGCGATCCACGACCGCTTACTCTGCGGGCTCACGTCAGGTCAACGCGTCGATGGGGCCGGTCTTCACCAGCTTTTTGGCGGTGGCTTCGTCGGTCGGCCCGATGCCGTACGACGGGCAGAGCGGCGCCAGCGCGCACGCACCGCAGGCCGGCTTGCGGGCGTGGCAGACCCTGCGGCCGTGCCAGATGACCCGGTGCGAGAGCAGCGTCCACTCCTTGCGCGGGATGAGCGCGGCGATCTCCTGCTCGACCTTCACGGGGTCGTCGGACGTCGTCCACCTGAACCGGTTCGACAGGCGCAACATGTGGGTGTCGACCGTGAGGCCAGGGATGTCGAAGGCGTTGCCGAGCACGACGTTCGCCGTCTTGCGACCGACGCCCGGAAGCGTGACGAGATCCTCGAGCTTGTTCGGGACCTCGCCGTTGAAGCGGTCACACAGCGCCTGCGCCATGCCGAGAATCGAGTTGGTCTTGGCCCGGAAGAACCCCGTCGAGGCGATGATCGACTCGACCTCGGCACGATCGGCGGCGGCGTAGTCGGCCGCGGTCTTGTACTTGCCGAACAGCACGGGCGTGACCATGTTGACCCGCTTGTCGGTGCACTGGGCCGACAAGATGGTGGCGACCAGCAGCTCGAGCGGGTTGGAAAAGTCGAGCTCGCAGTGCGCGTCGGGGTAGAGCTCGGTCAACTCTTTGTTGATCTTGCGGGCGCGCCTGACCAGAGCTGTCTGGGTCTCGTTGTCGAACGTCCGGCGCGCCACGACGCCGAGCCTAACCTTTGCGGACGACGCCGGGCTGGGCCGGGCGCGGTGGTGCCCTACCCCTACTCCTGCATGTCGTCCAGCGTGAAGTTGCCGGCCGGCGGTGTTGCTTGCTGCGACGGCGGCGTCGGAGCCGCCATCGGGCCGCCCGGCTGGGTAGGCGCGGCCGGGCCGGACGTCGCCGCTGCAGCGGCCGCTTGGGCGACCTGCGCGAAGTGCGTGTCGAGCGCGGTCAGCGCCGCCTCGACCGCTGCGTGGTCGCCACCTTGCCGCTGCTCCTGGTACACCGCCTCCCCGAGGGTCTTGTAGAGCTCGGACTCCTGCCGGCTCTGCTGCATCTGGCCGACCTTCGCCTGTCCCTGCTGCATCGCCTGGGTGGCGGTGGCCTTTGCCTTGTCGAGAAAACCCATGTCAGTCACGACCTCCGAACAAACCGCCGAGTGGATTGGTTGCCTTCTCCTCATGGCCCGCATGGGAGTTCTTCACGATGGCGTGCGCGAGCGACTCGATCGTCATGGACTGCAGGATCACCGTGCCGTCACCCTCCAGCGTCGCGAGGTTGAACCCGTTGCCGCCCAAGATGCCGCTCATGATGGTCTGCGCGTTGAGTGCCCCGATGCGCTCGACGCCGTAGCGCACGGTGTCTTCGAAGGCGACCAGGCAACCGGTGTGCACCTGGATTTTCCCACCGTACTTGGCCGGGTTGAGTTCGATGAAGTTGCCCGCCCCCGCGACGAAGAGGGTGCCCACGCCGGTGAACTTCTCCAGGACAAAACCCTCGCCACCCTTGAAGCCGGCCTTCATACCGCTGAACGCGATGTCGAAGTTGACCGTCGACTCGGCGGCGACGAACGCGTCCTTCTCCGCGAACCAGCCGCGGGTGCCGTCAAGTTCGATGGCGCGCATCTCGCCCGGCAGCGTGCCGGCGAGGCTGATCAGCCCGGCACCGCCATGCGGCGTGAAGTACTGAAAGGCGATCGACTCGCCCGCGAGCATGCGCTTGCCGACGTTGACCGCCATGCCGAGCAGCCCGCCCGAACCGCCACCCGCGCCGCCCTGGTTGTTCGGGCTGCTTATCTTGGTTTCGATTCCGACGTTCACGGTCTTCCAGAGGAACTTCCCGGCCTCTGCGTACAGCGTCTGACCGTCGTCGACCTGACACACCACCATCTGCATGGCGTTGCCGCTGATCTTGTGCGAGATAGCCATCTGCCTGCCCCCAAAGTTCGTCGCGACGTTGCGAGGCTCACGACGGTACCCACCTTCGACCCAAACGGGTAGGCCCGCGCCACCCACGGCGAAGCCGGACCTTCACCTGACCGGGTGACGCTCGTCGTGATCGCCTCAAGCCCCCCGCGAAGTGCGCCGATGCCGCGTGAGTAATCGGAACAGATGGACGAATGAGGTCGCATTGAGCACGGGCAGCGTCGAAGGCCGCAGCCGGGCGGCGGCACCCCGCCGCACTCCGGTACGCAGCGACGCCTTCGCGCACCTCTCGATCGGCGACCTGCGGGCCTACCGCCAGGCGCTGGCCGAGGAAGAGAACCGCGTCTCGTACTGGCGACGAATCATCCAGGCCCGCCTCGACGTCGTGCGGGCCGGGGAGGCCGGCGCCATCAAGGTCGACAACCTGCGCAACGTGCTCGCCGAGGCCCGCATCAACAGCGGACGCCGGGTGCTCATTACCGTCGTCCCCGTCGAAGACATCCCGCCACTGCCTGACCTGGCCAAGCTCTGGGAGCGCGAGCCGCGCCCAGGAGACCCGACGCACAACGAGGCCCTCGCCCGCGATCTAGCCGGTGCGGAAATCCAGCTCTCGGCCTACCGCGCCGCCCTCCACCGCCGGATCACCGGCGCCACGGAGGAGCTGATCGCCCGCTACCGGGAGGATCCGGCGCTGTGCCTTCTCGCGCTCCCCGCGCTACCCACGTCGTCCGCAAACCGCCTGGACGCCGCGCAACGGCGCGCGCTGGCGACCCGCCGCTAGACACCGAACCGCGCGTTCCCGGTCACCCGGCTGCGCGAGACTGTGCCGAGGTGTGAGAATCACGCACGTGGATGACGTGTTGAGCAAGTTGCCGCTCTTCGCGGCGCTCACCGACGACGCGGGCGCAGCGTTACGCGGTGCCATGAAGCGTGAGCAGTTCTCCCGCGGCGACGTCATCTTCGACGAAGGCGACCAGGGCGACAAGCTGTACGCGGTCATCGAGGGCAAGGTCAAGATCGCTCGGACGGCGGCCGACGGCCGCGAAAACCTGCAGACTGTGCTCGGGCCGGGCGAGATGTTCGGTGAGCTGTCGCTGTTCGATCCCCGGCCTCGCACCGCCGGCGCGGTGGCCATCACCGACTCGGTGCTCGCCTCGTTGGCGCACGCCGCCCTGCGGCCATGGATCATGGGCCACCCGGACGTCGCCGTCCAGCTGCTCCAAGCCCTCGTGCAACGGCTGCGGCGCACCAACGACGTGATGGCCGACCTGGTGTTCTCCGACGTGCCGTCGCGGGTGGCGAAGGCGCTGCTCGGGCTTGCCGAGCGCTTCGGTCAGCAAACGCCCGAGGGCATCCACGTCGTGCACGACCTCACTCAGGAGGAGCTGGCGCAACTCGTCGGCGCCTCTCGCGAGACCGTCAACAAGGCCCTCGCCGACTTCAGCGGTCGCGGGTGGATCCGCATCGAGTCGCGCGCGGTCGTCATCAAGGACGTCGAAGGCCTGTCTCGCCGGGCGAAGTGACGCCCAGGTACTCCAGCTGCGCGAGCACCGACCAGCGCGCGGCGAACTTCACTCCTGCGTCGACGTCGCCGTAGACGGCGTTCACGACATCGTCGGCCGTGCTGGCGCCGTTTGCGAGCGCCGTCCGCACTTGGTCGAGGCGTTCTTCACGATGCGCGAGGTATTCGTCGATGAGCGCGGCCGGGTCTTCACGTGACGGTCCGTGCCCAGGCAGGACGGCGACGAGCTGGCGTTCTTCGACAAGCGCCCGCAGCACCCGCAACGAATCGAGGTAGTCGGCCAACCGGCCATCGGGATGTGCGACCACCGTGCTGCCTAATCCGAGAATCGTGTCGCCGGTGAGCACCGCGCGATCCTCGCTCACGATGAAGCAGGCGGAGTCGGCGGTGTGGCCGGGAGTCGTAATGACCTGAACGCGAACGCCGTCGACATCGAGGATTTCGAGATGCCGCAGAGGTTCGGCGTCCTTGCAAAGTTGTGGCTCGATTGCGCGCACGGGCGCTTTTGCCATCTCTGCAAAGGAAACTGCCGCCTCGGCATGGTCGGCGTGGCCGTGCGTCAGCACGATCAGCCCGACGCCGGCCGGACCACTGGCTTCGAGAACCGCCTGCAAATGCTGAGGATCGTCAGGCCCGGGGTCGACGACGATCGCGCGGGAGTGGTCGCTCACGCGCAATACCCAGGTGTTGGTGCCGTCGAGCGTCATGGGCGAGGGGTTGTTCGCCCGCACCAGGTGCGCGCGGCTCACGTCGTCGTCCGGAAAAAGAAAACAGGCGGATCGACGGCGAGGTCGATCGATGCGTGCAGAGGTCGGACGTCGCGGTGTGCCGCTGCATCGAATGCTTTGGCAGCACTTGGATACGGCAGCAACTCGCGCAGCGTGGTCTCAGTTGGCGGCATCAGAAGCCATTCTTGCCGCTGCGCTGCGGCGATGGCGTTGGCTGGCGTTACCCATTCGGCCGCGTCGGATTCGCCGCCCATGTCGCGCGCATCCTGGCCGCGTGGTGCTAGGGCCACGAAGAAGTGCGTGTCGTAGCGGCGCGGCTCGAAGTCGGGGGTGATCCAGCGCGACCAGGGCCGGAGGCAATCCGTGTCGGCAACGAGATGGTGGCGCGCCAGCACCTCGGCGAGAGTGGTTCGATGCTCGATGAGAGCGAGGCGGTCGGACTCGAGAAGTGCGGTGTCGTCAGGGTTTCCGGTCGCGAGCAGCACGCCGCTCTCTTCGAAGGTCTCGCGAATCGCTGTCATTACAGGGGTTTCATCGGCAGGATCGACGACACCGCCTGGAAACACGTGCATTCCGCCGGCGAACGCCATCGCCAGCAGCCGTCGAATCATGAAAACCTCGAGCCTGTCGGCGCTGTCTCGAAGAAGAACGACCGTTGCCGACGGCTTGGCACGGGCCGGAGTTTGACCCGACTGCTGAAACGCACGCGCCCGCTCGATGAGGTCGGGCGTGGGGAGAGGCAGCGGCAGGTCCGGATCGGGCATGCCGTGCTTCAGCAAACGCGATTGAGGCGACCACTGCCGAGGTCGTAGATGAAGCCCCCGACGGCGACGTTGCTCAGGTAGGGCCAGGAGCGCACGCGCTGGACGTCGGTGCGTACGGCCTCCTCCTGGTCGTCGGTGGTGAGGAAGGAGATGCTGCGGGTGTCGGGGCCGCCGGCCTCCTCGACCGCCTTGTGGACGTCGTCCTCGCTGCCACCGGCCATGCGGCACCGAGTGTGCTGCACGACCATGATGCGGTCGACGGTGAGCAGATAGCGGGCGAGCACCAGCGTGCGCAGGACGTCGTCGGTCACTCGAGCGCCGGCGTTGCGCAGGATCTTCGCGTCGCCCGGCTTGAGACCGAGCATGCCGAGCGGGTCGATGCGGGAGTCCATGCAGGTGAGCACCGCGAGACCGCGAGCCGCATTACCTTCGAGCGCCGCAAGCTTGAAAGTCGCCGCATGTGCCTCGTTCGCTTCGAGCACATCTGAGAACGCATCGTCGATTGCCACGGCTGCCAGCCTATCGGTCGGGCGGGAGCCTCAGCTCCGGGACTGGGTGGAGAACGCGGGGCTCTTAGTCGCGCTCGCACACCCAGTCGCTGCCCGCACCCGGTTCCTGGAACTCAGCCCCGGCCGAATCGCTCGTCGGCGCCCGCAATCTGCTCGATCACCCGATCAGGCATCAGCCGGATACCGACTGTCGAGAACCGCAGGATCGGACGCCCGGTCACGATGATGAGATCGTTCTGCCGATCCATGTCGTCCCAGTACCGCAGCGGACGCAGGTGCACCGCGCCATCGATTTCGACGTCGTAGCCGTCCATCTCGACATCGAGATAACGGCGCAGGCCGAGGCGGTCGTAACGAAACCGCTGCCGCTTCGGCGGCGCAACGCCGGCGAGACGCGCCAATCTTCCGAAGTCGATCTCGCCGAAGGATTGCGCACCGCCCTCGATGTCGCCCACCACGTGCAGCAAGAAGGCCCGATGTCTCGCACGGGTCGCCGCGAGGAGTTCAGGTCGCAGCCGCTCTGCGGTCGTGAGGCGCTGCTGAACGCCTGCCGCCAGGAACGCGGCGGCCTTTCGCGGCTGCGGACACCACGTGGCTGCGTCGACGAGCGCCCGCTCGACGCGCACGGTCGGCACGGAGCGCGCCGGGTGGACGTCGTCCGGGCTGAAGCGTCGCGAACGGTGGACTCGCACTCCGCGCACCGGGTGCGAGGTCGACTCGTGCCGCACCAGCACGTGAATCACCGGATCTTCGAAACCTTGTAATCCGTGGGCGGCCGCGGCGGTCGGACCAGCCAGCGCCGCACCCGGCTGCGACAGCACCGCGACCCATTGCCGTTGTGGCAGCGTCAACGGCCCGTTGTGCAGCACCACAACCCGCGACGTAACCGCTTGCCACCTGCGAGCCTCGACCTGCGCCCGCACCGCGTCGCCCCCGTAGCCGAATTCGCGCAACTGCTCCCGCGTGACGACTCCCTGTTGGGCCGAGGAAATCTCGGCGAGCGAGAGCCGGGTTGCGGGCGCAGGACGGGGCATGGCACCAGCGTGTCGGCGCGAAGCGGCACGGCGGTGGTGAGAACCAGCAACTGTGCATGAGGCGCAAGCCGCGTGTGAATCTCGACTGGGTGGAGAAGACGGCGTTCTTAGTCGCGCTCGCACACCCAAACCGGGATGCGGCTGGCTAAGGGCTGACCTCGACGATGATCTCGACCTCGACCGGCGCGTCGAGCGGCAGGACGCCGACGCCGACCGCGCTCCGGGCGTGCTGCCCGACGCCGTCCGGAAAAACCTCGCCAAGCAGGTCGCTGGCACCGTTCACGACCCCCGACTGGCCGGTGAAGTTCGGCATGCTCGCGACGAAACCGACCACCTTGACTACCCGCACCACCTTCGACAGGTCACCGACCACGCCCCGCACGGCGGCCAGCGCATTCAGCGCGCACACCCGAGCCGCCGCCTTGGCCGCTTCGGGTGAGACGGCCGCGTCGGCGCCGGTGCCGACCTTGCCGACCTCGACGAGCTCGCCGTCGACCGATGGCAGCTGCCCCGACGAGTACACGTAGTTGCCGGTGCGCACTGCCGGGACGTACGACGCGAGCGGCTTAGCCGCCGGCGGCAGCACAAGACCGAGCCCGGCCAACCGCTCCTCGGGGGTAGCCACGGTTAGGCCTCTTTCGGGCGCTTCATGTAGGCGACCAGCTGCTCAGGATTCGGCCCGGGCACGACGCTGACCAGCTCCCAGCCGTCGTCGCCCCAGTTGTCGAGAATCTGCTTGGTGGCGTGCACCAGCAACGGAACAGTCGCGTACTCCCATTTCGCCATGCCCGGAGCCTAGGGGTTCGTGGATACGCTCGGCGAGTGAGCCGGTCCAACGCTAGCCGCGCCGCCCAAGATCGCGACTGGGAGGGCGTGCGCCTGCATGTCGTCACAGGCAAGGGCGGCACCGGCAAGACCACCATCGCGGCCGCGCTCGCCTTGGCCCTCGCGCAGGGCGGACGACGGACGCTGCTCGTCGAGTGCGAAGGCCGGCAGGGTCTTGCCCGGCTGTTCGACGCACCCCCACTGCCGTACGCCGAACGCAAGGTGGCCGTCGCGCCTGACGGTGGCATGGTCTACGGCCTGGCGATAGACCCCGAGGAAGCGCTGCTCGAGTACCTCGATCTCTACTACCACCTCGGCACCGCCGGCCGCGCCTTGCGGCGGTTCGGGGCGATCGACTTCGCGACGACGATCGCCCCGGGCGTGCGCGATGTGTTGCTCACCGGCAAGGCGTACGAAGCGACGAGGCGGACGGCGTCGTCTCGCGCCGCCCGCACGGCGGCCGCGCCCCCGCAAACGAAGGACCCGAACGCCTACGTCTACGACGCCGTAGTCATGGACGCCCCGCCGACCGGCCGGGTCGCGCGGTTCCTCAACGTCAACGCCGAGGTCGCCGGCCTTGCCCGCGTGGGGCCGGTGAACAAGCAGGCCGAGTCGATCATGCGGCTGATCCGGTCGCCGCAGACCGTCGTCCACCTGGTCACCTTGCTCGAAGAGATGCCGGTACAAGAGACCCTGGACGGCGTCGCCGAGCTGCGGCAATTCGAGTTGCCGGTCGGCGGCATCATCGTGAACCGCATGCACGAGCCGTTGCTGTCGGCGTCCGATCTGAAGGCCGCCGCGGCGGGCCGTCTTGACGAGGACGCCCTGCGCCGGGGTTTGGCGGCCGGCGGGATCAAGCCTGATGACCGGGTGCTCGGTGGGCTCGCAAGCGAGGCGGGCGAGCACGCCCGCCAGGTCACCATCGAGCGCAAGCTGCTCGCCCGGCTGAAGACCGCCGAGCGGCCGATGTACCAGTTGCCCGACCTCGACACGTCCGATGTCGGCAGGCTGTACGCCCTGGCCGCCGAGCTGACGAACCAGGGAGCCGCGTAGTGGCCGCGACCCCGAGCCGGCTGGACGTCGACCGGCTGATCAGCGATCCCGCTACCCGCATCGTCGTCTGCTGTGGTTCGGGGGGAGTCGGCAAGACGACGCTGGCGGCTGCCCTCGGCGTCCGGGCTGCTGAAAACGGACGCCGCGTCGTGACGCTCACGATCGACCCTGCGAAGCGGCTTGCGCAGTCGCTAGGCCTGACCGAGCTCGACAACACGCCGCGCAAGGTGCAGGGCATCAAGAGCAGCAACGGAACCGCGGGTGAACTGCACGCGATGATGCTCGACATGAAGCGCACGTTCGACGAGATCGTCGAGGCGCATGCGAGCCCGGCAAAGGCGGCGCAGATTCTGGCGAATCCGTTCTACCAATCGCTGTCGTCGAGCTTCGCGGGCACGCAGGAATACATGGCGATGGAAAAGCTCGGCCAGTTAAGGAAATCCGACCGCTGGGATCTCATCGTCGTCGACACGCCACCGGCCCGCTCGGCGCTCGATTTTCTCGATGCCCCGGGGCGGCTGGCGCGGTTTCTCGACGGCCGGTTCATCCGGATGCTGCTGGTGCCGGCCAAGGCGGGCGGGCGCGGATATCTCAAGGTGATGCAGGCGGGCCGCGGCGTGGTCACCGGCGCGATGACGAAGCTGCTCGGTACCCAGCTGCTCTCCGAGGTGCAGACCTTCGTCGCGGCGATGGACACCATGTTCGGCGGCCTGCGCGAGCGCGCCGACGCGACTGCGAAGTTGCTGCGCACGCCTGGGACGGCGTTCGTTGTCGTGGCCGCACCCGAGCCGGACGCGTTGCGCGAGGCGACCTACTTCGTCGAGCGGCTGGTCGAGGACGACATGCCGTTGGCTGGAGTCGTCGTGAACCGGGTGCACCGCAGCCCGGTGCCGGACCTCAGCGCGGGAAAGGCGACGTCAGCGGCCGAGGCGCTCGCTGAAGGCGGTCCTGATGCGTCGCTCGCGGCCGGCGTGCTGCGCACGCACGCGCAGCGCATGCAGCTGCAAGCTAGTGAAGAGAAGAAGATCGCGGGATTCTCGCTGGCCCTACCGTCGGTGCACATGGCGTCCGTGCCGGCGTTCGCCGAGGACGTGCACGATCTCGCCGGGCTGCGACGGCTGGCCGACGCTCTTTGTGGCGCTCAGCCGGCGGCATCTGAGCCGGCCGGCTCAGCCAGCGGCTGAGTAGCGCTCGCCGAGCGAGCGCTCGAAGTCGTCCATCGCGGTGCTGAGCAGCCGCTGCCACGACGTGACATTCGGACGGCGACGAAGCAGCGCG
>Ga0157369_10011449_pt1 | contig 10073 bp, 10 predicted proteins | sample C25metaG_FD_113461 | JGI IMG/M metagenome (GOLD analysis project Ga0157369, IMG submission 113461) | Corn rhizosphere microbial communities from Kellogg Biological Station, Michigan, USA - C2-5 metaG | ecosystem: Host-associated > Plants > Roots > Rhizosphere > Soil | place: USA: Michigan...
AGAACTTCTTTAAAAGGGTAAAGGAACTTTCATACTACGCGAAAGGCTACTCTGATGAACAAATTGCTCAGACAGTAAACACTCCTGTTTTGACAGTCTGTGCCTCTCGCAGGCGTTCGCTGGGCACTATAGTTACTACACTTAGTCTGGACCGTACGGCGGCAATATTTACCGATACCTTGAAAGCGTAGGTAAGAAAGACATGGCTTACCGCGAGGAAACCATAGATCCTGAGCTTATGCATCAAACAGATGTTTTGGCTAAACTTTTACACGGTAGAAATGCAAGTAAAGAGGCTGTCGAGACGCTAACACGACATTTATTTGGATATGAGGCAGATATAAACACAGATGCATGTAAAAAGGCCGCCGCCAGCCTGCTCGCCGTTTTACGGCATAATGAGCAGCAGCTCAAGCTAAAGCGTGAAATAGATCCCCAACGCACCCCACATATTTCGCATGGAGAGATAAGGCTACTAAGGGCGTTAATCGGTGATCCGGAAGTTCCAGGCTCTGGAAAAAACCTGAAGGATATCCTAAAAGAGCTTCATAGGAAACCTGGGCTAAAAAAATTAACGATGGAGGACGTGCGGGACAAAGTCGAAAGCATCCTCTGGAAGCTGGTGCCTGCTAGTTAGCACAAACTGCTTTTGTTTGTAGTAACTGAGGTGAGAAAGTAGCCATAGATGACGGAATTTGAACGTGTTGATCAGATGGAGGAGCCAGTTTTTGACCGGCAGGCGACTGCGGAGTGGTTGCTTGACGCGCAAGATAGCGCTCCACCCGCCATGTTGTCAGACCGGACAGTAACTATCGTAAGCACGGCGACGGATAGATTGCCGGCGAGCGCTAGCTTGGGAGATCGACTAACTACATTACGCACGGTTGTTAGCAGTATCTCAGATCCAACTATACGCGTTGCCGCGGCAACGCTACTCGCTGGCTGCTCATCTGGTGAATTAGAGAATACAGGTATCTCGCCAGACGATATTACGGTGGCCGGAGAAGCAGTACGTGCTGGCATGGATGAGATAGTCGGCCCAGGATCGGGCGCGTCGAAGCCGTCTGCCATGTATCCGGAAGGTAAGACAGTGTTAAATGGGGGACAAAATGTTCCCCACTTGCGGTCCGTGTCGTCAGATGAGCAGGCAACTAAAGATTTAGGCACTCCCGCATCTACCACAAATGCTGGTAAACCGCCCGCGACTAGCAAGCGGGCAACACCATCGAAGAAAAGGACCGCTCCAGAGCCAGAAAATTCAGAGCAATCAGATGAAGAAGAGTGGGACGAAGGACAGGAGATGGGGGGAAGTGGAGAAGATTCTGACGAGGCTCCACAGGCAAAAGCCGATAGTGAATTGACTGCCTCTGCTGACTTGGTGCGGACGTATCTGAAGCAAATCGGGAAGGTGGCCTTGCTTAGTGCTGAGCAAGAGGTTGAGCTAGCAAAGCGGATTGAAGCGGGCTTATACGCTGATCATAAGATTCGAGCAATGGGGGCGGTGGCATTTAAGGAGCTACCACTCCAAGAAAGACGGGATCTGGGTTGGATTGTAGGAGATGGCGAACGGGCCAAAAACCATCTGTTGGAGGCGAACTTGCGGCTTGTTGTGTCACTGGCCAAGCGTTACACCGGTCGTGGTATGGCATTTTTGGATCTTATCCAGGAAGGAAATCTCGGTTTAATTCGGGCAGTCGAAAAGTTTGACTATACCAAAGGCTTCAAGTTCTCCACCTATGCGACCTGGTGGATCCGTCAGGCGCTCACTCGGGCCATAGCTAACCAGGGCCGAACCATCCGTGTCCCAATACATATGGTGGAAGTCATTAACAAACTAGGTCGGATAGAGCGTGACCTCGTGCAAGATCTAGGCCGAGACCCTACCCCTGAAGAATTAGCTAAAGAGATGGATGTTACGGTGGAGAGGGTGTTAGAGGTCAAACAATATGCCCGCGAGCCGCTTAGTTTGAATCAGCTGATCGGCGACGAGCGGGATACTCCGCTTGGTGATCTTATCGAAGACAGTGAGGCAATACTGCCAGTGGACGTAGTGTCATTTATGTTGATGCATGATCAGCTGGAAGCTGTACTGCTTACCCTGAATGAGCGTGAGGCTGGTGTGATTAGGCTGCGCTTTGGTTTAACCGATGGACAACCCCGTACTCTTGATGAAATTGGCCAAGTATATGGCGTTACCCGCGAACGGATCCGGCAGATCGAGTCTAAGACCATGTCTAATTTGCGACATCCGGCTCGGTCGAGCGCACTATGGGATTATCGTTTATAGACCACTAGGTAGTTTCCTGTGGTAGATTTATACTGATAGCATGGCGGATAGCGCGACACGCAAGAAGTTGGCAATTATCGATGGTAAAAGCGTGTTTTATCGCGGCTACTACGCAATGCCGAATTTGGCGACCAAAGACGGTACTCCTACCGGGGGTGTTTTTGGCTTTGCTACTATGGCGTTAGAGGTTGTCCGTAAACTACAGCCTGACTATGTAGCGGTTGCGTGGGACAAACCCAAAACCAATATTCGCCGTCGCCTTGAATTATATCCAGAGTACAAAGCTGGCCGTAAACCAGCGCCAGCCGATTTTTATGAACAAGTACCGGTGCTGCATGAGCTCTTGCAGGCTTTCGGCTGGCCGCTCTACGAGCTGGACGATTATGAGGCCGATGACATTATGGGTACCCTGGCCGTACAAGCCGCCGGACAGGGCATTGATAGTCTGCTGGTCACCAGTGATATGGATATGCTGCAGCTAGTGAATGATCATGTAAAGGTTTTTGCCCTCAAAAAAGGGCTTAGCAACATAGAATTGTATTCACCCGATAGTTTCAAAGCGAAATACAGCATTGATGTGCATCAATTTTTGGATTTGAAGTCACTAAAGGGTGATAGCTCCGATAATATTCCTGGTGTGCCCGGCATCGGCGAAAAGGGTGCAATTGATCTGTTATTGCAATACAAAACGCTCGACGGCGTGTATGAAAATATCGACCTCATTAAAGACTCACTGCGCAAGAAACTAGTAGACGGTAAAGAGTTGGCTTATCTGAGTAAAGAATTAGCCCGTATCTGGACCGATGCGCCGATGAAGCTTAATTTACAGGAAGTTGACGGCAGCAAATGTCAGCCCGAAAAATTGCTCGCCCTGCTAAACAAGCTGGAATTTAAAAATCTGGCGCGCCAGTTGCCGGAGGTCATGCAAGTCAAAATCGATGAGCATCATGACGCAATTGGTAACATCAATCTGAAGGCTGGGGAGAACATCGTGGTGGACTCTGCGGCTAAGCTGAAAGACGTTCACATTGCCGATTCTGAATTCATGTTCGTGCACTCACGCGCTGCTGGCAAACACGGCCGCAAACCAGAGGTACTAGTATTGAGTTCCGACGGTAAAAAGATCTACAGCTTCGATCTCCGTAAGCTGAAAGCCCAAGATATCGTCGATAACTTAAAAAACGTTTCACCACTGATTGGTTACGACGTAAAATCAACCCTCAAATTACTAATCGAGCTTGGTGTGCGGCAGCTGCCAGCCGTAGGACATGATGTACAAATCGGTGCATTTATTATTGATGGCCTGCGCCGTGAGCAAACCTTGACTGAACTGGCCACTAATGACCTCGGCTACGACGGTTCACCATTTGAAGATCTTGATGGTGACGAGGTTATAGCGCGAGCTGCCGAATTTATTGCCGTTATCAAATCATTGCATCAGGCCCAGGCCAAAGCAATGAAGTCAGTACCTAAATTTACCGATCTGGCTGAACAGATCGAGTGGCCAGTGATTCCGGTACTAGCACGCATGGAGTACCGGGGTATCCAGCTCGATACGAAGTATCTTGAGAAATTTTCCGAGGAGATCGATGACCTAATTTCGGATTACGAACAGCAAATTTATGGCTATGCAAACCGCGAATTTAACATTGGTAGTCCCACGCAATTGGCTGAGGTATTATTTGTTGATTTACAGCTTCCCACCCAAGGCATCAAGAAAGGGAAGACCGGTTACAGTACGGCTGCCAGCGAACTCGATAAGTTACGTGGGCAGCACGAAATTATTGATCTTATTACGCAATACCGCGAGGTTGCCAAGCTCAAAAACACTTATGTTGATACATTACCCAAGCAAGTTGACGAAGATTCGCGTATCCACACAACGTTTAACTTGACTATTGCCCAAACCGGTCGTTTGAGTAGTATTGATCCGAATTTGCAGAATATCCCCACCCGGACTGATTTAGGTCGTCGTGTTCGTACCGCTTTTGTAGCCGGGAAGGGTAATAAGCTTGTCAGCGCCGACTATAGCCAGTTCGAGTTACGCCTGGCAGCATACCTGGCCGACGATAAAGAGCTCATCGATATGTTTAACCGCGATGTCGATATTCACACCGCTACTGCCGCGATGGTGGCTGGCCGCGAGATCGAAGATGTCACCAAACAGATGCGTAGCGCCGCCAAAGCCGTCAATTTTGGCATTTTGTACGGCATGAGTGCGCATGGTTTAACAGCCGCAACTGGCATGTCGTATGAGCAGGCAAATAGCTTCATCAAACGTTACAAAGAAGTCCGAACCCCCCTGTTTGTGTATATGGATAAAGTGCTCGAACAGGCGCGCAAAGACGGCTATGTGGCCACACTGTTTGGCCGTCGTCGTCCAATGCCGGATATTCACTCCAGTAATTTCATGGTGCGCAGCGCTGCTGAGCGTGCTGCCATCAACGTGCCGATTCAAGGCACCGAGGCTGATCTCGTCAAAATGGCCATGATCCGTGTGCAAAAACGACTGGAAGAACAGCACAACGACTGTCAAATCTTGCTACAAATTCATGATTCCTTGGTTATTGAATGCCCAGAAGCCGTTGCTGATCGCATGGCCAGGCTCCTGAAGGAAGAAATGGAAGCCGTCTACGATTTGCCCGTAAAATTAACTGTTGATACCACGATTGGTGATAACTGGGGAGAATTGTAGTTAAGGAGGAATAAATATGTCTGTACCGAGCATTAAACTTAGTAGTAACGCTGAAATCCCGCAAATTGGGCTTGGCCTATGGCTTGTAAAGGATAAGGATGAGTGCAAGCAAAGTGTCAAAGCGGCACTCCAGGCCGGATATACACACTTCGATACAGCCCAGATTTATGGTAATGAGGCTTTCCTAGGCGAAGCGCTCGAAGAAGCTGGTGCTAAGCGCGAAGAGCTATTTATTACAACTAAAATTTGGAATGATAATTTCTTTTGGGATGATTTGATTCCCAGTTTTGACGAATCATTACAAAATCTGCGCACAGATTATGTTGATTTATTGCTTCTACACTTTCCGGTCACCGAAACTCGCCGTCCGGCTTGGCATAAGATGGAAGAACTATACAAAAGTGGTCGTGCCAAATCCATCGGCGTCAGTAATTACACAGTCAAACATCTTGAAGAATTACTTCATGAATGTGAGGTAAGACCAACCGTAAATCAGGTAGAGTTACACGTGTTTCTGCAGCAACCAGAGCTTCTTGAATACTGCGCGGCTAATAACATTGTTGTGGAGGCATATTCACCGCTGGCTCATGGCGTGGGCATGGATGACCCAGTACTTACAGAACTGGCTAACAAATACGGCAAAACAACAGCTCAAATTATGCTGCGCTGGTGTGTCCAAAAGGGTTTGGTTGTATTGCCAAAATCAGTACATACGGAGCGTATTCAACAAAACCTTGATCTGTTTGACTTCGAGTTAACGGCTGGTGAAATGCAGCAATTAGCTTCCCTGAACAAAGACCTTCGTACCTGTTGGGATCCTACCCACGTGCAATAGCAGCTCATTATTGCTATTTTATATATAAAGTTATATAATATGCTACATGCCTAAGACCGTCTCTGAAGCTATTGATTGGTGGTTGCGCGAAGAAGTTCGTGAGTCAAATGCTGGCCGAAACCGTATCTTAGATAACTCTGTAATTGATGAGTTTGCAAAAACTCGTCGGGCATTTATGTCTGATGGTAGTACGAATAATATGGATAGCGCTAAAAGCAGGGGTCATTATGATCGGTTTAGGCTTTTATTTAGTATTGTTGATGAAGGCACGTTAGGTAATAATGATCGTCTCGTCGGAAAAATAATCCACCACAGCCTCATGTTTGTATCAGGTGGCTTTAGAAGCCAATGTTTCTTACAGGCTGCTGATGCTGCTGAATATGCTCATCTACGATTTGCCCGGAATCAAGAAACGAATGGTGCTGCCGGCGTAAATATAGAGGGGATAGTAGCGGGTATTGACCGAGATCAACTCTTAGGAAGCCGTAAACAAACAGTTGCTACCATAATTGCGACGAGTGGCCGGATTAACGAACTCATTTATAAAGCGCATGGGGATATTTATGATTGGTTTGCTGCAAACCCCACTCGCGTACTAGATAGGTTGGGGGACGATGAGCCACCAGTCCAGGCCGCGCTGCGTTGCCAAGAGGCTGGTATTACACTCGCGGCTAGTCATATGCTAGTAGCCGCCTGGTTGCGAACCGATGGGTTGGCTGCCGTGCCTATATTGGAACCTAAAAGTATCAGTGACGCGGCTCGTGACCCAATCTATCCCCTTGCACCTGATTTTGTATACTAGCAGCAAACATTAAATCATTGTGAATACTTTTTGTCATTTTTTTCACTGCGATGGGTAGTTTTGTCGAGTATAGTAGCCATATAACAGAAATCTTTGGTACCGAATATATCAGTGTATATCAGTCGGTGCAAACACAACGATAGGTGAGTAACTAGACGACACGCTGTGTGAGAGTTTGTGTCGAATTAAGGGAGGCTGCATATGCAGATGTATTCGCTGTGGGATATACACTCAAAACCGTTTGTAGAGGGATTTTTTGAGCTGCCAAAAGCTATTGGTCGGGCGGCGATTCAGGATGGTACAACCGCGGGTGAGGCACGTAATGATAACGAGAAGCATTATGATAAGCTAGAGCAACCAAATCGGGACGAACTAAGTCATTCTACTCGTGATCGATTTTCATCGTTACCATCTATGAGCGTACAATAATTTACATGGATGAACGGCTTGCTCGAAAACTAGTGCGTCAGCTACGCATCATGAACGCATTCATGATTTTCTTTGGCGTCGTCTTCTTGATTAGCACGGCTGTTACAGGGATTGTCTTATATCGTATTTACACATATGCCCATAACTTGGAACAAAAGACTTCGCAAACACTCGACGTACAATCAAAACTTTGTACCAACCAGTCAGTTAGTGCGCTGCTCGGCTCTAGTTCAATCTGCAAGTAATGCTACATGTGCAGCAACGTCATGTACGCGCAGCCATAGGGGATTATTTGTTTCGCGGCATGCTTCAATAGCAATTTTGGCGGCTTCTAAGCTTCTCGCTACCTCTGTTTTATCGGCACCTGGAATATCTTGGCCGGTTTCAGAATCGGTTGCCAGCATGCGTTTTCTGGATGCGCCAATCATGATGGTTTGACCTTCTAGCTGCAATTGTTTGCTGATCTTAAGCAGCTGCCAATTACACTGCATGCTTTTACCAAATCCGATACCTGGGTCTAGCACAATATTGGAGGCATGAATATGGGCCCGCAGGAGGTTAGTGCGAATTTTGAGTAGTTCAGAGGCAACTTCTTCGGTTGATGACATGCGAATGGTGGTGTGCGCTAGTTGAATATCTCCCTTTGCCACGAGCGGTAAGTGCGAGGCAATGACATGTAATCTGTTCTCAGCGGCTATTTGAACCATAGCTGGATCAGAAAAACCGGTGACATCATTCAGGATGAATGGCCCATATCCCAGGGCCCGCTTAATAATTTCAGGGTGACGCGTATCAAGCGAAATACGTTCACCATATTTGGGCAGGACTATTTTCAGAATTGGTTCTAGGCGGCGCCACTCCTCATCAATGCTAATCGCCGAAGCCCAGGGGTTTGTCGCTTCGCCACCAATATCTACCATGTCGGCACCCTCTGCAAAAAGCTGTTCAAGTCGTGGCAAGGCCGTGTCAGAACTTGAATACTTGCCGCCGTCACTAAAGCTATCCGGGGTAAGGTTTAATATGCCAATAATTTTTACACTCGTTTGCATACATTAAGGCTACAAACCTCGTGCTACAATAGCAAGCAAAAGGGAATAGTTATGGCAGATGTACAGCAGCGGGTAGCGTGCAAAGGAATAATTGTTCGCGACAATAAAATATTGTTACTTCGCGAGTCCAGCATACATGATACGAACACTGGGGTGGGGCAGTACTCATTTCCTGGTGGCCGTGTTGAGCCCGGCGAGTCATTTCAGAAAGGCTTTATTCGCGAGATTAAAGAGGAAACAGGCCTGGATGCAATCATTGGTGAGCCGTTTTTCGTTGGCGAGTGGTTTCCAGTCATAAAAGGTGTTCCCAACCACATCGTCGGTATCTTTTTCCTTTGTACTGACCCAGGCGGGAAAATTATACTAAGCGAAGAACACGACGCCTACAAATGGGTAGATATGTCGAATGTATCATCCATCGATCTTATGAAGCCTGATGATGAGGTTGTCGAGAAATACTTCAATCGTTTTAGTGCGTAGTGGTGCGTTTGCGGCCACTGCTGGTGATGCGGCCGCCTTTAGCTTTACTCAGGCGATAGGCCAGGGTGATGACCCATACTGCCAAAGTAAAATCGACGATGCTAGTAATGAGTCCTAAGATATTAGGATAGTGTTTTATATCGAATAATGTGACGAGTGCAACTAAGGCCTCGCCAGCAATTAGCACGCGGGCAATCGCGTGGCTGCGCTTGTCTTCAGCGGTATAGCCGAGCATCGATAGAAAAATTAGCCAAACCGCTAATACAATCAAAAACAGGGCCGTGGTCACAATGTTGGAGATACAGTCACTGTGGCTTGTGCAGGCCGAAACACTCGAGCTCACGCCATTAACAAAGTTCATTAGCAGCATAATAATCAGCTGCACAAGGGTGGCGGTGCCGGTTTGGTAACGCAAAGTCATAACGCTACTTCCAGATTACACCCATCCTGCTAAGAATAAAATGAGGACTCTCACCAGCCAATCCCTCAAAAACCTCTTGTGCTTTAACCGCAGCGGGTGTATTACGAATAGAGAAGGAAAAACAAACATGAGCCTTGGTGGACCCTCTGCGCAAATCCAATCTGGTTGTTCGCGATCGTCACTGCCTCCGGTAGAGGTTTATGCACGCTTCTATAATCAATTTGGAGAACAGAGCTTCGCACCCGGGGGTGAGTTTGCACGGTTTTGTGGGCTAGTTACTAGCCGTGTCGTGCAGTTTGATGTTCCGTATAGTCGCGCACTGCATATAAGTGTTTTCGGCAGTCGCGGTAGTAGCTACCAAGGCAGTGCTCTCTATCGATTTACTCCCGAAGGCGAGCCTTATAGTCATTTGCGCTATGATTCACGAACCTTTTCTTTAGTAACAACGGATGGTACGACTACACGAGTATGGCGGCCTCAATACGCTGAAGGTATATATTACGGCCCCTTAGATGCTGTTCACCATTATGATCCAGCAAATGAAAGACTACTTCTCGACTTTATTTCCACTGATGGAACTACTGTGCGTGCTGACATCTCTCGAGCAGAAGGTACTGGCACCATCGTCTTTGACAAAGAACGTCTGGGTTGGATTCTCGATGCAGCTAGTTCATATCAAGAGCAAGCGAGAATATTGGACGGCGACATAAACGCACAGAACCCAGCCGCCTAGCACTGCTACAATAGGGGTATGATCCGGGCAATAATCTTTGATTGTTTTGGGGTGCTGGCATCCGACGGCTGGCTACCGTTTAAGCGTAAATATTTTGCTCATGATGATACGCTTTTTCAGCAGGCCGGCGATCTGAATAAGCAAGTTAATGCTGGCCTGGCGGACTATGACGATTTTATTGTCGAAATTGCCCACCTGGCAGGGATAGATGTTGAGGAGGCGCACAGTGAAATCGAGCGAAACCCAGCTCACGATGAGCTATTTCGTTACATTGAGACTGAGCTGAAGCCAAAATATAAGATAGGAATGCTCTCAAATTCCGGTACTAATTGGCTGCCTGAA
>Ga0157369_10011451_pt1 | contig 10072 bp, 9 predicted proteins | sample C25metaG_FD_113461 | JGI IMG/M metagenome (GOLD analysis project Ga0157369, IMG submission 113461) | Corn rhizosphere microbial communities from Kellogg Biological Station, Michigan, USA - C2-5 metaG | ecosystem: Host-associated > Plants > Roots > Rhizosphere > Soil | place: USA: Michigan...
ATCGATATGACGCGAGCACCACGCCGACGAGTGCGAATGGCAACGCGAACAACGTGTGCGGCAGCTTCACGAAGTTCGCATAAACGATCCATCGCGAGCCGCGATGGGCGAATGTCTGGCCTTCACGAATCGGTTGGTGCGCGGTCTGCGGCGAATGCGGCGTCATATCGTCTGCACCTGTCAAACTTCTCCCAATCCGAGCGAGGGCCACAATGCGTCGACTTTGCGCTTCGTCGCATCGTCCATCGTAATTACGCCCGGCCACTCGCGCGTGAAGCCCTCTTCCGGAAGCTTGCGCGTCGCGTCGAGGCCCATCTTCGAGCCATAGGTGAACGCGCGACTCGAGTGATCCAGCACGTCCATCGGTCCCATCGTGAATCGCGCGTCGCGCTGCGGATCAATGTTGTTGAGCGCGACCCACCACGCTTCCTGCGGACTCTGAACATCGACCCAGTCGTCGACGACGACGAGCACTTTCGCCAGCGACATCAATCCCTGGCCCCATAGCGCATTCATCACCTTGTACGCCTGGCCCGGATATTCCTTCTTGATCGACACGAACACGAGGTTGTGAAAGATCCCCTCGGCGGGCATGTGGTAGTCGACGATCTCTGGGATCGTCAGCTTGAGTAGCGGGAGAAAGATGCGCTCCGTCGCGTGGCCGAGATAGAAGTCCTCCATCGGCGGACGACCGACGATCGTCGTCGGGAAGATCGGATGCTTGCGCATCGTGATCGCCGTCACGTGCACCTGCGGATAGAGATCGGCGAGCGAATAGAAGCCCGTGTGATCGCCGAACGGGCCTTCCGTGACGAGCGGCTCGGCCGGGTCGATGTAGCCCTCGATGACGAAGTCGGCTTCCGCGGGCACCTCGAGATCGCACGTGACCGCCTTCGTCAGCGAGACGGGATCGCGTCGCAAGAATCCCGCGAAGATGAACTCGTCGATCGTCGGCGGCAGTGGTGCGCTCGCCGAATACATCGACGGCGGATCGGCGCCCAGCGCAATGCAGACGGGCATGCGCTCGCCGCGCTCGGCCATCTCGCGCCAGTGCGCCGCGCCGACTTTGTGTCGCTGCCAATGCATCGCGAGCGTCGTCTTGCCCGTCTGCATGATGCGATACATGCCGACGTTCCGGATGCCGCGCTTGGGATCGCGCGTGATAACCATTGGGAACGTGATGTACGCGCCGCCGTCTTCGGGCCAGCACTTGATGAGCGGCAAGCGATCGAGATTCACTTCGTCGCCCTGCCAAACGACTTCCTGACACGCGGGTTTTCCGCGACGCATGCGTGGCGGAAACTTGCCGACCTCGAGCAAACGAGGGAGCATCGAGATCTTGGCGATGAGGCCTTCCGGAACCTTCATCGTCAACAGCTCGTTGATGCGTGCGCCGATTTCGTCCAGCGAGTCGACGCCCATCGACATGCTCATGCGTCGCATCGAGCCGAACAGGTTGATGGCGACAGGAAATTCCGATCGCTCGCCGTTGAGCAGCACCGGTTCCTCGAACAGCAGCGCTTTCCCGCCACCAGGCTGCTTCATCACGCGATCGGCGATCTCGCACAGCTCGAGATTCAAGGAGACCGGTTGCTTGATTCGCACCAGCTCGCCCGCATGCTCGAGCTGCTCGATGAAGTCCGCGAGGGTATCGACGCTCACGTGGAACGCGGGAAGGACATGCTCAAAGCTTCGTTCCAGTGTGGATGGCGGCGATGCCGAAGGTCAGCGCTCGCCAATTGACGTCGACGAACCCCGCCGAGCGCATGCGATCGGCAAGCTGTTCTTCGATTGGGAAATTGGCGACGGAGCGCGGAAGATAGGCGTACGCGGTCCGATGGCCGCTGACCAGCGCGCCGATCCGGGGGAGGATGTGATGGAAGTACAGATGGTACAAGCCGCGAACGACGGCCGACCGTGGCGTGGTGAATTCGAGAATCACGAAACGCGCGCCTGGCGCGAGCACGCGGTGGATTTCACGCAGACCTCGATCGAGATGGGCGACATTGCGAATCCCGAAGGCGACGATTGCTCCGGACGCCGCATTGGTCGGAATGGGAAGGTCGACCGCGTCGGCGACGACGGGGGACACGATCGCCGGCGATGCCTTCCCGATTCCCGCGCGCAGCATGGGTTCGGCAAAGTCGGCTCCGATCACGCGTCCGGCAAACCCTGGCCGGCGTGATAACTCGGCCGCGACATCGAGCGTCCCCGCGCAAAGGTCGACGTAGACGCCATTGGGCGCCCGCTCCCAGCCCAATGCGGCGATCGCCGTGCGTCGCCAGGCTTTATCGATGTTGAAGCTGAGGAGATGGTTGAGGAGGTCGTAGCGGGGCGCGATCTGGGAGAAGATGCGCTGCACGTAGGCGCGCTTCGCGTCGCCGCCGGCCGCCGCCGATTGCGCTTCCTCTGTCTCCAGCTCACTCACAGGCATCCGACAAAGTTGTCCGTGGCGAGAGAGTGAAGCAAGGCAACGCCGCTGGTTTGAGGCACATGGCGCCAGTACTTTGTAATAACCTGGTGCGACGCATGACGATGCGCCGTGCCCAACCAGCCAGATGCCGCCAGCCCTCGACCTCCTCAATCTTCCGGACGCCGATGTCGTTGCGCTGGCCCAGCAAGGGCGAGACGCGGCGTTCCGAGAGTTGATCCGGCGCTATGAGCGGCCGGTGTTTTCGCTCATCTACCGCATGGTGCGCGATCGGGAGCTGGCCGAAGATCTGGCGCAGGACACGTTCATCAAGGTCCTGAATCACATCGATCGGTACCGGCCCGAATTCAAGCTGTCGAGCTGGTTGTTCAAGATCGCCAACAATGTGGCGATCGATCACCTCCGACGACGTCAGCTCGAGACGGTGAGCATCGACGGGTCGCCGCATGCGCAAACGTCCGACGCCATCGAGGCGACGTCGTTCGACGTCGTCGGCCAACAAGAATCGGCGCTCGATGAGCTCGAGGCGCGCGAGCTAGGCACGGCGATCGAACGGGCAATCAGCAGCCTTCGCCCCGAGTATCGATCGTGCATCATGCTCAGGCACGTCGAGGGACGCTCGTACGAGGAGATTGCCGCGACCTTGGACCTCCCGCTTGGAACCGTAAAGACGTACATCCATCGCGCCCGGCACGAGCTGCGGACCGCGCTGGAACATGTGAGAGAGGGGAGCAAGTGATGCCAAAGCTCCTGAAACCATCCCAAACCCGAGTCCGTAGGACCCTTCGATGAATCATCGGCACCTGCTTCCAGACGAGATCGACCTACTCATCGATGATGAGGTGGGCTTCGGGGTTGCTCCCCTGAAGGCCCACATTCGTGATTGCGACCACTGCCGGGCGCAGGTCGACGATGCGCGCCGAGTGCTGGCTGCGCTGGAAGAAGTCCCGCATTTTTCTCCGTCGCACACGTTTGCCAATAAGGTCATGGCCCAGGTGCCGGTGTTCGTGCCTTGGCACGTTACCGCGCGCGATACCGTGGCCCGCTGGCTCCCGCAGTCTCGTTCGGCGAGAGTGGCGGTGGCGGCGCTGGCGACATCGGCCGCATCGGTGCTCACGGTCGCAATTCTCTGGATCGCGACACAGACTGACGTACTCGTGCTCGCCACGAGCGCGGCTGGCGATCAGATCCAAAATCTCGTGTACAATGCCGGCCGCGACGTGCTGGCTACAGTGTTCGGCGATCAAGTATTCGCGATCATCCAGCATACCGGAACGGTCGGGATCGCCGCGGCGCTGTTGGGCCTCGTGACTACAGCCGGGGCGTCAATCGCAGGTTTACGCGCTCTTGCCGCCGTCTCCAGCCGTCGTCGAGCGTAGCCATGCGAGCCGTTCTCGCGTTCGCCGCTCTGGCGCTCGGTAGTCTGCGAGCGCCGGCGCAGGCCCGCCCGGCCGATTCGGCCCGTGCACCTCAAGCTCCGAAAGACACAACGACCGCGCAGGTCGCGCAAGAAATCGAGCAGCGACGCGCGGCCGGCGAAAAATATCTTCCTGACGCCGACAACTTTTCGTTCGGCGACCGGTCCATCGCGGCGAACACTCGCGTCGACGGACCGATCGCCGTCGCCCACGGCAATCTCGATGTCTACGGCACGGTCGAGGGCGACGTCGTCGCCCTCGATGGCAACGTTCGCGTGCACAAAGGCGCCAAGGTCACCGGAGATGCATGGGCAGCAGGCGGGAGCGTGATCATCGACGGTGGCGTCGTCGAAGGAATGAGAAGGGCCATCGCCGGACCGCGACCGACGGTGCCAGGTCTTCGGCCGAGTCACCCGCTCGGCACGTGGGAGTCCGCCAAGCTGGTCATCGGCTGGTTCGCCGTTCTCACGATCATCGGACTCGGGGTCATGATATTCGCCGAGCCGAATCTGGACGGTGTCGTGATCGCGCTCGAGCGGGGTTTCGCGCGATCATTCTGGCTGGGTCTTGCCGGTCAGCTCCTCATGATGCCGGCGCTACTCGTACTTGTTGTCGCGCTCGCGATCACCGTGCTGGGCGCGCTGCTCATTCCGTTCGCCATCGTCGCCTATGTGATCGCGGCGGCGGGGCTCGTCACGCTCGGCTTCCTGGCCGTCGCGCGTCTCACCGGCGGTGCGTTGGCGTCGGACCGGGGAACGACCTCACCGCGGGGGGTGCACCTACGAGCCCTGTTCCTTGGGCTCGTCTTGTATTTGGGCATTTGGATGATCGCGGCGTTGTTCGCGTGGAATCCCGTGGTTGGTGCGATTCTGCGCGCCATCGCGATCGCCGTGGTCTGGGTTGCGGCGACTGTGGGCCTCGGGGCGGCAATCACGTCGCGCGCCGGGACTCAACGTGCCGGCGCAGGGTCGGGGTCACGCCCGACAACCGACGAGTTTGCCTGGCAGACGCCGACTCCGGTCTCGGGCGTTGCGGCTGCCACCCGAAAACAGGTCTCGTCCGTGCGATGACTCTCTGATGTCTTGATGGCACGCGCGATTGGAATACGCCTTGCTCGAGCCCTTGATCACTATGGTGGTGATCAAGGGCTTTCGCGTTGGGCCGCTGCTCAAGAAAACATTCCGCGAAATCGGCGAAGATCACGTCACGACGCTCGCCGCGTCGGCGGCCTACAACTTCTTCTTTTCGCTCTTTCCACTGCTGCTTTTCTTGGCGCCGCTCCTGAGTCTCGTCGGTGACAAGCAGCAGACCGTTGGATGGCTGATGTCGCAGCTCACGTCGGTTCTTCCACCGGAGCAATTGAAAGCGATTCAACCGGTGTTGAACAACATCGTGTTCTCGTCGAGCGCGCCGGGTCTGATGTCGATCGGGTTGCTGTTGGCTGCGTGGTCGGGGTCGAACATTTTTGGGACGCTCATGGGAGCGTTGAATACCGCGTACGACGTCGAGGAGACGCGGTCGTGGATCAAGCAGCAGGTGATTCGCGTCGCCACGTTCGTGGTCAGCGGCGTCATCATGGGTGTGTCGACGATCGTCTTTCTCGACGGCGAGGGCGTCGCCAATTGGCTAGGCGGAGCGTTGCATCTCGGATCGGCGGTGATCTTGGCGTGGAAGGTGTTGCAATTCCCGATCGCGTTCGCCGGTCTGGTCGGACTCGCCGCGATGACGTTCTACATGCTGCCCAATCTCAAGCAGCACAAATGGCATGTGTTCGTCGCGGCGGTTGCCACGACGTTCCTTTGGATCGTGGCGACGCTGCTCTTCCGACTGTACGTCCAGCACTTTCCGCCGAACCCCGCGTACGGATTGATCGGCGGCGTGATCATTCTGCTCACGTGGATGTACTACACGATGCTCGTCATCTTGATCGGCGGCGAGTTCGCGTCGGAACTTCACCACGGCACAGGCGAGATCGCGCCTGACAAGGGTGCGATCTATTTCGGTCGAATCGTGAGCGGTGCCGGACCGGGCAGCGCGTCGGTACAGCGCAAAGCCCGCTGATTCGAGCAGCGCGACATCACGCGTTGCGCAATATCGCGGGCGTTCCTCGCGCGAGCTTCAATGCTCGCGCCGCGTCGCCGTCGCGGATCGCAATTTCGATGAATCCGCTCGATCCGACGACGGCGGTCGGTTCGCCGGACTTCACGTCGGCATACGTTCTTCGAATCGGGATTACCAGCGAACCGACCTCGATCATTCCGCCGCGCAGACTGATCAAGTTCGTCACCGCATTGCCGAATCGATCGACGACAATAACCTCGCCCTCGATTGCGCCATCGGCGCGACGCGTCGGCTCAGGCGTGCGTCGCACAATCGGCGAGCGTGCCTCGGTGCCGAGTGCATCGATGGTCGCGCCGAGAGCTAGGGCAGCTGCGGCTGGTGCGAACACATCGCGACCATGAAACGTGGCGGACGAACCGGCCGGCACGCTCAACGCAACAACGCCTGCACCGGGAACGAGCAGCGCGGGCGACAGCACCCCGTTGTCCGGGCCAACGAGAAATCGTCCGTCGCTCGCGACGACCAACGCCGCACGCGAAGATCCAACGCCCGGATCCACGATGACCAGGTGAATCGTTCCCTCGCGGAAGCGTCGCCAGATGCGCGCGACGGTAAGTCGCGCGCGCTCGACATCTTGCGGCGGAATGTCGTGGGTGATGTCGACGATGTCCGCGTCGGGTGCATTAGACAACAACACGCCTTTCACTTCACCGACGTAGCCGTCCGTCGTCCCGAAATCAGTCGTGAGCGTGATAATTCGACGCATTGGCCAGTCAGTCCCGCGGGCATTCCGCCCACCCGTGTAAAGGTTATGTACGAGTGATTGCTGATCCAGCCACTCATGGTATCGTAGCGGAATGAAACTACGACTGATAGCGACGATCGTGGCGGCGACATCACCCGCACTATCGGCGCAAGCGACAGCGAAATTTCCGCCTGACTCGCTGCGCAACACGCGCGTCATTCCTCGCACTACTCCGGTGATCGACGTCATCGGCACGATGCGAAACTTTGCAGGTCACCTGCGCGACGTGCCATCGCGGTGTAAGTCGACCGGCTCCGCTCTCGACACTTCTCATCGAGGCCGGCACTAGCGGCGGAGCAGATTCCGCCGTCCATCTGTATCGGACACTGCGCGAACAGTATTACGGGCGCGCCGCCTATGATTTTGGTGAATCATCCCTCAACACCGCCGCGTTCCGTTTGGCTCGCGCAAACCATCTGGACGACGCACTCAAGCTGCTTGCGTTGAACGAGGAATACTTCCCGTCCTCGTCTGGACTATCGGTGTTCCGCGGCAACATCTATTTGATGCGAGGCGACACCGCGTCCGCCACCACTGCCTTCCGCGAAGCCATCAAACGCGACACGACGAATGGCGAAGCACGCGGGCGTCTCCGCACGATCGGACGCCCACCGGACAATTAGACAGACCGTCGTTTCCAACCGCCGCGTCGCCAGAGCGCGGCCATCGCAAGCCCGCGGCCGATCGCGGTGATCGAGATGATCCACCAGATTCCCGCGCTGCCCCATCGGTTCGCCGCCCATGCCGCGAGCGGAATTCGCGATGCCGTGAGTGCAGTCGATGCAATCATCGGCGGCACGGTGTCCCCCGCTCCACCGAGGGCGCCTTCCAGCACAATCTCGGCGCACACCGCAAGCTGCGAGATCGCAACGATTCGCAGATACTTCGCCGCCTCGGCGATCACGGCGAGATCGTTGGTGAAGAGCGACGCGAACTGACGCGGTATCGCGAGCTCGAGCGAGAATGCGATCACGCCGAGCAGGGTGCAGAAGCCCGTGGCCATCCACCCTGCGCGCTCGGCGCGATCGGACCGACCGGCGCCAAGATTCTGCCCGACGATTGCCGCCGTCGCCGCGCCAAAGCCGACGCCGATCATGAACAGCCAGCTTTCGACGCGGTGACCGATGCCGAGGGCCGCGAGCGCCGGCGTTCCGAAGCGTGTCGTCGTTCGCGTGAGGATGATGTAGATCAAGCTGAACGTGGTGCCGGTGACCGCCGTCGGCAATCCGACGCGGCACACTGCGACAATCGACTCGAGCTGGATGCGTCCGATGCGCAGTAGCCCGCGTCGCGCGGCGATGGTCAATCCCATCACGCACGCCGCTCCGCGCGTCGCGATCGTCGCGATTGCGGCGCCAGCGATGCCGAGTCTTGGAAAGGGTCCGAGGCCAAGCATCAACGCGGGGTCGAGCACGAGCGTGATCGCGACCGACGCGAGCAGGAGCACGAACGGCGTGCGCGTGTCTCCGGACGCACGGAACGCCGCGTCGACGGCGAAGAATCCGTAGATGAGCGGGGTGCCGTACAGATATGTCTTGAGATATTCCGCGCCGAGCGCAGTCACCTCGGGCGGCGTGCCCATGATGCGAAAGAGCGCGTTCAGATTCTGGCTGCCGACGAATGCGACGAGGCTCCCAAGCAGAATGCCGAAGATCAGCGAGTCGCCGGCCAGACGTGACGCCTCGAGCGCCCGCCGTTCTCCATAGCGACGCGCCGCCACGGCAGTCAGGCCGACCCCGATCATCTCGGCGAGCGAGATGATCATCCAGATCCAGAACAGCGACGTCGAGACCGCGGCGAGACCGGCCGCCCCGATCTTCGTGCCGACCCAGAATGCGTCGACCGATGAGAAGAGCGTCATGAGCAACGACGACGCGACTGCCGGGATCGCGACGCGGAGAATCGTCGCGCGGAGCGAATCAGAGACGAGATGTGCCGCTGCTGCGCCGCCGCTGACGGCGACCGGTGCGAGTCCTTCGTGCGACTCGACCGGAAGTGATGCGATCTGCGTTGGATCGCTCACACGTTAGCGGGCCGCCGTCGCTCCTAGACGTTCGCCTATGCGCTGCGCAATTGTCGTCATCGCGCGGGCCGCGGCCGACGACGCATCAGCGACGACGATTGGCGCGCCCGTATCACCGCCTTCCATGATGCGCGGATAGAGCGGAATTTGCCCGAGCAATGGCAGACCGACTTCCTGAGCGAGACGCTCGCCGCCACCGCTCCCAAAGATCGGCGACGGCTTTCCGCAGTGCGGGCATTCGAACCAACTCATGTTCTCGACGATTCCGAGCACCGGCACGGTGACGCGCTCGAACATCTTCACGCCGCGCAATGCATCGCCGACGGCGACCTCCTGCGGTGTCGTGACGATGATCGCGCCAGCGAGCTGCGTCGCTTGGACGAGCGAGAGCTGCGCGTCCCCGGTGCCAGGCGGCATGTCGACGAACAAGTAATCGAGCTCGCCCCAAGCAACGTCTCGCAGAAATTGCGTGATGATCTTCATCACGATCGGCCCGCGCCAAATCGCCGGCTGCTCGCGATCGATGAGAAAGCCGATACTCATGACCTTCACGCCGTGCGCTTCGAGCGGAACGATGCGCTCGTTGATCACAATTGGCGGCTCGTTCACGCCCATCATGCGCGGAATGTTCGGACCGTAGACGTCGGCGTCCATGATCCCGACGCGCGCGCCCTGTTTCGCGAGCGACACCGCGATATTGACCGCCACAGTGGATTTGCCGACGCCACCCTTGCCGCTCGACACCGCGATGATTCGTCCGAGCCCCGGATACGCAACGGGCGTGGGTGCGGGAACGCGCGCTTGCGCGGCGGGTGCTTGATCCATTACCGGCAGCGCGCGACTTGGCGCTTTCCGTGCGGGCTTCGACTGTTCGGCGTCGGCAACGTCGATCGTGACTTCCGTAACGCCATCGAGGTTCTCTAACGTCTGGCGAATCGTGCGCGCGAGCGTCGGATCGTCGCCGGGCGCCATGAGCAGCGTGAGGCGGACTTTGCCGGAAGTCGTCGTCGCGATGTCTCGAACGGCTTCGCCGCTCAGCACATCTGTGCCCGTGCGGGGATGACGAATGCGCGACAATGCGTCGGCGATGCGCGCCTGGAGAGGTGTGGCCATGGTCATGGATTGGTCGAAAGAGACTGCCGTGCGGCGGTGAGGACTTTGTCGCGCACGTCGTCGAGTGTGCCGGCGATCAATGCTCCCGATGCCTTCGCGTGTCCGCCGCCGCCGAATTGCCGCGCGAACGCATTGACGTCGACGCCGCCCGTGCTTCGGAACGAGACCTTCACTTTGCCGTACCCAAGATCGCGGAACAGGAGTGCCATCCGCGTTCCGGC
>Ga0157369_10011452_pt1 | contig 10071 bp, 7 predicted proteins | sample C25metaG_FD_113461 | JGI IMG/M metagenome (GOLD analysis project Ga0157369, IMG submission 113461) | Corn rhizosphere microbial communities from Kellogg Biological Station, Michigan, USA - C2-5 metaG | ecosystem: Host-associated > Plants > Roots > Rhizosphere > Soil | place: USA: Michigan...
CGGCGTCCAGACCATCCGCGGGAAGGAGAACTTCCACATCACCGGCATTCCCATGAGCCAGGAGCCTTACTTCGTGAAGGCGCTTGGCTATGTGAAGAAGGCCGCCGCCATGGCCAACCGCGATCTCGGCGTCCTGGATGCGAAAGTGGCGGACGCGATCATCAGCGGATGCGACCGCGTCATTGATCTCGAAATGCTGGATCAGTTCGTCACCGATTTCATTCAGGGCGGCGCCGGCACCTCGACCAACATGAATGCCAACGAGGTGATTGCCAATCTCGCGCTGGAATCGCTCGGCTTCAAAAAGGGCGAGTATCAGCACGTCAGTCCCAACGATCACGTCAATTACGGCCAGTCGACCAACGACACCTATCCGACCGCGTTTCGCCTCGCGCTGATCCTCCGGCTCGACAGCTACATCACCGCGCTGCGCCAGCTCCAGGATGCGTTCTTCGCCAAGGGCAGGGAGTTCGACGGCGTGCTCAAGATGGGCCGAACCCATTTGCAGGATGCGGTGCCGATGTCGCTAGGGGCCGAATTCCGCGGCTGGGGCACCACCATCGGCGAGGAGGTCGAGCGCATCTCCGAGGCCCGGTTGCTCTTGCGCGAGATCAATCTCGGCGCCACCGCGATCGGCACCTCCGTCACCGCGGCGCCCGGCTATCCCAAGGTCGCGGTCCGGCATTTGAGCTCGCTGACCGGCGTCGACTTCGTGCTGGCAAGCGACCTCGTCGAAGCGACCTCGGACACCGGCGCCTATGTGCAATTGTCCGGCGTGCTCAAGCGCACCGCGAGCAAGCTCACCAAGATCTGCAACGACATCCGCCTGCTCGCCTCCGGCCCGCGCGCCGGGCTGAACGAGATCAACCTGCCGCAATTGCAGCCGGGCTCCTCTATCATGCCCGGCAAGGTCAATCCCGTGATCCCCGAGGTCGTCAACCAGACGAGCTTCCTCGTGATCGGCCTCGACACCACCGTCACGCTGGCGGCCTCCGCCGGCCAACTCCAGCTCAACGTGATGGAGCCGGTGATCTCGTTTGCGCTGTTCTTCTCGATCCGGACCATGGAGCGGGCGGTCAACAGCCTGCGCGAGAATTGCATCACCGGCATCACCGCCAATGCCGAGCACACCCGCAACATGGTGCTGAACTCGCTCGGGATCGTCACCGTGCTCAAGCCGCTGCTCGGCTACAAGCTATGTGCCGAGCTCGCGCGCGAGGGCTACAAGACCGGCAAATCCCTGCACCAGATCGTGGTGGATGAGCGCAAATTGCTGACGCAGGAGAAGTGGGACGAAATGTTCTCCTTCGAGCGGCTGATCAATCCGGATTTGATCGAGGGAGAGGACGACTCTCGTGCCTAAAGGTAACTCTCGTGCCCCGGACGCAGCGCAGCGCGTCTTCGCGGTGCGCGGCTGATCCGGGGCGCAGAGAGAGTTGACGGCGCGGGTGGGTCCCGGCTCTGCGTCGCAACGCTTCGCGCTGCGCCGCGTCCGGGACACGAGAGCCCTAACCCTGCTCGCGTCCGGCCGCGGCAGCCTGCCTGCGCAAGAAGGCAATGTGCTTTCGGCGTAGATTGATATGACGGTCGACATTCATATGTATCTTTACAGTGTAAACTTTCACCTTTACAGTGCACACCAATCATCCCGTCTCATGGAATAAGCAAAGGAACCCGCCTCCAATGTCCATGCCTGCCTTGTTCAAGGGCCGTCTGTCGCTCCCCGTGATCGGTGCGCCGCTCTTCATCATTTCCGTGCCTGATCTCGTGATCGCGCAGTGCAAGGCGGGCGTGGTTGGTGCATTTCCGGCGCTGAACGCGCGGCCGCCGGAGCTGCTGGACGAATGGCTTTATCGCATCAAGGAAGAGCTCGCGGCCTATGACAAGGCGCATCCGGAGCGGCCCTCGGCGCCGTTCGCGGTGAACCAGATCGTGCACAAATCCAACAACCGGCTCGATCACGACCTGGCGCTCTGCGAGAAGCACAAGGTGCCGATGATCATCTCCTCGCTCGGCGCGCGCGAGGAGGTGAACCAGGCCGTGCACAATTGGGGCGGCATCGTCTTCCACGACGTGATCAACCAGAAATTCGCGCACAAGGCGATCGAGAAGGGGGCCGACGGGCTGATCCTGGTCGCGGCCGGCGCGGGCGGGCATGCCGGCACCATCTCGCCGCTCGCTTTCGTTGCCGAGACGCGTGCCTGGTTCGAGGGGCCGATCGCGCTATCGGGCGCCATCGGCAACGGCCGCGCCATCCGCGCCGCGCGCATCCTGGGCGCCGACTTCGCCTATATCGGCTCTGCCTTCATTGCGACCAGGGAAGCCAACGCGGTCGAGGGCTACAAGAACATGATCACGGCTTCGGCCGCCGAGGACATCGTCTATTCCAACCTCTTCACCGGCGTGCACGGCAATTACTTAAAGCCGTCCATTGTCGCGGCCGGCATGGACCCGGAAAACCTGCCGACATCCGATCCCTCCAAGATGAGTTTTGGCACCGACGCTTCCGGCGAGCGCAACAAGCCGAAGGCCTGGAAGGAAATCTGGGGTTCGGGGCAGGGCGTCGGCAGCGTGGGCAAGGTCATGCCCGCCGCTGAGCTGATCGGCCGTTTCAAGAAGGAATATGACGAGGCACGCGATCCGGCGCTGTAACAGTGCCGGCCGCTTCGCGGCGCTTGCGCGGGGAACTTGGCCGGTTCCGCGCGATGCAGTATGTTTCCCGGACATTCCGCAATCGGTCTCCTTGGGGGCGATGATGATGATGCGTCGATGCTTGCTGGCTTTGGCTTTCCCGCTCCTTGGCGCCACCGTGCTCGCAACGGCGCCTTTCGGCGCCACTGCGCATGCTGCCGGTCAGACGGCCAAGGATGATATCGCGGCCCAAGTCCGTATTCAGGGATTTGCCTGCGACCGCGCGTTGCAAGCCGTGCTGGACAAGCGGAGGTCCAAGCCCGACCATGACGTCTGGGTCCTGAAATGCAGCAACGCGACCTATCGGTTCAGCCGCTTTCCGGACATGGCAGCGAAGGTTGAAGTGCTGCAATAGCGCCATCATTGATCAACAGGCGCGGCGCCGGGCGGACGTGGTGACCTCGCGTGTGATGTTTGCAGGCGGCCCTTCGATTCCTGCATTTGCAAACCTTCTTCCCAAATGCGATGCGAATGTCATGCGGCATTCGACCGCAACAGGGGAGAGAGCATGATCATCGACCACGCCAAATTGCTCGCGTTCGCCAACCGGATCGTGGCGGCCGGCGGCAGCTCGCCGACCGAGGCTTCCATCGTGGCCGAGCATCTGGTCGAGGCCAATCTGCGCGGCCATGACAGCCATGGCGTCGGCATGCTGGTGGCCTATGTGCGCGACTTCGAGGCCGGTACGCTGAAGGTCAATCGGGCGCCGGAGATCGTCTCCGATACCGGCACGATCTCGGTATGGGATGCGCATGCCGGCTATGGCCAGGTGGTCGCGCGCCAGGCGGTCGAATGGGCGATCGGCGCAGCCAAGAAGCATGGCGTCGCGGTGAACGGCTTGCGCAATGCGCACCATATCGGCCGCGTAGGCACCTATGGCGAAATTGCCGCGCGGGCCGGCATGGTGGCGCTGCACTTCGTCAATGTCGCGTCCGGGGCGCCCGGCGTGGCGCCGTTCCGCGGCCGCGAGGGGCGCTTCCTGACCAATCCGGTCTGTGTCGCCATCCCGCCGACAGCCAATAACGAGCCAATCCTGCTCGACTTTGCCACCAGCCGCGTCGCGCTCGGCAAGGTGCGGGTAGCCTACAACGCCGGCAAGCCGATGATCGACGGCGCGCTGCTCGACCACGCCGGCAAGCCGACGACCAATCCCGCCGTCATGTACACCCAGCCGCGCGGCGTGGTGCTGCCGTTCGGTGAGCACAAGGGCTCCGGGCTCGCGCTCGTCTGCGAGCTCCTGGCCGGCGCCATCGTCGGCTCGGCCAGCGTGACATCGAGCACGCCACCGGAGCGCGGCATCATCAACGGCATGCTCACGATCGTGATCGACCCGGCCCGGCTTTCGGCGCGCGACAGTATGATGGCCGAGATCGACGCCATGATCGACTGGGTCAAATCGGCCGCCCCCTCCGATCCCGAGCTGCCGGTGCTGGTCGCCGGCGAGCCCGAACGCATTGCCCGCGCCGAGCGCCTTGCCAAGGGCATCGAGGTCGACGACGAGACCTGGAGCCAGCTTGCCGCCATCGCCGAGCGCTACCAGATTGCGGTCGATCGTTAGCGATGATAGCCGCCGGCGCTCGCTTTTCGCTTCAGCGGAGCGTCAGCGATGCGCCGGCCAGTGCCGATCGACGAACCATGCGGATCGGGGTCACGTGACTCGGCTATCAACCTTTCGGCGTCCCGCGCGCCACGCGGCGAAACGCCGAAGCGCGTCCGGAATAGTCGGTTGAAATGCGAAATATCCGAAAAGCCGACGTCCAGCGCGATGTCGCAGATTCGCCGCGCGCCGCCGTGAGGCTCTATCAACAGCGCGAACGCCCGTTGCAGCCGCAATTCATTCACGAGCTCCGTGAACGACGTTCCCGACGACGTCATCAGGTGTTGGAGATAACGAGGAGAAATGCCCTGACAACGGGAAACTGCTTCAAGGCTTAGCTCCGGGTCCTGAAAATGTGCAGTGATGTGGTCGAGGGCGGCGATGTGGCGCGCAGCTACGACAGCGCTCGCGCTGCTTTCACCCAAAGGAGCGTGCTCGCTGATTGCGAGCGCCGCGAGATCGTGGATGTGAGTCACGATGGCATCACGCAGCTTCGGGGCAGCCAGGGCGCCGGTCTTCAATGCCGACTTCAGATAGGCCATCAGAAGTCGGAGGGCTTCGGTTCGGCGAGAAATCGGCCGCATTGTGAGGCTGTCGACATTCGTCACGCGCGATGTCAGCGCGTCGCGCGGCACGGACAGACCAAACTGCAATCCTTCTGCATAGCTGACGATCGCGGGCTCCGAATGCAGAAGCGCGATTGCATCGCCGGCGCGAAACTCGATCTCCTGGCCGCGTTGCGATAACTGACTCCTGCTGGGAGAGCAGATGATGATGCCAATCGAGTCATCACCATCGGTAATGTTCGTTCGTGAACGCCTGAAACGCATGGCCGAACCGTGCCATGCGAGCGTGCGCAAACCCTTGAGTGCCTGCAGCGTTGCTTCGGCTTGAAACGGAACGTCCGATAAAGGTTCGATATCGACGTGAACTATGCGTCGCGCAAATTCCTCGCGCCACATCGGGATGCGCGTCCGCTCTGGAAGCCCGCGCGTCGAGAATCGAAGCGATCTAAAATCGGCTGCATCCGCCTGCATGTGGATTCTCCCGGCCTTGACAAACATTCGGCCAAAGCTTTCCGACACGCTGTTGTCGGTATCTGCAATTTGCAATTCGCGCACCGAGCTTCCAGTACGTGGTGCGCAGCAGTCCAAGAAGTGGCAGCGTCCACCTGTTAGTCTCCGCCGCATGTGAATTGGCTCACGTGGCGGCTTGAAAATTAAGGTGACGTCATTGCGAGAGTGCCAAAAATCCCTTTCAAGACGAGGCAGACATGATGAAGCTATTTATAGTTGTCGCCATTACGTCCGCTTTGAAAACTCGGCCGGTGCAAGAGTAGGGGCCAGCTTTATTCGTTGATCGCGGTCGATCGAACGCAACGATCTGTGGTGCGATCAACTCGCAGCACTTGGACGTCTGATCCTCTAACGACGTCGTTCCGTACGTTTTGGTACGAGATCGTAATCGCCGGCAAAAAATTCCCGGGCACTGTTCATTTCCCGCCGCGGGCGAAATGGCTGAAAAGCGATCGCGTGAAAGATAGTTGATCAAGCGAGGGTTCGATCATGTCCGCTATACTCGACATGCTTTACCGCGAATATTGCCGTGCCCGCCTTGCCGAAATGAGGCAACAGCTGCTGCTCTCGGTTGCCAACGATACGATATCGGCAACGGTTTCGGATGCCACCGATCGTGCCTATCCAGATAATTGGGGTCGCGGCTCGGGCGACCACAACACGGTGAAGAAGGTGCGGCCATCCAGTCGCCGGGTCTTGTAATTGCAATCGACTCGGTTGGTGAGCCCGCTCGGTACCCTCACACCGCCCGGGCATCGCGGGCAACTTGAAACGCAATGCGAGCCGTCTGCGTGACACTTCGGCCCAGTTCCGGCCGCACGCGCGCTCGTGCGCCGGACGGGGCGAGCATATGCACGATCGAATCCACACTTCGTTGATCGGCGAGTCGCCGGAGGGGGCTGGCCGCGACCCGCGCATAGATGCCTGCCGTGGTATCGCGCTATGGTGGATATTTCTCGATCATATCCCCGACAACGTCGGAAGCTGGTTGACGCTGCGAAACTACGGCTTCAGCGATGCCGCCGAAATGTTCATGTTCATCTCGGGCATGACCTGCGCGCTCGCCTACGGTAAGGCACGTCGGTGCGAGGGCTGGAGCGAAGTGATCAGGCGTTCGCTGCGACGAGGATGGGACATTTATGCCGCATTTCTGGTGCTCACGCTCGCTTGCGCCATCATGGTTTACCTTGCAGGCGGCGACCGGCTTGCCGACGAGAGCAATACGCGTGTTCTGTTCGAATATCCGGGCGCGGCGCTCGCGCACGCTGCGATCCTGCAATACCGTCCCGTAAACACGGACATCCTGCCGATGTTCGTGGTTTATCACGTTTTGTTCGCGCCGCTTCTATGGCTGCTGCTGCGACTTCCGAACGTGACCCTCGGCGCCTCGCTGCTGCTTTATGCGCTCGTCCACGTTTTCGGTTGGACCGTCCCCGCCTGGCCCAACAACGTTTGGTTCTTTAATCCTCTGGCTTGGCAGCTCCTGATCGTGTTGGGCGCGTGGTGGGTCGTCGGAGGGAAGAAATTGCCGCCTTGGGCGACCTCGCGCACGGTGCTGGTACTTGCCGTTCTCTATCTGGCCTTCAGCTTGATCATCGCATTGAGCTGGAGCATCAAGTCGCTGGGGCCGCTGGTCCCGCAGACTCTGATGAATCTGTTTTTCCCAGTGGACAAATCGAATCTCAGTCCATTGCGCCTGCTCCATTTTCTCGCTCTTGCGATTTTGGCGAAGAGGCTTTTGCCTCACGCTTCGCCTCATACGTGGCGAGGGCTAATGGCGCCTGTGATGCGCGGCGCGATGCGTTGTGGCGAGAGCTCTCTGCCAATCTTTTGCCTCGGCGTTTTGCTGTCGCTTGCCAGCCACCTGGCACTGCTCGACATTTCAGATGGGATTGCGATGCAGATCGCGCTCAGTCTCGCTGGAATCCTCATCATGATCGTCGCCGCGATACTGCTGAGTTCGATCAGGATCAAACCCAAGCGGCAGCCCCGCCACGATGAGGCACTGGTGCATGCTGATTTTACGTTGGTGCGGAGCCGGAATTTTTGAAATCTTGTTGGCGCATTCTTCGGGTGTGAACGCTCGCCAAGCTACGCAAAATCCGCAGATGGATGACAGCCGGCGATGTCCGAATCGGATCAAAGGCCGACGTCGGCCGTCGGCTCGGGACGTTGCGGACGTCAGCCCCCCTCAGCCGAATGCCCGCACTCCGTCCGTCGGCATGGAGAGCTAGCTATGCGCCGGCCAGTGCCGATCGCGGAACCAGGCGCGGTACTCCGACATCTTCGCGCGCTGCGCCTGCGGCGCGTGACGCTTGCAGGTCGAGGCCTCTTCGCTGTTCTCGGGCGCACCCCAGCGCAACTCGACGCAGTCGTTGGGGTTATAGGCCATCTCGAAATCCGTCGAGCGATCGACCACATCCTTGACCGACAGCGTCCATTGCGAGCCATCGCTGCGGGTATAGGCGATCTTGCGAGAGGCAAGCTCGGAAGCCAGCACGCCCTGCAATTCGCTCTTCACGTCCGCGACGCTCTTGCCGGGGGGGATCGCGTAGCGGTCCGACCGCCGCGCAAAGCGATCGGGGAAATTCCGTACGACGTCGATGGCGACCAGCAGCCGGAAGTCGCGCGCCGGCGTCGAGAAATCCTCCCACGCGCCGGTCGTCTCGAAGATCGAGGCGCCCTCCGGCATGGTCGCGTCGCCGGCTGCCTTGGCTTGCCATTTCCGTCCGTTCTCGACCGATGTGACGCGGGTCTTGATCTGCTCGTCTAGGCTCGTGATCGCGTCCGTCATCGCCTTCACCGGATCGAGCGGCTCGGGCGACATCACGTCGTCCATGCGGTCGTAGAAATCCTCCATCGGCATCTGCGACTGCTCGTTGGAATAATCGCCATATTCCGGATTCTTGTTGATCTCGGTATTGGCCAGCCGCCGCAATGACCCGCCCTTTTCCTGCAGGATCGGGCGGAAATGCTTGAAGCCGGGCGTGCCGAGCGAGGGTTCATGCACGAACAGGAAGTTGCCGCGCCAGAAACGCTTGCGCGTGATCGATCCATCGGGCTCGGCGTCGACGGCGAGGAAGACACCGGGCGTGCCGTTCGCTTCGGGCACGCGGCGCACCAGCATCAACACGTGGCCGTAAGGGTCGGCGTAGACCGTTCCCGGCCGCAGCGCGGCTTGCGTCAGCGGCACGGTATAGAAATCGGAATTGTCGTCGCCGGCGCGCACTGCCCCGGTATGGACGACGTCGCCGACGTCGCGCAGATATTCGGCAAAATTGGTCGGGCGCTTCGGCTTCGGCGGAGCGGCTTTAGCAGCCGGAGCCGGAGCGGGCGCCACGTCCGCGGGTGGCTGCGAGTGGTGAAACAGGCCAAGCATCCGAGGCGGCTGCTCGGGTGGGGCGGGGTCGGGCGCTGCGTCCGCGACAACCTGCTCCGGCGGAGGAGGTGGACGCGTGACCTCGGGATGCGCGACGTCGAACCACTGGTAGCATTTCGGCGGCCTGCCGCCGAAGCCGCGCGAGCAATTCGAATAGCCGAACGGCAGTCCCATCTTGAAGGCGAAATAAGCGCGCAGGAAGTAGACGAAGTCGGCGCAGTCGGGCCGTTGGCCGATCTGCGTCGCATCTTCGTTGCGGCCGAGATAGTTGTAGAGGAAATTGCGCGATTTATCGCGCAGCACCTCGTACCAGACCTTCCAGTTCAGATCCTGGTCGGGCGGCGCATCGAACAGTTTCTCGACCCATGCCGAGAACAGCGCTTCGTTGGTGGCGTTCCAGCTGCCGCGCACCTGCCAGATGCTTCCTGCCGGGAAGCGCACGCCCTCCGGCTTGCGCGCGGCAACGATGATATCGCGATTGACCGGGCCGCAATCCGCCGAGCCTTCACGCTCCAGCTTCGCATGCCAGGTTCCGGCAGTCGGAGTTGCGACCTCGGCGAACCAGGAATAAGGCGGCCCGTCATGCCGGTCGGCCGATTTCACCGCGACGCTGCCATCAGGGGCGATCAGCGACAGCGTACCCGCGACCGGCTTCTCGGCGACGACCATCACACGCAGCGGCGCACCGCTCCAGGGCGCCACCGGTGAGGGCAAGACGGTGACCTGACCTGAGCCCGCGCAGCTTTCCGATGCCGCCATGGCGGGGGAAAGCGCAGTTGAGGAAAGCAGGAGCGAAAATCCAGCTACGGTCAGCGTGAACGCTGCCGCAGCCGCAGCAAAGCGGTGCCCAAGAAACATTTGCTTATGATCCTGTAGAAAATCCCCCACCCACATTCGACCCCTGCCCGGCGACCCACAGCGCAAGATACCGGATCAAAGGGGGCAAGTCAGCGGCATTGAAGCCATTTTTGCGTGCCGGCCCGTGCGACCAAAAGTGGCCGTCACGGTGCGGACAAAGATATGTTCTTGAGGAACTCGAGAGCGGACAAGTTCCGAATAAGGCCCTAGAAGCATTTCGCGGCCGCCCTGGCCCGCAACAGGAGAAGAGACTTTCATGCCTTCGCCAGTTTCCGGCGGCGAATTGAAAACCCGGCCAGATCGCTCTGGAAACAGTCGGTCTGAAAACGGTCGCTTTGAAGCCATCGTTGGAACATCGGCGCGGGCTTGCGCGCTGATTGCCTGCCTTTGCTCGTTGCTTGCGGTCCCGGCCGCTCAAGGCGCTTCGGAGCGGCCCGTGGCCGCAGAGAGGGGCATGGTCGTTACCGCGC
>Ga0157369_10011453_pt1 | contig 10070 bp, 10 predicted proteins | sample C25metaG_FD_113461 | JGI IMG/M metagenome (GOLD analysis project Ga0157369, IMG submission 113461) | Corn rhizosphere microbial communities from Kellogg Biological Station, Michigan, USA - C2-5 metaG | ecosystem: Host-associated > Plants > Roots > Rhizosphere > Soil | place: USA: Michigan...
CCCGCCGAACCACGAGGTCGTGCATCACCACAAGCATCACAAGCACAGCAAGAAGGCTGAGACGCGTCACCACCACCGCCACGGTGGGCGCAACCACGCGGAAGACCGCTAGTCCCCGCGCCGCGGTTATTCGTCGTACAGCTCGCCCACGAACCGGGAGAGCTCCGCGGCGGCCTGCCGCACCGAACCGATCGCCTGGGCGTAGTCCATTCGCAGCGGCCCGATCACGCTGACTGCGCCCAGGTTGCGGCTCGCCAGCCCGTAGTTGGCCGCCACGATGCTCAGCGAGTGGAGCGCCGGCGCGCGGTTCTCATGCCCGATGCGCAGGTACACGTTGGGCTCGGACAGAGCCTCGCGCAGGAGTGACAGCAGCGCCATGCGGCGCTCGAGCAGCGTCATCAGGTCGTCGATCTGCGACAGCTCCTGCACCCGATCCTCGGATAGGAGGCGCGCGGCGCCCTCCACGTAGAGGGTGTCCGCGGCGGTGTCCTCGAGCTCCGTGAACGCGGGCGCGAGGGTGGAGAGGAAGTCGCGCTCGGCCCGGCCGAGACCGGGATCGGCCAGCTTGGCCGGGATCATGCGCGCGCCGAGCGCCATGCCGCCGAGCGCCTCGTTCAGGTACTCGCCGGCCCAGTCGATCAGGCCGGCGTCGACCGGCTGGTCATAGGAGACGACCCGCTTGGTCACGCCGCCGGTGGACGTGATCACCACCACCATCGCCACCTGCGGCTGGAGCAGCAGCACCTCGATGTGGCGGATCGTGGTGGTGCCGAGCGGCGGAGCGGACACGATCGCCAGCAGGTTGGTGACCTGCGAGAGCTGCTCGGTGGTGGCGCGCAGCGTCTCCTCCACCTCGCGCCGGATCGACGTGAGGCGGAAGTTCGCGCGCGGCACCGGAAGCTGGTCGCCCTCCAGCAGCTCGTCGACGTAGAAGCGGTAGCCGGAGTCCGTCGGCACGCGACCGGCGGACGTGTGCGGGTGCTGCAGCAGGCCGAGCTCCTCGAGCTTGGCCAGCTCGGCCCGGATGGTGGACGGGCGCCACGGCAGGTTCGCCTGCTCGGCCAGCCACCTGGAGCCCACGGGCTGGCCGCGCGAGACGTGGGTCTCGACGAGCTTCCTGAGGATCTCGACCTGTCGCGGACTGAGTTGCATCTGGGTCATTTTCGACGCGCCTACGCCCTAACGCTAGCTGCGCTGCTGCTCACCGCCGGGGCGCTGGCTGACCTGATGGGGCGGGTGGGGATCGCCACCGGCATCGCCGGCCACGGCCGGCTAGAGCTCGAGCTCCGCCTCGGCGTTCTTGATGATCTTGTTGCCGCCCTGCTCGGCCACGGTGTCGATGATCGCGCGGCCGTCGCGCACTTCCTTCACCGTCCCGCTCACCGTGATCTCCTGTTCGGGAAAGCCCATTCCGCGGAACTGGACCGACAGGCGCTTGAGCTTGCGCAGATCGCCGCCCGCGGCCTGCACGTTCGCGCGCGCCACGAGCGCCATGTCGTAGAGACCGTGGAGGATGTTGCCCGGCAGCCCCACCGCCTTTGCGAACTCGGGGTCGATGTGGATCGGGTTGAAGTCGCCCGACGCGCCCGCGTAGCGGTACGGCAGGTACTTGTCCGGCGTGACCTTCAGCTCGGGGATCTGGTCGCCGGGCTCCATCAGCCAGTCCTCACCAGGTTGGTCCACGTGCCGCGCGCGGTCTCCTGCCCGTCCTGGTTCACCGAGACCGACTCGAACACGTAGAACTCCATGCCGCCCCGCTCGTACAGGTCGGCGAGCGTGGTGGTCGTGGTGATCGTGTCCCCGGAGCAGACCGGCTCGCCCCACACGAACTCCTGTCCCGCGTGCAGCATGCGCGCGAAGTTGATGCCCACCTCGGGGTCGAGCACGCCGGCGGCCATCGCCATCCAGGAGTACACGACCGCGAACATCGGCGGCGCGACCACGTCGCGGTAGCCCTTCTCGCGGGCGGCGTCGCGGTCGTGGTTCTCGGGCGCCGTGGCGCCGATCGCGTTTGCGTACTCGCGGATCTTCTCCCTGCCCACCTCGTAATCGACCGGGGGGTAGGACTTGCCCTTCAGCGACTCGTTCACGCGCCGATCAGTCCGCGCTCGCGTGGTACACGGCGGCCATGTCCTTGTCGCCGTGGCCGTCGTCGACGGCCTTGCGGAAGTTCTCCGCCGCGGCGCCGGCCACGCGCATCGTGGCGTCGTGGCGGTCGGCCGCCTCGAGCACCAGCTCGAGGTCCTTCAGCGCGAGCTTGAGCGGGAACGCGGTCGGGAAGTCGCGCTCGATCATCATCGGCCCCTTCATCTGCGCGTAGGGCGAGCCGGTGGCGCTGCCGTCGATCGCCTCGAGGAAGGCCTTCGGGTCGACGTCGATCGCCTGGGCGAAGGCGATCGTCTCCGCCAGGTCGCCCAGCAGCGACAGGAGCCAGTTGTTGATCACGAGCTTGAGGCGCTGGCCCGCGCCGGCCTCGCCCACGCGGATGGTCTTCGCGCCGATCGCGTCGAACAACGGCGTGGCTCTGTCGAGCGCCTCGTCCGGACCGGACGCCAGCACGGTCAGCGCGCCCTGCTCGGCCGGAGCTTTGGTGCCCAGCACCGGCGCGTCCACGAAGGTCACGCCGCGCTCCTCGGCCAGCTTGGCCAGGCTCTCGTTCGCGTTGATTCCGATCGTGCTCGTCTGGAGCCAGATCGCGTCGTCGCCCATGGCTTCGAGCGCGCCGCCCTCTGTCATCACCTGCTCCACGGTCGGGCCGTCGGCCAGCATCGTCACGACGAAGTCCGCGCCGCCAACCGCGTCGGCCGGCGTGTCCGCCACGGTCACGCCGTCGCCCGCGAGCGCCTCCGCCTTCTCGCGCGTGCGGTTCCACACGCGCGTGTCCATCCCGGCGGCGGCGATGTTGCGCGCCATCGGGCCGCCCATGATTCCGGTGCCGAGAACGGCGACGGTGGGCTGCGCGACGCTCACCGGCTGATTGTTATCAGCCTCCAGGGATTGGTGCGGATCAGCGCGTCGATCTCATCGGGCGGAACCGGGCGCGAGAAGAGGTAGCCCTGCGCCAGCTCGCAGCCGAGCTTGCGGATGCCGTCGAGCTGTGCCTCGGTCTCCACGCCCTCGGCCACCACGCGAGCCCCGAGCGCGCGCGCCATCTCGGAGATGGCGGACACGATCGCCTCGTTGCGGCCGTCGCCGCCCAGCTCGGCCACGAACGAGCGGTCGATCTTGAGGTATGCCAGCGGGAAGCGCTTCACGTAGCCGAGCGAGGAGTAGCCGGTGCCGAAGTCGTCGAGCACGAGGCGCACGCCCAGTTGCTCGAGCTCCTGCAGGGTCTTGGCGGCGGTGGTCGTGTCCTCCACGAGCACGGTCTCGGTGATCTCGAGCGCTATCTGGCGCGGGTCCACCTGGGTTTCCTCGAGCAGACGCGCGACGGTTGGCACCAGATCGGGCTCGGAGACCTGCCGCGCCGACAGGTTCACGGACACCACCACGGGGATCTCGTCCGGGCCGCACAGGCGCCGCCAGTGCACGGCCTTGCGCATCGCCTGGCGCAGCACCCACGCGCCCAGCGGCACTATCAGGCCGCTCTCCTCGGCGACCGGAATGAAGTCGAGCGGCGGCACCATGCCCCGCTCCGGGTGGTGCCAGCGCAGCAGCGCCTCGACCGCCACGATGCGGCCGGAATCGACGTCGATCACAGGCTGGTAGACGAGCCGCATCTCGTCGCGCTCGAGCGCGCGCCGCAGCTCAGCCTCCACCTGGAGCCGCCTGACGGCGCTCGCGCGCATGTCGGCGTCGAAGACCTCGTAGCGCGCGCGGCCGCGCTCCTTGGCCTGATACATGGCGGCATCGGCATCGCGCAGCAGGCTCTCGGGGCCGTCGTGGCCGGCGCTCGGCAGGGCCACGCCGATGCTCGCGGTCACGTAGTGCTCGCCGCCCGCGATCTGTAGCGGGCGGGCGAAGCAGGCCTTCACGCGCTGGGCGATCTCGATCGCCTCCTGCTCGTCGGCTACCTCCTCGCAGAGCAGCACGAACTCGTCGCCGCCGAAGCGGGCAACGGTGTCGCCGGAGCGCACCGCCTCGGCCAGGCGCGGCGCGAGCGCGGTCAGCAGCTCGTCGCCCGCCTCGTGGCCCAGGCTGTCGTTCACGACCTTGAAGTTGTCGACGTCGAGGAACAGCACGGCGAGCGTGCCGTCGTGGCGGCGCGCGCGGGCTAGCGCGTGCTGGAGGCGATCGCGGAAGAGGGCGCGGTTGGGCAGCCCGGTGAGCGGGTCGTGCAGCGCCTGGTGGCGGGTCTCGGCCTCGCTGCGGCGGCGCTCGATCGCCGCGGCCAGCACGTTCGCGACCGACTGGAGGAAGTTCACGTCGTCCGTGCTGAACGCGCGCACCGTCGTCTCGTGAGCCGCCAGCACGCCGAAGGGCACGTCGCGGCCGCGGATCGGCACGGTGATGCCGCTCGCCACACCGCGGTCGTGCAGAGCCGCCGAACCTGGGAAGCGCACCTCGGTCGAGTAGTCGTCGACGACGATCGGCGTTTCGGACTTGATTGCCACCGCCGCCTGGGAGTCGTCGTTGAACAGGACCGTCTCGTGCCCGATCATGCCGGGCGGCCAGCCCACCCCGGCCCGGACGAGCATCGTGCCCTCGTCCGCCTGCAGCTCGAGCACGGTCACGAGGTCGATCGCGAGCGTCTCCGACACCATCGCCACGGCCTCGTTGAGAAGCGGTGTGAGGCCGACCTCGGACAGCGCGCGCTGGCCGATCTCGCTCACGGTGGCCTGTTGCGCGGCGCGCTGGCGGAGGCGCACGGAGCTGGCACGGAGGGCGTTCCGCATGCGCATCACGAGCGCGGACAGGGCCAGCTCGGTGCAGACCACGAAGGCCAAGCGCATCGACGAGTCGACGGTCAGGCCGAGCTGGCCGTGGCGGCGGGCATGCACGAGCGCGAAGGACGCGCCGCAGGCGATCGCCACGAGCGTGATCTGGATGGCAGCCTGGCGCGCGGTGAAGAACGCCATCGTGTACGGGATAGCCCACAGGAAGAGGAAGGCGAGGGGCGCCTGCGTATCCCCGCTGCCCCAGATCGCGGCGGCGACGAGGAAGGTGGTGGCCGCGATCACGCCCTGGACCGCCACGCGCGGCAGCTTGAAGAGCCCCCACATCACCACGGGGAAGAGCGCGACGGAGATGCCGATCATCACGACGACGAAGGTCGTGCGCATGTACGGGCCCTCGTCTGTGAGCGTCCAGGCGAGGGCCAGCCCGTTCGCCACGAGGAAGAAACCCGCCATCAGCGCGGCGGTGACCGCGTGGCGTGTGGACAGGTCGGAGCGGGCGTGCACACGCACGCCGCTACGGGACCGGCTGCCTCGCCGCTCTTTCATCCCCCGGTTGATCGGCCGCCAGGGGGCGACGTTGAGCGCTACGGAGCGGGGAGCCCGGGCGTGTAGGAGTGCGCGAAGAAGAAGTACCAGACGACCAGTGCGGTCATGGCGATCACCACCGACACAACCATGCTCGTCTCGAGCACGCTGCGCCGACGCCCTGGAATCCGGTCGCCGCTCAGGCTCTTGAGCCAGGCCGTGTGGCCGCGACCGGCCTGGCGGCCGCTCACCCGGAGGTGGAGCGCGTTCAAGCGGGCGAGCATTCCCCCGAACAGCACCATCGTCAGCGGGCAGCCGGCGATGGCGAGGATGTAGACGTCCGGATAGTGGTCGGCAACCTGCGAGACGGCCCACACCCAGCTGAGCGGCACTCCGATCCACATCGTCAGGCTGCCGGCGAAGATCAGCGCGGCGAGCGCGTACTCCAGTGCCCTGCTGGACACGCCGCGGGTGATCCGTATCGCGGATTCCATCTGCTCCTCGCCTACCTGCGCTCTCTCATTATCTCGATCGCGGTCCACAGCGCCTCCTCCACCGCGAGCGTGGGAACGCCCTTCGCCTGGATGGCGGCGACGGTGACGCGCTCCGTGCTGGTTGTGACCTCGTGCGCCTGCGGCCCGAGAACGATCGCCACAGGCTTTTCGCGGTCGGCGATGACCACCTGCCCCTCCTCGCCCAGCTGCTCCCCGGCGCGAGCGCGGCGGAGCGCGAGGTTGCCGTTCAGCTCCGCCGAGTCGAAGGCAAGGAGCGGAACGCCGGTCTGGTTGGTCGCGATGGTGAGCGCGTCCGCGGGGAGCCCGCGTGACTCAGTCGTCGGCTCTCGCGATAAAGGCTCGGTCCCCAGCTGCCTCGCGAGCACCCTGTAGGCCCAGGGCGCTGATTCGCGCCGGGCCCCCTCGGCCGCGGCGAGGCTGGGGGCGGTTTCGCTGAGGCGCTTCGCGACCGGCTCGGGACTGGGCCCGGGGCTGGCGCTCACCTCCACGGTCCAGAGCGCGAGCTCCGAGAAGTCGCTGCGCAGGTCGCCGAGCACGGGCGCCCGGACGAGCCGCTCGGGCTCCGGCTCCTCCTTGCGCCGGGTCGGCGTGGCGCTCTCGAGCAGTGCTCGCACCGCGTCGCTCTCCTCGCGCGCCTTGTCCGAAGCGATTCCTCCCAGCGCCACCCGCAGGCCCGCCTCGAGCACGGCGCGGAGCTCGCGGTCGGATCGCTGGCCGAGAGCCAGGGTGCCGAGCCACGCAGACCAGAGGAACGCGCCGGCACGGCGCGAGTCGAGCGGCCGCGCATTGCCCCGCCGGACGGCGGCCTCGATGAGTGCGGCCACGCGTCGCTCTTTGTCAGCCATGGCCTTGCGCACCTGTTCGAGCGGCTCGCCCAGGGCCTCCTCGGCAGCGCGCGGGTGCGGCAGCACGAGCATGCGCAGGTGCGCCGGGCGCTCACGACCGAAGCGAGCCACCCGGCCGGCGAGGTCCAGCAGCTGGTCGAGCGCCGCGCCCTCGGGCGCCGCCTCCTCATCCATATAGCTCTCGAACAGCGCGAGCGCCCGCTCGAGCGACGCCCGGTACAGCCCCTCCTTGCTGCCGAAGTGGTTGTAGACGGAGCCGACGGCCACGTCGGCCTCTTGCGCGATCTCGTCGACCTTCGCGTCCTGGAATCCGCGTTCGAGGAAGTGGCGCTCGGCGGCGTCGAGGATCGCACTCGTGGTGCGGGCTTTGCGGCGCTCGGAACGTGATGGAAGCGGACTCGGCACGGTTCAATCTTGACAGCGATTCATAACTGAGTCAAGATTCAGTTCTGCAACGGGAGGCTTAGTAGTCGTGGTCCGAGCTCTAGCCGATAGGGCGTTCCTGCCCACCAAGAGCGTGCTCGAGCAGGTCGGGGACATGATGATCCTGACCGGCAAGACGATCTGGTCGGCGCTGCGGCCGCCGTATCCGTACGGCGGCGAGTTCGTCAATCAGTTCCTGTTTGCGCTGAGGCTGTGCTGGCTCCCGCTGCTGATCTCCACCTTGGCGATCTCCTACGGCGCCCCGGGCCTGCAGGCCGGCAACTTCCTCGTGCTGTTCGGTGCGCTCGACCGGCTCGGCGGCTTCTTTGTCCTCACCTCGATTCGCGAGTTCGGCCCGAGCGTCACCGCGATCATCCTCGCCGGGGTCGCCGGCACCGCGATCACCGCCGACCTCGGCGCGCGCAAGATCCGCGAGGAGCTGGACGCGCTCCAGGTGCTGGGCGTCGACCCGGTCAAGAACCTGGTGGTGCCGCGCTTTCTCGCGCTGATGATCGTCACCGCGCTGTTCGACATCTACGCGATCATCTTCGGGATCGTCGGCGGGATGCTCGCCACGATGAGCTTCGGCGCGCCGCTCGGCCCGTTCTTCTCAACACTGCTCACCAACGCCTCGGTCACTGACCTCTGGGGCAGCGTCGCGAAGACGACGATCTACGGGGCGATCATCGCGATCGTCGCCTGTTACAAGGGGATGACCGCATCGGGCGGTGCGGAGGGCGTCGGCCGCTCGGTCAACCAGGGCGTGGTGATCACGTTCCTCGGCATCTTCGCGTTCAACTACGTCTTCACGCAGACGCTCCTGGCCACGCACCCGGAGATCTCGATCATCAAATGACGTGGCTGACCGTCCCGCGCGACTGGATCGCCTCCTTCGGCGAGATCGCCAAGTTCTGCGGTCGCGTGATCGCGCTCGTCTGGTCCGGGCGAGTGTTCGTGTTCTTCGGCGAGGCGCTGCGCCAGGCCGGGATTCTCATCCTCGGCCTCCAGTGCGGGATCGAAGGGGCGTATTTCAGCCGCTCGGTGGGCGCGCCCGCAAACGCGGGCGTGTTCTCGGCGTGGTGCGACCTGCGCGAGATCATCCCCTACGCCTTCGGCTACATGATGGCCGCGAAGGTGGGGACCGGCCTCGTGGCTGAGATCGGCGCGATGAGGATCTCCGACGAGATCGACGCGCTCGAGGTGATGGGCATCTCGTCGATGACCTTCCTCTGCGCCACCCGGCTGCTGGCCGCCTGGATGGTGCTGCCGTTCGTGTACATCGCCGCCATCGGCGCCGGGTTCCTGGCCTCGTACATCGCCGTCGTGCAACAGATAGGTGAGGTCTCCTCCGGCGGCTTCTTCCTGATCTTCTGGATGTTCCAGAATCCGCCAGACCTCCTCTACAGCCTGATCAAGGGCATGGCGATGGCCACGCTGATCGTGCTCGTAGGCGCCTACTACGGCTACACCGCGAGTGGCGGGCCCGTTGGGGTGGGCACGGCCACCGCCAAGTCGATGGTGCTGAACGTGGTCGGCGTCCATGTGGTGGGCATGCTCGGCACGCAGGTGTTCTGGGGCGCGAATCCACGCGCGCCCATCGGCGGCTAGGGGGGCGAACTTCACGAACCGTCCCGCTTAGGTGTTGGTATGCAACACCCAGATGGGATTGCTGCCCGCCTGGCGTCCTCGACCTACGGCCTGGTCAAACGCGAGCAGCTGCTTCGCGCGCGAATGACGCGCGAGCAGATCCGGACGCGCTTGAAGCGCCAGTCCCTATTCGTCGAGTATCCGGGCGTGTACAGGGTGGGCCACCGCGCGCCAAGCATGGAGTCCTGCTACCTGGCTGCTGTTTGGGCATGTGGAGATGGGGCTTACTTGGTCGGAAGTGCCGCCGGCCATCTGCTGGCGGTGCTGAAGGGCAAGCCCCCTCCGCCAGAGGTGATGGCGCCGACCAAAAGAAGCATTGAGGGAATCACGACCCACCGTTACCGCTCACTCCATCCCGGCGAGGTAACGAAGTGGCGGGGCATCCCCGTCACCTCGGTCGCTCGCACGCTCGTCGATCTCGCGGCGATCCTGTCCCCGGACGAACTAGCGCGAGCCTGCCACGAGGCCGGCATCCGGCACGGCACCACCCCGCGGCAGGTTGAGTCAGTGCTCGCCCGGCGGCGCAACGCCTCCGGCGCCGCCAAGCTGCGCGCCGTCATGAGTGGTGAAGCAGGTGTTCTCCTAAGCAAACTGGAGAAGGGCTTCGTCGCTCTGCTCCGTGAGGACGCACTCCCGCTCCCCCAGACCAACCGGCCCGCCGGCAGCTTTTACGTGGACTGCCGCTGGCCGGAGTACCGCCTGACGGTCGAACTGGACAGCTACCGGTACCACAACTCGCGCCACTCCTGGGAGCGGGATCGCCAGCGCGAGCGCGAGGCCCGGGCTCGGGGGGACGAGTTCAGGCGCTACACCTGGGGTGACGTCTTCGAGGACTCGGCCTACATGCGCTCCGAGCTTGGTCTGTTGCTGAGCAATCCCAGCTAGGTGTTGCCATGCAACAGCCAGATGGGATTGCTTCTCCCTCGGGCCGCCTAGACGGCCTCGTGGATGCGGCCCTTGGCGTCCGACAGCCGGCCGCCGCCGTGGCCGTTCCGCACCGCCACGATCTCCGCCATGATCGACAGCGCAGTCTCCTCCGAGCCGAGCGCGCCGATGTCCAGCCCGATCGGCGCCGATACCCGCTCGAGTTGCTCGACCGGTATGCCGGCGGCCTCGAGCCGCTCGCGCCGCTTGGCCTGCGCGCGCCGCGAGCCCATCGCGCCGATGTATGGCGTCTCCGAGGCGAACGCCACCTGCAAAGCGGCGTCGTCCAGCTTGGGGTCGTGATGCAGGATCGCGATGTAGGTCGCGCGGTCGATCCCGCCCAGCTGCGCCAC
>Ga0157369_10011454_pt1 | contig 10070 bp, 14 predicted proteins | sample C25metaG_FD_113461 | JGI IMG/M metagenome (GOLD analysis project Ga0157369, IMG submission 113461) | Corn rhizosphere microbial communities from Kellogg Biological Station, Michigan, USA - C2-5 metaG | ecosystem: Host-associated > Plants > Roots > Rhizosphere > Soil | place: USA: Michigan...
CCTCATCGTGCGTCCTGCCGGCCAGGTCGGCTGATCGCGCCCGGCGGCCAACCGCGGGCGACGCGCCCCCGGCTCCGTCGCCGGTCGTCGACGGAGCTGTTGAACGGGGACGCTGAGGGTGCTGGGAAGTCTATCCATGCTGGTCATTAAGTAGCAGGGCTCGTGGTCGGTCCGGCATGATCGCGGCTCATGTACCCCCAACGCCGCCCGCGCCCGGCTCGCACGCCACCTGGCCTGGTCCGACTGGCGCCGACGCCACCAAGCACGTGCACGCTGGCATCACTACCGGACCCGCCTCGCACTCACCGCATGACACGGCATCAGGTCACGATCTACGGCTGGCCGACTACTAGGCGAAGCGGTCGACTGGTACGCCGAACGAATTCAGCGGATCCTCAGAGAGGATCATCCCAGGCTGCGACCGTACGACTGGGATCGCGCAGCCGTGGTCGGCCGCTACTCCGAACGGTCGGCAGACCGGGTCCTTGCCGCGCTCGACCGCGCTTGCCGGCGTCTCGAGCTTCTCGCCAGTGTGCTCGGACCGCCGGAACTCGGCGCTTGGTGCATCGGCAGCGACGGCACTCAACGTACCGTCAGGCAACTCCCTGCCCGGGCGGTTCACGAGCTGGTCCACCACGAGATGGACATCAGGGTCGGCCTGGCTCAGCTCAGCTGACTCAGGGCATCTGCGAGCCGGAGCTGGCTCGCCGAAGACAGGACGAGATCTGCGTGGCGAACGCGCTCCGGTGCGACGAACGGATTGGGGATCGCGATGCAGCGCATCCCCGCTGCCTGCGCAGCCGCCACTCCGTGGGCGGTGTCCTCAACGGCCACCGCGGCAGCGCTACTCAACGACAGCCGGCCGAGCGCCAGTTGATACACGTCCGGCGCTGGCTTGTGCCGCCCGACCTCATCTCCTCCCGCTAGAACCTCGAACATGTCCAAGACACCAGCCCGGCCCAGGTGGGTAGCCAGCCACTCAAGGGGCGACGAGGAGGCAACCGCGAGCCGAAGGCCCAGACTGGCCGCCTCATCGAGCCACCCTCTCAGCCCGTCCGCCAGGTCGAGTTCCTCGTGCAGCTTCTCGCGGTACGCCACCCGCCGCCGGTGACTCAGGGCCCGATCGAACCGCGGGCCGGCCGCCGCGGCGAGCATGGCGTACCGATCCTCGGTGACGTCACCCCCGTGATCGACGAAGAAGTCCGCCACCTTGAGCGCCAGCCCCCATTGACTCCACTCGTATTGCCAGCTCAGGAACGAAGTCGACTCAGTATCCATCAGCAGGCCATCGAAGTCGAAGATAATGGCCCGCACTGCATCTGCCCGCGCCGTATGCACGGGGTCATTCTTACGCCGAAGCGAGCTCGTGGACCAGATTCAACGAGACGAACCACGGGAGCCGATCGCAGCGAGCCAGATTCAGTGGGGCGGGACGGCTTCTGCGCGGCACGCCGGCGGCACCGCTGGCCGGCACGAACGGCGTCAGGACAGTCGGGTTAGCTGTCGGTGCAGGTGGGCCAGTGGCCTGCTGCCCACTCCGGCCAGCCCGGCCATCCTGCCGGCGGGGCGGGGATCTCGCCGCCGTCGAGTTCGGCGGCGTCAGGCACCTGGAACTGCTCCCGCCACGCGTCCACGTCGGCCTCGCTCATCGGGAAGGTCTGGTGCGGCGTCGTTTCCTGGCGGTGCGCGATGCGGGCGAGCTGGACGTTTTTGTCTACGGGCAGGTAGACCACCTGGCATGCTGCCCCGGCCGACCGGGCCAGCCAGCGCAGTGTCGACCGTTCATCGCGGCCCCAGAGCCCGTAGTCGAGCACGACGCTGGTACCCAGTCGCAGCGCCTGAAGGGCGACCGAGATGAGCCGGCCTTCGAGCACCCAGCGCTTGCCGTCGGCCAGCGGATCGCCGAACAGCGGGATCATCCAGTGATCCGGGTTGGCATCCTCCCTGGCCTGAAGGCCGGGGATTCCCGGGCGCTCATGCCGCGCTTCGGGTGGTTCCCGCTGCCGCTCTTGCGGACTTGCGCGGGCGTCGCACCCCGTGCCCCGGGGTGTGCGCAGGGACTCCCGTGATGGCGAGTCCCCGGGCGAGTATGTTCTTCGCGGCGTTGACGTCGGCGTGGTCTTCGTGGCCGCACCTGAGGCAGCGGAACACCGCTTGGCTATCGCGGTTCCCCTGCTCGGTGTGGCCGCACGCATGGCACTGCTGCGAGGTGAAACGTGGGTCTACGTAGGTAACGGTGCAGCCGGACGCGGCGCCCTTCTGCTCGGTTCGCTCGGCGAGGGTACCCCACGCTGAGGCGAGGATTGCCTTGTTCAGTCCGGCCTTGGCGCGGGCGCGGTTCGGCTGGAACGTCCCGGTGTTACCCGGGTCGGGCTTCGGCTTCGGGGCGGCGCTCATGCCCCGGATGTTCAGTTTCTCGAACACGATCAGGTCGTGATCCCGCACGAGCCGGGTTGAGATCTTCTCGGCCCAGTCCTTGCGCCGGCCGGCGACCCTGGCCGTGATGCGGGCTATCGCCGCGCGGGTCCTCTCCCTGCGCCTGGAGCCCTTGAGCTGCCGGGCCCGCTTCCGCTGCAGGGCGACGTAACGTTGCGCGTCCCGCTTGGACACGCGCGGTGCCCGGTAGTGCTGTCCGCCTGATGTGACCAGCGCCGTAGCGACACCCCGGTCGACGCCGACGGCGGCTCTGGCCGGCTTGCGGCTGACCGGAGGCTGTCCTGCGGGGAACGACACGTGCCACCGGCCAGCGCGGTCGAGGGTGACCCGCGCCATGCCGAGCTTTTCCGGTAGGGGACGGGACCAGCGGAACCGGATCCAGCCCGCCTTCGGGACGAACACCTCGCCGACGTTGCGCGAGACGCGCCGTGCCTTCGTGTCGCGGATCACGAACCCCTGCGGGCCTCGCTTGCCGCGGTACCTGGGGCGTCCGGCCGGGTTGTCCTTGTCGAAGAACGCGGCCATGGCCTTGTCGAAGTCGCGGAGGGCCTGCTGCTGGACGGAGGACGGCCCGGCGGCCAGCCACGGCTCGGCGGCACGGGCCTCGGCGAGCTGCCGCATCCGCGCGGCGCTCCCCGGTGCGCTCCCGCGTCCCGGACGCCACCACGACTGCTGCTCGACCGCGAGGTTCCACACGAACCGGGCGTGCGCACAGTGCTCCCGCATGGCCGCTTCCTGGTCTGCGGTGGGGGTGAGCCGGTAACGGTGCGCCATGTATCCATGGTACACCCATAATGGGTGTACACCTAGGATGGGTGCATGAAGAACTTCAACATGCGGCTCCCCGACGAAATCCACGAGCGGCTCGTGAAGGCGGCGGCGGCAGACAAGCGAAGCGCTCACGCGGAAGTCCTCCTGTTCATCGAAAAGGGGCTGGACGAGCGGGACGGGAAAGACGCGCCCGGCCCGACGGCCGGGCCACGGCTTACCCCGCCCTGAAGGACGGGGCCTGCGCCGTGCCACTGGTCAGCCCGGTAACCTGGCCAGCACTTTGTCGGCCAGTTCGGCGGGGGTGAGCCTGTCCGAGCGCAGCATGAGCGTCCCGGCCGGCTGGCGGGCAGCGGCAGCCACCATCTCATCCACGCCGGTCATGCCCAGCTCACGGGCTGCCTGGTCCCAGTCCTTGCCGGGGTGAGTCACGCGGGCATTGAGCCGCTCCCTGAGCACGTCGGCGTCCGCCTCGAGGAAGACGTGCAGGACCTCCTCGCCCGCGTCGGCCAGGCCGCCGAGGATCTCGGCCCGGTAGGCGTCGCGGATCAGGGACATCGGGACAATGAGCGTGTCCGCGTGGTGCCTGCGCAGCGACAGCGCCGTCGCGACGACCAGTTCCCGCCAGCTCGGCAGGTGCTGGAAATCGCCGCTGGGCGGCATCCACTTCCACAGCATGAGGCCGACGTCCTCCGGGTCATACACGATCGCGTTCGGGAGCCGCCGGTGCAGTTCCTCCGCCAGCGTGGTCTTGCCCGCTCCGAACCCGCCGTTCAGCCAGATGATCACCGGCCCAAGCTAGCCGGGCAGTCCCCGCTCCGCCCGACATTGACGGCAATCGGGTGCCTGGCGGTGACCGGCTTCCCCGCCCGTCGACCGTGCAGCGCGTGATACCCGGCGTTGGCGGTAACAGTGGTGATCCCCGGCACCAGCCTGTCTATCGTGCCCTGAACGTGGCGTTCCACCGACAGCGGATACAGGACCCCGTAGGTTGACCGCGAAGTGGCCTGCCAGACGTACGCCCGGCCGAATCGCTGACAAAAACTATCAGTTATGGCGTACCAACGTATAGTTCGAACCCCTGTACGGATACCTTGAAATCATCGGCCCAGTTCCGCCCCGGGACTGGGCAGGCTGGGGCAATGCGCCAACATCGCCCCAGCCCTGGACCATCCGCCGCACACCGGAGGACGATCGTGAATGCAAGCATGACTCCTCCCGCCCCGCCGCGCACCCCCTCGGCGAGGTCCCTGGCGCGGACCGGCTCCTCGGCCGCACCAGGACCGAGCTTGCCGAGGCGATGACCTGGCTGTCCTGGTACGCCCCAGGCAGTTTCCAGGCGGTCATGGACTACATGGACACGGTCAACGGCAAGCCGCTCCCTGGCCGCATGTAGCCGAAGCCCCGGGCCGAAGCTCCCCCGCGCCTGGCCCCCGTATGGGCGCGGGGGGCTTCGCGCTGCCCGGCCGCACGTCCCTGCGTGACATGCCTCACCGACAGGAGTTAAATGAGCGCAAGAAGTGATGAAAGGTGGTTAGGCAGGTATGTGATGAAGATGATGACAGGCGCAGTGGGAGTGGGGCTCGTCGGGCTTGGTGTGGGGCTTACGGCGTGCGGGACCGCACCGGTCACCGTGATGCAGTCACCGGCGGCGCACTCGGCCGCCACGACGGCGGCCCATCCTGCCTCGACCAAGACGGTGGTCAAGTATCGAACGGTAGCCGCCGCCCCGTCCACCGTTACCGCCGCCCCGTCGACGGCCGCGGCCGCTCCTCCCGCTGCTCCTACCCAGGCGGCGCCGCAGCAGCCGCAGCCGGCCGACCAGAATGTCACCGACCCGTGGGCCGTGGTTTCCGCCTACTACGGTGACATCGAGTCAGGCAACTATGCGCAGGCGTACGCGCTCATCGGGAACGGGTCGACGACCGGGCAGTCCTACCAGCAGTTCGCCGACGGATTCTCCTGCAGCGGTTCGCAGGCGCTGACGGAGAACTGGGACTCCGGCGACCAGGTGAACTTCGACTTGGCGGCCGGCGATACCTGCACCGGCGGCACGCAGTACTACACCGGCACCGACACGGTCCAGAACGGCATCATCGTCGCGGCCGACGTCACGCAGACCGGCTAAGACGCCGAACACTATCGAGCTGGCACCGGCTTGGCACCTGTTTTCGACACCTCTCAATACCAACTTTCGACAGGTTCTGATACCTGATTTCGACAAGCCAGGCGCATGCGCGCGCCCGGCGTGGCCGCGTGACGGCCGCCGCACGGCAGGGGCGGCCGGGCGGCGGCCGGCCGCTGCGTGTGGGCTAAGGTCGCGGTATGGCGGCGGCGGTGCTGGACCGTTCGTTCCACGAACCGCTGGACGATGAGGCCCGCGCCGGGTTCCTCGGATGGGCGGCGGCGGTCAGCCAGCAGGCCGCCTACGACGTCCTCGCCAGTCAGCGCGACCTCGACCTGACCGGCGAGCTGGCCGGCGTCAGGCAGCCCGCGATCGTCATACACGGCCGCTACGACCGCGCCCGGCCGCCTGAGCAGGGCCGCGAGCTCGCCGGCTCGCTGCCGAACGCGGAGTTCCGGATCGTGGAGACCGGGCACACTCCGCTCTACGAGGCCCCCGCCGCCGTAGCCGCCGCCGTCCGCGATGTGCTAGTGCCTCGTCCGGATGGGGTGCCGCGGTAACCGGGCGTCGGCTTGCTCTCGTGTCCGGGACGACGTGATGGGTGCCGGCTATGCAGACGCAGGGAGCGAAAGCGAACCGAGCCCGACGTCGGCGCACTCGTCGTCTTGCTCCGGCATGCCCCCGCTGACTGCGATCGCACCGGCAACGGCGTCGCCGCGCCGGATCAGCCGAGAGCCTGCACCCGCGATGACGGGCGTCCCCGCCACCTGATCCAGCTGCGCGAACAGCGCGGGCCACGCCTGCTGCAGACGCGCCAGCTCGCTGCCGTCGCGATGAAACAGCGCAACGCTGGACGCCTTCGCCGGGGCGATGCGAGCCGAAAGCGGCGGCGCGCCGTCCATGCGATCGAGAACCTGGAGATGCCCGCCGCTGTCGACGATCGCGACCGTGACCCGTGCACCGAGCCGGGTGGCGTGTTCGCGCACGCGGGCACTGACGTTCCGGGCTTCGTCCAAAGTGAGTGACATCGTCTCCGCCTTCCAAATTCCTTGGTTCTGCCAACCTTGGCTAGACCAAGGATAACTGCATTCGTGGGACAGACCAAGAGATTGGCTAGACTTCATCCATGGAGATGGAGGAGGCGCCCGCCCGCCTGCGCGGCAAGCCGAGCTGGCTGATCAGCAAGGCTTCGGCCCGGGCGCACCGGCTCATCGCGGAAGCGATGGCCGCTGCCGGCGGGCGCGCCTACCACTTCGCGATCCTCGCCGCGCTGGACGAGTTCGGCCCGGACAGCCAGGTGCGGATCGGCCAACGGTGCGGAATCGACCAGAGCGACATGAACGCAATGGTCAACGAGCTGACCGGGCAAGGTCACGTCGCGCGCGCCGTAGACCCCAGCGACAGACGCCGCAACCTGATCACCCTGACCCCCGCAGGACAACGACGGCTGGACGAACTGGACACGGCGCTCTCCAGGGTTCAGGGCGACCTGCTCAACGCCCTGTCAGCCACCGAGCGCGACCGTCTCGCCGTGCTGCTCACCCGTGTCCTCGACTAGAACCTCACCGTCGGTCCCAACGACCTGATCAGGAGAAACCAGTACGACTCGTCGCACTACCGGAATCGTCCTCGACCGGCCCAGCCCGGATTATCAATCGAACATTCCTGGCCGAGGCACTAGCGCGGCCCCGCTGACCCCTGGGTCACGTCCCAGCGTCTTGCGAAGAGCGCCGAACCGTTCGGTGACGCTGTCGCTTCCCATAAACGGGCGATAAATTTCATCTATGCGTAGTGACGCGCCCGCGCTGCTGCCGATCCTGCGGTCCCGGCACCTCGCGGAAATACTTACCGTGATCCTGTTGCATCCGGACACGGAGTACATCCCTCAGCGAGCTAGCCGAAACGCTTGACCTGCCGCTTACCACGCAGTAGGGCGTGAGCGCTGTGCTCACCTGCGATAACGTGTCCGTTTGCTGAGCGTTAGGTCCTCAGTTGTAAGGTCACCGAAACGGGGAACGTGCGCCTCGCCTCGAGGCTCTGCTGTGACGGAAATCACAGCTTCCTGACGTGATCAACTACGGTCCTCCGTGGCCTCCTCCCACTAGTAGATACGTTTATTTCACCTCACTGGCGAGGATGTAATCTTCGTCTTCACCAGGAGGTTGCCAATGCATCAGATAATTATCCAACATTTCTCGGCTAATCTTAAACGACTCTTTCGTGAGATTATTGTTTCTTCCCACAACCCTTTCTCGTATCGTTTCTATAGACGTCTCAACATAGTACATTACAACTTCAGCACCAATTGCATTTATTTTCCTTTTCAACTCATCTCGTTCTTCTTTTGCCCAAAACCCCTCGTCCATAATGACATCAATACCTTTCTCGGCGAGATAAAATGCAATATCCCTTGATAGCCCGATGATTTTACGATCCCATTCCTCATATCCATCGATTGTGGGATCGTTTCCAATTAGACGAATTGACCACTCGTCCTTCGTGATTCTCACTGCGCCAGTTTCTTTCTCTATCCTCTTTGCAAAAGTAGTTTTACCGGCACCGATAAATCCACAAATTAGATAAACGATAGGCTGTCTTTTCATGGAAAGTATTATACCAGGTTCTAAAATCAAATTAAGAAACTATACGTAGATGTTGAGGCTAAAATATATGCTTCCTGTCACGAAAGAAGAGGCCACGGAAGAGGCCAGGGTGGGGACATGCCGTCGAAGATGGGCTTGTGAGCAACCGTGCCTGTTCCCTCAGCGGATCAGTGTCTGTCAGGCGGTATGTGGTCAGGAAGCGCTGTGCTAGGGCAACCTCTGACCTGGCCGTCCATCTTGCCAGGTCAGAGGGGTGGGAGCCGGTGAGCGGATTCGAACCGCTGACCATCCGCTTACAAGGTGCAGCGCGAGGTGACCCGCCTGTCCGGCGCCCAGTTGATCCGCGAGCGTCGCGTTGGGCGTTCCCGGCTGGTGTCAGCGGACCTGTCCAGCAGGTATGCGCGGCCATTGGCCGAGCTGGTCACGCTGGCGTTCGATCCCCATTTCGTCATCGGCGAGGAGTTCCGTTCCCGGGACGCGGTCGCGGTGGCGATCTACGGCTCCTGGGCTGCTAGGTATGAAGGCGGTGCGGGGCACCCGCCGAACGATGTCGATGTTCTTGTCGTCGGCGAAGTCTCGCGCCGCGACATCTATGAAGCCGCCGAGCGCGCTGAGCAGCGTCTCGGACTGCCGGTGAACCCTGTCCTGTGTTCTGTGGCTAGGTGGCTCGCGGTTGCTGACCCGCTGATTCAGCAGATCCGGACGGCTCCGCTCGTCTGGGTTGCCGGGGAAGAACCGCGAGAGGAGGCAAGCTGATGCGATGGAGTACCGGCGAGGCGACGGTCGAGCGCCTGCTTGCGGCGGGTCATATTGAGCGGATTCAGGGGGGCCCAGGCGGACGGAGACTCCTGGCTCGAACGGGCGCGCCGTAGCTTGGAAGCGGCGCGCGTCCTCGCGGAATCGGCACCGGATAGCAGCGTCGTTCTGTCCTATGACGCTGCCCGGCAGGCGTGCGTGGCCGTGCTCGCCCAGCAGGGCCTGCGCCCCACCGCTGGCGGTCACTACGCGATCGAAGAAACCATCCGCCCAGTTCGGTCCCGTGCTTAGAGCCTTCGGCGGCTTGCGCCGCAGGCGGAATGAGCTGGAGTACCCGCTCTACCCGACCGAGCAGGCAAACGCGGAAGAGGCATCGGAAACGCTTAAGACCGCCGCCGCGATCACCGAGGCCGTCGCCAAACTCCTTCCGAACCTCGGGTTTTTCTGACGTAGCTGGATGGGCTTTTCTTTGTCTTTGGTTTGACGGTCGCCGCTGACGGTCAGCCCGCGGACCCGCGCGGTCCGTGACCACCCGCACCCTTCACCTCAGCCGGAGACCCGCCTCAGCCGTCCTTTTCCGGCTGTTGACCAGCGCAGCATCAAGCCCTACGGGTCCCGAGCGCGTCAGCGCGGTCCCGCCGGGCCGGCCAGCGGACGGCTGCGTTCACTTCCCCCGGAACGACACCCCGGCAGGCGGCCGCCACGGGAGTAGTTACAGGCAGGTCCCGCGTTCTGGCCCAGTTCACCGCCCTGCGCTACTCCGCCCTCGACGGCGCCGACCACGCCAGCTATAAGGAGCAGGGCAGTATGATCCGCCGCTACGTCATCTGGCGAAACCGCCACGCTGACGACACACGCCTACGTAGGGTCGTCGCCCACGCCGACGTGGCTTGACCAGCCACTGCTCGCACGGCCAGTCCTTAGCCCGCGGTCTTGGTTTTGATCAGCGGCGCGTCCCGCGAGAGCTCCCGGAACCCGAGGCCGTAGTACAGCCCGCGCGCCCCGGGATGCCCCGGCGCACCCAGGCAGACGACCGTCGCATGAGTGGCCCCGGCCGCCCGCGCTAGATGCATCCCGTGCAGCATCATCGCCCTCGCCAGCCCGAGCCGCCGGTAGTCCGGATGCGTTCCGACCGGCTCGAACTCGACGGTCTTGTTCGCCTTGTCGAGCCACATGATCGTCGAGGATGCCATTGTTCCGTCCGGCGCCTCCACCAGGACGTGCAGGTCGCCGCGATAGGCCGCCGTCTGCCGGACATCCTCGTAGCTTTGGGCCGTGTACGCCGAAGGAGTCCAGGCGTTCACATGGGCCCGGACCGCGGCCTCCGGTCCGGCCTCGTCGGCGGTGCGGAACCGGAATCCGGCCGGCAGCACCGGCTGCTC
>Ga0157369_10011455_pt1 | contig 10069 bp, 11 predicted proteins | sample C25metaG_FD_113461 | JGI IMG/M metagenome (GOLD analysis project Ga0157369, IMG submission 113461) | Corn rhizosphere microbial communities from Kellogg Biological Station, Michigan, USA - C2-5 metaG | ecosystem: Host-associated > Plants > Roots > Rhizosphere > Soil | place: USA: Michigan...
GCCCCGTACAGCGAGCTCGCCTCGCTCCACAACGAGATGAGCCGCTTCATGAACGGGCTGCTCGACGGCAACGGCCGGCAGGCCCAGAGCTGGGTGCCGGTCGCAGACGTGTGGGAGACGGAGAACGAGGTCGTCTACGCGTTCGACCTCCCGGGCATCCCGGAGGACAAGATCTCGGTCGAGCTCGACGACAACACGCTGACCGTGACAGCCGAGCGTGAGCGCGAGCAGCAGGTCGAGGACGGGCGCTATTACCGCTTCGAGCGTCGGTACGGCACCTTCTCGCGCACGATCGGGCTGCCGCAGGGCGTGTCCGAGGACTCGATCAAGGCCGAGTACAAGCACGGTGTGCTCGAGCTGCACGTGGCGAAGCCCGAGCAGCCGAAGCCGCGGAAGATCCAGATCGGCGTCGGCGGCTCCGAGCCGCAGAAGACGATCGAGGGCTCCGCAGAGCGGAAGTGATCGCGCGGCGGCCGCTTACGCGGCCGCCAGCGCTTCCCTGATCCGGTCGGCGACGGCGGCGAGCTCGATTCGCTGCCCCGTCACGTCTTCGAGAATCTCGTCCGCGTTCGGCTTCTGTCCCTCTGACCACAGCTCTCGGAGGAGCGAGCCGGCGTCGCGGCGCGAGAACCACGCGGTGCCGAACTTCTCGCGCAGGTAACCGCGCAGCTGCGCCTCGAAGGCCCACGCCCGCAGGTACTGCGACGAATAGAAGCCGTCGTCGAGGTCGGCGAGATAGTCGGTGTCGCTCGGTGCGACCTTCAGCGCGTCGTACAACAGCTCCTCGTAGCGCGGTCGCATCGACGTCACGTCTTCGACCTGGTGGAACTCGATCTCGTAGAGGAACTTGGCGCAGTACCGGCGCACGACCCAGAGCAGCTGCGTCGCGCCTTCGGCCGCGTACTCCTCGGGGCGCGGGAAGTCGAGCATCCGCGTCAACCACACCGGATCGATCGTCAGATGCTCGAGCAGCATCGCCCAACCCTCGGTGACCGCGTTGTCGCCGAGCCGCTTCTCTTCGACCGTCAGCGACGGCGACGTGTGCGCCCAGTGTTCCATGTGACCTGCCTCGTGGAAGAGCGAGCTCCAGTCGTCGGGGCCGCCCTGCGGCTTGATCACGAGGGCGATCCGGTCCGGGATCTCGATGCCCGCGCAGAACGCGCGCGGCGTCTTGTTCGGGCGGTCCTCGAGATCGAGGATGACGTTGCGCTGCGCCCGAAGGTCGACGCCGAGCTCGCCGAGTGCCGCTTCGAGCGCCGGCATCATCCGGTCGGCAGGGAAGGCGGCGTCCCAGTTCGCGCCGCGGAAGACGCGCGCCACGTCCCACCGTTCGACCTCGCCGAGCCCCATGCCGATTCGGTTGCGGAAGAACCGGTCGCCCTTGTCCTGCCACAGGCTCTCGGTCGAGTCGAGGAAGTCCCGGCACTGCTCGGCGAGCGGGTCGAGCTCGAAGCCGAAGCGGCGATACAGCTCGGTGTACGTCGGGGCCCCGAGGCGCTCGGTTTCGCGGTGGACGACCTCGTGCTTCCGCAGGTAGAGCGCGTTCATGTGCTCTTCCGTCGCCTCGTTGCGGGCGCGCTCGAGCCGTTCGCGCGTCGCGCGGTCGGTCTCGTTCATGATGCGCGGCCGCAGGTCGCGGTACGCGATCTCCTCGTCGCCGACCTTCACCGTCTTCGTCTCCGCCTCCGCCGCCTTCTCTTCCTCCTCGCCCACGAAATTGCCGAGGTAGCCCTCGCACGCGAACTTCCACAGCTCGCGGACGTTGCGGCCGCCGTTGACCGATGCGCCGAGCGCGAGCGCCGTGTCGAGCTTCGTCAGCGCCTCGTGCCGCTCGTAGATCGGGACGAGGTCGTAGGTGTCCTTCTGGCCCGAGAAGTGGAGATACGCCTCCTCGTCGAGCTCCGCGATGAACCGATCCGCGTCTTCGCGCAGTGAGTCGAGCTCTCGTTGGCCGAGCGGGTTCGTCATTCGCGCGCCTAGGATAACGCCGTGCAGGAGATCGCTCTGAAGACCGAGCGCAAGACACAGCTCGTCGACATCACGAAGCAGGTGCAAGCCGCGCTCGACGGCGCGAACGGGGCGAGCGCCGCGCTCGTCTACGTCCCGCACACCACCGCCGGGGTGACGATCAACGAGGGCGCCGATCCGCTCGTCGGGGAGGACATCGAAAGCGCGCTCCAGAAGGTCGTGCACGAGGACTGGCAGTGGAAGCACACGGAGGACCCCGACGGGCCGAATGCGCCGTCGCACGTGCGCGCCACGCTCACCGGGTCGCAGGTGCTGATTCCGCTCCGCGACGGGCAGCTCGCGCTCGGCAGATATCAAGGGATCTATTTCTGCGAGTACGACGGTCCGCGTGACCGCAAGGTCTACGTCGCTTCTCTTACGTAGCTCCTAATTGACTTCTCATTCAGTCGTGCCATAGTCGGCGCGTGAAGCTGCGGTTGCTCGCCGCGGGGGCCGTGCTCCTGCTTGCTTTGACGGCGTCGACTGCGGGCGCGCATGTGCGCTATCCCGACGCGGGGATCCACAAGATCAAGCACATCATCGTCATCGTCCAGGAGAACCGCTCTTTCGACTCGTATTTCGGCACGTTCCCCGGCGCCGACGGCATCCCGCCGCACGTGTGCGTGCCCGATCCGACTCGCGGCGGCTGCGACCGTCCGTACCACAACCCGAAGGACCGCAACTCGGGCGGGCCGCACGACCACATCGACGAGGTGCGCGACGTGGCCGGCGGCAAGATGAACGGCTTCGTCCGCCAGGCGGAGGAGGGCCGCACGCGCTTCTGCCGGCTCCACATCAATTCGGGCGCCTGCTCGCTGACCCCGAAGCACCCCGACGTCATGGGCTACAAGACGGCGCACGACATCCCGAACTACTGGACGTACGCGCGGCACTACGTCCTGCAGGACCACATGTTCGAGTCGGACTCCTCGTGGAGCATGCCCCAGCATCTGTTCCTCGTCTCGGGCTGGTCGGCGCGGTGCACACAGCGCGGCAATCCGATGAGCTGCAAGCCGGCGATCCAGGATCCGGGATCGCCGCCGGGGGAGCCGCAGAACACGACCGGCGCGATACCCGACTACGCGTGGACCGACTTGACCTACCTGCTCCACAAGGAGCACGTCAGTTGGCAGTACTTCGTCTTCAAGGGCGCGCAGCCCGACTGCGAGGACAACGCGATGCTCTGCAAGGCGGTCGGGCAGAACGCGAAGACGCCGGGCATCTGGAACCCGCTGCCGTACTTCGACACCGTGCGCCAGGATCGGCAGGGCGAGAACATCGTTCCGTTCAACGAGTTCCTCAGCGAGGCGAAGGCTGGGACGCTCCCGGACGTGTCGTGGCTCACGCCGGCGCAATCGGTGAGCGAGCATCCACCGGGTCTCGTGTCGCGCGGTCAGGCGTACGTGACGAGCGTCGTCAACGCCGTCATGCGCTCGAAGGACTGGGACTCGACGGCGATCTTCCTGACCTGGGACGACTGGGGCGGGTTCTACGACCACGTGAAGCCGCCGACGGTCGACGGCCAGGGCTACGGCTTGCGCGTGCCCGGCCTCGTCATCTCGCCGTACGCGCGCCGCGGGTACATCGACCACCAGATCCTGAGCCAGGACGCGTACCTCAAGTTCATCGAGGACGACTTCCTCCATGGCCAGCGCCTCGATCCGAAGACCGACGGCCGGCCCGATCCGCGCCCGGACGTGCGCGAGAACGCGAAGATCCTCGGCGACCTCGCCGCGGACTTCAACTTCCGCCAGCGGCCGCGCGCACCGCTGATCCTCGCGCCGTACCCCAAGAAGCACCGCGCGCACGCGTAAGTACGCTGCGGCTGCGATGGCCGCCCCGGTGCACAAGGACGAGTTGCTCGAGCTCGACGTCGAATCGCTCGCGTACGGCGGCAACGGCGTCGCGCGCACGAACGGGTTCGTCGTGTTCGTGCGACGCGGGCTGCCGGGCGACCGCGTCCGCGCGCGCGTGACGAAGGTGAAGCGCTCGCACGCGGAGGCACTCGCCGTCGACGTCCTCGAGCCGGGGCCACAGCGCGTCGACGCGCCGTGCGCGCACTATCCGGCCTGTGGCGGCTGCCGCTTCCAGGATCTCGCGTATGCGTCGCAGCTCGCACAGAAGCACGCGTGGGTCCGCGACGCGCTGCAGCGACTCGGCGGCATCGCCGACCCGCCGTTGCAGCCGATCGTTCCGTGCGAGCCGGAGATCTTCCACTACCGCAACAAGATGGAGTACTCGTTCGCGCCGGGGGCTGGAAGCGCCGGCGGCAAAGCCGCCGGCGCCCGGCCGGAGGACCGGGGCGCCTTCAGCGCCCCTGGGCCGTCGGGCACCGTCAGCGCCCCTGGGCCGTCGGGCACCGTCATCGGCTTCCACAAGGCAGGACGGTGGGACGAGGTGCTCGACATCGAGAAGTGCTGGCTGACGACCGACGCGGGCAACGCGATCCGCGAGGCCGTGCGCGACTGGGCGCGCGAGGAAGGGCTCGAGCCGTACGACCAGGTCGAGAACACCGGCTACCTGCGTCATCTCGTCGTGCGCGAGGGGCGCAACACCGGACAGCTGCTCGTGCAGCTCGTCACCGCGCCGGGCGAGAAGTTCGAGCGTGGGTACTTCGTCGACGTGTGCCGCAAGATCCCCGGCGTCGCATCGGTGCACTGGTCCGTGAACGACCGGCCGGCCGAGGTGACGAACCTCCCGACCGAGCTGCTCTGGGGCGACGAGTGGATCGAGGAGGAGCTGTCGGGCCTGCGCTTCCGCGTCCGGCCGAACGCCTTCCTGCAGACGAACACGTGGATGGCGGAGAAGCTGTACGCGCTCGCGCGCGACGCCGCGCAGCTGAGCGGCGGCGAGACTGTCTGGGACCTCTACTGCGGCATCGGCACGATCGGGCTGTCGATGGCGCACGACGCCTTGACCGTGTGGGGGATCGAGGTCTCGGAGGAGTCGGTCGCGTGCGCGCTCGAGAACGCCGAGCTGAACACGATCACGAACGCCGCCTTCTTCGCCGGCAACGTCGGTGAGGTCGTCGAGGAGCTGCTCGACCGCTCCGGCGCGCCGGACGTCGTCGTCGTCGACCCGCCGCGCGCGGGCCTCGCCGGAAAGGCGCTGCGCCGACTGGGCAAGATCGCTGCACCGCGGATCGTCTACGTCTCGTGCAATCCGACGACGCTTGCGTCGGATGTGAAGACGCTGCAGGCCGAGTACGGGTACGAGCTGCGGCGCGTGACGCCCGTCGACATGTTCCCGCACACGCCGCACGTCGAGTGCGTTGCCCTCCTCGAGCGATCGGTGTAGGCTCGGCGCGTCAATTGGGACACGGAGGGCGGGATGAACGACATCAGCGCTCCGGTTGCGGCCCGGATCGATCCGAACGACATCAGGGACGACGCGAACCTGAAGGTACAGGTCGGCGCGCCGACGAAGCGATTCCACTTCTGGGTGCAGGGGCCGGCTTGGCTGCTCGGCTTCGCTGCGGTCGCGCTCGGCTTCGTGATGGTCTTGACGAGCTACGACTCGGCGGCCGGCTGGTTCGCCGTCTCCACCGCGATCACGCTCGCGGTGATCGGCTCGTTCCGCGCGCCGTTCTCACTCGGCGAGTCGTCGGTCAGCTCGACCCCGGGCCGTCACCCGAAGAAGCCGAAGTCGAATCCGCCGACCGAATCCCCTTAGCGTGCACCCGCCTGTAGTCCGGGTGATGCTTCTTGCACACCGGATGGCCGTGGACCGGGTGCGGATGCCACTCGAGCCGCCAGCAGCGATGCACGTGACAGTTGTGCTTGCGCCAGAACAGCACGAGCCAGCCGAGGAACGCCGTTCCGAGCGTGATGTCCGCGAGCGGGCCGCTGACGAAGTTGTAGCCGCCGTTGTCCGGCCAGCGGAGCCAGTGCGGGAGACCGAGCAGGAACATCGTTCGATCTATTCGGCGGCGGCGGGACGCAACCTGCGCCACAGCAGGTCGCCGTTCGCGACGAGGAAGCCGAACGAGAGGAAGGGCAGAGCCGGCAGGCCGCCGACGTGCGCGACGTTCGCGATGACGACGGTCGCGCCGTACATGAACGTCGTTGCGAACCACGTCCAGCCGACACGCAACTCCCAGCGTGCCGCGGCGGCGAGGAAGAGCGCGTAGAACAGCACATCGGGCGGACCGAGATACGCCGCGCCCCCGCCCGGGACGAGGAATGCGATCGCGACGTCGAGGTAGACGTTGAAATGCTTCTGCGTGATCGCGTGCGTCGGACCGCGCCACACCGAGATGATGTCGACGAACGGGATCACGAGCGCCACGATCACCACCCACGACAGCGCCTCGAACAGCGCGAGGAACGCCCACCCGGCCAGGAGCGCCGCGAACAGCTTCGCGAAGTTCGCTTCGAGCCCCCAGCCGATCTTCGTGAACGCAAACGCGAGGCCGGCGAGCACGGCGACGGCGATCCAGAGCCACGATCCGTAGCGCCACAGCGGGAGTGCGAACAGCGCGAGCAGCAGCGTCCCCGGCAGGACGAGCACGGCGACGAGCGCGACGTTCCACGCGTGGCCCGCATACGGGAGGTGGGGCGCGACCACGAACCACGCGACGACGACGATCGCCGTCGCCACGAGCGCTAGTACGGAGGGAGCTCGGCGAACCACGTGCCGAGCAGCTTGAACGAATTCCAGAATCGCGTCTTCGCCGGCTGCTCGTCCAACGAGTCGTCGATGTCGGGCGTGTAGAGGAAGTCGATCGTCGGCGTGAGCTTCTGCAGCTCCGCCTCCTTCGGCGCGACCTCGCGCGCCAGCGGGAACGCGACCGAGTTGAGGAACGCGAGCGCGCGTTCGCCCATTGCGACGACGAGCTTCGGTTGCACGATGTGCAGCTCGCGCAGGAGGAACGGCCGCGACTCCTCTTCGTCGCCGTCGGCGAACTTGAGACAGTTCGTCCCGTAGATCGCCATCGGGTCGACGTGCAGCCGCTGCAGCGACTTGAGGAGCGCGTTGCCCGCTCGGCCGAAGAACGCGACGCCCTCTTGCAGCTCCGACGCCCTCGGCTGGTACTTCAGCAGGAAGACGTCGGCGAGCGGGTGCCCCGAGCCGACGACCGGCACGCGCATGCCTGCGCCTGCCTGCGCAACTTCGTCACCGAGAGCGTTGATCTCGGTGATCGCCTTTTGCAGGTACTTCTCATAGATTTCGTCGGTCGCCACGGTCACTGAAGCCCCGGAGAGGGTTCGCGATCAGCGAACGCGTTCCTTGGCCTGCGCCACCCATTTGAGCCCCTGCAGGTACGCGAGCGACTTCGGACGGCGCAGGATCTCGGCGCTTCGCAACGACAGGAGGAACTCCTCCGGGCCGTCGAAACGCCGCATTCGGACGGCGCCCGTCCCGACACCCTGGAGGACGTGAGCGTCCGAGCCCGCCGCGGCCGTCAGGTTGTACTTGCGCGCGAAGCGGACAGCTTCGTCGTTGTACGCGTCGAAGAGGAGCCGCGCATTGTAGACCTCGAACACATCGATCTCCGCGAGATGCTTGTGGAGCGTCTCGGGGCGCGGAATCGAGTGCAGGCGGTCGAAGGGGTGCGGGACGTAGACGAGCGCGCCCTGCGCGCGGATCGCAGCGACCGTCTCCGCGAACGACAGCCCGCGCGGGATCTCCTCCTGCAGGAAGAGCCCGATCACCTCGCCGTCCTCCGCCGTCTTGATCTCCTCGCCGGGGATGACGGTCACGTTGTGGCGGTGCGCGCGCTCGAGCGCCTCGAGCGCGCCGCCGAAGACGTTGTGGTCGGTGATCGCGATCGCTCCGAGGCCTTCCGCTTCGGCGTGCGGAATCAGCTCGTCGACGTCGATCGAGCAGTCGTGCGACCAGTTCGTGTGCATGTGCAGGTCGACGACGATCCAGTCGCGATCCTCGAGGAGCGGCTTCGGAGGCGCCACGCGCCGGCGCGCGGTCACGGTGTCGTACACCGCCTCTACGTGGTCGGCGAGCGCCGCGAAGCCGTCGCGCTCGGCGAGCGTGCGTCCTTCCGCGGCACGGCGTTCGCGAAAGGACTCGTCGTCGATCAGACGGACCATCTCGGCGGCGAACAGCTCCGGTTCCTGCCTTGCGCCGGGCGGCGCCACCACTGCTGCGCCGGCGGCACGCGCCTCGGCGAGGACACGCTCCGCGCCGTCCAACGCGGGGACGAACACGGAGGCCTCACGGAAGAGCTCGGCGCGGGCGCGCCCGTCGAGCGCCGTGCGCGCGTGGGCGCGTCCGCGCAGTGCGCGGGGCAGCACCGGACGCGCGCCGAGCGGGCGCGTGCGCAGGAGCACGAGCTCCCAGTCGGAGTGCGCAGCCAGCTCGTGCGCGAGCGCGCGCAGCAGCGGCCGTTCCGCCGCACGCCACTCGAGCACGACGAAGTTCCGCTTGCGGCCGGGGGCGAAGAGATCGAGGTCGACGCCGAGCGGGACGAGCTCGTACTCGCCGGGGAAGCGGAGGCGGGCGGCGTCTGCTACCTCCTCGCTCGGCGCGAGGAGCGCGTCGAGGCGGCCCAGCAGCCGCTCGCGGCGCGAACGCGCCGGCGGATATGCGAGCCGCTCGGCGGAGAGGAAGGTCGCGACCGTCAACGCCTTCGCGTCGCGCAGCGCGAGATAGGAGATGCTCGGGAGCCCAGGCTCGAAGCCGTGCACGACCTCGAACTTGCCCTCGTCCAACGCGATCTTCAGGTTGGCGCGCACGCCGACCGGTACGCCGATGCGCGGCAGCGCAGGGCCGACGGCGACGAAGTCTTCGCGGCGACCGCGGGCGAGCGCCCGGCGCCCGGCGGCGAGGTCGCGCGCGCGGTTCGACGGCGCGAGCACGCTGACCTCGTGTCCGCGCGCGCGAAGCTCGCGGGCGAGGCCGTCGACGTGCTCGTTCACGTCGTGCGGCTGCGACCAGGCGAAGGGGGTGACGAGGGCGACCGAACGTGCCATCCTCTTCACCGAGTGTAGTGACCATTGGGCAGCGAATCGTCGCTGCGGCCCGCTGGGGCATCGCGAACGAGCCCCGCATCCACTACGGCGAGGCGCGGCCGTTCCCGCTGGCGCGCCGTCTGCCGCTGACGACCGACTGCTCGGGCTTCGTCACGCTCTGCTACTTCCTCGCCGGCGCGCCAGACCCGAACGGGCTCGGCTACAGCGGCGAAGGCTGGACGGGAACGCTGCTGCGCCACCTCGTGCCGACCGACGAGCTGCGCGCGGGCGACGTCGTCGTCTGGGGTGGGTATCCGGGCCGTCACTGCGCGATCGTGCTCGAGCCGGGCGACGATCCGCTCATGTGCTCGCACGGCTGGGAAGGCGGCCCACTCGCGATCCGGTACACCGACGAATGTCGGTTGCAGCCGGCCGTCGTCGCGTGGCTCACTCGAAGCAGTAGCCTGCGCCGCCCGGGAGCACGTGCGACCACGTGATCACCCAGATCGCCGCGGTCATCCAGGCGAGCGGGAAGCGCCAGACGAACTTCACACCGCCGAGAACGCCCCACGTTGCAATCGCGATCGCGATCGACGCCGCGCCGGTCCACTCGACGCCGCCCGCGAGGCTGGAGTGGCCGCACGTCCGTGCGATCGAGACTCCGAAGGTGTAGACGAGGGCGCACGCGAGCGCCAGCAGAGCGGCACCGAGGACGGTCAGCGGCGCCCAGAGCCACACGGCCACGGCGAGCAGCGCGACGACGTCGGCCGCAATGGGGCCGTACGACCAGCCGTTCGCTCCGGTGAGCGCATACAGCGCCGCGTACGGCAGCCCGAGGAGGGCCGTGGCGGCTGCGGCGGCCGCCACGACCCTGACGCTGCGACTAGATCGTGGCGGGAGCCGGCTGGGTGACTTCGCGCCGGTTCCGCTCGATGAACTGCTCGATGAGCTCATGCGCCTCGTCGTCTTCGATCTGCTTCGGAGGTGACTTCATGAGATACGAGCTCGGCTCGACGAGCGAGCCGCTGACGCCGTTGTTCAGAGCGAGCTTCGCGAGGCGGACGGCGTCGATGACGATGCCGGCCGAGTTCGGCGAGTCCCACACCTCGAGCTTGAGCTCCATGTTGAGCGGCACGTCGCCGAACGACGAGCCC
>Ga0157369_10011456_pt1 | contig 10069 bp, 6 predicted proteins | sample C25metaG_FD_113461 | JGI IMG/M metagenome (GOLD analysis project Ga0157369, IMG submission 113461) | Corn rhizosphere microbial communities from Kellogg Biological Station, Michigan, USA - C2-5 metaG | ecosystem: Host-associated > Plants > Roots > Rhizosphere > Soil | place: USA: Michigan...
GCGAGGTGCACAGCGCCCCCGGCATGCTTTTTGTCATCTCCTTCTCTTGCACAATCGGCCCCGTATCCAGGAGATTCGATAATGCACGGGGCCAAGTTGCGCCTCCTACTGGTGGAGGCGGACGCAGAGGTATGCAGGTGTGTTCGCAAGAGCGCCGCATCGACGTTCGAGGTCGTGGAGGCGGCGACCGCGGCCAAGGTGCCTAGTCTGCTTTCGCATGGCGAGTTTGATCTGATCTTGCTGGATGCAGGACTTCTTCGAGGCGGTGCATCGACTCTGGTGAACGAGGTTACCGTCTCCCATCCCCGTACGGACATCGTGGTCATGACAGGCTTCGCCACAGCTTCAGCAGCGATGGAAGCAATGCGCGCAGGCGCTGTCGATTACCTGACGAAGCCATTCAACGAGGGCGATCTACGTAAAACACTTAGGCAAGCAACGGAGCGGCTTCAACGCAATTCCGACAGCCGCCGTCTTCGCGACCGGTTACGTACGGACAAGGGAATGGGATCACTCATCGGCACGTCACCGGGAATGCAACACGTCTACCGCATTCTCTCCAAAGTCGCGTTGTCAAACCACCCAGCATTGATCCTCGGCGAGAGCGGAACCGGAAAGGAAGCCGTGGCGAAAGCGATCCATTTCATGGGCCCGAACTCCGGAAAACCCTTCCTTGTCGTTGATTGTGCCGCGCTTCCGGCGGATCGGGCGGAAGGCGAGCTGTTTGGGATTGCACACGGAGCACTTGGGAGAGGGGCTCGGGCCAGGAAAGGCATCATGACGGCTGTCTCAGAGGGCACGATTGTTCTGGACGAGATTGGCAAATTGATTCCCGCAGTGCAATCGAAGCTGCTACGTGTGCTGCAGGAGCGGCGGGTTTATCCGGTCGGTGCGGCTGAAGGTATACCGTTTCAAGGTCGGGTACTGGCTTCTAGCAGTAGCAATTTGATGTTGGTGGTTGAGCAGGGCCAGTTTCGCAAGGACCTCTACTTCCGGTTGAACGTGGTAAAGCTGACGATTCCGCCACTACGAGAAAGGCTGGAGGACGTTCCTATGCTTGCGCAACACTTCCTGGAGAATGTGCAGGGGATGCGGGATCGCCGTTGCAGCTTCTCTGACGAGTCGCTCAGATTGCTTTGCGACTATAGCTGGCCGGGCAATGTACGCGAGCTTCGGGCGGCCGTCGAGCGGATGTTTTCGATCTCGTCCGGACCCGTACTCCACGCGATCGATCTTCCTACCCAATTGCAAGACTTCCGTGCGCATGTAGAAGCCGACGCAGTAGCAACTGGCGATGAGGAATTGTGTACTGCAGAAGGGGGTGCGAAGGTTATTTCGATCTTTGAATTGGAAAAGGAGGCCATCCTGGGCACAATCCAGCGGCTGAATGGCGACAAGCTGCTAGCGGCCAAGCTCCTTGGCATAGGAAAGACGACACTTTACCGAAAGCTCAAGGAATATGGGGAGGAAGCTGAGACCCATTGATCCCCCTTTGCCTCGTCACATAGAGCTACCGGACCCGAAGCGTTCAATGGGCTCCGTTTCCTTCTTGTAGCCCTGAAGCCGAGTTAAGATTGCCGACTTCACCTAGGGAATGACGCGGGATTCTGCCGGGTTGAGGTGAATGAGGCCAGATACGTCTCCAATCGATACCCGGAGGCCTCCGCGGCTGCGAGGGCGTGGGCGACGGACTGTTCAACCGTATTGAGCGCGGTGCGCTGGACAGATTTGAGTGCGGAGCCCTGTTCGATTGTCCGGGCAATCTCGATCAGCTTTGGCAGCTGGATCCAGGTAAGGAGCTCCTCGAACTGCTCCCTCTGCAAGTAGGCAATGCCTTCAGAGGAATTGACGCCAGCGAGCCAGCGGGCGTCCGGGTCGGAAAAGAAAGTTGCAGAACGCGTGGGATCAGGGGTTGCCGAGAACTTGCTAAGGAGCAGCCGGACCTCTGCAGCAGCTTGCCAGCGTGCTTCGCCCTCCATCCCAAACGAGCCGAAGATATCCGCCAACGCATGACGGAGCATCATGCGGTCGAATAGCTCAGCCAAATCACCATTTGGTGCCATCCTCCAAGGTAGGTTGCGAAGCACAATCCAGGCGAGGATCGGAGCCCATACCCGGGTCTGACGCGTAGAGGGATCGGCCATCGGAAGGATAGGACGAGACTTCGCCGGCCAATCCGAAGTGTAGGACACAGCGAGTTGGGGTAACCGCGCAGCTGCGGTGAGCACGGCGTAAACGCAGTCCGTGTAATTTCGGTGAGTGGGCACTCTGCGAACTGCGCCGGGGCGGATGACTCCGGGCCTGGGTTCGAGACCTGCATCTTCAATCGCAGCGTCGGCGATACTCGCCGGAGTCTTGCCTCCCTCCGAGAGGTTTTCGCAAATCCGTTCAAAGAACATGCGACTATGATCTGCAATCTCGTGGAGGCGCAGGGCGGTATCCAGTGGCGCGCTCGGAGATGCGGCGTCTTGGCCGGGATCTTCGGTGACGGGCTCTGCCGCACTTGCCTCCGCAGTTTCGCGCGGCACCAAGCCCGCGATTTCGTCGGCCGTCTGTGCCAACGCGTGAACAGCCCACGGAGAGATGGCCTCACGCAGAGCTTCATGCACGTGACGAAGCCGAAGCATCTGCAACTCCTCGTGAACGCTGTGTACGCCGCGGCCGCTAAGCTGGTCGCAGAGGCGGTCCCAAGGCCACTCAGCCGAGGAGTGGAGCTCGTGCCAGTCGACGTACACGACACACTCAAATCCGCCCAACTCAAAGGTCATACCGTGGTAGTGGATGTCGGTCGCGCGGCGGAGATATTCAAGCCCGTGCTGGTCCTTAAAGTGGAGGATGACGTTCTCCCCTGTAGACAGGCTCATACCCTCTGAAAGGCTGCGCTGGCGCATATTGCCGCTGCCCTTGTCCATGAACCCAGCGGAAACGTGAATCGTGCCGCGCGTGGCATCGTACTTGTTGTTGTAAATCACGAGAGAGCGCTGGTCTTCAAAGCGATTGGAATATGCGAAGACATTCTCATCGACGTGTCCGTAGCCATTCCAGAAGTCGTAAAGAGTGAAATTGTCGCTGCCGGCAAAGATGTATCGTCGATGGAGCAACGGCGCGATCTCCCGCATGTGGCGTGCGACGAGACCTTCATCAGGCCATTCGTCCATGCGGGCCTGCTTGAACTCCATGCCGTAGCGCTCGGTGAAACCCTCGATCTGTCCGTGCCCGAACATCGGGAGACCGGGTAGAGTGGCCAGCAGTGTGCATACTCCGAAGTACTTGTCACCAGTGCCGAATTGGTCGATGGCCGTACGCTCATCCGGGTTCGACATGAAGTTGACGTAACGCTTCATGATGTCGGGATCAAACTCAAGCGTCTTCTTGATGTAGCTGCGGTATTTGGCGTTCTCCTCGTCGCGCAGCATGTTCATGAATGCTGAGTTGTACACGCGGTGCATCCCGAGAGTTCGAACGAAATAGCCTTCGAGAAGCCAGAAGGCTTCAGCGAGGAGGAGCGTGCCGGGTACTTCAGCGGCGACCCGGTCCACGACTTCACGCCAGAACTCATACGGCATAAGAGCATCGAATTGTTCCTGTGACATTGCATATTCGGCGCGGGAGGGTATGGAGCCACCAGCGCCGGGGAGGGGGAACCAGAGACGCTGGACGTGACGCTTCGCAAGCACCATGGCGGCGTCAAATCGAATGATCGGAAACAAACGCGCAACGTGGAGAATGACTTGGATCACGTGCTCGCGGACATACGCTTTGGAGTAGTCAAGCTGCGCAGTATCGTTCCAGGCAAACGTGGTCCCGTCGTTCCCGTGATACACATAGCGGGTCTCCCCGCTGTTGTGGTGGCGAAGGCGGAACGTTACCGCCGCATCCGTCTGGTCGTAATAGTGATCCTCTATCTTGATTTCCGCACGAGGGTCTGTGGAAAGGTCGGGCCCGTTGAAACTGTAGGAGGGGTAAGGGCTCTCTGGACGCGAGATGAACCAGTCCGGATGCTCTATTACCCAAGGGGAGTCGATTCCCATATGGTTGGGCACCATGTCGCTGGCGAGGCGGAGACCGGCCGAGGCCGCACGATGCTTCAGATCGTTGTACGCCAGCCAGCCGCCCAGATCCTCGGCGATGTCGTAGGATTTCAGCGAGTAGGCAGAGGCAACCGCGTCATGGTGACCGCGTAGGCGTTTGATGGTACGTGAGGCGACGGAGCGCTCCCATAAACCGATCAGCCACAGGCCCGTGATGCCACGGGCAGCCAACAGGCGAAGCTCTTCGTCGGGGATCTGATCCAGGCGGTAGATGTGGCGTTTGTACTTCTTCGAGAGCTGCTCCAGCCACACGTACGTGGACTTGGCAATGAGAACAACATTAGGCATCCATGCCTGATCGGCTGAGAAGGCCTCATATTCGTCTAGAGGCGCCTGATAACCCGGTGCATACTTCCTGCGGCTGAGCTCGTCGAAACCGACAAACTCATCTCCGACAAACCCCATGTTGCCCCATTGAGGTGCGCCATGGCGGAACTCGTCGGGACCGGGAGGATTGAAGCGGAGCCAGATCGCAATATCTTCCTCGCGGAGGACGTCAATTGCGAGCAGGATGCGGCGGAGGTCTTCCCCTAGGTAGGGGGTCCATTTCTCACGAATGTATTCCAGTTGGCCGCTGAGGGAATCGGGGGAAGCTAGAATTGGTGCCCGAAGGGCATCGATTAGGGTGCCGACCTCTGGTCCGACGGGAGGCCTAGTAGAGAAAAATTCCGGGAAAGCGGCGGTGACATTCGAATAGACGGTTTGTTGCTTTAGATGCTGGTCTTCGAAGAGCGCGTGGAAGGGTTTGAAAGCGGGATTTATGTTGGCGATCCAGAGTAGAAGCAGCTCTTCGAGAGCGGCTTCTCGATTTGATACGCCGTCTGTCGACCGTTTCAGCCAATCGGCGGCGGTTATATGCCCTCGAAAAATCTCCGCATTCGGGAACTGCTCCGTAAAGGTGAGGAGAAGACGATTCAGCCGGCGTGGCTCGAACTGCTGCGCGAACCAGCGAACGGCTTCGGAGAGGACCGCAGGGTCAGTGTGCTTGCGATATTGGGCGACGAGTGCATGGCTAAGCTCGTCTATCAGACCCATGGCAAAGAGAGCGCCAGCATTATAGGTGTCCGCCGGATCGGCGTTCTGTCCCCGAGCCTTGTTCAGAGCTTCAGCCAATTTGCGGCTGGCCGTGACATTGGCGAAGATTACGTTGCCGGTATAACTGAACAGGACGTCGTCCACCTGGACTGCTTCACGGACGGCGCGGGAAATGTGAAATTCCATGTATCGGGTGCCTCGGGTCTGCTGAATCCAGTATGACTCGGATGCGCAAATTTCTGTACTTGGATGCCGACGAGGGCGGGCCCTTGAGACGGAGATAGTTCAGGGACGCGAATTCCAGACAAGCTTCGCAAAAACACTACGTCGGACCCCTAGCGTAGCCACAGAGTCGTCACCTGCGGCAAACTCGGTGTGCCCGCTGTCGAGCAGGTCTCGACCGATTACGGAAATAGCGAGCGATTTCCAGTGCCACCCAAGGCGGAGGTCGGCTGTCGTATACGCAGGAACCTTCTGCGCGGGGAGGGAACCGATTCGGCGAACATCTTGGTCGAACTCGAATCGGTATGGAAGGTCGATACGGGACTGAATCGACAACTGGTGAAGAGGACTGGAACCAACGTAACCAGTGATCGTGGCAGGGTCTGTGAACCCGGTTCGGGACTTCAGATTGTAGCGGAGCAGCGAATAGTTGCCGATAAGCCGCCAGCAACAGTTGACCTTCCAGTCGGGAGCAAGCTCGATTCCCCGTGTGCTGCCATCCACGGTGTTGCCGTAAAGGGTGGTGAGCGCAGGGATTGCAGGAATCGTGACGGGGTCAGTTTGGAAGACGGCGGGCAGGAAGCCCTGGAGTTGGTCGTAGTTGTTGAAAAAACCAGCCACGTCAATTAGGAAGTTGCGAGTGAGAAGGTGTCTATATCCAGCCTCATAACCGAGGAGAACCTCCGACTCGAAATGTTTGTTGCCCGAAATTAGGAATTCGAGATTGCGATTGAGGGGAACGGCGAGGCGGAAGTTTTCCTCAAGCTGCGAAGGGATACGGACCGACCGCGAGATCGCTGCCCAGTAGGTCTGGTGATCGCTGGCGCGAAACAAGAGGCGAACAGTAGGTTCCAGCTCCCAGTGGGTGAAGATGTTGTGTTCGGCTTTTAGGCCGCCCGTTAGAAAGATATGCCTGTCGAACAGCGCAACCTCATCTTGGGCGAAGACGCTGGCAAGATCATAGTTTTGACGTTCTGGAAGGAAATTGACGAAGGGGTTATGCGGTGTGAAACGTGTTGGGTTGTGGCGGTACCCAGCTCCAAGAACCACGGTGTTGTGCTCATCGGGACGGAAGCGCAGGGCCGAGTCGAAGTCGATTGTCCACTGCTTCACGCCGCCCACGACGCCTTCGCGAATTGTCCGGTCTACGTACATCTGCATGAAGATGTTGGAGCTATTGTCTTGTGCGCCGGAAAAATCGTGCGACCAGCGCCCAAGGATATCTCCGCCGGAGACCGGATCCTCCGTGTCAAGATTGAGGGACTCGCGCGGGCTGCTGCCCTGGTAAATGTCGCCCTGCAAAGTAAACTGGTCGCGTGAACTCGTAGTCCAGTCCGTTCGGAAGCCTCCGCGTGCCAGGTGCCACTCGTCGGGGTCGCGATTGTTGGGGTGCACTTCTGGGCCGCGCACGAATCCTGCGGCAAAGATTCGATACGTAAGGTCCTTTCCAGCCGTTCCGCCAAAGCGCAGTTCGCCGTTGTACTTCTCGAGGTTACCTGCAACCGTCGTCGACAGCGTACCCTGTGTCTCGGAACTCTTCTTGGTGATGATGTTGATGACGCCGTTTACGGCGTTTTCTCCCCACGCCGTGCCCCCGGGTCCCCTGATGATCTCAATGCGTTCGATATCTTCCAACATCGTGCCCTGAACTGCCCAGTAGACGCCGCCGAAAAGAGGAGTGTAGACGCTCCGGCCATCGATGAGGATAAGAAGGGATTTGGAGAAGTTACTGGTGAATCCTCGGACGCCGACCGCCCAGTTGCTTGAGTTGACGGTGCCCACGAAGACTCCAGGAATCATCCGGAGCAGATCAGGAATGTTTGTGGCTCCCAATCGGCGAATGTCGTCTTGGGTGAGGACGGAGATGGCGGCAGGAGTTTGCCAGATTTCTTCCGGCTGCTTGGATTGCGTAGTGATTTCGACCTCACCCAATTCTTCGAGGCTCAGATCCTTCAAGGTTTGTGCAGAACCTGGGATCGAGATGCACAAGAGGAGGGCACGAACGAGAGTGCGCCGGGCTGAAGTTGAAACGCCTAAGGCGATCCTCCGTCGGACTTGTCGCGGCACTGAGGCAATGTGGATCATAAGTTCAAGAATTGAGGAGATCCCAGGCGTTGCTGCACCCTTTGTTACACGACTCAATCCGGTCCACGTACCGCATTTCAACTTTACAATGAACAGTTGTGCGGCTGCGAAGCCATGAACCAACATTTTAATAACGTGGAGAACAATTTCGAATGAAGCAGATTGTTGCCTTTGTCTTCGGCGTTGGTCTCCTCGGAAACGCAATGCTGTTTGTACCGCAGGCCCTTGCGGTGTGGAGGAAAAAGAACGATGAAGGGATTTCGTTGATCACTTTCGGCGGCTTCAACGTGTTGCAGGCGATTGGAATTGTGCATGGCGTCTATCAACGTGACCTGTCGCTGATTGTCGGACTCGGTGCCAGCCTTCTGACATGTGGAACCGTAACCGGGCTGACGCTTTACTACCGCGCGGTTCAGAAGCGGTCGATGGCAGACTAGAGGCCGTCTCAAGCCTGTTGTGCGCGTGTGAGAATCACGGCTATTCGCGACCTGATATGACCCGTTCAAGCTGCGTTGACTGCGTATCGTGAGCGTGCATCAAGGAGAGCTGCCAGTTTTTCTTTCTGAATTGGAGAGGCAGAACCCAAGTGATCCACGATAAGTGTGATCTGAGCGAAGTGTTCAACAGTCTCCATCTTCATGAACGCGTCCATCAAAGTCTTACCGTAGGTGACGACACCATGGTTGGCCATCAGGATGGCCTCGTGCTCAGGGATGAATTCCGCGAGACTGTCGGCCACCTCTTCAGTGCCTGTAGTCGCGTAGCGCGCCAGCGGCACGGCTCCGAGAGCCATGATTGCCTCTGAGCACAAGGGCTCGTTGAGCGCACGCCCTGCACAGGCGAAGGCGGTGGCGATGGGTGGATGTGAATGGACTACCGCGTTGATGTCGGTTCGGCGATTGTAGACGGCGAGGTGCATGCCTATTTCGCTGGTTACCTTGCGGCTTCCGGAGTACTGCTTGCCGTCCAGGTCCACGATGACCATGTCCTCCTTGGACAGCATTGACTTACTTACGCCGGTCGGAGTCGCCAGGATGAACTTCGAGTCCAGCCGGACAGAGAGATTCCCGGATGTCCCAGGGGTAAAGCCGAGTTTGTAGAGCCGCTTGCCGAGGCGGGCGAGATCGCGCCGGTGTGTCACTTCGTGTTCCCAAATTCGGTCCATGGATGCGGTCCTTTCGTGCTGCGGAGTTCGTATCGCGGTGGATTCTCCACGCGAGGAATGCACGGGACGCAGGATCAGAGCTGGAGTGGGATATCAAATGCTTTTGGTAGCGAACTCATTGGCGGCGGTATCGCTTGAGCGAACGCGTAGTCATGGACAAAGCGCTGGAAAGGTCGCGTACCCCGAAGCGCAAATTGCCAGAGCCGACTCAAGAGAAAAAGGCTGCACATCCGAAGTCGAGCGGAACGGCTAAGGAGCAGAACGATCCCCAGGAACACCAGGATTGCCAGCAGGCTGACCTCAGAATCTTGTCCGCGGGGGAAGTTGTCCAGCAGCCGATACCCTTCGGTCCAGGGGGTGGCGAGCAGTAAAAAAGCGAAGAGCGAGAGCAGACTTCGACTGACAAGGAGAAAAGGAGGCGATATCCCGTCTCTTCTCGGTCCGGCCATACTGTGCATGCCGCTCACGGTATCCTCACGTTACCACTAATCCTAGTCCCAGCCGCTGAGGGCTTGGATGAAGGTTTGTACCCTTCCGTCGCCCACAATCGGTGACCAACAGAATACGGAATTAAGCTCTCCTGCTGTTGTACACAGTAGTAATCACCTGGATGATGCGAATATCTTGGCTGTGCCGACCCTACCAGAAAGCGGCGATTATGCCCGTTCCGGGATCGTCAGTGCTGAAGGGTTAGCGCTATTTCATGGGTGGGAATGGCACCTTCCCGGAGAATCATCCAGTGATTCCCACCGCCTGAGAGATCGACAATCGTTGTCGGAAGGTTGCGCGGGGTAGGTCCGCCGTCGACGATCAGCGGAATCTGGTCGGCAAGCTGCGCGCGAACGTAGTGTGCGTCAGTGCATTCCGGCATGCCCCGAAGATTAGCTGAGGTCGCCGTGATGGGCAAAGCAAGCTTATCGATCACAGCGCGCGCGATCGGCGAGTCAGGTACACGGATTGCAACATTGCCGGTATTCGCAGTCACCCGGAGTGGAAGACGAGCTCCGGCTTTGACCACGACGGTCAGCGGCCCCGGCCAGAATCGTTCTGCAAGCCGATCGAAAGCAGAATCAAGATCCCGGGCGAGATTCCAGGCTTGGGCGGTTTCGGAGATAAGCAGGGAGAGCGGCTTGTGACGCGCGCGTGTCTTAATCTCATAAATTCGATCCACGGCACGCAAGTTGACGGGATCAACCGCCAGCCCGTAAAAGGTATCGGTGGGTAGTGCGGCTACGTTGCCTTGCGAGAGACTTTGGACAACACGGGCGATGCGGTCGACTTCGGGTTCGGTGGGGCTGATTGGGAGGATCTCGGCCGTCAAATGCTTCTCCTGGAGCGTGTACAGGGAAGCAATGTGCGCTCCCCGCATAGTAATAAGATACCTGCTGGCGACGCTTGTCCCGCGCCTGTCGGTGTCATAGACCGGTGTATGGTGACGTGCTTGGAGAGCTTGTCGTCTCAAAAGATGAGC
>Ga0157369_10011459_pt1 | contig 10068 bp, 9 predicted proteins | sample C25metaG_FD_113461 | JGI IMG/M metagenome (GOLD analysis project Ga0157369, IMG submission 113461) | Corn rhizosphere microbial communities from Kellogg Biological Station, Michigan, USA - C2-5 metaG | ecosystem: Host-associated > Plants > Roots > Rhizosphere > Soil | place: USA: Michigan...
CCGGGTGTTGGGGATTTCCTTCAACCTTGGTCGGACGTCCCATGTGGCTTTCCACCAGCACCCCCTGTGCGTAGCCGTTGCGAGTCAACGCCGTCGCGAAGAATCGCGGCAACCCATCAACCTGTCCGACCGGCGCGTGAACGTAAGGAACGATCTCGTTCTGTGGTGGGCGACCGCAGGCTGTCATCCCCGCGAGCGCGAGCGCCGCGCCCAGCGTGCCCAGGAACTGCCGCCGATCCAGGCTGAGCACCTCCGCAAGACGCGGCTGCTCCTGTTGCAACCAGCGCCTGAAGGCCTCGCTGTCGGCGAGCTCCTCGAGGCTGCGCCACAACACAGGGCCCGACTGGGCAGACAGCTCGGCACGCGCCGCCGCAGGATCGAACGGCTGCTCACTTCTCAGCGGTGGCATACGGAGCAATCGGTGAGGCGTGCGGTGTCGATGTGGTATGCCTTCAGCAGCCGCGCACCCAATGCAGCCTGGTCGGCGGCCTTCCAGTGAAGATCGAACACCCGATCCGCCGGTCGCAGGTTCTGCTCCGGGTGACGATGGCAGTCGAGGCACCACTGCATGGTCAGCGGTGCCGTGCGCTCCGTCAGGGGCATGGTGTCGATCTGCCCGTGGCAGCTGGCGCACCCGATGCCCTTCGCAACGTGGACGCTGTGGTTGAAGTAGACGAAATCCGGGAGCTTGTTCAGGCGCTTCCAGCGTAGCGAAGCGCCCCCGCGGAATGCCTCCACCACGGGCGCCAGCACTGGCTGATCGGTGTAGAGCTGGGAGTGGCAGGTCATGCAAGTGGAGATCGGCGGTATGCCGGCGAACGCCGACTTCTCCACCGAGGAGTGGCAGTACCGACAGCGGATGCCGTCATCGCCAACGTGATGCTTGTGACTGAAGGGCACCGGCTGCTCGATAGGGTCGTTCACGCCCGCCGGATACGCCATGCTGGCGCGCCACAGGAGAACTGCCGTCGTCGCGGCGAGCGCCACGCCGATGAGGCCCAACCGAAACAGAAATCCAAAGCGTCGATGAAATAGCTGCGCCACACCGCTCGGTCTCATGCGGATCGGAAGCCAACGGGCGCGGCATCAGCGCTCGCGGACCTTCATTCACTCAAGGGGTCACGGGCGCATCGGGGGCCCGCAAAGTTCATACCCACGCTGGCCCTTGCGCACGGCGGGCACTGCAGAAGCCTCGACCGTGGGCGCAGCTCGATGAGCGCGCAATCGTTGAGCCAGTGCTTTCGCGCCGCGACCCGAGCGATTGGAAGGCACGCGCCCTTGAGCCGGTGCTCCCGCGCTGCACCGCCGGCGCTCAGGGCGCCGGCTGAACGCGGATGTCGGGAAATTTCTCTTCGTAGAAGGCGAGCCGACCAGCCAGGGCCTGATGCTCCTCGAAGGGCTCCTCGTAGGACCAGACGGCGTCCTTCAATGTCCTGCCGTCGACATTGAGGTTGAAGTAGCTCGCGGTGCCCTTGAACGGGCATTGGGTGGTGGTGCTCGAAGGCTCCAGCTTCTGCATGGCCACCGCCGAGCGTGGGAAATACAGCCGCATCGGGCTGCCATCCTCCTCCACCCGGATCACGTCGCGCGAGCTGGCGATCACCTCGGCCCCGATTCGCACCTCCGCGGCGCCATCGACGTGGCTTTCCTTCACCTGATGGTCAGGCCATTTCTGGTGTCCGGGTGACTTCATGTTGCTCTCCTGTCCTATGCGGAAGTTTGCCATGGCACGGCCGCTTCGACCGCCGCGACAGCGGTGCGAGTCGCCCTTGCCTCCGACTGTGGTCCGGGCGGTTTCGTTGGCTTCTTGGAGGGACCGGGCGCAGGTGACGGCAGCGTAGGGGGCCCTTGCGGCGGCGATTGAGGTTTCGGATGGCAGGCGGCGACGATGGCGCTGGCGAGCACGACAACCAGGGCTCGTGCGCCGAGCGTAGCCGGCACGGCTTTCGGGTCCCCTTTCATGCGCTGCATTCCGCACCTGCTGATTTCGCCGAGCTTCACCAGCAAAGCCCATGCCGGTGACGGGCTCGGCTGAGGCTGACGGATGGCGCACGCTCCTCGTGCACCGTCGTGTGCATACCGACCATGCTTCGCGAGCACAGCAGCTTGACATGGCACATCGCCTGCTCACCGACAACCCACACGACCCTGTCCCCACGGAGCTCTCATGAAAGCCATCGTCTACAACGGTCCTCGTGACGTCGAGGTCAAGGAAATGCCCGATCCGAGCATCCAACACCCGTGCGACGTCATCGTGAAGGTCACGGCAACCAACATCTGCGGCTCCGACCTGCACATGTACGAGGGGCGCACCAGCCTGGAGCCGGGCAAGATCATCGGCCATGAGAATCTGGGTGAGATCCTCGAGTGCGGCCCTGCTGTGACGAGCCTCGAACGCGGCGACTATGTCTGCATCCCCTTCAACGCCGCCTGCGGATATTGCAAGAACTGCGAGCGCGGCCTGACGGCGGCCTGCCTGACGCTGAACCCCGGCAACGCCGGGGCAGGCTATGGCTATGCGGGCATGGGCGATTTGCAAGGCGGGCAGGCGCAGTACCTGCGAGTGCCCTACGCAGACTTCAATTGTCTGAAGCTCCCGGAGGACGCCCTCGAGCGGCAGGACGACTATGTGATGCTGGCCGACATTTTCCCGACCGGCTGGCATGCCACGGAGCTGGCCGGAGTTCAGCCCGGGGAGTCGGTGGTCATCTTCGGGGCAGGCCCGGTCGGGCTCATGGCCGCGTGCTCGGCCCAGATCAAGGGCGCTGGTCTGGTCATGATCGTAGACCGCCACGCCGACCGCCTCGAGCTGGCCAAGCAATGCGGCGCTATCGCCATCGACGACAGCCGCGAGGATCCCGTCGAGCGCATTCTGGAGCTCACGCATGGCGAGGGCGCCGACCGCGGTTGCGAATGCGTTGGATTCCATGCGCATGACGCGCATGGCAAGGAAGTCCCGAACGAAGTCATGAACAGCCTGGTGCAGTCGGTGCGGGCGACGGGGTCTCTGGGCGTGGTCGGCGTATTCATGCCTGAGGACCCCAAGTCGGCCAACGAGCTGGCCCGCAAGGGGCAGATCGCCTTCGACTTCGGGGAGTTCTGGACCAAGGGACTGCGCATGGCCACGGGTCAGACGAGCGTCAAGAGCTACAACCGCCAGCTGTGCCAGATGATCCAGTCCGGGAAGGTGCGGCCCTCTTTTATCGTCTCGCACCGACTGTCACTCGAGGAGGCTCCGAACGCCTACCAGCACTTCGACGCGCGCGAGCAAGGCTGGACGAAGGTCGTGCTACGACCCAACGAAGGCAAGTCCGCCGAGCGCGGTGCTCCGGAGGCACGGCGTACAAAGAGCAAAGGACATCACGACGGACACCGACACGTCAGCCACTGAGCTGCACTTCGAAGGAGCTCCCATGGCCCTGCTGGACAGAGTAGTTGGAGAAACCATTCCCCCGGAAAGCGAAAGTGCCCGCCGAAAAGCCAGCCTCGATCAGCTACGCGGGGCCGTTGCCCACCACATGTACGAGGAAGAGAACGGCCGCCTGCTCGACATCAGACAGCTGCCCGCTCCACAGCAGCTGGAGCTGACTCGTCGTTACCGGCAGGAGTTCGACCGTTATCTTCGAAGCGACTCGTCCGGCCAGGCGGGGACGCAAGGGTCTCCAGCTGTGGCGCACTAAGCGAGGCCGCGATGGCCGCCCTGCAATAGTCACGCGCCGATCCAAGCCGCGACGCCGGCTCCGCAACTATCGCGCACGGGGCGGAGGCCAACGCGGCGTGTGCCCAGATGTCGTCGATCATGTCCGTTTTTCCCTGTTTCCCTCAGTTCCGGACACGTTCCTCCAAAATCACACTGTGCTGCACAGGCCCTCTCCTCCAACCCCGGCTCTGCCTGAGTCAGCTCCTCACACTTGTCACAGCCACGGTCCCTCACCGCGGGCGGCTTCCGCGGCCGCGGCACGCCTCCTGCCGTTCAGGCCTTGCCCGTCTGAGAGTGCGGCGCCTCCACGGGCTTGGACTCCGGCGAGCCCCGCTGACGCAGGAAGATACTGAGCACGATCATCGAGCCCAACCCCAGAAACTCGCTCTGCCAGTTCTGGAAGGACTGAAACCAGAACTCCGATGTCGCCATGAATTGCAGCAGCGTCACCGCAGGCTTGCCATGCTCGAGCTGCGACAAGTTGTAGTCATGCACGCCGCCGGACGCATGGATGAGGAACGCGATCAGAAAGAGGATCAGCAGCGCCGTACTCAACGAGTGCGCGTACAGCCACAGCACCCAGCCGCCTCTGCGCACGGGCCACGGCGGCCTTGCCTTGCCGGCTGCTGCAGAGGACCCTTCGGACTCCTCCGAGCCATCCGGAGACTTCGATTCGGCAGACCCGCGCTGATATAGAAAGGAGGTGAGCAGCACATAGAAGGACATCTCCAGGAACTCACTCTCCCAGTTCTCGGCCGTGGACTCGATGAAGCGCCCGCTCGTCAGAAACTGCGCGTAGCTCAGCGCGGGCAGGCCATGGTCCTGCCGATCGCTGTTGTAGGCGAACGAGCCGACGACGCTCTCGGCGATCAGGAACAACAGGAACAGGCCGAAGACGGCGAGAGAAAGTCCGTTGTGACGCGCGAACCGGCGCAGGGTTGCTGCGACCGTCGTGCCCGCGCTCACGTACTGCACTGAGATCTGCATCAGCTCACGACCCAACACTGGCTTCAGCGATGGCGATGCACGAGCATTCGACGTGCCTGAAAGAATACCGGCGGGTGCGCTTCTTGCTCGAACTTGGCAGAAAACCGAGCGGAGCAATGAAAGCCCGGATCAAGCGAACGGTGTCTCTCCTGCAATGCGCAGCACGCTACTGGAGCAGCGACAATGCCTCCAGCACCGGAGCAGCGCTGGCCTTCTACTGTGCATTCTCGATTGCTCCCCTGCTGGTGATTCTGCTGACGCTCGCGGGAGTCTTCTTCAGCGCCACGGCGGCGGATGCCCAGGTCAACCACCAATTGACGGCGTTGTTCGGTCCTTCGACCGCCAAGGTTCTGTTGGGAGCGGTTCACAGTGCGCAGCACACCGAGGGTGTGATGGCAACACTCGTGAGCGTAGTGACACTCGCCATCGGCTCAACCACCGTCCTGGCCGCGTTGCAGGCCGCGCTGGAAGTGATCTGGGCGAGTCAGAAGCTGGCGGTCGCGGGGATTCGTGGCTGGATCCGCACGCGGCTGATGTCCTTCGGATTCATTCTCACGCTGGGATTCCTGTTGCTGATCTCGTTGACGGTCTCCACGGCCGTCACGAGTCTGCGCACCCGCGTCGCCACCGCTTATCCGGCGCTGGTGGCTGCGATCGCGGTGATCGACTTCACGCTGTCACTGGCGGCGGTCGCTGGTCTCTTCGCGCTGATCTATCGTTATATGCCCGCGCGCCGGCTTCCCTGGAGGATCGTGATCGCCGGCGGACTGCTCACGGCGCTGCTGTTCGATGCCGGGCGATGGGTCGTCGGCCTCTATCTGGCCCACTCCACACAACCCTCCGCTTACGGGGCGGCCTCTTCGTTCGCCGCCCTGTTGCTGTGGCTGTACTACACCTCGCAGATTTTTCTGTTCGGCGCCGAATTCACCTCCTGCCTCGCGGGGCTCAGGTCCGAGGGCGCCGGGGAGCGCTTGGAAAAGCTCACGTCCGCAGGAGGTTCTCGAGCCGAATCGGCAGAGTGCGAACACGCACACCGGTAGCGTGGAATACCGCGTTGGCGACGGCTGCATTGGTGCCGACATCGCCAAGCTCACCCAACCCTTTCACTCCGGCGGGATCGACCAGCTCGTCCTCCTCGCTCAGCATCAGCACGTCCACCGAACCGATGTCGGCGTTCACCGGAATGAGGTAGTCCTGCAGGTCGCGGTTGACCGTGCGCGCCGAGCGCAGATCCAGCTCGGTCTGCTCATGCAGTGCCGCACTCACCCCCCATATCAGGCCACCCATGAGCTGGCTGCGTGCGGTGCGCGGGTTGACGATGCGGCCGGCCGTAAACGCGCCGAGGATCCTGGGTACCCGAATCTCTCCAGTCAGCGCGTGCACGCGCACTTCGACGAACTCGGCCCCGAACGCAAACATCGCCTGCTTACGCTTCGTGGCTCCATTCAGCAGCACGGTCTTGCCGGCATACAGCTGCTGGATGGCATCAGGAGGAGCCCCCTCCGGTACGAACTCGGCATACTCCTCGATGACCCCGAGTCCCGCGGTCTTGAACAGATCCGGTAAGCTCTGCGAAGCGCCGCCGGGAGCGACGACTCTGCCCGCCCTGAACACCAACGAAGCAGGATTCTGCCCCGCCAACGGGCCTTCTTTCGCGTGCGAGGCCGCCCCGAACAGGTGCTGTTTGATCTGCTCGCAGCCCTTGATCACGGCCGAGCACACACTCGCGGTGCTGTTCGAGCCTCCGGCAACGGGCGCCGGCGGCAGTCGCGTGTCTCCCATCTCCACCGTAACGGACGACAGAGGTACTCCGAGCTGCTCGGCTGCCACTTGCGCGGCGACCGTCCGGATGCCGGTGCCAATTTCGTGAGAGGCCGACTGCACACGGACGTTGCCGTCGGCGCTCAGTCGTACCCGGGCCGTGGCGGCGCCGACGTTTGAGGGGTACACGGCGCTCGCACAACCGAGCCCGACCAGCCAGTCGCCTTCGCGCATGGAGCCTGGAACGGGATTGCGCTCGCTCCAATGGAACGCACGGGTGCCTTCCTCGAAGCATTCAACCAGGTGGCGGCTGCTGAACGCCTTGCCTTCGATGGGCTCCTTTTGGGCATCGTTGCGCTTGCGCAGCTCGACCGGATCCATTTTCAACTCGAGGGCCAACTCGTCCATCGCGCTCTCGAGCGCGAACATGTACGGAAGCTCCGGAGGAGAGCGCATGTAGGAGGGCGTCTGGCGATCCGCTTTCCGCAACCGCACCTTGCTGGCGACCGCACCGTACGAATACATCCGAGTCGTCGTCTCTGTGCCTGCCACCGCGTAGTTGTCCACACGCGAGGTGAGCTCCCAGGCGTCGTGCCGAAACGCCGCAATGCGCCCGTCCGGGGAGGCGCCGAGCTGAATAAGGTGTCGCGTCGGCGCACGATAAGGCTGAGTGGTGAATCCTTGACTGCGACTGACGACGCACCGAACGGGGCGGTTGAGACGCCGCGCCGCCAGTGCAACCAGGGCCGTCCGCGGTGTGCTGGGCCCCTTCGACCCGAAGGCGCCGCCTACGTATGGACTGACCACACGCACCTGACTCACGTCCATCCCAAGCTGATGTGCTACTTCGCTCCGGAACCCGAACACCGACTGGGTGGGCTCGTAGAGCGTCAGCTCCCCTCCATTCCACAGGGCCGTCGTCGAGAACAGCTCGATCGGGTTGTGCGTCTGGGTCGGGGTACGATAGCGCGTATCCACTTTGACCGCCGAGGCTTTGAACGCAGCGTCAAAATCCCCTGCCTTGGGATCCTCTTCGAGCATGGCCACCTTGCCGGCCGCGGGCAGCTCTTCCGTGCCCGGCGAATCGATGTCGCCGGTGGGCGTCCGGGCGGAGTACACCGCCGTCACTTTCGCCGCGCCCTCCTCCGCTGCCTGAAAGCTCTCAGCGACCACCAGCGCAATGATCTGGCCGTCATGCCGGATCTTGCGCTCATGCAGCGGGGCGAGAGAGGTGTAGCTGGAGGTTGAGAATCGCGGCGGCTCGAGCTCCTGTACGTCCCCGTAGCTGATGACGTCCAGCACACCGGGGACTGCGCGCGCCGCGTCCAGAGAAATCGACATCACTTCGCCTGCCGCGATGTCGCTGGTGACCAGAACCGCATACGCCAGATTGCTGACCGGAATGTCCGCCGCGTAACGAGCTTCGCCGGTGACTTTCAGCCGCGCATCCACGCGCGGCTCCGGCTTCCCCTGGTTCTCTCGAGGCTCGGGCGCTGCAGGGTTCATCTTCCGATCTCGATCTGGGCCGTCTCGCGGAGCGCCCGAATCAGGGTGCGCTGTCCCAGGATCACCTTGAACGCGTTCTGCGGTTGCGCTCGCGCCGTCGAGAACGCAATGCGTGCCGCTTCAGCGGCCGCCGCCTCATCGAGCGCCTTGCCTCGCAGATACGCTTCGGCTTCTCTCGCCCGCCACGGAACGGTAGTCACTCCTCCGAGCGCGATGCGAGCTTCACGCACAGTCTCGCCGTCCATGTCCAAAGCGACCGCGGCGGAAGCCAATGCGAACTGATAGGACTGGCGGTCGCGGATTTTGATGTAACGGGAGCGGTACAGCCAGGGTGCCATCGGCACCTCGATGAAGGTGATGAGCTCCCCGGGATGCAGCGTCGTCTCGAGATGAGGCGAATCGCCGGGCAACCGATGCAAGTCCGCAAACGGCATCCGGCGCCTCCTCCCCGAAGACCCGTCGAGCGTCTCGAGCGTGGCATCCAAAGCGATCAAGGCCTGCCCAAAATCGCCCGCATAGGCCGCAATGCAATGCTCACTGGTGCCCAGCACGGCGTGCTGCCGGCATACGCCCCCGAGCGCGGCACAGCCTGAGCCGGGGTTGCGTTTGTTACAGGGCCAGGAGGTCTCCCGAAAATACTCACATCGGGTCCGCTGCAGCACGTTGCCGCCAAGGCTCGCCACATTGCGGATCTGACGACTGGCCGCCTGGGCCAGCGACTGATGCAGAACCGGGCAATCGCGATGGATGACAGGATCATCCTCCGCCTCGCTCATGCGGACCAGGGCCCCGAGCCGCAGCCGGTCGCTCATCCGCTCGATCCGCCCATAGGCATGTCTGAGATCGTTGATGTCGATGAGCACGGAGGGCCGCATCACATCCAGCGTCATGTAGTCCACGAGGTTGGTGCCGCCGGCGATGTAAGAACCGCCTCCGGTCCTCTCGCGCGACGCCTCCGACCAGCGAAACGCGTCCGCCGGGTCCTTTGCCCGATGAAACTCGAACCTGTCCACAATCACCTCTCCATGTCGCGTGCGGCCTGTCGTATCGCCGCGACGATGTTCGGGTAGGCCGCGCAGCGGCACAGATTTCCGCTCATGTACTCCCGAATCTGCTCGTCGCTCGAGGCATGTCCCTCGCGCACGCAGGCAATCGCAGACATGATCTGCCCCGGGGTGCAATAGCCACACTGGAAAGCATCGCAGTCAATAAACGACTGTTGCATCGGGTGGACGGTCTCTCCTGGATGGCATAATCCTTCGATGGTCGTGATCTGCCTGCCCTCAGCCATCGTAGCGAACATCAGGCACGACAGAACGCGTAAACCGTCCATATGAACCGTGCACGCGCCACACTGGCCGTGGCCGCAGCCCTTCTTGGTCCCAGTCAAGCCTGCGTGGTCGCGAATGGCGTCCAGCAACGTGGTGCGCGGATCCACGCTGAGCACGTGGTCCTGCTCATTGATCCTGAGCGCTACCGTAGCGCGTAAGTTGCCTGCCGGGTCCGAGGCGCGTACAGGGCCGGACGTGCCGGTCGATGCCGCGCTCACGGGCCATGCGGCCGCGGAGCTGGCTGCAGCGGAGCGCAGGAAGTCTCGTCGAGTCACTGCAACAGTATCGGCATCGCCGCTGCTCACGAATCGCCTCCGGTGAACGCTGCACACTCGCGTCAGTCTTCAAGCCCGTCCCCCCACATAGGTTCCACTCGCGCGCCGCCCCCTTTTGGAACATCAAACGCGACCGGGAATTAGAGGATTGTTCAACCTCGACCAGGACCAGCGAGAGCTTTGACCATGGCACAGACTGTCGGAGACTTCATCGTCGAGCGGCTCCACGCCTGGGGAGTGAGACAGATCTTCGGCTATCCCGGCGACGGCATCAACGGCGTGTTCGGCGCGCTGAACCGGGCGAACGGCAAGATCCGGTTCATCCAGGCGCGCCACGAAGAAATGGCGGCCTTCATGGCTTCCGCGTACGCCAAGTTCACCGGAGAGCTGGGCGTTTGCATCGCGACTTCCGGCCCCGGAGCCACGAATCTCGTAACAGGTATTGCGACCGCGATGATGGATTCTTCTCCCATTGTCTGCATCACCGGCCAGGTTGGAAGCAAAATTA
>Ga0157369_10011460_pt1 | contig 10068 bp, 9 predicted proteins | sample C25metaG_FD_113461 | JGI IMG/M metagenome (GOLD analysis project Ga0157369, IMG submission 113461) | Corn rhizosphere microbial communities from Kellogg Biological Station, Michigan, USA - C2-5 metaG | ecosystem: Host-associated > Plants > Roots > Rhizosphere > Soil | place: USA: Michigan...
AACGTGGTGATCCACAACGAGGCGTTGACAAACGACAATGTCTTCCAGATCTTCGAGCAGTACGACCTGATCGTCGACGGTACCGACAACTTCGCCACCCGGTACCTGGTGAACGACGCCGCGGTGCTGCTGGGCAAGCCGTACGTGTGGGGCTCGATCTACCGGTTCGACGGCCAGGCCAGCGTGTTCTGGGCCGAGCACGGTCCCTGCTACCGCTGCCTGTACCCGGAGCCGCCGCCGCCCGGCATGGTGCCCTCCTGCGCCGAGGGCGGGGTGCTGGGCGTGCTGTGCGCGAGCATCGGCGCGATCCAGGTGACCGAGGCGATCAAGCTGCTCACCGGGATCGGCGAGCCGCTCGTCGGCCGGCTGACGGTGTACGACGCCCTGGAGATGACGTACCGCACCGTCAAGGTGCGCAAGGACCCGAACTGCGCCCTGTGCGGGGAGAACCCGACCATCACCGGCCTGATCGACTACGACGACTTCTGCGGCTCGGTGTCCGACGAGGCCTCGGCGGCGGTGGTCGGCTCGACGATCACGTCCTCGGAGCTGAAGGGCTGGCTGGATGCAGGAAAGTCGATCGACTTGATCGACGTGCGGGAACCGGCAGAGTACGAGATCGTACGGATACCGGGTTCACGCCTGGTGCCCAAGGGCGACATCCTGTCCGGAGCGGCGCTGTCCAGCCTGCCCCAGGATCGGCAGATCGTCCTCTACTGCAAGTCGGGCGTACGGTCGGCCGAGGCGCTCGCCGCGGTCAAGGCCGCCGGATTCAAGGACGCGGTACACGTCCAGGGGGGAGTCGTCTCATGGGTACGTCAGGTGGACCCCTCGCTGCCAATTTACTGACTGGTCGGCCAACGCTGGCCGCCCACGGATGTCGGTAGCCTGCGGTCATGGTCGACATCGACGGGGCGATCGGATTCGTGGTCGCACATGGCGATCAGGTCGATCGGGCACGGTTGTCGTGGCTGCGTTCCGGTGTGGCGCCGCAGCCCGACATCCTCGCCAAGGCGGAGATGGGCCCGGCGCCGGAGGGCGGCTGGCCGGCGTTCTGGGGCGGCGAGCGCGCGTCCGTGGACGCCACCTGTTTCCGACTGTCCGAACTGGACGATCTGGGCGCGCTGGGCCGGCCGCCGGCCCGGCGCGCGCTGGACTGGCTGGCCGGGCGCCAGCGCCCGGACGGCTTCTGGGAAGAGGACGAGACGCTCGCCGACTCGGCACCGCCGTGGGCCCGCCCCGGCGACCCTGAGGCCCGGCTGTACCTGACGGCCAACGCCGGCTTCTGGCTGGCCGTCGGCGGCGCGACCGGCCCGGATCAGCCGGCGTCGCCGCAGCAGGCGCCGTACGCCGAGGCGGTGGCGCGGGCAACGCAGAGGTTCCGGGCCTCGATGCGCGAGGACGGGACCTGGCCCTCGTACCTGATCGCCGGTTGGCTCGGCGGCGCGCTGCTGTACCACGCCGGCTGGTACTACGAGGCGGCGCAGATACAGGTGCTGCTCGCCGAGCGGGTACCGGACATGACGCCGGCCGACGTGGCGTGGCTCGCGGTCGCGTTCCGGCGGGTGGGCATGTCGCAGGACGACTCGTTGATGGTGGCGGCGCGCAAGCGGTTGACGGAGACGCAACGCACGGACGGCGGCTGGCCGAGCGACGACGGCGCGGCCTTCGACGTACACACCACACTGGCCGCGATCCGCGCCGTCCGCTGATCCCGGGCCGTACCAACGATGTCGCCCTGGCGCCGGGTCGGGTTGGTATGCGCGTGTTCCCTGAGCGTCCTATGTGGACTGTGGGCACTGTTGCGCCTGTCGGGTCTGGAACCGCCGTGGCCCTTGTCGGCTCTGCTCGCCTTCACGCCGTGGGTGATCGTACCGGCGTTGGCAGCCGTGGTCCTCGCCGTGATACTGCGCGTCCGGTGGGCGCTCGCCGTCGCGGCCGCCGCCGCACTGGTACTCGTCGGTGTCACCGCGCCCCGCGCCCTGGGTTCGGCTGACCGGCGGGACGGCGTCGAACTGCGGGTGATGACCGTCAACCTTCGCGTGGGCGGTGCCGACGCGGCGACCATCGTCAGGCTCGTACGCGACAACAGGATCGATCTGCTGGCGGTACAGGAGTACACGCCCGTGGCGAGAGACAACCTCCGCGCGGCCGGGCTCGACGCCCTGCTGCCGTACCGGCTGGACGACGCCGAGCCGCTCGCGGTGGGGTCCGCGCTCTTCGCCTGGGTACCCCTGCAGAAGGGCGACTTCTCCGTGGCGCCGGGGGGTTTCGTCGAGGCGACCGCGACGCTGCGCCTGGGAGGCGCCGCGCCGATCGTCGTCCGCTCCGTTCACCCGTGCGCGCCGTACACCCTTGCGCACCAAGGCTGTTGGCGAAGCGGCCTGGACCGCGAGCCGCGCGCCGCGACCGGCGGTGCGCCGAGGCTGCTGCTCGGCGACTTCAACGCCACGCTCGACCATCCCGCGCTGCGGCGGCTCATCGGCTCCGGCTACCGGGACGCCGCCGACGCGGTCGGCGCTGGGCTGCGGCCCACCTGGCCGGCGGACGCGGTACCGCTGGTGACACTCGACCACGTGCTCGTCGACTCCCGCATCGGCGTGCGTTCGGTGACCGTGCACGCGGTACCCGACACCGACCACCGCGCGGTCGTCGCCGTACTCGCGATCCCCGGTTGAACCTAGAGCAGGACGAGGTCGTCGCGGTGGACGATCTCCTTGCCGTACCCGGGCCCGAGGTCCACAGTGGACCGTCCGAGCAGCGGCGGCAGTTCCGCCGCGTCGTAGTTCACCAGGCCGCGAGCCACCGCGCGACCCTCGATGTCCACCAGGTCCACCGGGTCCCCGGCCGAGAACTGGCCGTCCACCGCGGTGATCCCGGCCGGCAGCAGCGACGCGCCGCGGTGCACCACCGCCCGTACCGCGCCCGGATCCAGGTGCAGCCGCCCGCGCGGCTCGGTGGCGTGGGCGAGCCAGAACAGCCGGGCGGCCGGCCGCTCCCGTACCCGGTGGAACAGCGTGCCGACCGGCTCTCCGGAAAGCGCCGCGGCCGCGAGCGGGGCGGCCGTCAGTACGACAGGAATCCCGGCCCCGGTGGCGATCCGGGCCGCCTCCACCTTCGTCACCATGCCGCCGGTACCCACGCCGGAGCGCCCCGCGCGACCGATCGCCACCCCGTCCAGGTCCTGCGGGGTGCGCACCTCCTCGATGCGCACCGACTCCGGCTTGGTCGGGTCGCCGCTGTACAGAGCGTCCACATCGGACAGTAGGAGCAGCAGGTCGGCGTGTACCAGCGCGGCGACCAGGGCGGCCAGGCGGTCGTTGTCGCCGAACCGGATCTCCTCGGTGGCGACCGTGTCGTTCTCGTTGACCACCGGTACCGTGCCGAGGTCCAGCAGCCGGTGCAGGGTCCGGTACGCGTTGCGGTAGTGCGCGCGGCGGGTCACGTCGTCGACGGTCAGCAGCACCTGGCCGACGGTGCGCCCGCGGCGGCCGAACGCGTCCGTGTAGGCCTGCATGAGCAGCCCCTGGCCGACGCTCGCGGCGGCCTGCTGGGTGGCCAGGTCGCGCGGGCGGCGGCGCAGCCCGAGCGGTACCAGCCCGGCCGCGATGGCCCCGGAGGAGACGAGCACGATCTGGGCGTCGACGGCGGACACGGCCTCGACCAAGGACTCCACCCGGTCCCGGTCGAGCCCCCCGGCGGCCGAGGTCAGCGACGAGGAGCCCACCTTGATCACGATCCGCCGCGCCGCCCGAACTGCTTCGCGCACAGGCATATTCTGCTGCGCCGGCCTCGGCGCGCCCGGCCAACTTCCCATATCGTGGCGGCATGCCGAATCCGCGGCCCCGGGACAGCGAACGCCCCGACGACAACGCCGACTTCGTCGAGGACGTTCTGGCGCTGGTCGAGCGGATCCCGATCGGCCGGGTGATGTCGTACGGTGCGATCGCCGACGCGGTCGGTCGGGGCGGCCCGCGTCAGGTCGGCGCGGTCATGTCGCGGTACGGCGGGGCCGTGCCGTGGCACCGGGTGGTCACCGCGTCCGGACGCACCCCGCCCGGGCACGAGCAGGAGGCGCTGCGCCGGCTGCGCGAGGAGGGCGTTGCGCTGCGCGGCCAGTACGTGAACATGCGCCAGGCCGCCTGGTACCCGGACGAGGCCGACGGTTAGAGCGGCTAGAGCAGGAGGCCGGCTCCGCCCCGCCTCGGGTCGCCCGCCGCGCCGGCCAGCCCCACCGCGCTCACCGCGCCGAAGAAGTGGCTCAGCTCGTCGAACCGGTTGATCCGGTACCCGTCGTCCGCGAGCGCCGCGATCCCGTCCTCCGGGTACCCGGACTCGACATGCGCCAGATCGTCCACGACGTGTACCCGTGGGCCCGCGATCGCCTCCCGGGTCGGCTGCCCGTCGGCCAGCACGTTGACCAGGGTGTGCAGCAGGGCCGTGCGGATGCGGGAGGCGCCCGCCGACCCGGCCGCCAGTACCAGCGCCCCCTCGTCGTCGGTCGCCACGAGCGGGCACATCATCGACGACATCCGGTCGCCGGGTGACACCGGCCCGGTCTGCAGTTCGTCCTCGCCGAGCATGGAGTTGAGGTGCACGCCGAGGTCGGGCAGCCAGACGCCCGAGCCGATGCCCAGGGTCAGCGTGATGACGCAGGCGTTCCCGTCGGAGTCCACGACCGAGATGTTCGTGGTGTCGCCCAGCCTCTGCCGCCCGTACCCCCGAAGCACCTCGGCCATCGCCCTGGTGCGCGCGGCGGGCGGCAGGCCGGCCAGTCCGGACGGCAGCGCGGCCACGCTGTCGATCAGGCGGTTGAGGTCGTGCCGGCCGAAGATGTGGTACCCGGCCAGCGTCGCGTGCCCGACCGGGCGCTCCAGCACGCGGTAGGCGGCCAGGTCGGCCGGGCCGAGTACGCCGCCGCCGGCCCGGACGGTGTCGACGATCAGCGGGGCCATCGCGCCGGTGTAGAAGGCGGTCGGGCCCTCCTCGGCGAGGATCGTCAGGGCGCGGTCGAGCCCGGGGTGGAACAGCAGGTCTCCGCCGGACAGCAGCCGGCCGCCGGGCCGGTAGATCTCCGCACCGACGCCGGGCACCAGGGCCGGGAACACCGACATCAACGTCACCGCCTGGGCAGTGGGCAGCACCGTACCGCTGCGGGCCAGGCCGATCGCCGGCGCCACCACCTGCTGCCACGGCAGCCGTCCCCACCGGCCGTGCACCGCGGCGGCACCGGCCGGTACCCCGGGCACGGCGACGCTGGCGGCGCCGATGGAGTACTTCATCGGTACCCCGCCGAAGTCCACCTCGATCGGCTCCATCGGACCGGCCGTCGCGTCGCCGTCCAGTCCCGGTACCGAGCAGAAGAAGTCCAGGCAGGTGACCCGCTGGGTGGCGGCGTCGTAGTAGGTGGCGAAGCCGCCCCCGCCGACGCCGGTCAGCACGCTCTCGGCCACGCAGCAGGCGAAGGTGGCCGCGACCGCGGCGTCGGCGGCCGAACCGCCGGCCGCGAGGATGCGCAGCCCGACCTCGGCGGTGACCGGGTGGCCCGCGGCGACTCCGGCGGGTACGCCGCCCGCCGACACGCCCTCGCCCGTCGCCTCGCCGCTCATCGTCCCGCTCACCGAACCCTTCCGCCGGCTTCGATGATGGCCGTGCCGGCTCGATGCCGCATCGCGGGCGTGCGCGGTGTCTCGGTTGGTCGGCCGTGGCGGCGTTGACTCGCCTGGCGGCTCGGCCAGGACGCGGGAGGTCACGCAGCGCAGCGTAGAGGCACCGTGCCACGGTTGGGAGCCGAATCGGCCGAACGGTTGCCCGGCGGCGCATGCGGAGCCGGCTCCAGTCGGCGTTCGCCCGCCGGCGACGCCGAACGGCCGATGGGTTCGCGGAGTTTCCACAGCCACCGGACGGTCTGTAGCCTGATTACATGGCCGAGCTGGCAGCGCAGCGGCCGAGCATCCTCGGCGAGCCGATCAGGTTCGTCCTCAACTGGGGCCGGCGCTACTCGCTGTGGGTGTTCAACTTCGGGCTGGCCTGCTGCGCGATCGAGTTCATCGCGACCTCCATGGGCCGGCACGACTTCATCCGGCTGGGCGTGATCCCGTTCGCTCACGGGCCGCGTCAGGCCGACCTGATGGTGGTCTCGGGCACCGTCACCGACAAGATGGCACCGGCCATCAAGCGGCTGTACGACCAGATGCCCGAGCCCAAGTACGTGATCTCCTTCGGCGCCTGCTCCAACTGCGGCGGCCCGTACTGGGACTCGTACTCGGTGACCAAGGGCGTCGACCAGTTGATCCCGGTCGACGTCTACGTACCCGGCTGCCCGCCGCGCCCCGAGGCGCTGCTGCACGGGATCCTGCGACTGCAGGAGAAGATCGCGAGCGAGGAGGCCGGCCTCGGCGGCGTGGACCGGCCCGACCCGGTGGTGGCCGCCCGCGCGGCCGAGGTCGCGGCGCTCACCGCGCCGCCGGTACGGCCGCTGGCCGACCCGGTGCTGCCCGAGGGCGTGGTGTGGCACCGGGAGCGCCTGCCCGAGGCTATCGAACCGGGCCGGCGGCTGCCGGTGAGCGAGTTCGCCGCTGGGCAGGCGGGCGCCGGTTCGCCGTTCGGCGACGACCGGACCTTCCCGCTGCCGGCCGACGAGATCGACTACCAGCACCCCTCGACCGGCCAGAGCTGACCGGCGCGCTAGCCCAGCGGTAGGAACGCCCCGACCGCCTGGTCGAGCGAGGGCGCCGTCCAGCCGGTCCACCGGGTGTCCTTGTCGAACTGCAGGTGCCGGGCGAGGTCCGGGGCGGCCAGCCGGACCGCGGTCATGCCCAGAGCCCGCGCGCCGGTCAGCTCCCGGCTCCCGCCGTCGCCGACGTACAGGCACTCGTGCGGCTCGACTCCGAGCCGGGCGCAGGCGGTCAGGTAGATCCTCGGATGCGGCTTGCAGACGCGGACCTCGACCGAGTAGACGCAGGTCGACAGCAGCGGCCCGACGGGCAGCGTGGACAGGAACAGCGGCAGCTCCGGGCCGCAGTCGCTGATCAGTCCGGTACGGATGCCCGCGTCGCGCAGGGCGGCCAGCACCGGTACCGCGTCGGGGCGCAGCCGGGTGTCCGCCCGTACCGCGGCCGACCGCGCCGACAGGGCCACCGCGATGCGCTGCTCGGACGGGCGACCACCCGCCCTGCGGGTGACCCTTCGTAGCGCGTCGGCGGGCGGTCCGTAGCCTCCACAGGCCCGTACCCGGAACGAGCGGTCGAGTTCGGCGGCGAATCTGGTCGGGTCGCAGCCGAGCCAGCGCGCAATATTCGCATGCGCCGGCCCGCGGTGGACAGCCGTGGTCAGCGTGCCGAAGAAGTCGAACAGGACCGCCCGGAGCACCCGTCCGAGCCTAGTCAGCAGGTAACGGGCCGGGTGTCCGCCGTTCGAATAAAGAACCCTTTCTGTTATCCAACAGATGCCGTGCCATAGTCGTCTGCTGTGCACCCCCGCTCCTCCGCCCCGCGCCGGCCGCCCGCCGGAGTCCTCACGGCCGCCGCGCTCGCCGTCGCGGTACTGGCGTTCTCCTCCTCCGCGCCGCTGATCGCCTACGCGACCGCTCCCGCCCTGGCGATCGCCTTCTGGCGCAACGCGTTCGCGTTCACCGTGCTGGCTCCCGCGGCAACCGTCACGCGGGGTCCGGAGCTGGCCCGGCTCGGCCGGCGCGGTCTGCTCGCCTGCGCCCTGGCCGGGGTGGCGCTGGCCGCCCACTTCGGTACGTGGATACCGAGCGCGAAGTACACGACCATCGCCGCGTCCACTGCGCTGTTCGCCACCCAGCCGATCTGGCAGGGACTCATCGCGCTGGCCCAGGGTCGCCGGCTGCCGCGCCTGGTCTGGCTGGGCATCGGCGTCGCGGTCGCCGGAGCCGTCGCCGCCACCGGCGCGGACTTCGCGGCGTCCGGCCGGGCGTTCGTCGGTGACCTGCTGGCGGTGGCCGGCGGGCTGATGGCGGCCGTGTACACCGCCCTGGGAGAGCGGGCCCGGGCCACCACGAGCACGATCACGTACACCTCGATCTGCTACGGGACGTGCGCGCTGCTGCTGCTGATCGTGTGCCTGGCCGGTGGTGTGCAACTGGGCCGGTACCCGGCGACGGCCTGGCTGGCGCTGGTGGCGATGACGGTCGGTCCGCAGTTCCTGGGGCACTCGATGATCAACTATGCCCTGCACAGGGTGGCGGCCACCACGATCGCGGTACTGGTCCTGTTGGAGGTACCCGGTGCGGCGCTGATCGGCTGGCTGTGGCTCGGGCAGGTGCCGCGGGCCGGCCAGTTGCCGGGGCTCGCGCTGCTCCTGGTGGGCGTCCTGGTGGTGCTCGCGGGCACCCGCGGCGCCGACCCGGGCCGGCAGCTCCCCGTGGAGCGGCAGCTACCGGCCGAGGTGTGAGTCGTCAGGCGGCGGTCGCCAGGCCGACGGCCTGCTCGCTGGCGAGCCAGAGCCGGCCGGGCAGCGCCGGGTCGGCGATCCGCGCCGAGGGCGTGACCCGCTTGCGGTCGACGTAGTAACCACCGTTGTCCACTGTGGACGGATCGGCGGCCGCGAGCCACACCATCGTGTCCGCACCCTTCTCCGGGCTGCGCAGAAACGGCGCCAACTTGTAGAAGAAGGTGAACAGGCGGCTGTCGCGACCGAACCGGGTACGCACGACGCCCGGGTGGTACGAGAAGGAGAGGATGTCCGGCCACCGGCGCGCGGCCTCGGCGGCGAACAGGATGTTGGCCTGCTTGCTCGACCCGTAGACCGCCATCGGGCTGTACCTGCCGGGGCTGCCCAGAGCGTCCGGATCCAGGGTGCCCCGGCCGTGCGCGTCGGAGGAGGTGTTCACCACCCGGCCACCGGCGAGACGCTCGCGCAGCAGGTTGGTCAGCAGGAAGGGGGACAGGTGATTGGCCTGGATCGTCAGCTCGTGACCGTCCACAGTGGAGCGACGGTCGGGGTTGACGGCCCCGGCGTTGTTGCACAGCACGTCGATCGTCGGGTACGCGTCGGCCAGCGACGCGGCCAGCTCCCGTACCGAGTCGAGTACCGCGAAGTCGGACCGGAAGCCGCGGACGTCCCCGCCACCGGCGGCACCCGCCCGTACCGCCGAAACCGCCGCGTCCAGCCGAGCCGCGTCCCGCCCGACCAGGGCGAGCCGCGCGCCACGCCGGGCGAACTCGTGCGCCGCCGCCAACCCGATCCCGGAGTTGGCGCCAGTGACCACGATGACCTTGCCGGTGAAATCGCCCACAGATTCGTTCTCGTCAGCCACGCCGCGAGGTTACCGTACCCGGAAGTAACCGAACGGTAGCTCAGTTGAGGAGCCTGTGATGGGTGCTGCCGGCCACGCCCGCCGGTCCTGCCTGGCGGTCCCCGGGTCCAACCCCAAGATGCTGGACAAGGCCCAGGGCCTGGCCGCCGATCAGGTCTTCCTGGACCTCGAGGACGCGGTGGCGCCGCTGGCCAAGCCCGGCGCGCGCAAGAACATCGTGGCCGCGCTGCGGGACGGCGACTGGACCGGCAAGGCGCGGGTGGTACGGGTCAACGACCTGACCACGCAGTGGACCTATCAGGACGTCATCGAGCTGGTCGAGGGCGCGGGCGGGTACCTCGACGCGATCATGCTGCCGAAGGTGCAGGAGGCGGCGCACGTACGCTGGCTGGACCTCACGCTGACCCAACTGGAGCGCTCGCTCGGCCTCCCGCGCGGCGGCATCGGCATCGAGGCGCAGATCGAGAACGCCAAGGGCCTGGTGAACGTCGACGACATCGCGGCCGCCTCGCCCCGCCTGGAGACGATCATCTTCGGGCCGGCCGACTTCATGGCGAGCATCAACATGAAGTCGCTCGTGGTCGGCGCGGTGCACCCGGACTACCCGGGTGACCAGTACCACTACATCCTGATGCGGATCCTGATGGCCGCCCGTACCCACGACCTGCAGGCCATCGACGGGCCGTACCTGCAGATCCGCGACGTGGACGGCTTCACCCGGGTGGCCAGGCGGTCGGCCGCACTGGGCTTCGACGGCAAGTGGGCGTTGCATCCGGGCCAGATCG
>Ga0157369_10011463_pt1 | contig 10067 bp, 9 predicted proteins | sample C25metaG_FD_113461 | JGI IMG/M metagenome (GOLD analysis project Ga0157369, IMG submission 113461) | Corn rhizosphere microbial communities from Kellogg Biological Station, Michigan, USA - C2-5 metaG | ecosystem: Host-associated > Plants > Roots > Rhizosphere > Soil | place: USA: Michigan...
CCTAAATCCGGGGGGCGCAGCCAGTCCGAGCGTAACAGTAAATGCCGAAACGCTGCTACTAGCAGGTGGTTCTGCCTGTAGCTCGGGCCACGGCGGTCCCGGCGCTTTCGATATCGAAGCAGCCATCGGATCTCTAAGCTGCAGTATTCAGAATAATCAGGTCTGGACGGTGAATAGTAATTACTCTGGCATTTTTGGAACGGCAACCTTATATCGTGACGGTACATACGTTCAGCAATTCGCTGGCATCAAGAACAGTACATTGAATGAATCTACTCAATTCTCAGCCATGTCGACAGCTGCCACCTACAACCTCTACTATGGCTCCAGTAACTCCGCGCGACTGTTGGGCCAAGTAACATGCCCGGCCAAAACTTCGGCCACTGCTGCTACACCCAGCACAACCCCTAAGTCAACAACTACTTCAACCTCGAGGACCGATAACACAACTACACCGGCGAACCAAACAAGTAGCCCGCCCGCAGCAAGTGCGAAAAATACTGCCGTAAAACCTGCTGATAGATCACCAATCAGCACTAAAAACGCTAACACTAAGAGAAGTTCTGCTTGGCAATGGCCATTACTACTTATACTGATTGCTCCGCTCGCATTCGGTGGCTGGATGTTTTACCCTCAGCTACGCATGCTGGTGAAAGATCATAGGCGCTAGAACTACTTACAGCGAATGCTTATACTTCCGACGAAATACTAGCAAAGCCACGATCATAACAATGGTCGAGACAACTATAACAGCTATCTGAGCCCTAAATACCAGCTTATCTTTCTTATCAGTCAAGGCTAATCTGCCGAGTGAATAGAGGATATAAAACATAATAAAAAGTATCGACTTATTGAAATATTTGCCGCCGATATTTGCAGTTCCAAAGCCCATTTGACTCCGCAGAAATGGATATTTCTTATCGTTGGGCAAGGTAAATTTCATGGTACGGTTTAGGCGGTCAAAATGTTTGGCCACTGCCTGAAAAATTGTAAAGCCCTCAATAAAGTTTTCTGGAGTTGGATAATAGTCTGGCGAGTATAGGTAGAGTCTGTTGCCTAGAATTTCTATATTATAGTTACGGTTCGTATCGATTATCGTTTGCATCACATTAGGTGCTAATATCACCCGTGCGTCGGTATTTGTACGTCGATGCGTATAACTAGTGAACAAGTCTTCAAAATTTCCTTCTAACTGCATGCGTTGATCATCTGCAAAATGACGGTGAAAACTAGTAGCATGCTTGGCGCCGGCCGGCCGTCGAGTTGCCAAAAAGATGTGCGGATACAATTTTGGTAGCTGTAGCACGTAAACACGGGTAGCTAATCGACTGAAACGGTAGGCAAATGGGTGACGAGTTGTGTATATATACGACTCAAAAGGGTAACCTTGAAAGTTACCACTTATTATTTGCTCGCGTTTTTCGAACAAGCCAGTCTTGGCAATCGATGGTTCAAAGTTAGCTGGAAAGTCCGGCTTTGCCTCGTCATGATATACAAAGTCATTGCATATAGCAAAACTACGGCTCGTCCGAGCAAGCAACAGCATGAATGATAGCCGTTTTCTTACAGCCGGTACAAGAACAAGCAAAAAGGGAGTTACGAGTCCAAAGAATATAAAAACGGCGAGTCGATCATTAGTAAAATACGCAATGGTGGCACTCGCTAACGTTGTTAGTGCCAAAAATAATCCAACCCTTCTCAGGACAGATAGTATTGTATTTTCTGGATCAGTAGTCACGCCAGAGATGTGTAAGCCAAGTCGACGAAATGATTGTCCTAATTCATCACTTTGGTTAGCTGTTGACATAGCGATCTACTCGCCAGGCTTGAGAACGATATGGCGGTCGCGGCCTTCGCCGACCGATTCGGTCGACAAACCGTATTCGCCCGCCAGCTGGTGGACAACCCGGCGATCGGCGGCGTTCATTGGGCGGAGCTCCATAGCCTCACCGGAATCTTTGACTTGTTTGACCCAATCCTCGGCAGTATGGCTGAGGCGTTCCGCACGCTGCTTTTTATAGTCGGCAATGTCGACATTGACGCGTGTGTGTTCGTACTTATTATTCTTAAGGGCATTGCTTACCAGATACTGCAAAGATCGCATATTATCGCCCCGTTGACCAATCAGAAAGCCGTTGAGATGAGTGGAGGGAACATTTAGCTGAATAACTTCGTCGTCGCTGGTGGCATAGACATCAACGTTGATACCGAAAAATGATAGCATGTCCTCGAGGTACTTCTTTGCATACAAGATAGCATCTTCCATGGATTGGTTCATTTTTTCCTCCTTTTCTTAGCGTTGGAGGATTTCTTTTTTAATTTAGCGACTTTTGGCTTAAAAACAGGCGTAACTTCGGAGACAACTTCTGCCTCCGGAATGGCTTTGACGTCTTTGCTCCGTCCCTCAGCCATGATTTCCATCTCTTCTTCATCTTCGCGCAGCACAATCGCTTGTTGGACATAGGCAATCAGACCACCGACAAACCAGTACAAGCTAAGCGCCGAAGCAATTCGAACGGTCACAAAAAAGATTAGAACCGGCAACAGGAAACGAGTACTGCGGCCGACTGCGGCATTGACCTCTGACTGATCGGCTTGTTTACCGTCACTCGCAGACCGAAGGATGTCACGCAGACCACGTGAGTTCTTGTCGGTTGGCATGAGTTGTTTGCTTTGGTAGTACTGGGTGACAGCACTGGCCACGACGATGATCAAGGCTGGCAGATAAATACCGGCCGGGCCGATGGCTGCCTTACTCAGATTCACCACCCCGAACAACGTGTTATCAAACAGATGGATATTGTGAGACAGCTCCTTCATCCAGGACAAGTGTTGTAGTGCCGGGTAGGCAAAAGTAACCAGATTATGCGGATCCTCGATAACGCGGCGCAAGCCACTGTACAGACCAATCAAGACAATAAACTGAATAATGAGTGTTGGGAACGAACCGTACGGATTAAAACCGCGCTCTTTGTACAGCTCCATGGTCAGCTGCATCTCTTTTTGGCGGTTACCTTTGGTCGATTGCTTGATCTTTTTGATTTCCGGCTGGAGCTTACGCATCAGCTTGGTGCTGTGCAGTTGCTTTTTAACGAGCGGCCAGAGCAGCAAACGGATGATGAGTGTAAAGATGATCAGAGCCAGACCAAAATTATGGCCAGGCAGCAGCCCATAAATGAGCACTAATAGGTTAAAAAGAGGCTGAACAATAATTGTCGTGAACATGTTTACTCCGTATCCTTGGCACTTACTATAGCACGAGCCGGTGGCTTTACCGAAGTTATGATACCAGCTTTCGTCAGACAGCTACGTACTAGTTTACTCACAGATGCCGCATCCATAGTGGCGAGCTGGTTGTCATATACCGTAATAGCGATATCGTAAGGCTGACTGATCTCGGGCGCAGCTAAACGAATAACCTCGTAAACACGCCGGCGAATGCGATTACGCACAACGGCTGATTTATCGACTTTACGACTAACTACAACGGCAGCTCGAAAGTGATCACGTCGAGTGTTGAGGATGTAGCGCAACCCGAGCGGACCGCCACGAACCGAGCGGCCTTTTTTGTATACAAAATTGAGGCTGGCGTAGCCATGGAAGCGCTGGAGGCTACCAATCATGGTCGGCTCCTTAAATACTTTACAGGTTAAGCTATTGGAGGTGAGACCGACTAAGCAGTCAGCTGCTTGCGGCCTTTGTTGCGGCGGCGGCTCAAGACGTTGCGGCCGGCTTTAGTGGCCATACGCTTCAAGAAACCGTGCTCGCGGGCGCGGTGACGTTTTTTGGGTTGGTATGTTCGTTTAGGCATACGTAACTGTGGTTCTTTCTAGGCGGCCGAGAATGTGGCGCCTTGCTTACTACATTGTTAGTGAAATTAACAATATTTAACCCTCTAATCATAGCAAGTTTTCCCCTTTCGGCCAAGTATTTTCCACAGTTTTTCAGATGAGGCATGTACCTGTGCATAAATCCACCCCAGTTTTATGCTTTTCTGGCCAACAACTGTTGTGATTTAGTGGCACTTGTGGAAAAGTCTGTGGTTCTCGGCTATATTAAGGAGTACGAAGGAGTAATACGGGGCACGAAACTATGGGTTTATGGCAAACAGTTTTAGGCGAAATTGAACTGTCTATTTCTCGTGGTAACTTCATGACTTGGTTTAAAAATACATCGCTAGTGAGTCACAATGACGAGCAGGCTGTTATTGGTGTGCCGAATATTTTTATTAAGCAACAGCTGGAACGCAAATACAACGAACTTATTGCCGAGACACTACGAAAAAATGGTGTTGAAGCCAAAGAGATTATTTATAAGATTACTTCTGTTACCAAACAGTCCGAACCGGATGATGAGCCTGTCCTCGTCAGCCCCTCCTCGTCATTTGCGACGTCGACCGCAACCCAAACCTCTGTTAACCGCCCTACAGCTTCGCTATCACATTCGTACCGTCAGGGTATTAATGAACGGTATACGTTTGATAACTTTATTGTCGGCTCTGGAAATGAACTGGCTTTTGCGGCGTGCCAATCTATTGCCGTCAACCCAGGTACTAAATATAACCCGTTATTTTTATACGGTGGTGTCGGTATCGGCAAGACTCACTTGATCCAAGCAGTTGGAAACGCAGTGGTAGCCAATAACCCCAATGCCCGGGTACTCTATGTTACTTCAGAGCAATTCGTACAGGAATTGGTCGATGCTATTCGTTTTAAGAAAACGGCTGATTTTGCCAGCTACTATCGAACAACTGATGTTTTAATAGTTGACGATGTTCAGTTTATTGCCGGCAAAGAAAAAATGCAGGAGGAGTTCTTCCACACCTTTAACGCCTTGCATCAGGCCAATAAACAGATCATCCTGACCAGCGATAAGCCACCAAAAGATATTCCAACCCTTGAGGAGCGGCTGCGCTCACGGTTTGCTTGGGGTATGAGCATCGACATGCAGATTCCGGACTTTGAGACCCGCTGTGCCATCGTTCAGACGAAGGCCCAAACCCATAATGTTGAGTTACCGCCTGACGTTGTCGAGTATCTTGCCAATAATATTCAGACTAATATTCGGGAACTGGAGGGCGCTTTAAATCAGTTACTGGCGTTTTGTGAGATGCGGGCATTAGACCCGGACCTGAGTATCGCTACTAGCGTACTCGGTATAAGCAAAACCCGACCAAAACATCTGAGCGCTAAACAGATTATCGAACGAACAGCACGACATTTCCAGATACCAGTAGAGGATATACTGGGGCCAAAGCGCGATAAGGACATTGTGGTACCACGGCAGATAGCAATGTATATACTACGCAGTGAGCTACACCTGAGTTTCCCCAAGATCGCGCGTGAGCTAGGACGAAAAGACCACACCACGGCTATTCACTCGGTTGAAAAGATCGAACAAGAGTCACGCGTCGATGCCGATATTCGGGCCGCTATATCTGAAATCAAGGATCGCTTATATGCGTAGATTTTCTGTTTTTTCGGGTCTGCGAATAACCTGTGGACGGCTTGTGTGTAGCCTGCGAAAGGCTTGCGCACAAGCGAGTCGGTTATCCCCTACCCTGTTGCCGTTCAAAAATCAGGTGGGTATAAAACCAGGGATTTGTTCACGACTTTTTAATCACTATTCCACGACTCTATCCACTGTAGTTTTGGTTATTTCTGATCTGTTAGCGCTTGGCTTTTCCCCACTATCCACAGTACCTATAAGAAGCGAGTCACAAAGGAACTTTAAAGAAACATAGGAGTAATAGTATGAAGCTGCAGGTCACTCAGGAAAATCTTAATCGCGCACTTGGCGCTGTCGCTCGAGTTGCTAATACTCGTGGTACCCTGCCCATCCTCGCAAACGTGCTTATCAAAACCGCTAACAACCGTTTGAGTTTATCAGCTACCAATCTAGATATCGCCATTACGCAATATGTTGGTGGTAAAGTTAGCGACGAAGGAGCGATTACCGTCCCTGCCCGGCTAATGCAAGATTTTATTAGCAGCCTGCCAAGCGGAGTGATTGATTTGGAGCTGGATGACACGAAACTAAAGATTTCCACCGATCAGTACCAGTCGACGGTTAATGGTATCGTAGCCGATGACTTCCCTGTTATGCCGGCAATCACTAGTGGGCATACCTGGAGTGTGAAGATGAGTGTATTAAAAAAAGGTTTGCAACAGGTCGCTTTTGCAGCCTCGAATGATGAATCTCGTCCGGTGTTGACCGGTGTTTTGATTCATAGTCTTGGCGGTAAGCTGTACCTCGCGGCAACCGATAGTTACCGTTTGACCGAGAAAGAAATTGGCGTTGCTAAAGAAGATATGACAATGCTAGTGCCAGCCACAGCTATGAACGATCTTTTACGTATTCTCGGTGACGGTGATGACGAAATTCAGGTAACGCACGATGACCAACAAGTCTTATTTCAGGTTGGCGATGTAGAGCTGGTGGCTCGATTACTTGAAGGTAAATATCCAGAGTATCGTAAGCTGATTCCAGAATCATTTGCCGTTCAAGCTGTGCTTAAGCGAGCTGATTTTGTAAACGTTACCAAAGTATCAAGTCTGTTTGCCCGTGAGAGCGCCGGTAGTGTAACGCTGAAAGTTGATGAGGCTACCCAAGCTCTCAGTATTCGCTCAATTGCCTCTCAACTTGGTGAAAACACCGCTACTGCCACAGGAAAAATTACCGGTGACGGCGAGATTACGCTCAACTCACGCTATTTACTGGATGCTCTGCAGGCAATTTCGGGTGACGAGGTACTATTCGGTTTTAATGGCAAGCTCGAAGCCACTGCTCTTCGCGACAGCAAGAATAGTGATTACACCCACATCATCATGCCGCTTAAAAGCTAAACCGAGATAGTCTATATAATAGAAACAATATGATTCAGGATATCCGGCTGCAACAGTTTCGGTCGTATCAAGACGACTCGTTTGAATTTAGTCCGGCTGTAAATATTATTGTTGGGCCGAATGCGAGCGGTAAAACCAACTTATTGGAGTCAATATTACTGGTCGCTCGGGGGTCGCCGTATCGCGATAAAGATAGTGATGTGCTTGCTTTTGGTGCCTCGTGGACGCGGCTAGACGCCCATACCGAGACTGGCCTGCGCACAGTTAAGTTAGTGACGGAGCCGCAGCTTACTAAGACATATGAACTGGACGAAAAGACATACAAGCGACTAAGCTTACAGCACACCTTGCCTGTCGTGTTATTCGAGCCAAACCATTTGCAACTACTTCATGGTTCACCGGATCAACGACGGACATATTTGGACGAATTACTAGAACAGATTAAACCAAATTACGCTACGCAGCTGCGTCAGTATCGTCGTTCACTAGCACAGCGCAACGCACTGCTTAAACGGGCTCACCGACCAACAAATGAGGAGTTATTTCCCTGGAATTTACGGCTCAGCGAGCTGGGTGCAGTGATTGCTCGTAGTCGCGCTGAATTGTGTGAGCGAATCGCCGGGCAACTTCCCGGCACATACCAGAGTATCTCGCATACCGCTACTAAAACAGCCCTACAGTATCAACCACGGCTCGGGCTGGATAACTACGAGTCAAATATGTTGCATAAGCTGGAGGCCGAGCTGACAACTGACATTTTTCGTGGCTTTACGGCGGCTGGACCCCACCGTGAGGACTTTTTAGTACTATTCGATGGGCGATCAGCGGATGAAATAGCCTCGCGGGGCGAGATACGCACACTCGTCCTGGCCTTGAAGGCAATTGAGTTGGAGATTTTGCACGAGTCGCGTGACAGAAAGCCGATCCTGCTGCTCGATGATGTCTTTAGCGAACTGGACGGCTCGCGTCGCCGGGCTCTCACCGAACACCTGGCTCATTATCAGACATTTATCACCACAACCGATGCTGATATTGTTCTCAAAGACTTTGCGAGTGCCAGCACAATTATTCCAATCCAGCGACCTTAGAAGGCAGTCTTGATAGTAACGGCGGACGGGTCAACGCTGGCGTTAGTAAGTCGTTGCGTGAGATCTTGGGTGGCTTGCTGGCCGTATTGATCAATAAAGCTTTGTAGGTCAGAACCGGTTGATACTTGGTTTGGCGTTAGGGCTAGTACGAATGTCGGCTTGCCAAGGTCAACATAACTTAGGCCATACAGACCGCTGCTGGTGATATTTTGGGTGACAAATTTTTCCAAGGCTGAGTTTTGCTGGCTGGCGACAGCATTTTGAGCCTGATATGTAATGGTTTTATCATTGACTAATTCAGTGTACAAAATAGAACCGTCGGTTTGGGGACTGATGGACGACGGTGGCAATGAAACCCCAGTCGCTAAAGCGGTAGCCCAGTTAGTTTGTAGGTTGTACCGCCACAGCGTGCCGTTTGCCGAATAGACGAATGAGTTGGCAGCGTCCCAGGCAGCGGTTGAGGTCGGTCGATTAATGATTGCTTGCGACTGTAGGCTAAGATCAGCCCCGAGGCTGTATATTTTGGCATTCGATGATTGACGGTATTGAATAAGGGCGTGTTGACCATCGGGAGCTAAAAAGGCGTCTACGACCGGTTGTGTGAGCTGAATAGAATGACCCCGTATGTCGGCCAAAACGGGATATACCAAGAACTGTTTGGCGTAATAACTGCTAAGATCTGGGCGACTGTATGGCAGCGTTGAATCAAATGCCAGGAAACGCGTGCCACCAAATATTAGGCGGTTAAAGTCAGTTTGCAGCGTGGCAATTTTCTTTGGTGTGCTATCCGTTGAAGCATAGTAATAAATAGTTTTATCGACTGCTACCAGAAAGTCACCCTGCGAACTATTGGAGCCAACTAAAACCTGATTTTGGTTAAGGTTTGTGAGATCGATACCGGTAGCATCGAGTTGTTTTATGTTGGAGCCGTCCCAGGCCTCGACATAATCCCCACTGGTGACCAGGAGTCGTTTATTATTGGCAATTGACGAAATCTGTGTGATAGCTTGGCTGCCGGCCTGATCGCTACCTGTAGTGGGTTGCGATAGGATTTGGCTGACTCCATCACCCGATAGAGTCGAGAAAGTCTTCTGCGTGGGATCAACGTAACCGAACGCAGAGCTTTGGATGGCCGGCTCGATAGCAGGTACAGTAGCAATAACTTTTGTACTATTCGGCGGCATGTTTTCTGGTGCTGCAACGGTCTGTTTCTGCCGGAGACCAAGTGCAATCACTTTTGATACAGTGCCACTATCCGAGGTAATCTCAATATCATATGCTCCTGATCCAATTCGAGTACTGCCGGCGCCCGAAAACTTTCTCACAGTGTTGCCGTGCATATCATAAATAACCGCGGTTTTAACCGTGCCATCAATGACAATGACGGGTCGCAGCAGTAGTATATAGGCCCCATACGCTATGCCGCCGATGAGTACAGCCAACACCAGTAACTGAGCGAGTAACCTATTGTACTGATTCATGAGGATCCACCTTGTAGGTAACGGTTGGTGTTGTTGGACTGTTGGCAAAACTTAGTGTTACATCATAGAATTGCTCGCTGCTGTCAATGAACAATGATAGTTTTGTGGTGCTCCCGTTGGTGGTGATCTTGGATAGTACCGGCTGGCGTGATAAGAAGTGGCTTTGAGCTTCCACGAAACTGCGCAGGATACTTAAACTGGCTGTAAATTTAGCGTCGCCGAGCTGTTGCGCGAGCATGTCGCTATTCACAAACGATGGCCCAGTTGCCTGCACCTCCGGTGCTTTATTAGCATAGTAGGTACTTGTAGTGCCACTAATGCTGTTTGTATATTCAATGGCAGTCAAAGTTTTGTTATTTGCGTTGTTACGGTTGTGTATGATGCCGACAACCAACCCCACTATCAGGAGCAGAATAATAAAACCGACCAGCAGTTGTTGCTTTATTTTGTCAGTACCCATATTGACTCCCCGTATTGCGCAAAGTAACTTTGTGGCCAGGTTTTATTTGTGTCCTGCAGTGCTGTGAAGCTATCTTTTGGATCACTGACAATAAACTGGCCATCGTTTGTAATACCACGAATCATTATAAAGTGTCCGGCATTGGTGAATAAACTACCGTTTGAATCCAGACCTGATACAAGCACAAGTCCCC
>Ga0157369_10011465_pt1 | contig 10066 bp, 7 predicted proteins | sample C25metaG_FD_113461 | JGI IMG/M metagenome (GOLD analysis project Ga0157369, IMG submission 113461) | Corn rhizosphere microbial communities from Kellogg Biological Station, Michigan, USA - C2-5 metaG | ecosystem: Host-associated > Plants > Roots > Rhizosphere > Soil | place: USA: Michigan...
CCCACTACCGACACGTACTGGCCATTGGCTGAATACGTATTGTAGATCGACCAAGCGAGATCGCAGCCGAGCCGCTCGATTGGCGTGTTCGAGGTGTAGCTTTGCTTGGAGAGGTCATCACAGTGGCCATCACCCGCGTTACGGATAACGAGCGAACCGGTGTCGAGGCAGTAGTAGGCGACACCGAGCACAGGGCCAGTATAGCCTTCGGCCGCCAGGACCTGGGCGAGCGGAGCAGCGCCCTTGTTGGTGTCTCCGCCGGAACACCCCACTGGTGTGGTGTCGATGTAGCCGTGGACGTAGAGCACCGGCAGGTTGTTGCTGCCAGCGACGGTCGATGAGCTGGCCGATGGCGCTGGAGCACTCGCCGTGGTTGTCGATGTTGGTGTTGCGGTCGGGCTTGGGCACAGGTGCAGCAACTGACAGAGGCTAGGCGTACTAGCCTGGGCGGTACTGGCGCTGACACTGAGGCCAAGAGTCACGGCCACCAGCGTAAACAGCACCAGAATTGTCCTGCGATGTGCTTTCACGGCTCCTCCTAGGGTAGCCAACCGAACGGGATTGTTCAGTCGTCCGATCAACCGGCATTGAGCAAGCTGATCGGACGACTGAAAAACGCTATTCTGTCAAAGTACTTCGGAGCAATCGGCAAACAGCCTTCGCTACGACGAAGTCACTATACTTTAGAGTAACTATCTGAATCTGTCAAGGTTACAGCACTAGGGCTACATCATACCCATCCCGCCCATGTCAGGGGCAGGTGCGGCCGATTTCGGCTCCGGCACATCGACTACTAGTGCGCCCATGGTCATGCTGGTGCCAGCGATGCTGGTGGCGTTCTGCACGGCCTGCTTGGTCACGGCTACCGGGTCAACCACACCGGCCACCTTGAGGTCGACCAGCTTGCTCGGGTCATTCACGTTCACGCCCTGCCCCGCTTTGGCCTTTTTGACCTGCGGCAGCCACTCGTCGGCGTTCAGGCCGCTATTATCCATCAGGATACGGAACGGCTGCTCCAACGCTTTCACGAGCAGAGCCTTGCCGGCACTAACAGAAGCGTCGGCATCGTCGGTCGAAACGGCTGCCGCCAGGTTCACCAGCGTTACGCCGCCGCCAGGTACGATACCTTCGCTCAGCGCTGCCTTCACGGCTGCCACGGCGTCGTCCACGCGGTACTTTTTCTCCTCGATTTCAGTTTCGGTGGCACCACCAACTTTGATGACGGCGACTTTGCCGCTCAGCGCCGCCCGGCGCTTTTCCAGGTTCTCTTTATCGTATTCGCTTGTCGCACCATCAACCTGCGCCTGAATCTGCTTGATCCGCGCATCAATCTCAGCGGCCGAGCCGGCACCCTCGATGATGGTCGTCTCGTCTTTGGTAACGATAACTTTGCGGGCCGTACCAACCACGTCCAGCTCGACGTTTTCGAAGCTCATGCCGCGGTCTTCGGTAATTACCTCGGCACCGGTCAGGATAGCGATGTCGTTCAAGATGTCTTTGCGGCGGTCACCAAAAGCCGGTGCTTTCACCGCCACGGTGTTAAAGACACCCTTCAGCCGGTTCAAAATGAGCGTGCCGAGCGCCTCGCCCTCGACATCTTCGGCAATCAGCACTAGGTCCTTTTTACCGCTCTGGGCCAGCTTCTCGAGCAGGGGCAAAAACTCCTGCACGCTGCTGACCTTCTTGTCGGTAATGACGACGGCCGGCTTGTCGTAAACCGCCTCCATGCGCGTCGTGTCGGTTACCATGTATGGGCTGGCATAGCCGCGGTCGAAGGTAAAGCCCTCCACCACTTCGCTTTCCAGCGCCAGGCCTTGGCCCTCTTCCACCGTCACGACGCCGTCGCGGCCAACTTTTTCGATGACGCCCGCGATCAAGTCGCCAATGGCAGCATCGCCAGCCGAAATGGTACCGACTTCGGCCACCCGCTTTTTGTTGCCCTGAATATCTTCGGCTAAGCCACCAAGCTGTGCTTCTACCTCAGCGGCCGCAGCCTCCAGGCCTTTACGTAGCAGCATCGGGTTGTGGCCAGCGGCAATCAGCTTATTGGCCTCGTTCAGGATGTGGTACGTCAGCACTGTTACGGTGGTGGTGCCATCGCCAGCCACGTCGTTCATCTTGTTGGCCGCCTGCTTAATCAGCTCAGCACCCACTTTGTAGCCCAGTGTTTCATCGTCGACGTCGGCGATTTCCACGCCCTTAGCCACCGTCACGCCGTCGTGCGTCACACTCGGCGCACCATACGACTTCGAAATAACCACATTGCGGCCCTTCGGTCCCATGGTCGTCTTGACCGCGTTATACAGCACCTCTGCGCCGCCTAGCACGCGCCGGCGGGCATCGTCATCATAAAAAACTTTCTTGCTCATAATTAAAATTCTCCCTTGCCACTGTTAAGAACGTTCGCGTGCTTGTGCAGTTCTAGGCAGATGTGAAGCCCAGAGTGAGCCGTATCTGAGATACGGTGAACGAGGACTGGAGCATCTAACGACGAAATGTGCAGCATACGAACGTTCGCACTTATTTAGTTACCGTCGCGAGGACGTCTTCTTCCTTAACCAAAATGTACTCGTCGCTACCCACTTTTACATCGGTATTGCTGTAACTTTTGTAAATAATCCGGTCGCCGACTTTCACGTTTTTGACTTCCTTGGCGACGGCTACTACTTTTGCGATTTTGGGCTTTTCCTGCGCCCCGCCCGGCAAATACAAGCCGCTGGCAGTCTTCGTTTGCGCTTCTTCGGCTTGGGCCACGACATAATCCGCGAGTGGCTGAATAGGTACACTCATATATCTTTCCTCCTTTTGTTCAGATTGGCATTAGCACTTACAATTTGTGACTGCTAATACATCAGCACTCACTATAGCCGAGTGCTAACTACTCCGTCAAGCGAATATAAAACAAAAACAGACCGCTTAAGCGATCTGCCGAAATAACAATGTGGGAGATGAGATTAGTGAGAACGGGTACGCTGGATGCGTAATCGAAGGCTCATCCACCAAGGGTCCGGGAATGTGCATGGCACACATGGCTTGTGTGTTGCCACACTCCCGGACCCTGCCTCTTAGCTCAGGCTGTTGGCACCAGCTGCCGGCGGGGATGTTGGACGGCCGTACCTCGTGACTTGGATTTCCCAGTGGGGTGTTCGAGCTCGAGGGGCTTACCTCCGGGCTGCTTCTTAAGCAGCTTGATCTGGGCCCGCTGGCGTCGAGTGAGCTTGTAGCCCTTGAACTTTTCGGGCGTCACGCTGGGATGGCCGCTGAACAGCGCACGGTTCTGAGCTTCACTCAGCTCAGGCTTACCCCGTCGCTGCATTGCAAGCTCTTTCCTCCCCTTCGCCTGGCGGTGCTCGTGGTGGCGCCGCGCTTCATCGTCCCGGTCGATGATGGTGCGCTTCGTGCGCGGGCAATGGGGGAGGAGCGCGCCGTCGAGATCAATGATCTCAGGCTTGCTGAGGGGATTGACCCAAGGGGTCGGTTGCTGCAGTGGTGCAGAACTGCTCACGGTGCCTCCAAAGGCGCTCGTAATAGGAATCAGTGTGGCCGGCGGCTACACTTCAGTCTTCGACATTTCGGTCGGGACAACCAACCGCTTACTTTTCAAGTAGCTCGTTGTCCCGGCCGATACCGTTCTCACTAAATCTCAATGTACTTGCTTTCGAGCCAGGTTACCAGCTCTAGAAAACAAAAAATAATCCAGAGTTACAGTAGCTTTTTATCTCTGTTACTGTGAATTATTTTACAGACTATACGCCTCTGCTCTGAAAATTGCAATCCCATTTTTCTCTTACTCCGTCAAATACAGTCGCGTCCTCACCCAGCGCGGTGCGGCCAAGTTTTGCTATACTCTTTAGGTATGTCTCCGCAAATAAACAAAACCGTCCTGATGTCCGGCGCCGATTATTTTGACGACCAGGCCGCCATCAACCCCTTCATGCACCGCAATGCGCCGATCGACCGGGTCCAAGCCCAGGCCGAGCACGACGCCATCCGCGCTGCCCTCGAGCAAGCCGGCGTCACTGTTATCAAGGTCGACCCGCCAGCCGGCTGCCAAGACGGCGTCTACACGGCCAACTGGGCGCTGGTGCGCGGCGACAAGGCCGTCATGAGCACCTTGCCGGAGGCCCGCAAGGGCGAGGAAGCCTACGCCGAGCAGCTACTGCGGGCCCAGGATAAAACTATTTATAAAGTCCCCGGCGGCCTGCACTTCAGCGGCCAGGGTGATGCTCTGCCCTGCGGCAATTACCTGCTGGCTGGCAGCGGCTACCGCACCGACCCGGCGGCCCACCAGTTCGTGGCTGATACGCTCGGCTACGAAGTAATCACCCTGCAGACCATACCCGAGCTCGATACCGCCGGCCAGCCGGTTATCAACCAAGACTCTGGTTGGCCCGATAGCTTCTTTTACGATATCGACCTGGCTATCTCCGTCCTCAGCCCCAACCTAATCGCCTGGTGTCCCGACGCGTTCACCCCTGATAGCCAGGCCAAAATCCGCTCCCTGGCTGCGCTTGATAAGATAGAGGTGTCATTTGCCGAGGCCAAAGAAGCCTTCGCCTGCAACCTTGTTTCCACCGGTGAAACAGTGGTCATGAGCGCCACTGCCCCCCAGTTCACAGCCGCCTGCGAAGCCAAAGGCCTGCGCGTCGTCACCCCGCAGATTACCGAACTGCTCAAGGGTGGTGGCTACATCCGCTGCACCACCCTCACACTCGATAACCAATAGGCTTATCTCTTCGACCAGGCGTTAGACTCCTGGATAAGGGAGAATCAAGCGAAACGCAGCCGGACCTCGGCCTGCTTGGGGGCCCGCGCGAAAGTGTTCTCCCGTTTCAGGAGCCTAACGCCCCATCAGTTGTTTCACCGCGGCGTGCGCCGTGCCGATTTCGTCCCACGCATGCTCGCCATCGGCCCGCTCGATAGTCTTTTCGTGCCCCTTGCCCAGCAGCAGCACCGTATCGCCCTTGCCTGCCGCCCGGCCGACAGCGAAGTTAATCGCCCCCGTACGGTCATGCACCAGGAACAAATCCTTGTCTCGCACCTTGCCAGCCGCTTCAGCCCCGCTGGCGATTTGATTCATAATTTCTACGCCATCGATATCGCGGTCGTCCTCTTCGGTCACCACCACTTCATCGGCGTACTCTCCGGCCAGCTTGCCCTGAATAGCCCGCTTGGCTTCGTCGCGCCGCCCGGCCGAGCCAAACAGCACGATCAGCTTGCCCGTTACGACTGGCCGCAAGTCTTTGAACAGCTTTTCGAAGCTATCTGGCGTGTGTGCAAAATCGACGATGACGCTATAATCCTGACCCTCATCAATCGTCGTCATGCGCCCCTCCACCCCCTGCAGCGCCGCAATCCCCTGCTCTATCTGTTCCTTGCTCAGCCCCACCGCTCGGCCCACACAGAGCGCTGCCAAGGTGTTATACACATTGAAACTACCGGGCAGATGGCTGGTAATGTGGTATGTTTCGTCGGTTGCTTTGGCGGTGTAGTCCACGCCGTCCGAAGATAGCTTGATGTTCAGCGCTCGCACGTCGCCGGCTTCTATGCCGTACAGTATCGAGTTGCGCGTCTCGCTGGCAAAGCTAGCGCCATTGCGGTCATCGGCATTGGCTACGCCCATCTGTAAGCCCCGTCTGTTCTTCTGGGCCAGCTTAAACAGCCGCTGCTTGGCCGCCACGTAGCGCTCGAACGTCTTGTGGTAGTCGAGGTGCTCGTGCGTGATGTTAGTCATCACCGCTACGCTGTACGGCACGCCCCACGTCCGGCGCTGGGCCAAGGCGTGGCTGGTCGTTTCCAGCACCAGCCACTCCGCGCCTTCTGCTTTCATCTGTTTCAGCCGCTGCATCAGCTCGCGCACCGGCACATTGGTCATGTGGTGGATTTGCGGCCGGATGTCATTACCAACCCCGTACGCCACGGTGCTCATCAGCCCGGTCTTGTGTCCGGCATCCGTCAGCATGCGGTGAATCAGGAACGTCGTGGTCGTCTTCCCGTTCGTCCCTGTTACGCCGATGACTTTCAGGCCTCGCCCCGGGAACCCATACACGCAGTTCCACACCACCGCCTCAGCCAGGTGCACCAGTGGCAGCAACCACTCCGGTATCAGCTTCCTGATAATCATTTTCGGATTCATATGCTTCCCAGTATACCGTAGTGCGTACGGAAGTTCGCCCCTATGACTGCCTCAGCCACCCAAGTTGCTATACTGGTAGGTAATGATTGTTTTAGGCATAGAGAGCAGCTGCGACGAGACGGCCGCAGCGGTAGTTGAGGATGGCTACAAGCTGTGCAGTAATGTGGTAGCGAGCAGCATGGATCTGCACGCCCAGTATGGCGGCGTGGTGCCAGAGATTGCAGCGCGCAGCCACATAGAGGCTATCACCCCTGTTATTGAGCAGGCTTTGGCGCAGGCAAAGTGCAGTTGGGATGATATCGACGCCATCGCGGTCACCTACGGGGCCGGGTTGGGCGGCTCCCTGCTCATCGGGGTTTTGAGCGCCCGCACACTGGCAATTACTAAAAATAAACCGCTGTACGCCATCAACCACGTGGAGGGCCACGTGTATGCTAACTTCCTGACTGAGACTCCCCTGCCCGGCTACGTTTTACGTGAAACTCAGCCCGTGTTCCCCATGCTGGCCCTGATTGTCAGCGGCGGCCATAGTCAGCTCGCCCTCTTCCGCGACCACTTCGACTACACGCTGCTGGGCCAAACGCAAGATGACGCCATCGGTGAAGCGTTCGATAAGGTGGCGAAAATTATCGGCCTGCCCTACCCTGGCGGCCCGAGCGTCGGTAAAAAAGCCCTGGATGGCAATCCGCACAAATTCAATTTTCCAAAGGCCAAGCTGGCTGGTAAGTACGACTTTAGCTTCAGCGGCCTGAAAACAGCCGTTCTAAGGACCGCTCAGGCCGAAATCGGCCAGGATTTCACGTTTCCGTCTAAAGACGTCCCAGAACGGCTGAGCGAAGCTCAGAAGGCTGATATTGCCGCCAGCTTCCAACGCGTGGCGGTCGAAACGGTGGTTGATAAGGCTATCGCGGCATTTGAAGAGTTCAACCCCAAAAGTGTGGTTATCGCCGGCGGCGTCGCCGCCAGCCCCGAGCTGCGCCGGCAGCTGGCCGAGCGCTTGCCTATCGCCATCAGCTACACCGACCCCAAACTTTGCACCGATAACGGCGCCATGATAGCCACCCTGGGTTGTTTTAAAGCCATGCACGGCCAGCCCATGGCTGACCCGTATACGCTCGATATCGCGCCGAACCTGTCTATGTAAGCGAGCTCCTCTGGGCTGTTTCCGGTCACTGCCGGAGAGAAGCATCGAAAACGGCTGATATTTCACGTGAAAGCTTTTATATTTTGCTCGCTTGTAACAGAGGTGGTACAATAGCGTCGATGAGTTTACCAAAAACATACGAACCGAGCGATTACGAAGCCGACATCTACGCGCTGTGGGAGCAGAGCGGGGCATTTACCGCTGACGCGAGCAGCAAAAAAGAGCACTTTTCTATCGCCATGCCGCCGCCCAACGAAACCGGCACCTTGAGCCTAGGGCACGCCCTGTTCCTGACGCTCCAGGATATCATGGCGCGCTACCAGCGGCTGCAAGGCAAGGACGTGCTGTGGCTGCCGGGCACCGACCATGCCGCGCTGGCGGTGAACGCCATCATCGAGAAAAAGCTGGCCGAAGAGGGAACTACCAAGCACGCCATCGGCCGCGATGCCTTCCTGGAGCGCACCCGAGAATTTGTCGGCCAGAGCAGGGGAACCATGCTAGGCCAGATGCGTGCCATGGGCGCCAGTGCCGACTGGTCGCGATTGCGTTACACGCTTGACCCGGCGCTCACCCGCACAGTGGGCGAAGTATTTACCAAAATGTACGCCGACGGCCTCATCTACCGAGGCCACCGGATAGTCAACTGGGACCCGAACCTCGAAACCAACGTCAGCGACGACGAAGTCGTCTACGAAGAAGAAACGACGCCGTTTTACACCCTGCAGTTCGGGCCGTTCCAGATTGCAACCGCGCGGCCAGAAACGAAATTCGCCGACAAATACGTCGTGATGCACCCCGACGACAAGCGTTATGCCAAGTACCAGCACGGCGAGACATTCACCGCAGAGTGGATCAACGGGCCCGTCACCGGCACGATTATCAAAGACGAGGCCATCGACCCGAGCTTCGGCACCGGTGTTATGACCATCACACCCTGGCACAGCATGGTCGACTTCGAGATTGCCGAGCGGCACGGGCTCGACAAAGTGCAAGTGATTGATTTTCATGGGAAATTGCTGCCGGTAGCAGGGGAGTTCGCCGGCATGACAATCGCCGAAGCCCGACCGAAAATCGTCGAAAAGCTGGCTGCCAAGGGGTTACTACTCAAAACAGACGAGAACTACGTGCACAACATCGCCCGGAACGAGCGGGGGAAGGGGGTTATCGAGCCACAAATCCGGCTGCAATGGTTTATCGACGTCAATAAAGAAGTGGTGGAGTGGAAAGGCGAACGCCGCAGCCTGAAGCAGGTGCTGCAAAGCGTTATCCGCGACCACGATATCGCGCTCGTGCCAGAGCGGTTCGATAAGATTTATTTCCATTGGATCGACAACTTGCGCGACTGGTGTATCAGCCGGCAGATTTGGTGGGGACACCGCATACCGGCCTGGTATCGCACGCACACCGACGGCACGGTTGAAACGTACGTGGGGCTGCAGCCGCCCGCCGATGATGAAAGCGAGGGCTGGAACCAATGGGAGCAAGATGCCGACACGCTCGATACCTGGTTCAGCTCGGCCCTGTGGACCTGGAGCACCCTCATCGACCCGGCACTGGCCGAAGATTATTCCTTGAGCCTCGAAGATTTGCTGAAGCGCAGCCCAGATTTCCAGGCGTATCACCCCACCAGCGTGCTCGAAACCGGCTGGGACATCTTGTTTTTCTGGGTCGCCCGGATGATTCTCAGCACTACCTACGCAACCGGGCAGGTACCGTTCAAAACCGTCTACCTCCACGGGCTCATTAAGGCTGAAGATGGCAAGAAAATGAGCAAAAGCCGGCCGGAGTCAATTATCGACCCGCTCGACGTTATTCCCAAGTACGGCACCGACGCCCTGCGCATGGCGCTGATTATGGGCGTCAGCCCGGGCAACGACCAGAACTGGGGCTGGGACAAGGTAGAGGCTAACCGCAACTTCTGTAACAAGTTATGGAACATCGCCCGCTACACCGAAACGGCGCTTGGCGGCAATTACCAGCCGGGTAGCTCACCAAAACCGCGCACCATAGCTGACCATTGGGTATTGCGCAAATTACAACAATCAACAGAGGCGATAGAATCGTATTTGGACGGTTACCGCTTCAGTGAGGCCTACGACCAGCTGTACCACTTCATCTGGGACGATGTAGCGGATTGGTATATCGAGGCCAGCAAATCACAGGACGACAGAGAAGTGCTTGGTTACGTGCTGGAGAGCATTCTCAAGCTGGCCCATCCGTTCGCGCCCTTCGTCACCGAGGCTATTTGGCAGACGCGCTACGGCAGCGCCGATAATCTGCTGATTGCCAGCCGCTGGCCGCAACCGCCGCACGCCGATGAAAAGCGGGCAGGGGAGTTCGCGGAGCTCCAAAACATCATTACCGAAGCCCGCACGCTCGTGAAATTACTGGGGTTGGCCCGGCCCAATTTGTACTACACCGACGTACCGTTCTTAGCCGAGAATGCCGACACGCTGGCACGGTTGGCGGGCTTAAGCGGCGTGCAAGAGGTCAGCAGCGGCACAGGCCTGCAGCTGACCAGCACTCGTTACCACTGTTGGCTCGAGGTCGATAGCAACACGCTGCAGACCTACGCCGACAAGCTGGCCGGGCAAGTTACCGCCCAGGAGCAGCTCATCGGGCAGTTGCAGGGGCGCTTAAGCAATAAAAGCTACGTCGATAACGCCCCCAAGGATATCGTCAGCCAGACGCGAGACCAGCTGAAAGAAGCGCAGGAAGCACTTGAGCGCCTGAAGACTGAGCAAACCCGCTTCGCCGCGAACTAGTAGTCGTCGGGCTGCAGGGCC
>Ga0157369_10011466_pt1 | contig 10066 bp, 5 predicted proteins | sample C25metaG_FD_113461 | JGI IMG/M metagenome (GOLD analysis project Ga0157369, IMG submission 113461) | Corn rhizosphere microbial communities from Kellogg Biological Station, Michigan, USA - C2-5 metaG | ecosystem: Host-associated > Plants > Roots > Rhizosphere > Soil | place: USA: Michigan...
CTTGGACCCTTTGGCAGCTTTGTCAACTCGTTCGCATCGTACCTGCTGGGTGCGCCGGATCAGACCAGCCGCACGTACCAGACGGTGACGCCGACAAACCGGCAGACGCAAGTAGCCGGATTCGTTCAGGACATCTATCGGCTGACACCGGCGCTGACGCTGGATCTGGGTGTTCGCTACGAATGGTACTCGGCTGTGAAGCCTCGATATAAAGGAGGCGCGTCGAATTATGATCCTATTGCAAATACGCTGCTGGTTGCCGGCTACGGAGATGTGGATTTGGCGACCGGTGTTCCGTCGCAATCGAGCGTGCAGCCACGAGTTGGATTTGCCTATCGAGTCGGAAGCAAGACGGTGCTGCGGGGCGGTTATGCCCTGAGTTCCTGGGTAGGACGTTTCGGTTTTACGGGCGGCACGCTGTCGACGCAATTCCCAGTGATTTATAACGTGCAGAATGGCGTCCAGAACGATTCGATAGTGGATGGCACGTTCAGCAGTCTGCCGCCGATTAGCTTTGTCTCCATTCCTTCGAACGGAAGAATCAGCCCGGCGCCGAATCAGGGCTTTTTCGTGATCCCGACGCACAATCCTTTGCCCACGATACAGACCTACAACCTGACATTGCAGCGGCAGCTAGGCGGGGGAATGACGCTGGATGTGGCTTACGTGGGAAATCTGGGAAGGCAACTGCCGAATAATCGGGAATTGAATGCGGCAGCGCCGGGAACAGGGACTGCGGGCTTGCCCCTCAAAGCCGCGTTCGGACGCGACGCCAGCACAAGCCTGCGTGGTCCGGGAGTAAACAGCAACTACAATGCCCTGCAAACGGTATTAACCCGGCGTTTTTCGAGCGGCATCAGCTTCCAGGCTTCCTATTCGTGGAGCAAGTCGATCGATGAGGGAAGTAATCAGCCAGGATTTATCGACAATTTGGACGTGCGGCGCCAATACGGTCCCTCCGACTTTGACCAGACTCATCTCTTGACCATTAGCCACGTATTGGAATCCCCATTCGGCAAAGGGAAGCCGTTTCTGAGCGGCGGCGGCAAAGCAGCGGCAATCCTGGGCGGATGGCAGTTGAATGGCATTTACCGCTTTGCTACCGGAACTCCGTTCACGGCGATCGCGGATTCTACGGCGTGCAATTGCCCTGGCAACACCAATTATGCCGATGTCGCTGGACCCCTCAACATTCTCGGAGGCATTGGTCCGGGCCAGCCCTGGGTGTCCCCCGCTTCCTTTGCGGTGCCTGGACCGAATCGCTTTGGCAATGCCGGACGGAACACCATTCGTGGTCCTCATCTGAACAACTACGATCTGTCCCTGTTCCGCACATTTGCCATGGGCGAGCGCTTCAAGCTGGAAATGCGAGGCGAAGCTTACAACCTGGCAAACTCGCCCCATTTCACGAATCCAAGTGGAAATACAGGTGGAAATATCAGTTCCGCCAACTTCGGAATCATCACCAGCACGCTGAACGGGTACGGTAACCGGCAGGTGCAGGTCGCTGCGCGGCTCTTGTTCTGACGAACGGACTACCTTATGCGGCGTACGCCTGTGTCGGCGGAAGCATGACCGGCACGATTTGCAATATTGTCGTCGTGGCCAAACGCGCATGGCGTCACTTTCATCCTTGCAGCCAGATGCCAAGCGTCAATGAGCGTTACCCGTTCGAAGAGCGAAGCAAGGCCCATGACGTGCGCGTTGAGCTTCAGTGCTCAACCCGAAACTAGTTTCTCGGCCTCATGACCGCAAAAATCAAGTAGAACAAGGCTACTCATTCCGCAGCGCCACTATCGGATCAACCCCCATGGCTCGCCGCCCGGGAAAGTAGCTGGCCGCTACCGCCGTGACCAATAACAGAACGGTCACCGCGGCATAAGTCGCCAAATCAAATGGCTTCACACCAAATAACAGCGCCACAAATGAGTGCGACAGTGCCGAAGCACCCACCGCGCCCAACACGACCCCTGCCAGAACCGGTCCCATGCCCTGAAGGACAGTAAGGCGCAAAATACTCGCACCGCTCGCTCCTAGCGCGACTCTCAATCCTATCTCCGCCGTGCGCCGGCCCATCGAGTACGAGAGTACGCCATAAATCCCGGCAACCGCCAACAACAAGGCCAGGCCGCCAAAAATTGACAACACGACGGTGTTGAATTTTTGCGGCGACAACGACAAGTTGACAATTTCCTCAAACGAGCGAATGTCAGCGAGCGGTAAATTTGCATCGAGCTTTCTCAAAATAGAGCGGATGGGCCCGACGAAATTCAACGGGTTGCCCCGCGTGTGGACCACAAACTCGCTAGTGAGCGCATTCCTTCCATACGGAATGTAAACGGTGAGCGTATCGCCGGACTTGGGCCCTCGCTCGTGGCTATCCGACACCACTCCTATCACTTCCGCGCTCCGATTGCTTTGTCCCTTCCAGACCATAACACTCTTCCCTATCGGATCGCTGTCAGAAAAAAGCATTTTGGCGAGGCGTTCGCACAAAATGACACGCCGCGCCGGTTCCGGCTTACCCGGCTCGGCCCACACCGACGGATCCTGCTCGTCGAAAACTCTGCCTCGCAGTAGCGGCAAACCGACCGCGCTGAAATAATCGGGTGTGACCACACGCCAGGCGGCCCACGGCGGCGCATGATTGACTCGCGATTCGGCTCTGCTGCTCGAATCGATAGTCATTCCTGGATCCCAACCTTCAACCGGCCGAGAGTTTATCCCGCCCACTGCCTCGACTCCGGGCAGCACTGCAATCCGCGTCAAAAATTGATCCAGAAATTGCTTGCCAATGCCTCTCTCGTAATAGGAACCCGGCATGCTTACCGAGAACACAAGCCGGTTCTCGGTTTGAAATCCGAGCTTTTCTTTCGCTAGCTGGCTAAAGCTGCGAGTCAGCAGTCCTGCCCCTGTCAGCAAAAGGAAGGAAAGCGCCACTTCACCCGTGACTAATGCGGCGCGCAGGCGATTCTGATCGCGGCTCACCGTCTGTCTTTCGCCTTCGCGCAGTGTCGAAGCAATTCGCGTCGTGGGAGCGTGAAGCGCCGGAGCCAATCCGGCCAATACTCCCGTCGCCACCGCCGAAACAACAGCGAAGCTCAGCACCCACAGGTTCAGTTGGGCTTCGGCTAGCCGTGGAATCACTTTCAAATCGAGCTGTTGAATGGCCGGCAGGGCGAAGAATGCGCCCAGCAGTCCTGACACCGTCCCGCAAAAGCTGATCAACAGCGATTCCATCATCACGAACCGGATCAAGCGCCCGCGGCTCGCCCCTAGCGCGCTGCGCACCGCGATTTCACGCTGGCGCGAGAGGCCGCGCGCCAGCAACAGGTTCGCCACATTCACGCACGCAATCACCTGCAAAAGCACGACCGCCGCTAAAAGTACCCAAAGCGCCACGCGTGTTTCATTGCTGGCCACCCATCTGCGACTTGGCTCGAGACGGAATCCAATCCCTTCGTCTTCTCTCGCGTAGGCACGCCCCAACGCGCTCGCCACGATCTGCAAATCCGCCCGCGCCGATTCAACCGTGACGCCCGGTTTCAATCGCCCGATCATGCCGAACTCCCAGCTGCCACGGTTGGCGTCTGCGTGGTAGCCGAACGGCACGTACAACTGCTTGTCAATCCAGGGTTCTCCTGGCGGTAAAACGCCGACGATTGTATACACGTGGTCGTTCAGACGCAGAGTTTTCCCGACGATGTCTTGCTGACCGCCGAACCGGCTCAGCCAATACTTGTAGCCAATAATGGCCACGTGTGTGTTCCAGCCGGCCAGCGCGTCTTCCGCCCTAAAATCGCGCCCCAGGACCGGTTGAACTCCCAACGTCTGTAGGAAATTAGCCGATATCTCCAGGATCTTCACTTTCTCAGGCTCGCCCATTCCCGTCATGTTGACCTGATCATCATGGGCGGCGGCCACATCTTCAAAGCTGCGGTTGCGCGCCTTGACATCCCAAAAGTTGGCTTCGCTCGGTGACGCCTGATCAATACTCCGGTTCAGTCGCGTTTCCCAAATCTGCACCAAACGGTCCGGCTCCCGAAACGGCAACGGCCGCACCAGAGCGGCGTAGAAGACGCTGAAGATCACCGTACTCGCGGTCATTCCGAGCGCCAGCATGCCAATCCCAAGCAACGCCGTTCCCGGATTCCGCGCGAGCCCCCGCACGGATTGCTTCATTTCGGCCCAAAACGAATCAAGCCATGCTCCGGCGCGCACGTCACGCACCGCTTCCTTGATTTGCTCTTTCCCGCCGATCTCGCGCGCTGCATCGCGCGCTGTCCCTTCGTCCTCGAGCATTTGCCGGTAAGATTCGAGCTCCGCATTCAGATCATCTTCGACCTTCTGCTTCCTGGTCAGGTTGCGCCACAACATCCTCAATCGCATCGTGTTCTTCCCGCCTTTTAACCCAGCGCGCTCGCCATCGCCGCGGTAATTAAAGCCCACTGCTCGGTCCGCTCTTTCAATTGCTTCCTGCCCGACTTTGTCAGTCGGTAAAACTTCGCCCGCCTGTTGTTTTCCGATTCGCCCCAGGATGAAGCGAGCCAGCCGGCCTCTTCCATCCGGTGCAGCGCCGGAAACAGCGATCCCGGTTTCACTTGAAACGTCCCGCCCGTTACCTGAGCAATACGACGTGAAATTCCTAAGCCGTGCATTTGGTCGATCGCAAGAGCCTTCAATATCAGTACATCCAGTGTTCCTTGCAGAAGAGGTGTGTTCGGAGGCATTGGCGTTCCTATAGATAGTCTATATCAAGTACGTATAGACGTTCTATTCGAATACTTCAGAAAAGTAGCATCGCTGATCCAAGTTGACGGAGGTCGGCGTTCCGCTCGAGCGGCGGTTCCGTTCGCTATGGTTCGATGCCGATGTGATCGTTCAGGCTCGGCGGATCCGCTGCTTACAGCCGAGATAACGTTCTCTCGTTTGCACGGACGCATGTCCAAGCAGGAATTGAATCTGGTCAAGTTCTCATCCGGCGGAATGGCACAGCTTCGCGCACGAGCGCCTCAGATCATGCGGGGCAACTGTTTCACTACGTACCAGACCAGCCGTTCGGTCACTCCTTGACCCGGTGTTTCCCGGCGCGATAGACACATCGAAACACCCTTCCGTCCGACAAGCCGGCTGCCGCGGACAGAATCGCGGTGCGACCGTTCATGTACCCGAACTTCTCTCTAGGAGTTTGTTGACAAACTCCGCTTCTTCAGAAAAACGCGATCCCAAGCTCTTGATTCTGCGTAGCAAAATTTCGAAAAATCGCGTTTTTGATCAAGCTCCTAGAGCGGCCGCTCGTAGAACAGCAGGTCGGTCCAGCTATTGCCGCCGAAATCGCCGGCCACAATCTGATACCAGGAGTTGCGCCAGCCGTTCTGCACCTTCAGCTGCGTCAGATTTCCGTCGCCGAGACCGCGATAGAACTCACCCCAGCCGGCGGTGCGATCGTAGAAGAGCAGATCCGATGCGCTGCCATCGGCGAAGTTGCCTGCAAGAATGAACGTCCAGCTTGTTCTCCAGCCGTCGTACACCTTCATCTGGGCAATGCCGCCCTTGCCGTCGGTCTTGTAAAACTCTCCATGTCCCGACGCGCGCTCGTAGAAAAGGATATCGGTGTGTCCATCGCCGCCGAAGTTCCCCGGCACGATCAGATCCCAACTCCCGCGCCAGCCAGTGTTGGATTTCAAGAGCGTCATTCCGCCGGAACCGTCGGTGGTGTAGAACTCGCCGGTGCCGGCGCTGCGATCGTAGAACAGCAGGTCGGTGTGGCCGTCACCGCCGAAATCGCCCGGGATGATCAGGTCCCAACTCCGGCGCCAGTTGGTATAGGTGCGCAGTTCCTTGATTGCGCCGCCATCGGTTGAATAGAACTGACCGGTGCCGGTTTCGCGATCGTAAAAGAGGAGATCAGTCTTCCCGCTCCCGCCGAAGTTGCCGGGAACAATAATGTCCCAGGTGGTGCGCCAGCTGGGTTGCGCTTTGAGCAGCGTAATGCCGCCGGCATCGTTAGTGGTGTAGAACTCGCCGTAGCCGGCGTTCCTGTCGTAGAAGAGCAGATCAGTGCGGCCATTGCCGCCAAAATCGCCCGGAACGATCGTGTACCAGCTGTCCCGCCAGTTGCCGTAGCCGCTCAGCCTGATGATGGAGCCCGATCCGTCGGTCGTATAGAACTGCGCGGTGAAGAGACCAGTCACTGTCCTGATCCAATCGAGGTGCTGGTAGACGTCGACCGCGGTGAACTCAATGTTCGGCCTGGTGCAGTCGTTGGCATTGGCCTGCGACGCGATTCCGGCTACCACGTTGGCGCCGCCGATCGACGAGATAAAGCCGGACCCGCTGTCGCCCGGGCAGAGGGATGCCGTCGGCGATTTCGCGATGAACGTCGTCCCGCCGTTCAGGATGATCGGTCCACGCCAAACCGCCACTTTTCCAGGCGGCAGCGTTTCAGTGTGGCTGATGCTGGCGATGGTGCCCGCTTGGCCAACTGCCGCTAGGGCCGCCGGCAGCGCCGCGGTCTGGAGGAACGGATCGGATGCGAACGGTGAAGACAGCCGCACCAGCGCGAGATCCGCGTACGGACTGCCAGTCTTGTAGTCCGGATGGAGCTTGACCGATCCGGCTGCCGTGGTCTGATTGCCGGCGCTCACCTTTCCGGTCTTGGGATCGGTACGGCTGTAAGAGACACGAACGCCACTGAAGCTGGTCTCGACCACGTGTGCGGCGGTCAGCACCCAGGTCGGCGCAATCAGGACACCCTTACCAGTCAACGTGCCGCTGACATCGATAACCCACGGAAACTGAAAATCCGCCTCGATCGTTCCACCAACAACTTGCTGATCCATATGAACTCCATTCGCTCTATGCCCGGATTTTCATTTTTTGAAAGCCCAGGGTGCAGTAACAATACAACGAACTCCATTTTTCCGGGTACCTGCGCCGTCATCTGATCGCCAGTCCCTGAGTGCCCGCCCAAGTAAGCGCGCGACCCGTCTGCGGAAATCGCGACGCACAAGGCTTTGCCGGAAGCGCGCTCGGACTGGCATCAAGAATTTGCATGTCTTCCGAACAGGTGTCCTCCGAAAGTTCCTGCTAACTATACATGCGAGAATTCAGACGAAAAATGGCGCTTTCTTTTCGCCGCTGTCCCTTGCAAGTGATACTGTCGTGCCAAGCGACCTAGGAAAAGCCTTCTTTGGACTTTTCCTGGATATTGTTCGCTTCTTATCTTCGCGTTGGGCTAACGCGCATCCACGCGGCGGGTGGGGGCCACGCACGTGCTGCATATTCGGGAACCTTGTCCTTCGATACAAACTCCATAAGGAGAATATTGCCAGAACAGGACAACGGCATTGGCGTTGCTTCCCCTGCATTCTCTCCAGATGGCAAGTGGTTGGCGTTCGCCAGCTTTGAGCATCCGAATAACTGCAAAAAAGTTGGCTCCCTAGCACTATCAATTTTGCACCGTTCGACGCCTTGCATACTTTGAGTTCATGACCTCATTAACCGGGACCAGAACGAGTTGTGTTCGCACTTTGACTGCGATCCGGCAGTGCGGCCACTCATTTCACAATTTTTTTACCGTTCTGCAGCCATCGAGCACCCCTTTTAGGCGTAATGTTGACTGGCCAAGCAAGCTTTAAAAAAAGATTCGAGAAGCTTGGTTGGCCATTAGAAAGGAGAAATGCTGTGCGTAATTTACCGAATGGTTTGACGAAGGCAAACCGGCGGTCATTTCTGTGGAAGGGCCTCGTGACGGGAGCAGCCAGCGTGAGCGGCGGATTCTTGGGTATCGGAGTATCTGCGTTCGCTGACGACGAAAACGATCGAGAACGGAAGAACCGCGGCCTCACCAAAAGCGATGCGGCACTGCTCAGGTTCGCCGCCGCTGCCGAAATCCTCGAAGCTGACTTTTGGATACAGTACAACGAACTTGGGGGAATCCAAGACAGCGAAGAACCAGCGGGGAGTGGCAATCCTGCTTATACCGCTGCTCTTTCAGTGCTTGATGCCGACATGGCCCAGTACATTCATGACAATACCGATGACGAGATCACGCATTATCAATTCCTCAACGCCTATCTAACTTCAAAGGGCGCCAAGCCAGTGAATCTCGATCACTTTCGCACTTTGCAGGGCAGCACTGCGACCGGATCGAGCGGAAAACCGCGGCTGACAAACCTGATGCGGCTCACCTTGGATACGAGTTGGTGGACACGATATCGCAGTAGCAGCAATAACCCCGATCTCGATCCGACGTTCGTGTTTCCGCAAGCCATCCCGGATCTATTTAAGGGGGAGTTTCCCGCCATCCCGCGGAGCGATGACGACCTCACCCCACCTCTTCACCTTCAGGCAATCGCCAACACTGCAGGATTTCATATGCCGACAATCGAACAAGGCGGTAATAGCCTTTACCCGGCGATGGCGCAGCGCGCCACCAGTGTGGAAGTGCTGCGAATCCTCATCAGCATCGGCCCTACTGAGACCATGCACTTTCAAACCTGGCAGGACAAGGCCGGCAATGCTCCTCCCCTGACCGATCCCACGAATGGACTGACCTTCCCGGACCTTAATGCAGCTCCCTTGGGTACAGAAAGCTTCCAGACAAACCTGATCATGCCCGAGCCGTGCCCATTCCTGAGCCGCGAGCTTCCGGCCTGCTCCGTGATTCGACCTACCGAAACCAAGGGAATTGCTAAGAACGTAGTCAACTTCTTAACGGCCATGGGCCTTTTCATAGGTCAATCACCCGAATTCTTTGAGCTACTCGACGAGCTGGCTGCCGAAGCGGACCAGGCAAGACGCGGAAGCCTTTGAGGCCCGAGTTAAGAATAGTCGCCACGGCTTCTTCGTACGATGCACACTCGCGCGCCGCAACGAGCAACGGTAGTGGTGATCGGCGAGCGACTAGGACGTCATTCGCTGCAACAGCGTTGTATCTGTGGCCAAGGCGCAAGCTATTTAGCTCGTACCGCGAGCTGATCGCTCACGAGTATGGTGGCTCGAAGGGCGACGCCACCAGCGACGGCGTGCCGTGGTGTGTAAAGTTATCGAACTGGTCGTCCGCATGGTGCAGCCGCTTCGGCTGCTTAAAGATATCGAAACTTTCTAACCAACGGCAAACGGCTGCGGGGGTACGCTCGCATCAGGTCGGCAATATACTTGAGCGTAAGAACACCACGGTGGGATTCGTTCAAGTGGATACCGATTTATCTTCGACCTTGCGGCTCAGTTTTCGGATAACGGGCAATCTGGACAGTAGAACCGGATTGGGAGCGAGAAACGCCGTTCTGTCAATCTACTCTCCAGATCGTCGGTCATCCAAGGCGCAAATTGCTCAAGTTCACCGTAACGAGTTGAGCGACACCGGGAATGTGCAAGCTGCTCTCCCGCTCCCGAGCCTCCGCCCATCAATTTCGATATAAACTGATCTCTGCCGGGCTGACCCAAAAGGGCCAACCTCCGAACCACCAGCCGTCATTAACAAGGAGCTGAAATCATGAACTCAAACAGACGCCGATTCGTTCAGACACTCGGAACAAGTTCAGCCGGGCTCACCCTCGGATCCGCACTGACTGCGTTGCCGCAAGACGCCCTGGCGAAAGGCCACGCTGATGAGCAGGTGCTGCGGATCGGCGACAACATCGCGCTAGCGGATACGCAATACGGGAAGGTTCGCGGCTACATGCTCCGGGAAATTAATTACTTCCTCGGTATGCCATACGGGGCGGATACTTCCGGAGCAAACCGGTTCATGCCGCCGCAGAAACCCAAGCTCTGGACAAACGTGTACCCGGCTATCTGGTGGGGCAACTCCGCGCCTCAGGATATGGACAACCGGTATGAGAACAAATTCGGCTCATTCCGGGATCATTGGAACTACGACGACGTCAGCGAGGACTGTCTCCGTATCAACGTCTTCACCCCTGCACTCAACGACGGCAAGAAACGGCCCGTGCTGTTCTGGATCCACGGTGGCGGGTTCGTGAACGGCAACGGCATCGAACACGATGGCTACAATGGCGAGAACTTCGCGCGCTTTGGAGACGTGGTCTTTTGCTCCATC
>Ga0157369_10011467_pt1 | contig 10065 bp, 12 predicted proteins | sample C25metaG_FD_113461 | JGI IMG/M metagenome (GOLD analysis project Ga0157369, IMG submission 113461) | Corn rhizosphere microbial communities from Kellogg Biological Station, Michigan, USA - C2-5 metaG | ecosystem: Host-associated > Plants > Roots > Rhizosphere > Soil | place: USA: Michigan...
CCCGAGCTTCGTCTTCGGCAAGGACGGCGGTGTGCTGCCCACCTTCGTGCGCCTCGCCCGCCTGGCGCCGGTGACGCCGATCGTCGGCCCGGGAACGCAGCGGCTGCAGCCGATCTGGGTCGAGGACGTCGCGGCGTACTACGCGCGGTCGGTCGACCTGCCCGCGGCCGCGGGGCGGACGTTCGAGGTCGGCGGCCCCGACGCTCCGACCTGGAACGAGTTCTGGGACCGCCTGAAGCGCGTGCTCGGCGTTCATCGCCCGTCGATCCACGTGCCGTTCGCCGTGCTGCGCGCCCAGGCGACGCTGACAGAGCGGCTGCCGTTCGCGCCGGTGACGCGGGACCAGCTGACGATGCTCGAGCTCGGGGACAACGTCGTCGCGTCGAACGACGCGGTCGAGACGTTCCAGTTGCCGCTCGTGCCGCTGGACGAGCAGCTTCGCCGCGCCGCCTCGTGACGCGCGGGCTCGTGTACGCAGAGCCGGGCGAGCGCCCGCGCGTCGAGGAGCTGACGCTCGACCCGCCGGCCGCCGGCGAGGTGCAGGTGCGGGTCGAGGCGTGCGGCGTCTGCCACACCGATCTGCACGTCGTCGAGACGGGCGGCTGGGGGATGAGGTTCCCGATCCTGCTCGGGCATGAAGGCGCCGGGGTCGTCGAGGAGGTCGGCGAGGGAGTGAGCTCGGTCGCGGCGGGCGACCGCGTCGTGATCGCGTGGCGCGCGCCGTGCGGCGACTCGTGCCGCGCGTGCAGGCGGGGGGATCCGCGCCGCTGCTCCAACAACCTGCGTGCCAAGAGGCGCCTGCACCGCGCCGTGGACGGCGCGCTGCTCAGCGCCGTGCTTCGCTGCGGCACGTTCGCCGACCGGGTGGTCGTCCACGAGGCATGCGCGGTGAAGGTTCCGGACGAGCTGCCCGTCGAGCAGGCCTGCCTGCTCGCGTGCGGATTCTCGACCGGCGCGGGCGCCGCGCTCTGGGCGACGCCGGTGCGGGAGGGATCGTCCGTCGCGGTGATCGGCTGCGGCGGGGTCGGGCTCGCGGCGATCCAGGGCGCACGGCTCGCCGGCGCGGCACGCATCGTCGCGGTCGACCTCGTCCCGGAGAAGCTCGCGCTCGCACTCGAGCTCGGTGCCACGGACGCGGTCGACGGCTCGGGGGGCGACGCTGTCGCGCAGGTGCGCGCGCTGACCGACGGCGTCGACCATGCGTTCTCGGCGATCACGCCGGCTTCCGGGCTCGCCGACGCGGTGAAGATGTGCGCCTACGCCGGGACGGCGACGCTCGTCGGCGTGCCGCCGCCCGCCCGGACGCTCGAGGTCGACGTCGAGCTCGACCTCTTCCACCCCAAGGTGGCGATCGGCGTGACGCACGGCGGCGACACGATCCCGAAGCAGGACGTTCCGTTCCTCGCGCAGGCCGCGCTCGACGGAAAGCTCGACCTCGACCGCTTCGTCACTCAGACGATCGCGCTCGAGCAGGTCCCGGAGGCGCTCGACGAGCTGCACGCCTCGAAGGGCATCCGCACCGTGGTACTGCTGTAGGACCGGCGCCCGCTACGTGCCGAAGCTCGCGCGGCGCTCGGCGTCCGCCGGGTCGACGAGGTGGCCGTCGCGCGGGACGTAGCCGCCCTTGCCGCCGACGACGTAGACGATCGCGTCCTCGTCGAACGGGTTCGAGATCTTGCGCGGCGTCGTCGCCTCGCAATGGAAGAGCCCGCCCTCCCCGAGGTCGCGGGTCTCGTCGCCGACCTCCACCCGCACCCGGCCGCGGTGGACGAAGTAGAGCTCGTCCTGGGTGTCGTGGTAGTGGTGGAAGCCTTCGTAGCCCGGCGGGTAGACGAGCGCGTTGACCCCGAACGCCGTCACGCCGAGCGGGCTCCGGACCTTGCGGAAGCCGTACCCCTCCCCGAGCTCGTCGAGCGAGGAGAACGCGGGGCTCACGCCGGCTCCACGCCCTCGCAGGCGGCGGGCACCGGCGCGAGCGGCAGGCGGCCGAGCAGCTCGGCGAGCGTCAGGCGCTCCTCGGGCGTGAAGCGCGACGCGAAGAGCTCCTCCAGGTCGGCGAGGTGCGAGGCCTGCGCCTCGAGGAACTTTGCGAGCCCGCTCTCCGTGAGCGCGGCATAGGTGACGCGGGCGTCCGACGCGCAGCGCTCCTTGCAGACCCAGCCCGCGCGCTCGAGCCCGTCGAGGAGGCGGGTGATCCCGGAGGCGGTCAGGAGCACCGTCCGCGCCAGGTCGATGCGGCGCATGCGGCGGCCGGGCGCGTAATAGAGCTGCACGAGGACGTCGAAGTCGTTGAGCGTCAGCCCGTGCTCGGCTTCGAGCCTCGTCGAGAGGGCCCGTGTGGTGGCGGCATGCGCCCGCAGGAAGCGGATCCAGGCCTCGAGGTCGGGCCGGACAGTCACGTGAGCGCTCAATATTTGACTAGGCAAGAGTTCTCCGCTAACATCGTTGATAGCTCAAGTATAACAGCATCCACTCCAGAAGGGAACCAATCAGATGACAGTGACGGAGAAGACGCAGAATCTCGCCCCGGCCGGCACGTGGGCCGCGGATCCCGTCCATTCGAACGTCTCGTTCGAGGTCGGCTACGCGGGCGTGAACACGTTCCGCGGCAGCTTCACCGACTTCGAGGCGGTTCTGGCGGGCGGCGAGCGGCCGGCGCTCGAGGGCCGCGCGAAGGTCGCGAGCGTCGACGTCAAGGACGAGCAGCTGAGCGGCCACCTGCAGACCCCCGACTTCTTCGACGCGGCCCGCTACCCGGAGATCGCCTTCCGGGCCGTCGGGCTCGAGCGCCTGGACGGCGACCGCGTCGAGGGCTCCGGCGAGCTGACGATCAAGGGCGTCACCCAGCCGGTCCGGCTCAGCGGCACGGTCGCCGAGGCGCCGGCCACCGATCCGTTCGGGCGCGAGCGGCTCGGCCTGCGACTCGAGACGAGCATCGACCGGACGCAGTACGGCGTCAGCTGGAACGCGCCGAACCAGAGCGGCGGCGACTACCTCGGGAACGACGTGAAGCTCGTCGCGGAGCTCGCGCTCGTCCGGCAGGAGGGCTGACCGTTGCGGATCCTGGCCGTCTCGGGCAGCCTGCGCGCCGGCTCGCACAACACGAGCCTCCTGCGCGCGGCTGCCGACGCAGCCCCGGCAGGGGTCGAGGTCGATCTCTTCGACCCCGCCGGCATCGCGGACCTGCCCCTGTACGACCAGGATCTCGACGCCGGCGACGTGCCTGCGTCGGTCACCCGGCTACGCGAGGCGTGGGCCGCGGCGGACGCGATCCTCTTCGCGACCCCCGAGTTCAACGGCTCCGTGCCCGGCGGCCTCAAGAACGCGGTCGACTGGGCCTCGCGCCCCCGGCTCGAAGCTGCTCTCACAGGGAAGACGGTTGCGGTGGTCGGCGCGAGCCCCGGGCAGTTCGGCGCCATGTGGGCGCAGGCCGACCTCCGCAAGATCCTCGGGATCGCAGGCGCGCGCGTCGTCGGGGACGAGCTTCCGGTGACACGGGTCCACGAGAAGCTCACCGCCGACGGCCGTCTCCTCGATGCCGAGCTCGCCGAGCGGCTGCGCATCCTGCTCGGGACGCTCGCCGCCGAGGCGGCGCCCGTCTCCGCCGCGGCCTGAGCAAAGAAAGGGGGCCGCTTGCGCGGCCTGGGCAAAGAAAGGGGGCCGCTTGCGCGGCCCCCTGTTCCGGTCACCAGCTTGGAGTAGCAGAGGCGCTTCCTGCCCCGGCTCAGTGGTCCGAGCGGGGCGGCGCATGATGCGTCGTCCCCTACGCTGGCTAGGCGATTCCCCGTGGGTCCGGGGACGCACCTCTACCCGCTGGTACCTCCACTGCCCGTACTTGATGAAATCACTGCCGGACCACCTCCTTTCCGCGGTAACGCCACGATAGCGAAACCCGCGGCCGGCGTCTTGCCCAAGAGGGGGCCTCTTACCGGAGGACGACGCTCAGCTCGATCCCGCGGTCGAGGGGGACGGTCAGCGACTCGAGGGTCGGGTCGGCCTGCCGCCCGGCCGAGTAGCGGGCGAGCGGCTCCGGGTGCGAGAGGACGTTGTCGGCCACGATCAGCGCGCCCGGCTCGACCTTCGTGCGCGCGAGGGCGTAGAGCTCCTCGTAGTCGTCCTTCTCCGCGTCGAGGAAGACGAGGTCGAAGACGTCGTCGATCGCGGGAAGGGTCTCTCGCGCGTCGCCCTCGAGGAGGTCGGCCCAGCCCTCGAGGCCGGCCTCGTCGACGTTCGCCCGCCAGGCCTCGACCTTCCGCGGATCGTTCTCGAGCGAGAGCACGTGCCCACCCAGGGTTCGCACCCCTGCCGCCAGCCAGATGCTCGAGTAGCCGCGCGAGCCGCCGATCTCGAGCACCTCGCAGTCCGTCTGCGGAGCGACGAGCGCGTACAGGAACCGACCCGTCGTTCGCGCCACCTGCCGTGAGCGCACCGCGGCGGGAGCGTTGCGGTCGCGCTCTTCGGCATCCTCCCGCTCGAGGCGCTCCAGAACGGCACGGACACGGTCGTCCAGCACGGCCGTCCGAGCATACGGGCGCGGAGCATATGCTCGGCCCGTGCGGGCCGAGCTGACGGTGGAGATCGCGCGGACGCCGGACGAGGTCTTCTCCTACCTCACCGACGTCTCGAACCTGCCGCAGTGGCAGTCGGGGGTCCACGCCGCGACGCTCGAGGGCGAGCCGGCCGCCGGCTCCCTCATCCACGAGTCGCGGCACATGCTCGGCCGCGAGCTCCGGACGACGCTCGAGATCGAGGAGTACGAGAAGCCGAGGCTCTTCACGCTGCGCGCGCAGTCGAGCCCCGTGCCGTTCACGGTGCGTCACGAGCTCGAGCCGAGCGGCACCGGCACGCGGCTGAGGGTGGTCGGCGAGGGAGACGCGGGCCTTCTCCCGGGGTTCGCCGCGGGCATCATGGCCCGCCGCGCCGAGAAGCAGTTCAGGAAGGACTTCGAGCGGCTGAAGCGGCTGCTCGAGTCCTGACGGCCTCGACGTCGTCGCGCACCCAGCACGTCGCCAGGTGGTCGTTGACGACGCCGCACGCCTGCATCGCCGCCCAGACCGTCGTCGGGCCGACGAAGCGGAACCCGGCGGCTTTCAGCCGTTTCGACAGCTCCTTCGACTCCGGCGTCTGCGCGTGCCAGTCCGCCGCGCTCTGCGGTGCGGGCCGGGGCTCGGGCCGGAACGACCACACGAGCTCGTGGAGCGGGCTCGCAGTCTCGCGTAGGCCCAGCACCCCGCGGGCGTTCGCGATCGCGGCCTCGATCTTGCCGCGGTGGCGGACGATCCCGGCGTCGCCGAGCAGGCGCTCCACGTCACGGGCCCCGAAGCGGGCGACCGTATCGGGATCGAACGCGGCGAACGCACGCCGGAAGCTCTCGCGCTTTCGGAGGATCGTCAGCCACGAGAGCCCCGACTGGAACCCCTCGAGACAGAGCCGCTCGTAGAGCCCGCGCTCGTCCGTGACCGGGCGCCCCCATTCCTCGTCGTGATAGGCGACGTAGAGCGGGTCCGTCGTCGGCCAGCAGCGGCTAGACGTCTGGGAGCTCAACGCGGACGACGCCGTCGACGATCTTCACCGGGTACGTCTCGACCGGGACGTAGGCGGGGAGCGAGAGCGGCTGCCCGGTCTGGAGGTCGAACGCAGAGCCGTGCCGCGGGCAGACGACCCTGCACGTGCTCTCGTCCCACTCGCCCTCGCAGAGCGGGCCGTCGTCGTGGGAACAGCGATCCTCGATGGCGTACAGCTGCCCGCCGCAGTTGTAGACCCCGACGAAGGCGCCCGGCGCGACGGTGACGAGCTTCACGGATCCCGGCGGAAACTCGTCCGCGGGTGCGACGTCGAGCTCGCGCACTCGCTACGTCAGCTCGAGCTCGTCGAAGCCGGCGAGACCGTCCGGCAGCGGCGTGCCCTTCGCCTTGTGCAGGGCGACCTTCAACGTCGTCAGCCCGAGCAGCGCGCACTTCAGGCGGACGGGCGAGAGTGCGATCGCGATCTCGTCGAGCAGCGCCTGCTTGTCGAGCGTCGCGACCTCGGTGGCGCTCTTGCCCTGCACCATCTCGGTCAGCATGGAAGTCGCGGCCTGCGAGATGGCGCAACCTCGTCCGGAGAACTTCACCTCGTCGATCGTCTCTCCGTCCTCCGCGAAGGCGACGTAGATCGAGACCTCGTCGCCGCACAGCGGGTTCTGGCCCTCGGCCTCCGCGTCGGCGCCCTCCATGACGCCGTGGCCGCGCGGGTTCTTGTAGTGATCCAGGATCACTTCGCGGTACATCTGGTCGAATTCGTTCATGCGAACACCTTATGCACCGTATGCAGCCCGTCGACGAGCTGGTCGATCTCCTCCTGCACCGTGTAGAGGTAGAAGCTCGCACGGTTCGTGGCGGCGACGCCGAGCTTGTGCATCAGTGGCTGGCAGCAATGATGCCCCGCACGGATCGCGACGCCCTGCATGTCGAGGATCTGCGCGACGTCGTGTGGGTGGATGCCCTCGATGTTGAACGAGACGATGCCTGCGCGGCGCTCGGCCGGCGGGCCGTAGAGCGTGATGCCCGGGATCTCGCGCAGTCGCTCGAGCGCGTACGCGGCCAGCTCGTGCTCGTGGGCCTCGATGGCGTCGAAGCCGATGTTCGACAGGTAGTCGATCGCCGCGCCGAAACCGACCGCCTCCGCCATCGGCGCCGTGCCGGCTTCGAACTTGTGCGGCAGGTCGCCCCACGTCGTCTTGTCGACGCGCACCGAGTTGATCATGTGGCCGCCGGTGAGGAACGGCTCCATCGCGAGCAGCAGCTCGCTGCGACCCCAGAGCGCTCCGACCCCGCTCGGCCCGCACATCTTGTGCGCCGAGATCGCGACGAAGTCGGCGCCGAGCGCCTGTACGTCGACCGGGACGTGGGGCGCGGATTGCGCCGCGTCGCAGACGCAGATCGCCCCGTGCTCGTGCGCCCAGGCGGCGAGCTTCTCGACGGGGTTGATCGTCCCGAGCGAGTTCGAGACCTGGTTCGTGGCGACGACCTTGACGTTTCCCTGCGCCGCGATTCCGTCGAGCGCGGAGAGGTCGAGCTCCCCCTCCTCGGTGAGCGGGATCATCGCGAGCTTCGCGCCGGTGCGGCCGCCGATGTACTGCCACGGGACGAAGTTCGAGTGGTGCTCGAGCTCGCTGACGACGACGAGGTCGTCCGGGCCGAGATTGGTGAGCCCCCACGCGTACGCGACGAGGTTGATCGCCTCGGTGGCGTTTCGGACGAAGATGATCTCTCGCACGTCCGGTGCGTTCAGCAGCGCGCGCACCTTCTCACGTGAGCTCTCGAGCGCCGCCGTGGCGCGCTCGGCCAGCACGTAGACGCCGCGGTGCACGTTGGCGTACGACGTCGAGTAGAACTCGGTCATCGCCTCCATCATCTGCCGCGGCTTCTGCGAGCTGGCGGCGGAGTCGAGGAAGGCGAGCGGCTTGCCGTGGATCAGCTGCTCGAAGATCGGGAAGTCCGCGCGGATCGCGCGGGCGTCGAGCGTCTTCTGTCCCGTGGTGACGGCCACGGGCTCATCGTAGCCCCAGGGATTAGGTGCGGAACGACGCGCCGACGTAGCCCGGCGCCGCAGCTTTCCCTGAGCCTGCCGGGACCTTCGCCTTGCCCGCGGAGTTCGCGTGATAGCGGCGTCCGTGGACCGTGAACGTGGCGGTCGGGACGCCGAACCCGTCGTCGAGCGCCTGCGCGAAGCGGGTGACGACCTTCTTCGTGCCGACCTTCTTCGTCGTCTTCGTGACGCGAACGGTGAGCCCGGGGTGAAGCTGCTCCGTGATCAGGGTCGAGCCGGTGTTGATCGCGACCGTCGCCGAGCCCGGGCTGCCCCCGACGGCGGCCGCCGCGATCCCGTGCGCGGTCGCCGGCATGGCCACGGTGACGGTCGCTCCGAAGTGCGCTCCGTGGCTTCGCGAGCGGGCGGCCTGCACGCTGCCGCCCTTCGTCCAGATCGCCCAGAGGCGGTCCCGGGCGTCGACGGCGAGCGCGATGTGCGGGTCGCCGCCGGAGAAGGGGCCGCGGAAGCTGACCCCGTCCCCCGCGGCCGAGCCGGCGCGGAAGGGCACGACGGAGATCGAGGTGGCCGAGGGATAGCCCGGCGCCCAGGCGAGGAAGGTGTTCCCGGCGCGGTCGGCGACGAGCGGCGCCTCGTGCTCGGCCACAGGCTTGAGCGCGGTCGACGAGGTCGGCGAGAGGTCCGCGCCGAGCGGCTGGTAGACGGTCGCACCGTCGGGGTCGGCGTTCGAGTAGAAGGCGATCTGCGCGAGGCCGCCGCTGTCGACCGCGAGCGACTCGTGGTAGCCGCAGCAGCGGGTGTACACGTTCTTCGACTGCTCGCCGTTCAGGCCACGGAAGACGTTCACGAATCCGGTCCCGTCCTGCGCGAAGAGCGGCGTCCCGTCGGCCGTCACCGCCGCCGCCTCGACGGGGCCCGTCGTGTGCGACTGGGTCTGGACGGGGCCGCTCCAGGTCTGCCCGTCGTCCGTGGACGTCAGGCGCCCGACGCCGTCCGCGTTCGGGAAGTAGAGCTGGATCGCGCCGTCAGGCTGCTGGACGAGCTGCGTCCTCCCGGCGCGCGGGTCGCCGGTCACGACCGTCTTCGGCGCACCGCCGTTCCGGGCGACGAGGATCGTCCCGCCTGCGCCGGTCGAGTCCCACGACGCGAGCCCCGTGCCGCTCTTCGTGACGATGAGTGACGGCACGGTCTGCGGCGCCACGGAGCCGCCGAGCGTCGTCCACGCGAAGGCGCTCGGCACGAGCGCGAGTGCAGCGGCCACGACGGCGAGGCGGCGCATCGCGCCTGACGATGCCAGTCGCGCCGCCGCCACGCAACAGAGACTTAACCTGGCGGGGTGGGCGGACTGGCAGCATCGGGCGGGATGCGGAGGGGCCCTCTCCTGGGCGCCGTCGCCGTGCTCGCGGTCGCGGGTTGCGGCGGGGCGCACAAGCAGGCGCAACAGCCGACCACGGCGCCTCGCCCCGACCCGGTGAAGCGCGTCGAGCGGGATCCGCCCATCGCGCGGCTCGTGCCTGTCGCGGCGGGCGTGCTCGCCGATCCGATCCAGGATGCGGCCGCTGCGTCCTCGGCCGGTGGCGCCGTGCTCGTCGGCGGCCTCACGCCTGCGGACGTGTCCTCGGATGCGATCGTGACCGCGACGCGCGCCGGCTCCGGCCGCGTCGGGCGGATCGCCACGGCCTTGCACGACGCCGCTGCGGTGCACATCGGCGCGAACGTGTACGTCTTCGGTGGCGGGACCGGGACCGCGCAGATCGACACGATCCTGATGATCGATCCGCGAACGGGCGCCTCGCAGGTCGCGGGCCACCTGCCCGCGGGCAGCTCGGACCAGGCCGGCGCGGCCGTCGGCCGAACGGCGTACATCGTCGGCGGGTACACGGGCTCGCGCTGGCTCGACACGATCGTCGCGTGGCGCCCGGGGGGCGCGGCGCGCGTCGTCGCGCGCCTGCCGCACACGCTGCGCTACGCCGCGGTCGCAGCTGCCGGCAACCGGCTCGTGATCGCCGGCGGCTCGCTCGAGTCCGGCGCCGCGAGCGACGCCGTCTACGAGTACGTCCCCGCCACGGGCCGCGTCCTCCGCGTCGGGAGGCTGCCCGCGCCGACCACGCATGCGGCGGCCGCGAGCATCGGCTCGACGGCGTTCGTGATCGGCGGCCGCGGCGACGCGGTCGGGACGGCGACGGGCCGGATCGTCGCGATCGACCCTGTGACGCGGCGGATTCACGCGGCCGGCAGGCTCGACCGGCCTCTCTCGGATCTCGCCGCTGTCGCCGACCCGCGCGGGATTCTCGTCGCCGGCGGGCGCGGCTCCGCCGGCACTGTGGGAGACCTGACGGAGCTCGTGCCTTCGACGAAGGCGCGCCGGACGGCGGAGGTGGCGGTGCGGAACGTCTACGCGGCCGACCGCGTCGGGAACTTCAGCGCGGCGGTCCGGGGAGCGAAGCCGTATGTCTACGTCCCGAACAGCGACAGCAACACGGTCGACGTGATCGACCAGCGCACGTACAAGATCGTCGAGCACTTCGCGGTCGG
>Ga0157369_10011468_pt1 | contig 10065 bp, 5 predicted proteins | sample C25metaG_FD_113461 | JGI IMG/M metagenome (GOLD analysis project Ga0157369, IMG submission 113461) | Corn rhizosphere microbial communities from Kellogg Biological Station, Michigan, USA - C2-5 metaG | ecosystem: Host-associated > Plants > Roots > Rhizosphere > Soil | place: USA: Michigan...
GGCGCGGGCGCTTTGTACCTTGCGCAAAGTTCTTTCTGGTCGGTGACCGCGGACCTTGCCGGTTCTTCGTCCGGCTCGGTTTCCGGATTCATGAACATGGGCGCGCAAATCGGCGGCATGGTCACAGCCTCGTTGACACCTTTTATCGCGAGTCGCTTCGGATGGACTGCATCATTTCTAGTTGCTGCCGTTCTATGTTTGTTCGGAGCGCTGGCCTGGATGATCGTGGATCCGGATCGTGCAATTGATTGCAAAGAACCGGTTGTAGCGAAGGCGTGAGTTACTGTAGAACCCAGCTTCGCTGAATTCACCACTACGTGAGTCGGCGGTGGCGACGTCTCTAGATCACACCAATTAATTCGCCAACATCAACTTGATGCTGCTCTCGCGAAGCTCGCCAATTACGCTTCGACTCAGGAACTTTTCCGGATTCATTGACTGCCCTTTGGTCTAGTCCTAAGATTACAGCCCGATGGTCGGCAAAACGATCTCGCATTACCGAATCACCGAGAAATTAGGCGGCGGTGGTATGGGGGTCGTGTATAAAGCCGAGGACACGGATCTCGGACGATTCGTCGCGCTCAAGTTTTTGCCCGAAGATGCGGAACAAGATCCCCACGCGCTGGAGCGCTTTCGCCGCGAAGCTCGCGCAGCCTCCGCATTGAACCACCCCAATATTTGTACGATTTATGAGATCGGGAAGCACTGCGACCAGTGCTTCATCGCAATGGAGTTTCTGGAAGGAACAACCTTAAAGTATCAAATTGCCGAAGGCCCGTTAGAGCTCGAACTGCTTTTGTCTGTCGCCATTGAAATTGCCAATGCGCTAGATGCTGCTCATCTTGCCGGTATTGTGCACCGCGACATTAAACCCGCAAACATTTTCATAACCCAGCGCGGGTACGCCAAAATACTTGATTTTGGCCTGGCAAAGGTCGGGCTCACCGGTTCATCAGTGCAACAAACTCTCACTGCCGCAGCCGATAAACAACTTACTACCCCCGGGATCACGCTGGGAACAGTTTCTTATATGTCTCCGGAACAGGTACTTGGCAAGGAATTGGACCCGCGCAGCGATCTATTTTCTTTCGGAATTGTCTTGTACGAACTGGCGACCGGTGCATTGCCTTTCAACGGTCAAAGTTCCACCGCAATTTTCGATTCCATTCTTCACCATGTCCCCATCGCACCAGGGCGACTGAATGCTGGCCTTCCTAGTAGGCTCGACGACATCATCGATAAGGCCCTCGAAAAAGACCGGGAACTGCGTTATCAACATGCGTCGGAGATTCGTGCCGATTTGCAGCGGATCAAAGGCGTGCGAGGTGAAGAACTTGTTTCGCGGACAGCTCGGAAGACGGGCAGCAGAAGATCGCTTCATTCGATAGCCGTGCTCCCGTTCGAGTACAGTGGGGGTACAGAGGTCGAACATCTCGCCGAAAGCATGGCCGAGAACATCATTTACGCCCTATCGAAACTATCCAACGTGCGTGTAATTGCGAAGAGTGTAATGTCACGGTATGCGGGGAGAAGGTCTGATCCTCAAGCCATAGGACGTGAGCTGGATGTTTCAACAGTTCTTACCGGAAGGTTGCAACAACGCGATAACAATTTGTTGTTTAATGCTGAATTGCTTCATGTAGCCGATGGCATTCAGCTTTGGGGCGTTCAACACAACAGGAAAGTAGCAGATGCAGCTGCGGTGCAGGAAGAAGTTTCCAGAGAGATCCTGGATGCAGTCCAGAAGAACGTAAGTGCCAGAAAAGCAAAACGCTCCCCCAATCGGGATTTGCCGAGCTTTGAAGCGTATCAAGCGTATCTGCGTGGCCGTTATTACTGGAACCAGCGAACACCTGATGGGTTCACGCAGGCGTTGCGATACTTCCAGCTTGCGATTGAAAAAGATCCCACCTATGCTCTCGCCTATGCTGGCCTGGCAGATTGTTACGCGGTAATTGGAATTGCTGAGTATGGAATGGCTCGTCCCACGGAAGCCATGCCCAAAGCAAAAGCGGCGGCATCAAAGGCCTTGCAATTCGATCCAACCTTAGCAGAGGCGCAGACACAAGTAGCTCATGTCACCGCATTTTACGAATGGGACGTCTCGGGCGCGAGACGGGAATTTCACCGTGCAATAGAGCTCAATCCAAACTACGCTTTTGCACATCACTGGTACGCCCTTTTCCTCTCTGCTGTTGAGGAACATGAGAAAGCTTTGGCAGAGGAGAAGCAGGCCCAAGAACTCGATCCCTTGTCACCTGTAATCAGCAAGAATGTAGGTACGATTCTCTATTACGCCAGACGCTTCGAAGATTCGATCGCTCAGTATCGAAGGGCTCTGGATCTTGATCCCCATTTCGCGCGAACCCACTTCTATCTGGGATTAGCCTACGAGCAAACCGGTCAGTTCAGTAAAGGCATTGAATCGCTTGAGAATGCCATCAAGATCGCGGGACGTATGCCCGTGATGCTCGCTTCCCTTGGACACATTTACGCTCGCGGCGGTAACCGACAACACGCTCAAGAACTGCTTCTTGAGCTGCAAAACCACCCCCCGGAACAATACATTTCCAGCTTCTGCATGGCCATAATCTGTGCTGGCCTTGGCGATACGGCGGATATGTTTGATTGGCTTGCTAAGGCATACGAAGAACGGAGCAGCTGGCTATTCGCAATTAAGGTTGAGCCAATGTTCCACAGCTACCGGTCGGAGTCGAGATTTATTAATCTCATATCACGGATTGGATTACCGACGATATAAATCATTGAAAAGCATATTCGCAGGCTGCTAGGGCGAGCTACTTTGCAACCCGCAAACATTGTCATTACGTGGAGGCGTTCCCCTATTCCACGCATTCAACCAGTACTGAGACAAGAGGAGATAACGAATGTCTGCGCTGGCACTGCTCGGAGGCAAGAAAGCAAAAAGCAAGCCGTTTCCGGTGTGGCCGTATTACGACAGCAATGAAGATCGTGCACTGAAGGAAGTTCTGGAAAGCAGAGTGTGGTGGCGCACGCCGGGAACGAGGACGCTCGAATTTGAAAAGTCCTTTGCCAAGTTTCATGGGGCTCGCCATGCAATCGCCGTGACCAATGGAACGGCTGCCCTCGAAGTCGCCGTCGCCTCTCTTGGTATTGGCGCCGGCGACGAAGTGATAGTGCCTAACTTCACATTTGTGGCCACCGCCAGCGCGGTTTTATTTGCTAATGCCCTACCCGTGCTGGTGGATGTCGATCCGGAGACATATTGCATCGATCCAGACCTGGTGGAAGATGCGATCACTTCACGAACGAGGGCCATCATTGCGGTACACATGGGAGGTCATCCTGCGGACCTCGACCGGCTGAAAAGAATTGCCAGCCGGAAGCGACTGGCCCTAATCGAGGATTCGGCGCATGCGCATGCCAGTGAGTGGCGCGGGCAGCGCGTAGGGACCTTCGGCGTAGCGGGTACATTCAGTTTTCAGGCCAGCAAGCTGATGACCGCGGGCGAAGGCGGAATGATTATTTCGAACCATGACAAATTCGAAGTCCGGGCCCGTTCTGTGCACGACTGCGGACGCATGCCGGGGAAGTGGTTTTACAGCCATTTTATTTATGGCTCGAATTACCGTTTAAGCGAATGGCAAGGCGCAATTCTGCAGGTGCAATTAGGAAGGCTCGATCAGCAAACCAAGCGGCGTCATCACAATGCGCGGCTACTCGATCGTTTGCTGCGGGCTATTCCTGGCATTACGCCGCAAAAGCTGGATGAGCGGTGCACGCGGAACGGACAGTATGCTTATATTTTTCACATCAACAAAAAAGAGTTCGCGGGACTCTCGACCGAAAGATTCATCGAAGCGCTCAATGCAGAAGGCATTCCGCACCAGGCAAGCTATCCGCCACTGCACGCAGTAGACATGTTTCGGAACGGTGAATACCGCAAGCGTCTGAGCGGGAAGCAAGCCAAAGACAAACACAAGTTTCTTAAACAGAAATTCCCTGTTACGCAAAAAGCGGCATGGGAAACGGTTTGGCTTCCTCAGCCCGTGCTGCTGGGCGATGAAGAGGACATGCACGAAATTGCCGCGGCTATCGCAAAAATTCAGAAGAACGCGAAAGAGCTTTGAGAGCGTCGGGTATTGATTCGCAGGTGCTTCCGTTGGTCAAGCAGACTTCAGCATAGAAATTCGGAGATATACGGAGGAGTTAATGAGAGGACGTTCAGTGCATTGTCAAAGTGATCGCTTCATCATTTTTGCTTTGCTTGCGTTTCTGGTTCTGCCGACGTCAATCGTGGCTCAAAGTTCGCCATCGCTTCCCGACCACGTTCCTCCTAAACGATCTTCGCAAATCCATGACGGCTTCGGCATCAACACCGACCTGCCTCGCGACCCATATCTTCCATGGAACCGCTGGTGGTGGACACGGATGTTCGATGCCGGCTACAAGTGGGCGCGCATTGGGCAATATGAGAACAGTTCAGACCGCACCAGTTGGGACTGGATCGAGCACAAGCGCGGCGTGTTCGCAAGTTCGCAGGAACTGGAAGACTTTGTTAATTCCCTGCATGACAACGGAATGGAAATGCAGGTGCAATTGATCTATGGCAACGTGATGTACACGTCTCCGAGCGGCAAGCTTCCGGACGTGAGTGTTCCCGAGCCGGGATCATTTCATAATGATGACCGCAGTTTGTACTCCGTCTTCTGGCCACCAACCACGCCGGAGCAGATCACAGCATTCAACCGCTATGCGGAATGGATGGTGAACCACTTTAAAGACCGCATTCATTACTGGGCGTTGTGGAATGAGCAGGACATCGGATATTGGAACCCCTGGGGCAATCCGGAGCAGTTCGGCAAACTGTTGGCGCCTTTTACTGAAGTTGTGCACCGTGCCGACCCACAGGCGAAGGTTATTTATGGTGGGCAGGCCGACCCGAGCGGCGACTTTACCAAGCGTGCCTTTGACACCTGCAAGTGCGTCTCAGGAATTGATGTATACGCATATCACACGTATCCCGGATATGGGCAGAACATGAATCCGGAAACCATGGATTATGGCGCATACCAGACCGATTCACCACGAGCCCTTCGGGAGTTGGTTCAGCATTATCCCGGTATCAAAAGAGACATCCCATTTTTTGATGATGAATTCAATTCTATTCCAGCGTGGGTGGGATCGGATGAATCTGTCCAGGCGAAATATGTACCGCGCGGTTTCATTTACAACCTGGCGGCAGGAGTAAAAACATTTGTTTGGCTGCTCGCCGCCGGAACAGATGGCAATGAGTACGACGACTTTGGAATTGTGCACGGGATTACCAACCATCCCAATGACTTCGCGCCTCGACCAGTGTTTTATGCTCTTCAAAATACCAATGCGCTTTTCTCGGATACAAAGTTCGACCCCTCAATTGAAGTGGGCGGTCCGGATTTGCCGTCGCTGCGGCGTCGTTCCGACTTTCCTTTTTTCGGATACGGTTTTCGATCCGACAAAGGAAAAGCAATCGTTGCATATTAGCTGGCGGCCCACAGTTATCCGGGAAATGTTTTTCCTCCGTTATACGCAAGCTTCACTTTCAAGAACACAGGCATTAAGCATCCAGTTCTGGTCGACGTAGTTTCCGGCGAGATCAAGCCTCTTTCCTGGAAAGAAGGATCAACCGATATGCTGGACGGTCTGCCGGTGAAAGACAGCATCATGGCGATTACAGATGCGGACTACTTCGACTGGCCGGTTCTGCCCGAAACCCCCAGCTCGCTTGGCATTTCAATTGTCGGAAATTCGGCCAAGCTGACCTGGGAATTGCACGGCGGAAATACGACCGGCATTGTGGTTGAGCGCCAAATTGTTGGCGGCGGGGTTGGCAAGGAATCCTGGACACGGGTTGCTAATTTGCCAAACACGGCGACTGAATACAGCGATTCCAGTTTGAAAAAAGGTGACCGGGTCGCGTATAGGGTTCGCGCGATCAATTCTGATGGCGAATCGGCGTATTCGAATATCGCAAGAAATTAGTTCTCGAACAGCTTTTAACCGTATTTGACGTCCTTGGTAAACAGAGTACGCCTAGAGATCCACCGAAAAATTGCTCCCCAGCACACTAGTACATGGGGCCTCGGCAATCGTTTCTGACTTGCTCAGCTGTCAAGCGAGCAGGTCCGCGCCCATTCTTTAAACCCACCGTCCTAAATGTGTACTACCTATTAAATTTTATTAACAATTTGTGCGTGCACGGATTTCGCGCGTAATTCTCATGATGCGCGGGTGTCCCTTTGACGTTCGTAGTGTGGAAAAAGACCGTGGCGCACCCTGGTCCTTCTCATTAGTCAAAGTGCACCGTCGAGACCTTCCCTGATCGCTCGCACATCGGCAAACTGAAAATGTTATGACCCTCCCCCAATCAGTCTCGAAGTGCGTTATTTTTCTAGTGGGTGCTTTGCTTTTCGCTGCCGCCTCGCAAACCCCTGCGACGGCCGCGAAATTAACCGCGAATCCGACCATTTTGCGTTTTGGAGAAGTAGTGGTCGGCCAATCAGAGAGTTTGCCGGTCACGGTGACCAACTCAGGCACGACCGGCTTTACCATCTCAACTATAACGGCCAGTGCTCCGTATAGCGTGAGTCAGCCCATACTGCCGTTGACTCTGGCGCCAGCACAAAAGCTCACCCTGACGGTAACTTTCCTTCCGACGCTTTCCGGATCGGACAACGGAAGCATTGCATTCAACGGCACTGCACTTATTGCGCTTCGCGGTTCCGGTATCACTCCGAAGTCGCTGATCCCCAATCCGCCGAGCCTGAATTTCGGGAACGTACAAATCGGAAACACTGCAAAGTTATTTGTGACTTTGACCAACGCCAAGAACGGCACAATAACCGTCAACAACGACGTTATCAGCGGCGCCGGATTCAGCGTTCAAGGATTGGCGCTGCCTCTAAGCTTGTCACCGGGACAGAGCTTTACCTTTACCATCTCATTTTCTCCGCAATTAGCAGGTCCGGTAACCGGTTCGTTCCAGGGACTGAATCCCAAGAATTACACCAATGTTTTAATACCGCTCAACGCTACGGGTACAGCTACTGGCCAACTGAGTCTGTCTCCGGCAAGTGCTGCTTTCGGAAACGTCACGGTGGGATCCACAGCTTCACAAACTGGAACATTAACCGCCGTTGGATCTAGCGTGACCATCACGTCTGACAACAGCAGCAGTTCGGAATTTTCTGTAAGTGGAATGTCTTTGCCGATGACGATTGCAGCCGGCCAAAGCGTGTCCTATTCAGTTGCCTTCACTCCAACAAGCAGCGGGACAGCCTCGGGTACTCTATCGTTCGCGAGTAATGCTTCGACCGCATCCGAATTTGTTACCGGCAGCGGAGTCTCAGCTGTACAACACACTGTCAACCTCAACTGGAACCCCAGCACATCCCAAGTGAGCGGTTACAACGTTTACCGAGCCAGTGCAGCCAGCGGTCCTTTTGCGAAATTGAATTCGTCCCCAGACCCCAGTACAGCTTTCATGGATAGCACTGTGGCATCTGCGCATACCTATTACTACGTCACCACAGCAGTCAGTTCCACCGGAATGGAAAGCAGCTACTCGAACCAGGTACAAGTCTCGGTGCCATGATGCTGGCGCATGCGCACGCTGCCTAATTTCTCTCACACCTGCGTACCAGTGACCGAAACGGGGAGAAGGCTGCTCTTGCAGCTTGATCTTGCGACCGCCAGAGCGAAGCTCTCCGGATGGATCGAATTCAAATTCGCCGAAATGGACGCCAGGCGGTCGTTGCAACATGCTACTTCCATCCACGGTTGATCAGAATGTCATCGAAACGACGGTCCTGGCGCAATTCAGCAAAATCTGGCCAGTACATAGCAGCGGTCAAAGAAGGATCGCCGATTGCATTTGCCTCTTGTACGCATTGGATCGCTTGGTCTTGTTCGCCTGCGGCGTAGGCCGCCCAAGCTAAGACGGCAGGGGCCACATACTCTCGTTTTGATCGCCAGCGCAGTTCCATGTACAGAGCTTCCGAATCTGCTCGCCTTCCTAGGTATGCATAAGTTCGAGCGAGGGTGGCCAACATCCAAACAGATCTACCCAGCAGTTTTATTGCGGACTCCCCGACCGCGGCAGCCTCCTCGTGGCGGCCTTGGAGGTTAAGTGCTGAAAGCTGAGCCCAATGGCCGAGAAAAGCATTGGGATCAAGAAGAAGTGTTTCCAAGGCCGTTTGCAGCGATTTTTCAGCATCAATGGGTAAGTAGGTGAATGACTGCATAGCTCTGACAAATGCGGAAAGCGGATCGATCTGAACCGCCTGGGTGGTGTGTGCGAGGCCTTCTTTGAAGCATCCTTTCGCCCACTGCAGGTAGAAAAGACCATACCAAATTCGAGTCAATGAGTTGCGCGGTTTTAACTCCAGAGAGTGCAAGAATTCCCGCTCCGCGCTCGGTCGATCCCAATCATGTAAGAGGTGTGATAATGCCAAAGAAGTATGGGCCTCGGCTAGGGAGGAGTCGAGTGCAATAGCCCGGTGCGCGGCTTCCTTGGCCTGTGGCAGAGATGCTTCGGGTCGAGCCAAGCCATAAAATCCGACGGAATTGTAGGCGTCTGCCAGCCCTGACCATGCCAACGCATACTTAGGATCCAGAGCTACGGCCTGCTTGCAACACTCGACCGAGCGGATGAGATGCGGCCCTCTTTGAAAAAACAATGACCGCCCCTGCGTGTAAAGCTTGAAGGCCTCGAGGTTATCGGTGCCTGCTCTGAAAACGGGACGCTGTTCAGAATCCAACGTTACTTCCAGACGTCGCGCAATCGCCTTCGCAATCTCTTCTTGGATCGCAAACACGTCCTTCATTTCTCGGTCGTACGTCTCAGACCACAGATGGTACCCATCGGCAGCATTCACTAACTGGGCCGTAATCCTAAGGCGGTTCCCCGACTTGCGTACACTTCCTTCCAAAATGTTGCTTACATTAAGCCGTTCTCCGATCACGCGGAGATCGACATGCCTTCCCTTGAACGAAAAGGAAGACGTCCTTGCTATCACGCGAAGGTTATTAATTTGCGCAAGGGAGCTGATGATCTCTTCGCACATTCCATCCGCGAAAATCTCATTTTCAGGGTCCGCGCTAAGACTCAGGAATGGCAGCACCGCAATTGAAACATTCGGACTGGCTCCCTCCACTGCTTTGAGAAACCTGTAACCACGCCGCGGCAGGGTCTCGATAAATCGCGGGGTTTCGGCTGTGTCGCCCAGGGCTTCCCGCAGGCGCTTGATGGCATTGTTGATACCGTGATCGAAGTCCACAAAGGTATCGCCAGGCCATATCCGCTTTCGCAGTTCCTCGCGCTGGACTACCTTTCCGGGCTGTTCCAGGAGAACGTGAAGAATTTGAAGAGGCTGTTCCTGGAGCCGGATCTTGCCCCCATCCCGGCGTAGTTCTCCGGCGCGTCGATCGAGCTCGAACTCCCCAAACCGGACGATAGTTGATGAGCTGCTATCTGCCACAAGACGCCCCTGGTGGGCTGGTAGGAGAGTTTAGCACCACTAATTTGAACCGCATAGCCGCAGATCCCCCAACTTTATTCCCGGGGAGAGATCCAAGAGCAGCGCAGGAGAGAGACACGGGATTTACTCGCCATCCGGTATTTGAGATAACACAGGCAATCGAGGCGATCCCAAGCCTCGAAATCTTCGTGGGGAGAACACAAATGAAAAGCAAAATGACTCTCGCAACACTGACTGCTGTTGGCATCGCCTCGTTCATAGGCATGGCTCTGCCAGCGCAGGCTAGACAATGTTCGTTGGCCAATGTGGCGGGAAGTTATGGATATACCGCCAACGGGTTTATCGCTATCGCGCCGGGCTCAGTTGTTCCAGTTGCAGCCGCAGGCATGATCACTTTTGATGGAACTGGGCACGTTACCGGATCCCAGACTCGAGTTTTGGCCGGTAATTCCCTGGACGAGACATATTCCGGGACGTACAGCGTAAATTCCAACTGCACTGGAACTTTCGCCGTGCTCGTGGAACCGGATACTCGCACTTCAACGGTAGACCTGGTATGGAC